>JACRYN010000045.1_pt1 | contig 46770 bp, 39 predicted proteins | sample 8023231 | NCBI WGS metagenome assembly JACRYN01 (sample SAMN15756473, study PRJNA655841) | gut metagenome | isolation source: fecal sample D84 from domestic dog with diarrhoea | host: Canis lupus familiaris | place: South Africa: Mmabatho, Mahikeng | collected 2019-09
CTTGTGGACCACGCTGTGGCTGTCGGTGGTGTCCGGCATCCTGGGTTTGGCGATTGGCTTGGCGACCGGGCTGTGCAGGCTGTCGAAAAATCCCACCTTGCGCGATCTGTCGACAATCTATGTCGAGCTGGTGCGGGGCACGCCGCTGCTGGTGCAGATCTTCATTTTCTATTTCTTTATCGGCACGGTGCTCAACCTGTCCCGGGAGTTTGCCGGGATTGCCGCGCTGTCGTTGTTCACGGGTGCCTACGTGGCCGAAATCGTGCGCGCCGGCGTGCAGTCCATCACCCGTGGCCAGGATGAAGCGGCGCGTTCCCTGGGCTTGAGCGCCAGCCAGTCGATGCGCCACGTGGTACTGCCGCAGGCCTTCAAGCGTGTGCTGCCGCCCCTGGCCGGGCAATTTATCAGCCTGGTCAAGGACACGTCCCTGGTGTCGGTGATCGCGATTACCGAGTTGCTCAAGAGCGGCCGCGAAGTGATCACCACCTCCTTCTCGCCGTTTGAAATCCTGTTTTGTGTGGCGGGCTTGTACCTGCTGATCAACCTGCCGCTGTCGAAGATGGCCAGCCGGCTTGAGCGGAGGCTTGCCCAAAGTGATTGAAGTACGCGATCTGGTAAAAGTCTTCGATACCCGTGGGCAACTGGTGCGCGCGGTGGATCACGTCACCACCCAAGTGGCCAAGGGCGAGGTGCTGGTGGTGATCGGTCCTTCGGGGTCCGGCAAGTCCACCTTCTTGCGCTGCCTGAATGGGTTGGAGGCGTTCGATTCGGGTTCGGTGAGCATCGACGGCCTGCAACTGGCCGACCCTAAGACCGACGTGAATGCCTACCGCCGTGAAGTCGGCATGGTGTTCCAGCACTTCAACCTGTTCCCCCACATGACCGTGCTGGAAAACCTGTGCCTGGCGCAAAAGGTCGTGCGCAAGCGCGGCAAGCAAGAGCGCGAGGCCAAGGCCCTGGCGCTGTTGGAAAAGGTCGGTATTGCGCAGAAGGCCCACGAGTTTCCATCGCGCCTGTCTGGCGGCCAGCAGCAGCGAGTCGCCATTGCCCGAGCCCTGGCCATGGAGCCCAAGGTGATGCTGTTTGACGAGCCCACCTCGGCCCTCGACCCGGAAATGGTCGGTGAAGTGCTCGACGTGATGAAGACCCTGGCCCTGGAAGGCATGACCATGGTGTGCGTCACCCACGAGATGGGCTTTGCCCGGGAAGTGGCAGACCGGGTGTTGTTTTTCGATCACGGCAAACTGCTGGAAGACGCCGCCCCGGCCGAGTTCTTCAATGCGCCAAAAGACCCGCGTGCCCAGGCCTTCCTGCGCCAAGTCCTGTAGAAATATTTGCCTCTGTGGCGAGCGAGCTTGCTCGCGCTGGAGTGCGAAGCGCTCCCAAGATTTTGGGGCCGCTGTGCAGCCCAGCGGGAGCAAGCTCCCTCGCCACAGGTCAAAGCTTGAATTTGTCGACCAGCGTCTGCAAGTCCAGGCTCAATCTTGTCAACTGAACACTCGCGGCCGCCGTTTCCTCGCTGGCGGCGGCGGTTTGTTCCGACACGTCCCGCACCTTCAACACACTGCGGTTGATCTCCTCGGCCACAGCGCTTTGCTGTTCCGCTGCGGCGGCGATCTGCGGGTTCATTTCCTGGATGATCGACACCGTGCGGGCAATGGCGCTCAGAGCGTCGCCGGCGTCGCGGGTCAGGGCGACGCTGTTGTCGGTCAGGTTGCGGCTGCTGTCCATGATGTCTGCCACCTGCTGAGTGCCATTGTGCAGGCCGAGGATCAGCCCTTCGATCTCCTCGGCCGATTCCTGAGTGCGTTGGGCCAGGCTGCGCACTTCGTCGGCGACCACCGCAAAGCCTTGGCCGGCAGTGCCCGCACGTGCCGCTTCAATGGCGGCGTTCAGGGCCAGCAGGTTGGTCTGCTGAGAAACAGACTTGATCACGTCCAGCACACTGGCGATCTTCTGGCTCTCCTGTTGCAGCGCGAGCATCGCACGGCCTGACAGCGCCATTTCACTGGCCAGGTTGCCAATCTGCTCCACGGCCTGGGTGACCACCTGCTCACCGGCGCCGGCCTGATGGTCGGCTTCTTGGGCCGCCACCGAGGCGCGTTCGGCGTGGCGCGCCACTTCCTGGGCAGTGGCGAGCATTTCATTCATTGCCGTCGCCACCTGGTCGGTTTCATCTTTCTGCTCGTTGAGCCCGCTGCGGGTCTGCTCGGTGACGGTGGATAACTGCGTGGCCGCTCCGGCGATCTGCCGGGCGCTGTCACCGATACTGCTGATCAGGCTACGCAGGCTGCGGGTCATTTGCCCGATGCTTTGCTGCAACTGGCCGAGTTCGTCGCGACGGTCGACCGCCATGTCATGGCTGAGGTCGCCCTCGGCAACACGGTGGGCGGCGCCGAGAATTTCTCGCAGTGGCGCCGCAATCTGCCGGGCGATCCACCAGGCGGCCAGCGTGCCCAGTGCCAGGGCGGCCACTGTCACGCTGATCAGCAACGTACGGGTTTGGTCCGCCTCGTTGTTGCGCCTGGCGTTCTGGCTCTGGCTCAGCAGATTGCTCTTGTCCCGCAGCTCGTTGAGTTGCTGTTCGAAGCTGTTTTGCACGGTTTCGGTATCGAGCTGGGCTTGCTCGAGCTTTAGCAGTTGTTCACGGTAGTTGGCCAAATCGGTCTTGAGCAGCGTCGAGTCCACCGGGAGCGCGGTGACGGAAGCCAGCGCGGCCTGCAGTTCATCAAGCGACTGGTCGAACGCATCGGCGTAGGCCTTTAAGGTAACGGCCGCCCAGGCGGGGCTCTGCGCTCGATCTTCGGCTTGCTCCATGGCCTGGCGCAGGTTCTCGATGGCGTCGAGGGCCTTCTCGTCATTTTGATCGGGCAAGTCACTGGCCAGTTGAGCGAGGGTGTCACTGGCCTGCAGGGCGGACTTCTTGAGCGCCGGACGGATCTGCTCGCGCGCGGCCAGCAACGGTGGCAACTGTACGAGCGCGGCTTTCGAGCCCGACACCAACAGAGCCGCTTCTTCCAGCCATTGTCGGTCGGTGGCGGCTCGCAAGCGGCTCGAAAGGCCGGTCAGATACTGGTCGATCTGTTCAATCCTTTGGTTCATCTTGTCCAGGCTGTTGCTGTCCATCAGCGTGCGGTACACGATGCGGTCGGCGCGCATGGCCTCGGCTTCGACAGCCAGATGGCCCAGGACCGTCAGGCTGTCGGATCGGTAAAGCACGGCGCTCAAGGCTTGCCAGCCGGTGGCTGCAATCAGGAAACTGAGGATCAGCACTTGGCCAAAACCCAGGGCTAGCTTGAGGCGGACGCTGGCATTGACCAGCATGCGGGTCAGCCGAAGAAACATGGTGAACCTCCGAATCAGAGAAAGCGTTTCGCGACACATGAAACGCTAATTCGATTCGGGACCGTGGAGGGCTGATAACTGTGTAGGAGATTTCACAAGTTGCGGCGGCTTTGGTAAGCCGCCGTGTAGGGTAATTCAGACTCGGAAGCGCCCGACGAGGGTCTGCAGGTAGATCCCCAGGCGCGCCAGTTCGGCACTGGAGGACGCAGTTTCTTCGCTGGCCGACGAGGTTTGCTCGGAGATGTCGCGCACATTCAGCACGCTGCGGTTGATCTCTTCAGCCACGGCGCTTTGTTGCTCGGCGGCGGTGGCGATCTGTGAGTTCATGGCCTGGATGGTCGACACGGTACGGGTGATATTGCCCAGCGCGTGGCCGGCCCGGCGCGTCAGCTCAACACTGCTCTCGGTCAGCCCGCGGCTGTTGTCCATGATGGTTGCCACCTGCTGGGTGCCACTTTGCAGGCCGACGATCAGCTCTTCGATCTCTTCAGTGGACTTCTGCGTGCGCTGGGCCAGGCTGCGCACCTCGTCGGCCACCACGGCAAAGCCGCGCCCGGCCTCACCGGCACGCGCCGCCTCAATGGCGGCGTTAAGGGCCAGCAGGTTGGTTTGCTGGGCCACGGATTTGATCACGTCGAGCACACTGCCGATCTTGTCGCTTTCGCGCTTGAGTTCACCCATGGCCACCGTGGAATTACCCACTTCGGTGGCCAAGCGCTCGATCTGGGCGATGGCTTCACCCACCACCTGGTCGCCTTCACGGGCTTGCTGGTCGGCAGCCACGGCGGCTTCCGAGGCCTCTTCGGCATTGCGCGCCACTTCCTGCACGGTGGCCGCCATTTCGTTCATGGCGGTGGCCACCTGGTCGGTCTCGACCTTCTGGCTGTTGACCCCGGCGCTGGTTTGTTCGGTCACGGCTGACAACTGCTCAGCGGCGCTGGCGATCTGGGTGACCCCGTCGCTGATCCCGCCGATCAACTCGCGCAGGCCCACGGTCATGCTTTGCATGGCACGCTGTAATTGACCCAGTTCGTCCTGGCGGCCCGATTCCAGGTTGTGGCTCAGATCGCCGGAGGCCACACGCTCGGCGACTTCGAGGGTCTGGTTCAGCGGGATGACGATCTGGCGGGTGATGGCCCAGGCCGCGAAGACGCCGACGATCAGCGCCAGTACGGTGGCAAGCAGCAACAGGTATTTGGCCTGCGCGGCATCTGCGTCACGCACGGCGGTCTGGGAGACGGTGAGTTTTTCACTGTGGCCCAGCAGGATGTCGCCTTGGGCGATCATGGTTTTCAGCGCTGCTGCGCTGGCGACCTGGGAATCGCGATACTGGCTGACGGCAGCGCGGTAGGCTTGCAGTGAAGCCCCGGCTTCTTGCAGGTTGGCCTGGTATTGCGCAGGCAACTGGCCTTGCAGTTCGGTGATTTTTTTCAGGGCGTTGTCGATGGCATCCAGGGCCGGTTGCTCGGCTTCGACCTTGCCGCTGTAGGTGTAGCCGCGTACCTGGAAGCGCGATTGCTGGATCAGCTTGCTCTGCTCGACCACGCTGTTGAACTGGGCGACGCTGTCACCTTGCAGCAGGGCTTTTTCGATTTCGTTGATCTTGGCGACGGCATTGTCGGCGGTGTCTCCGAGCTTGCTGCGGGCGCCCTCACGTTTGAGGCCCGCCTGGACCATGGCGGCGAAGGCCTTTTTGTATTGGTTCAAGGCTTCCTGCTGTTGCTCGACCAGGGCTTTGTCGTCAGGTTGCTCGATCAGCTCGGCGGCGGTCTTCAGGCCGCTGTCGAGGTGGGCGAGCAGGCCGTCGACCTTGTCCGTGCCTTGCTCGCCACGGCGCATATCGAAGTCCAGGCGTGCCAGGCGCAGGTCTTTGGTCAGGCCATTGAGGCTGGAAATAAAGCCCAGCTTGTCGCCGCGACTGATCACATCGCCCAGTCCGGTCCAGCCGGTAAAGGTGATCAACAACGTCAGGAGCAACACCAGGCCAAAGCCCACGCTCAGCTTGCGGTTGACGCTTACATTCCCCAACTTCTCGGCTAACCAACGATACATGCTGCGAACTCCCCTGGAACAAGGCTTGGACTTATTCAAAGGCTATCGGCAACGCACGGGGATACTTGATCGTTCCCACGCTCTGGCGATCATTCCCACGCTCTGGTGATCGTTCCCACGCTCTGCGTGGGAATGAATGGCGTGACGCTCTGCGTCACAAGGGTGGACGCAGAGCGTCCTGAGCGGCATTCCCACGCAGAGCATGGGAACGATCAGTCGGGGGTTAGAACAGGCGGGCGAGCAGGGCCGTTACGGCGGTTTCGACGCGTAAAATACGTGCACCCAGTTGCACCGGCTGTAAACCAGCCTTGGCCAGCAGGTCCACTTCATAGGGAATCCAGCCGCCTTCCGGGCCGATCGCGAGGGTCACCGGTTCCTCGAGGGCTCGGGGGCAGGCCGGGTAATCGCCCGGATGGCCGATCAGGCCCAAGGTGCCAGCCGCCATGGCCGGCAGACGATCTTCCACAAACGGCTTGAAGCGTTTCTCGATAATGATCTCGGGCAGCACCGTGTCCCGCGCTTGTTCCAGGCCGAGAATCAGTTGCTCGCGCACCGCTTCCGGCTCCAGGAACGGGGTTTGCCAGAAGCTTTTTTCCACGCGGTAGCTGTTGACCAGTACCACCTTGGGCACGCCCATGGCCGCCACGGTTTGCAGCACCCGGCGCAGCATCTTCGGGCGGGGCAGGGCCAGCAGCAAGGTCAGGGGTAGTTTGCTCGGTGGCGGTTGGTCGAAGCTCACTTGCAGTTCGGCTTCAGTGGCTTCCAGGCGCAGCAGTTGGGCATTGCCCATCAGCCCGCCAATGCGGCCCACACGCAGGGTGTCACCGACGGCGGCGCGGTGAACCTCCTGCATATGCACCAGGCGACGATCACGCAGCACTACGCGGTCGGCCGCGATAAAGTCGGCCTCTTCGAGCAGCAGCAGGTTCACGGCTGGGTCGCTGGCGGTTGGTCGTCGTCGGCAGGCGCGTCATCCGGGTGTTCGCCACGCTTGCTGATCAGGCCGCTGAACAGGATGCCCACTTCGAACAGCATCCACATCGGCACGGCCAGCAAGGTCTGGGAGAAGATGTCCGGTGGCGTGAGGATCATGCCGACCACGAAGCAGCCGATGATCACGTACGGGCGGATCTTTTTCAGGTACTTGACGTCGACCACGCCGATCCACACCAGCAACACTACCGCTACCGGAATTTCGAATGCCACGCCAAAGGCGAAGAACAGCGTCATCACGAAATCGAGGTAGCTGGTGATATCGGTCATCATCTCCACGCCGGCCGGGGTGGCGGCAGCGAAGAACTTGAAGATCAGCGGGAACACCAGGAAGTAGGCGAAGGCCATGCCGGTGTAGAAGAGCAAGATGCTCGACACCAGGAATGGCACAGCGATGCGCTTCTCGTGCTTGTACAGGCCCGGCGCGATAAAGCCCCAGATCTGATGCAGGATCACCGGGATCGCCAGGAACAGTGAGACCATCATGGTCAGCTTCAAGGGGGTCAGGAACGGCGACGACACATCGGTGGCGATCATCGTCGCGCCGGCCGGCAGGTACTGGCGCAGGGGCGTCGAGACGAAGGTGTAGATCTGCTGGGTAAAGGCGAACAGCCCGGCAAAGATGATGAAGATCGCCGCCACGCAACGCAGCAGGCGGGTTCGCAACTCGGTGAGGTGCGAGACCAGCGGCATGTGCTGGTCGTTTTCCGGTTTATCAGCGCTCATGGGGCTCGCGGCGGCAATGTAGGGTCATGGGGCGCGGGCGACGCGACGGGCGTCGGCGCAGGCGTCGGTGGGGCGGGCGCTGCCGGTGTGGCGTCGGCCACAGGGGCTGGCGCGATGCTGTGCTCGGCCACCGGCGTTACCGGCTTGGCCGGCTCTTGCACCGGGGAAAGAATCTTGCGGGCTTCCTGCTCCAACGAGAGGATGTGCTCGTTGTGCAATTGCCGACGGATTTCGTCGGCACCGATTTCCCGTTCAACTTCCTGTTTGATCGCGTTGAAACTGCGCTTGAGGCGCCCGATCCACAAGCCGGCGGTGCGTGCGGCACCGGGCAGGCGTTCCGGCCCCAGTACCAGCAGGGCCACCAGGCCGACGAGCAGCAGTTCAGAGAAGCTGATACCAAACATTAGTCAGTGCTCACGAGTCTTTGCGGGTCGGCTCTTGGACCTTTTCAGCCTGCACGTCGAAGGTACGGCGCTCGGTGATCGGCTGGGTGGCCTGCGGGTGAACAGGCTGGGCCGGTGGCACCGGATTGGCGCTTGGCTCGGCCGGCTTTTCATCATCGTTCATGGCTTTGCGAAAGCCCTTGATCGACTCGCCCACATCGGTGCCCAGGTTCTTGAGCTTCTTGGTGCCGAACACCAATACCACTACCACCAGAATGACGATCCAGTGTTTCCAGTCAAAAATGCCCATGCTTCAAATCCTCAAGTCTCAGTTATTCAGGCGGACGGGCGCGAGGCCTTCTCGGCGTGCCCGGACAAGCCGAAGCGACGGTCCAGTTCATCCAGCACGGCCTGTGGGTGCTGCCCCAGTTGGGCGAGCATCACCAGGCTATGGAACCACAAGTCTGCGGTCTCATAGATTACATCGCTGTAATCACCGCTGATTTGCGCGTCCTTGGCCGCAATGATGGTCTCGACGGATTCTTCGCCGAGTTTTTCCAGAATCTTGTTCAGGCCCTTGTGGTACAGGCTGGCGACGTAGGAGCTGTCGGCATCCGCGCCTTTGCGGTCTTCCAGCACCTGGGCCACACGGTTCAGGGTATCGCTCATGTTCAGTGTCCTGCTGGGTAGATGGCGTGCGGGTCTTTGAGCACCGGCTCCACAACCTTCCATTCGCCATTCTCGAACACGCGATAGAAGCAACTGTGGCGGCCAGTGTGGCAGGCAATGCCGCCGATCTGCTCGACCTTGAGGATTACCACGTCGGCATCGCAGTCCAGGCGCAGCTCGTGCAGGGTCTGCACGTGCCCGGATTCTTCGCCCTTGCGCCACAGTTTGCCACGCGAACGTGACCAGTAGATGGCGCGCTGCTCGGCGGCGGTGAGGCTCAGGGCCTCGCGGTTCATCCAGGCCATCATCAGCACGCGCCCGGTCTTGTAGTCCTGGGCAATGGCCGGCACCAGGCCGTCACTGTCCCACTTGATCTCATCCAGCCAGTCTTTCATGTTCGGCTCCGGCAATTTGCGACAGTGTATAACCGGATGGGCTATCGACGCACGATCAGATAAACGCCCACGGCGACCATGATGCCCGCTGGCCAGTGGCCTAGTTGGTTCAATGGCCCACCAATCGCCAGCATCACGCCGCCCACCAGGTGCGCGGCGCCGAGCAGGCGCAGGAACCAGTCGTCCTTGCGCTTGCGCCACGGTGGCTCAGGGTCCTTGGCATGGGGCTGGGACATGCGCTCCAGCAGGTCGCGGGTCATGTTGGCCAGGTGCGGCAGTTGCTCGAACTGGCTGTGCAGGTTGCCCAGCATGGTTTTCGGGCTCATGCGCTCGCGCATCCAGCGTTCCAGGAAGGGTTGCGCAGTGTTCCACAAGTCGAGGTCCGGGTAGAGCTGGCGGCCCAGGCCTTCGATGTTCAGCAGGGTCTTCTGCAACAGCACCAGTTGCGGCTGCACTTCCATATTGAAGCGCCGCGCGGTCTGGAACAGGCGCATCAGCACTTGGCCGAACGAAATATCCTTTAACGGTTTTTCGAAGATCGGCTCGCACACGGTGCGGATCGCCGCTTCGAATTCGTTGAGTTTGGTTTCCGCTGGCACCCAACCCGAATCAATGTGCAACTGCGCCACACGGCGATAGTCGCGCTTGAAGAAGGCAAACAGGTTGCGCGCCAGGTAATCCTGGTCTTCCGGGGTGAGGCTGCCGACGATACCGCAGTCGATGGCGATGTACTGCGGGCTCCACGGGTTGACGGTGCTGACGAAGATGTTGCCCGGGTGCATGTCGGCGTGGAAGAAACTGTCGCGGAACACTTGGGTGAAGAAAATCTCCACACCGCGTTCTGCCAACATCTTCATGTCGGTGCGCTGGTCGGCCAGGGTCGCGAGGTCGGTAACCTGCACGCCGTAGATGCGCTCCATCACCAGCACTTTTGGCCGGCACCAGTCCCAATACACCTGCGGCACATACAGCAGTTGCGAGCCTTCGAAGTTGCGTCGCAATTGGCTGGCATTGGCCGCTTCGCGCAGCAGGTCGAGTTCGTCGTAGATGGTTTTTTCGTAGTCGGCGACCACGTCCACCGGGTGCAGCAGGCGCGCATCGGCGGAGAAGCGTTCGGCGGCGCGGGCGAGGATAAACAGCCATGCCAGGTCCTGGCCGATGATCGGCTTGAGGCCTGGGCGAATGACTTTCACCACCACTTCTTCGCCGGTCTTGAGCTGCGCGGCGTGAACCTGCGCGACCGAGGCCGAGGCCAGGGGCTCGACGTCGAAGCGGCTGAACACCTCGCTGATCTTCTGGCCCAGCTGTTCTTCGATCAGCGCCATCGACTGCTGCGAATCGAACGGCGGCACGCGGTCCTGCAGCAGCATCAGCTCGTCGGCGATGTCTTCGGGCAACAGGTCGCGGCGGGTGGAGAGGATCTGCCCGAACTTGATGAAGATAGGCCCCAAATCCTGCAACGCCAAGCGCAGGCTGGCGCCACGGCTCAACGGCGACGGCTTGCGGGGCAACCAGCGCCACGGCAGCACATAACGCACCGCTAGCAGGAACCACGGCAAGGGCAGGGCAAACAGCAGGTCATCAAGACGGTAGCGGATTACGACGCGCTGGATACGAAACAAACGGCGGACGGCGAGCAGCTTCATGCGTTATCGCTTGGATCAAGGGAACGGCTCAAGCGCTCGAAGCGGGCCTCGAGGCGTTCCAGGTCGATTTTGGCCTTGTCGAGCTCGCGAAAGCGCGCTTGCGCTTCCCGTTGCCCGACCAGGGTGCGCGATTCTTCGCTCAGGTATTCGGCAAGGTTCTGGTTGAGGCTGGCGAACCCTTGCTGGTACCAGCGCGAGCGGCTGCGCAGGTGCCCGCTGATCAACTGGGTGGCGACGGGGCCGATCCAGCGCGACAGTTCATATTCCCAGTCCAGCTCCAGGTCTTGCAGCACGGCGGCCAAGTCCATCAGCACCGCACTGTCGCCTTCCAGCTCCACCTCGGGGCTGTGGAGGATGGCGGTCTTGTTGCGGCTCAGCGCCAGGTGCAACAGGCTGGAGGCCGGCGCACGCAAGGTGCAGTCGGCTTCAGCGGCCCATTGGGTGGCGAGCAGCAGGCCTTCATCGCTGGGCAGGATAAACAGCTGCACGGCGGGGCTGCGGCAATCAACGGCAATGACTTTGCCGGTCAGGTGCGCGAGCCGCGCCAGGGCGGTGCTGTCCAGGCGCAGTACACGGTTGAGACCGTGCTCAACGCTGGCGAGAAGACCTTGCAGCAGCATCAGGGCTTGATGCCGCGGTGCAGGGCGACGATGCCGGACGTCATGTTGTGGTAGGTCACGCGGTCGAAACCGGCCTCCACCATCATCGACTTCAGGGTTTCCTGATCCGGGTGCATGCGGATCGACTCGGCCAGGTAGCGGTAGCTCTCGGCGTCGTTGGTGATCAGCTTGCCCATCAGTGGCATGAAGGCGAACGAATAGGTGTCGTAGACCTTGGACATCAGCGCGTTGGTCGGCTTGGAGAATTCCAGCACCAGCAGGCGGCCACCCGGCTTGAGTACGCGCAGCATCGAGCGGATCGCGTCTTCCTTGTGAGTCACGTTACGCAGGCCGAACGCGATGGTCACGCAGTCGAAATGGTTGTCGGGGAACGGCAGCTTCTCGGCATCGGCCTGGACGAACTCGATATTGCCGGCCACGCCTTTGTCGAGCAGTCGGTCGCGGCCAACCTTGAGCATCGAGCCGTTGATATCGGCCAATACCACCTGGCCGGTGGGGCCAACCAGCTTGGAGAACTTGGCCGCCAGGTCGCCTGTGCCACCGGCGATGTCCAGCACCCGGTTGCCGGTGCGTACGCCCGACAACTCGATGGTGAAGCGCTTCCACAGGCGGTGCATGCCGCCGGAGAGCACGTCGTTCATCAGGTCGTACTTGGCTGCCACGGAGTGGAACACCTCAGCGACTTTTTCCGCCTTTTGGCTTTCCGGGACGTTCTTGAAGCCGAAGTGAGTGGTGGGTTCGGCATCGCTGCCTTTGCGCTGATCAGTCATATCGCTGTCACCAAAAGAGAATGCGGGACATGATAATCCCCAAGGCCTGCTTTGTCTTGGCAAGGCTGCAGGTAAGATAGGCGCTCATCGAGACCTTTTGCCGCATGGCGGGCGTTCTGAGTCGTTATAAAGAGGAGTCATTGCAATGGCCCGTATTACCGTTGAGCGTGAACATACCCTGGGAAAAGAACAGGCGCGGGCCAAGGCGGAGCAATTGGCGCGCAAACTCGAGGATAAATATGGGGTGGAGTCTTCGTGGGCTGGCGACACCCTGAAGCTCAAGCGCTCCGGGGTTAAAGGCACGGTATTGGTGGCCGATGATTCGCTGCGCATTGATGTGGAACTTGGCCTGCTGATGTCGGCCATGAGTGGCACGATCAAGTCCGAAATCGAAAAGGCCCTGGATAAGGCCCTGGCTTGATACGGCTGTGCTTAGGGTGCCGATTCTAATTTTAAACCTTACTTTGTGCCCAAGCCCTCAACTCTTGCGGGCCGTCCGCCACCCAATTCTGTGTGAGGTGCACCATGGCCAAAGTTATTTTGAAGAAAAAAATCGACGTTCAGACTACCCCTCTGAGTGAGGTTAAAAGCTATGCCCGCAAGATCTGGCTGGCGGGTCTTGGTGCCTACGCCAAGGTCGGCAGCGAGGGCGGCGAGTACTTCAAGGAACTCGTTAGAAGCGGTCAACGTGTTGAAAGTAAAGGTAAAAAAGTTGTAGTTGAACAACTTGATGCCGCCAACAGTCAGATTGACCAAGTAAAGAGTAACGTCTCCGGCGTCAAAGGCCTGGTTGAAGTTCAACTGGATAAAGTTGAAAAAGCTTTTGATACTCGTGTCGCCAGTGCCTTGAATCGGATCGGCATTGCGTCTAAACATGACGTGGAGACACTCTCTGCTAAGCTCGAAGAGCTGACGGCATTGCTCGAACGTGTCGCGCGTAAACACTAAGGAGACATCGGGATGGCTGTTAAAAAGACTACTCAGAAAGAAGGCAGCTCGTGGGTCGGGAAAGTTGAAGAATATTCCCGCAAAATCTGGCTCGCTGGTTTAGGCGTGTACTCGAAGATCGACAGTGACGGCAGCAAACTCTTCGAGACCCTGGTTAAAGACGGCGAGAAAGCCGAGAAGTTGACCAAGAGCACGGTTGGTAAAAAAGTCGACGCTGCCAAGGCGAGCGCGGGTTCCGCCAAGTCGAGCATTTCGGATACCTGGGGCAAGTTGGAAGAGACTTTCGACAAACGCCTCAACAGTGCTATTTCGCGACTGGGCGTACCGAGCAAGGCGGAGTTGAAGGCGCTGCACAGCAAGGTCGATACCTTGACCAAGCAAATCGAAAAACTCACCGGCGCCAAAGCGGCTCCCGCCAAGACCGCCGCCGCCAAGCCTGCAGCAAAACCGGCGGCCAAACCAGCAGCTAAAACCGCAGCTGCAAAACCCGCCGCCAAAACTGCCGCCAAGCCTCTGGTTAAAGCCGCCGCCAAACCGGCTGCAAAACCTGCTGCAAAAGCGCCAGCCAAAGCTGCTGCAAAACCTGCGGCCAAGCCAGCGGCTAAAACCGCTGCCGCCAAACCTGCCGCCAAGCCTGCCGCTAAGCCTGTGGCCGCTAAAACCGCCGCCAAACCAGCGGCGAAACCGGCTGCCAAACCTGCGGCTAAAACCGCTGCGGCTAAACCTGCTGCCAAGCCCGCCGCTGCGAAACCAGCGGCCAAACCTGCCGCGGCCAAAAAGCCTGCGGTAGCGAAAAAACCGGCAGCCGCCAAGCCCGCCGCAACGGCCAAGCCAGCCACGGCGCCAGCACCGGCCGCTTCTACCGCTAATTCGGTGTCCGCACCGACGCATGCGGCAGCTACCCCGACTGCAACGCCGGCCACCCCGACGCCATCCAGTCAGTCCTGATTTCTATGGGACACAAAAAAACGCCCGGTCTGCGAAGATCGGGCGTTTTTTATGAAGATCCAAGAAACGCCGCATTTCCAATGTGGGAGCGGGCTTGCTCGCGAAGGCGGTGTGTCAGTTGATGCATGTGCAAGCTGATACTCCGCCTTCGCGAGCAAGCCCGCTCCCACACTTCAATCCAGGTCATCCAGATATTTGAGTGCGAACCGCTCGGTCGCCTGCCGCGCCGTTGGCAGCAGATGCGGCGCCACCAGCATCATGATCTGGTACACCACCACCCGCACCTCACCTTCACGGTCCAGGATCCGCTGGTAATCCAGCGAAAACAGCAAAGTCAGGGTGATCTGCTCCACCAGTTGCCCCAACGCCTGGGTATCGCTGACCAGTTGCCCTGCCGCCTTCAGCCGAGCAAGCAATGACGCCAAGGTGCGCTTGAGCGCCGTGAGCAGGTGACGGATCCCCTTGGCCAGCTTGGGCAAGCGCCCGGCCAGGTTCGACAGGTCCTGGAACAGAAACCGGTAGTGGGCCATGCGCTCGACAATCAGGTGCAGGAACAGCCAGTAATCCTCGGCCTCCAGTTGCGCATCGACGGGAGGGTCCAGCAGTGGCGCCAGCTCAGATTGAAAACGCTCGAACAGCCCGAGCACCAGGGGCTCTTTGCCATGGAAGTGGTAGTAGAGGTTGCCGGGGCTGATCCCCATTTCATTGGCCACCTCCATGGTCGATACGTTCGGTTCGCCCTTGTGGTTGAACAACTGCAGGGCGCATTCAAGGATACGGTCGCGGGTCTTCATCCAGTCTTCTTAAAGTTGATTGCTGAGCTCAGCGCACGCGCACGTAAGTACCCGGCGCCGCTTCCATCGGTGGGTAATTCTGGTTGCCCAGGGCGGTGAGGGTTTCGCGTTGTACGCCGGAGCGTTTTTGTACCCACTCCAGCCATTGTGGCCACCAACTGCCTTCGACGTGCTGGGCGTCGTAATACCAGGCCCGTGGGTCGCTGCTCAGCTTGAGGTTCTCGACATAGTTGGCCTTGGGGTTGCCCGGTGGGTTGAGGATGCTCTGGATATGCCCGCTGCTGGACAGTACAAACTCGACCTTGCCGCCGAACAACTGCGCTGATTTGTAGCAGGACTGCCACGGCGTGATGTGGTCGTTGGTGCCGGCCAGGGAATAGATATCGGCGGTGACCTGCTTGAGGTCGATGGGCGTGCCGCACACTTCCAGGGCGTTGGCGCGTACCAGTGGGTTGTTCTTGAACAGTTCGATCAGGTCGCCATGGAACGCGGCCGGCAAGCGTGTGGTGTCGTTGTTCCAGAACAGGATGTCGAACACCGGCGGCTCGTTGCCCAGCAGGTAGTTGTTGACCCAATAGTTCCAGATCAGATCGTTGGGGCGCATCCAGGCGAAGACCTTGGCCATGTCGCGGCCTTCCAGCACGCCGGCCTGATAGGAGTGGCGCTTGGCCGCTTCCAGAGTCTGTTCATCCACAAACAGCGCCACCTGGGTGTCCAGAGTGGTATCCAGCACGCTCACTAGCAGCGTCAGGGCGTTGACCTTCTTCTCGCCCAGCGCCGCGTAGTGGCCCAACAGTGCGGTGCAGGTGATGCCGCCGGAGCAGGCACCGAGCATATTCACATCCTTGCTGCCCGTAATCGCCGTGACCACATCCACTGCTTCCTTGAGCGCCTCGATATAAGTCGACAGGCCCCATTCGCGTTGGGCCTTGGTGGGGTTGCGCCAACTGACGATAAAGGTCTGCTGGCCATTGCGCAGGCAGAAGCGCGCCAGGCTTTTATCCGGGCACAGGTCGAAGACGTAGAATTTGTTGATCTGCGGCGGCACCACCAGCAGCGGGCGCTCATGCACCTGCTCGGTAATGGGCTTGTACTGGATCAGCTCCAGCACATCGTTGCGAAACACCACCGCGCCTTCGCTGGTGCCCAGGGTCTTGCCGACTTCAAAGGCGCCCATGTTGACCTGGCTGGGCATACCGCCGTTGTGCACCATGTCCTTGGCCAGGTGGGAAAGGCCGTCGAGCAGGCTTTTGCCGCCGGTTTCAAAGAAGCGTTTGACCGCCGCCGGGTTGGCCGCGCTGTTGGTGGGGGCCATGGCTTCGGTCATCAGGTTGATCACGAAGTGGCCGCGGCTGATGTCTTGTGCCGACAGGTTGCTGTCGTCGATCCAGTCGTGAAGCTCCTTGCGCCACGCCAGGTAAGTCTGCAAATAACGTTTGTAGAGCGGGTTCTGGCTCCAGGCTGGGTCGTTGAAGCGACGGTCGTCGCCCTCGGGCACCAGCGCGGATTTGCCGAACATCACATTCTTCAATTCAACGCCAAAGTGGGCGACGTGCTTGACGCTGTGCAACGGTTGCTTGATGGCTTGGGTCAGCACCATCTTGGCCGAGGCCAATAAATCCTTTTTGCGTAACGCGATGATCGGGTTCAACCCCAGGGTGTTTTCCGAGGCCTGGCGTTTCAAGTCATCGTTATTCTTGTTACTCATCTACGACGCTCCATTGTCCGAAAGACGAGTACCGGCGATTGCTGCGCACCCAATTTCGATACACGACACCAGCCTGGTACTGCGACTCGGGTGACCGTTGATACCGCATCGTCAAATGCAGGGAACTTGCCAGCTCCATTGGTTACCCGAGTTTATTTTTTTTCGCAAGCGGGCCAATCGTTGGCGACGTGCTTGACGCTGTGCAACGGTTGCTTGATGGCTTGGGTCAGCACCATCTTGGCCGAGGCCAATAAATCCTTTTTGCGTAACGCGATGATCGGGTTCAACCCCAGGGTGTTTTCCGAGGCCTGGCGTTTCAAGTCATCGTTATTCTTGTTACTCATCTACGACGCTCCATTGTCCGAAAGACGAGTACCGGCGATTGCTGCGCACCCAATTTCGATACACGACACCAGCCTGGTACTGCGACTCGGGTGACCGTTGATACCGCATCGTCAAATGCAGGGAACTTGCCAGCTCCATTGGTTACCCGAGTTTATTTTTTTTCGCAAGCGGGCCAATCGTTGGCCACGCGACAGGGCATTCAAGCAGATGAAATTAGAAAATGCGCTCTAAACAGCAAGATCCCTGTGCTAGAGCATCAGCCGCACGACCGACTCACTCGGATCGCGGGTTTTTCCAGCGGCTTTGAGCTCGTCCAGGTAGTCGGCCCATAGAGCGTCCTGACGTACGGCCAGCTGATAGAGATAGTCCCAGGTGAACAGTCCGCTGTCATGACCGTCGTCGAAGGTCAATTTCAGTGCGTACTGGCCGGCGGGTTCCAGCTTGATCAACCGGACGTTGAGCTTGCCGAATTGCAGGATGGGTTTGCCGTGGCCCTGGACCTCGGCAGAAGGGGAGTGCACTCGCAGGAATTCGGCGGGCAACTGGTAGGTTTCGTCCGGCCCGTAGGTCAGGCCGAGGGTGTTGGAGGTTTTGTGCAGGTTTACTGCGGTAGGAAATTTCGACATTGGAGATAACCCTGAAGGAACCGGCCCAAAATGTGGAAGGGACCAACGTGGGAGCCGGGCTTGCCCGCGATGCAGGCACCTCGGTGTTTCAGGAACACTGAAGTGATGCTATCGCAGGCAAGCCAGCTCCCACACAAGCCACTCCCACATTGAGTGAGGCTTACAGGATATAACGAGACAAGTCTTCGTTCTGCGCCAATTCGCCCAGGTGACCGTTCACATACTCGGCATCGATCTTGATCGCTTCGCCATTCTGCGCACCGGCCATGTCGCCGGCGCTGAAAGACACTTCCTCAAGCAGGCGCTCAAGCAAGGTATGCAGGCGACGGGCACCGATGTTCTCGGTCTTCTCGTTGACCTGCCAGGCGATCTCCGCCAGACGCTTGATACCGTCAGCCTGGAATTCGATACCCAGCCCTTCGGTTTTCAGCAGCTCGCGGTACTGCTCGGTGAGCGAGGCATGCGGTTCGCTGAGGATGCGCTCGAAGTCGCCCGGCGTCAGTGCCTTGAGCTCCACCCGAATCGGCAGGCGGCCTTGCAGCTCGGGCACCAGGTCGCTCGGCTTGCTCAGGTGGAAGGCACCGGAGGCGATAAACAGGATGTGGTCAGTCTTGACCATGCCCAGCTTGGTGTTGACCGTGCACCCTTCGATCAGCGGCAACAGGTCGCGCTGTACACCCTCGCGGGACACATCGACGCCACCGGAGTTGCCGCGCTTGGCCACTTTGTCGATCTCATCGATAAACACGATGCCGTGCTGCTCGACCGCTTCCAGGGCCTTGGCCTTGAGTTCTTCCTCGTTGACCAGGCGCCCGGCTTCTTCGTCGCGCACCAGCTTCAGTGCTTCTTTCACCTTGAGCTTGCGGCTTTTCTTCTTGCCCTTGCCCATGTTGGCGAACAGGTTCTGCAACTGGCTGGTCATTTCTTCCATGCCAGGCGGGGCAGAGATATCCACGCCGGACACTTCGGCCACTTCGATCTCGATTTCCTTGTCATCCAGCTGGCCTTCACGCAGGCGCTTGCGGAACAGCTGACGGGTGTTGGAATCCGATGAAGGTGCGGCGTCTTCGTTGAAACCCATGCGTGCCGGTGGCAGCAGGGCGTCGAGGATGCGCTCTTCAGCGGCGTCTTCGGCGCGATGGCTGACCTTGGTCACTTCCTGTTCGCGCAGCATCTTCAGGGCGGCGTCAGCCAGGTCACGAATGATCGACTCGACATCGCGGCCCACATAACCGACTTCAGTGAATTTGGTCGCTTCGACCTTGATGAACGGGGCATTGGCCAATTTGGCCAGGCGACGGGCGATCTCGGTTTTGCCGACGCCGGTAGGGCCGATCATCAGGATGTTCTTGGGCGTTACTTCAACGCGCAGTTCTTCCGGCAGTTGCATCCGGCGCCAGCGGTTACGCAGCGCAATGGCAACGGCGCGCTTGGCATCGTCCTGGCCGATGATATGGCGGTTGAGTTCATGGACGATTTCGCGGGGAGTCATGGACATAGTGTTTGGCGGCCTCAAGCCTGAATAAGCCCAGGGCTTATTCGGCGAGGTCCTGCTCCTCAATGGTCTGATTGTGGTTGGTGAACACGCAGATATCGCCAGCGATACCCAGGGCGGTCTCGACGATTTCACGGGCTGACAGGTCGGTTTTCTTCAGCAGCGCGCTGGCCGCAGCCTGGGCGTAGCCGCCACCTGAACCCATGGCGATCAGGCCATGCTCGGGTTCAACCACGTCGCCGTTGCCGGTGATGATCAGGGAAGCGTCTTTGTTCGCAACCGCGAGCATGGCCTCCAGGCGGCTGAGGGAGCGGTCGGTGCGCCATTCTTTGGCAAGTTCGACAGCGGCGCGCACCAGGTGGCCCTGGTGTTTCTCAAGCTGGCCTTCGAAACGCTCGAACAGGGTAAAGGCGTCGGCGGTTGCGCCTGCGAAGCCGGCAAGCACCTGGCCGTGGTACAGGCGGCGCACTTTCTTGGCGTTGCCTTTCATCACGGTGTTGCCCAGGGAAACCTGGCCGTCGCCGCCCATGACAACTTTGCCGTGGCGACGTACTGAAACGATGGTGGTCAAGGGGAGAGTCTCCACGCAGCGGGGCGAAAATGCCCTGATGGAAACTCATATGGGGGGTGGCGAGGGGGATTTCAACCGTAGGAAGGCAGGGCAGACGAGTGGTGATCGTTCCCACGCTCCGCGTGGTAATGCCGCCTTGACGCTCTGCGCCTGCTCTGTGACGCAGAGCGTCAAGGGACACGTTCCCACGCGGAGCGTGGGAACGATCAGTGAGTATGAGTCAGCGGCTCTGGCGTTGTTGTAACAACAGGTTGCTAAACCCGGCGCCGGCCAATTGCTTTTGCGCCACGGTCAGCTGTTCGCGGTTGCTGAACGGCCCCACCAATACGCGATACCAGGTCGCGTCCTTCACCGTGCCGGACTCAACCGATACCGATTGGCCCAACAGAATGATCTGTGCGCGTACACGGTCCGCATCCGCCTGTTTCGGGAACGAGCCCGCTTGCAGGAAGAACTTGGTCACCGGCGCAGCCTTGGTGGCTGCCACTGGCGGTGCTGGCGGCGGCGTGATACCGGCCAGCGCGGCCTGGGCGCGCGCCGTGTCGATTTTTGCCGCTTCCGCTGGGGTTACCGGCGTGGTCGGCACTTGTGGCGTCGGCAGGGTTTTTTCCGGCACGGCGTCAGGCGGCACGATCACTTCCGATTCCGGCAGCAGCGTGTAGAAGTCGTACTTGGGCTTTACCGGTGCGGTCGGGCTCGGCGCGGTCTTGTTGGCTTCGGCGATTTTCGTGGCCTTTTGCTGCTCCTGTTTGACGCGCTTGACGTCATCGCCCTGACCGGGCTCCAGCTTCATCAGAAACACGATAAATGCGCCGACCGTAAGGCCGATGGCCATCCACAGCCAACCCGGAATCGGTTGCTTCGCCGGGGCCTGGTAGCGGCTGGCGCCGCGCTTGGGTGCAGGTTTTTTCTTGGCAGCCAACTTACATACGCTCCAGAGTTTCCAGGCCCAAGAGTTCCAGGCCTTGCTTGAGGGTGCGTCCAGCCAATGCGGCAAGGCGCAGGCGACTTTGTTTCTGGGCTTCGTCGTCGGCGGTCAGGATCGGGCAGTTCTCGTAGAAACTGGAGAACAGGCCGGCCACTTCGTACAAATAGGTGCACAGGATGTGCGGCGTGCCTTTTTCGCCAACGCTGTTGAGCACCTCGCCAAATTGCGCGAGCTTGGCCGCCAGTTCCTGTTCGTGGGCGGCGTCCAGCGCGATCTGGCCTTCGACTTCGCTGAAGTCCTTGCCCAGCTTGCGGAATACCCCGGCCACGCGAGTGTAGGCGTACAGCAGGTACGGCGCGGTGTTGCCTTCGAAGTTGAGCATCAGGTCGAAGTTGAAGCTGTAGTCGCTGGTGCGGTGCTTGGACAGATCGGCGTATTTCACCGCGCCAATGCCCACCACGCGGGCGATGTTGCGCAGGTCGGCCTCGGCCAGCTCCGGGTTCTTTTCCTTCACCAGGTTGTAGGCACGTTCCTGGGCTTCGGTCAGCAGGTCGATCAGCTTCACGGTGCCGCCGTCGCGGGTCTTGAAGGGGCGGCCATCGGCGCCGTTCATGGTGCCAAAGCCCATGTGCTCCATGTGCATCGGGTGGGTGACGAAACCGGCGCGACGCGCCACTTCGAACACCTGCTGGAAGTGCAGGGCCTGGCGCTGGTCGACGAAGTACAGCGCACGGTCAGCCTTGAGCACGCCACTGCGGTAACGCACGGCGGCCAGGTCAGTGGTGGCGTAGAGGTAGCCGCCATCGGCCTTGACGATGATCACCGGCAGCGGCTCGCCGTCGGCGGTCTTGAATTCTTCGAGGAACACGCACTGGGCGCCGTTGCTTTCGACCAGCAGGCCCTTGGCCTTGAGGTCGTTGACCACGTTGATCAGGTCGTCGTTGTAGGCGCTTTCGCCCATCACGTCGGCCATGGTCAGTTTCACATTGAGCAGCTCGTAGATTTCCTGGCAATGAGACAGGGAAATTTCACGGAAGCGGTTCCACAGCGCCAGGCATTCTTCGTCGCCGGCTTGCAGCTTGACCACCAGGCCGCGGGCGCGGTCAGCGAACTCTTCGGATTCATCGAAACGCTTTTTGGCAGCACGGTAGAAATTTTCCAGGTCGGCCAGCTCGTTGCTGGTGATCGGGTTTTCCTGCAGATAGGCCATCAGCATGCCGAACTGGGTACCCCAGTCGCCCACGTGGTTCTGGCGGATCACGGTGTCGCCGAGGAATTCCAGCACCCGTGCCACGCCATCGCCAATGATAGTGGAGCGCAGGTGGCCCACGTGCATTTCCTTGGCCAGGTTCGGTGCCGACAGGTCGATGACCACGCGCTGGCTGTCGCCGGCCTTGCGTGCACCGATGCGCGCATCGGCCAGGGCGGCATCCAGGCGTGACGCCAGGGCCTGGGTGTTCTGGAAGAAGTTGATAAAGCCTGGGCCGGCGATTTCGGCCTTGGTGACACTGGCGTCAGCCGGCAGGGCTGCGATGATTTTTTCTGCCAGGTCACGCGGCTTCATGCCGGCCGGCTTGGACAGCATCATCGCGATGTTGCTGGCGAAGTCGCCATGGGTCTTGTCGCGGGTGTTCTCCACCTGGATCGCCGGCGACAGGCCTTCAGGCAACACACCTTCGTGGACGAGTTGGGTGAGGGCTTGTTGGATCAGCTGGCGAATGGTGTCTTTCATGGTGTTCTCTTTCGACCGCAAGCGGCGGCGCGCGATGCGCAGGTGGAAAAACTGGGCATTATCCGTGGCGAGGGCGGGCTTGCCAACCGTTCAGACTATATGGCGGACCTGCGGGCCTCTTCGCGGGCAAGCCCGCTCCCACATTTAAGGGTATTCACATTTCATAATGTGGGAGCTGGCTTGCCTGCGATGACGTAATTACCCTCAATACAAATCTACCGGGTCTACATCCAACGACCATCGCACCTGCCGACCGCTGGGCAGTTGCTCCAGCTCAAGCATCCAGCGACTTAATAGCCGATGCAGCGGGGCGCGGGAGGTTGCCTGCAAGAGTAGCTGAGCGCGATAACGTCCGGCGCGCCGCTCCATGGGCGCTGGCACCGGGCCGAGTAGTTCGATGCCACTGAGGGCCAGTTCGCCCAATAAACGTTCGGCGGCGCTGCAGGCCTCATCAAGAAAGCCTTCGGCCTGCCCGGGTTTGTGGGCTTCGGCACGCAGCAGCGCCAGGTGCGCAAAGGGCGGGAGGCCGGCGGCGCGGCGTTCGCTCAAGGCCTGTTCGGCGAAGGCAAAGTAGCCTTGTTCCGTCAGTTGAATCAGCAGCGGGTGGTCGGCCAGGTGCGTCTGGATAATCACCCTGCCTGGCTCTTCGGCCCGACCGGCGCGTCCTGCCACCTGCACGATCAACTGCGCCATGCGTTCGCTGGCGCGAAAATCCCCGGAGAACAACCCGCCATCGGCATCCAGGATCGACACCAGGGTCACCCGTGGGAAGTGATGCCCCTTGGCAAGCATCTGCGTGCCCACCAGGATGCACGGTTGGCCTTTGTGGATGGTGGCGAACAGTTGGTTCATGGCGTCTTTGCGCGACGTGCTGTCGCGGTCCACCCGTAGCACCGGGTAGTCCGGGAACAGAATGCCGAGGCGTTCTTCGGCGCGCTCGGTGCCGGCGCCCACGGGCCGCAGGTCCACCTTGCCGCACTGCGGGCAATGGCGCGGTACCCGTTCCACATGGCCGCAGTGATGGCAGCGTAACTCGCCGTGGCGCTGATGCACCGTCATGCGCGCATCGCAGCGCTCGCACCCGGACATCCAGCCGCAGTCATGGCACAGCAACGTCGGGGCAAAGCCGCGGCGGTTGAGAAATACCAATACTTGCTGGCCGGCGGCCAGGGTCTGGCCAATGGCCTGTTGCATCGGGCCGGAAATACCGCTGTCCAGCGGGCGGCTTTTCACGTCCAGGCGCAGGAAGCGCGGTTGTTTGGCGCCGCCAGCACGCTCGTTCAGGCGCAGCAGCCCGTAACGGCCGGTGTAGGCGTTGTGCAGGCTTTCCAGGGACGGCGTGGCCGAGCCCAGCACAATCGGGATGTCTTCCTGGCGGGCGCGTACCAGCGCGAGGTCGCGGGCGTGGTAGCGCAAACCTTCCTGCTGTTTATAGGAGCCATCGTGCTCCTCGTCGACGATGATCAGCCCGGGGTTTTTCATCGGCGTGAACAGTGCTGAGCGCGTGCCGATAATAATGTCGGCCTCGCCATCCCGCGCCGCCAGCCACGACTCCAGGCGTTCACGGTCATTGACTGCCGAGTGCACCAGGGCGATCCGGGCATTGAAGCGTTGCTCGAAACGCGCCACGGTCTGCGGGCCCAGGTTGATCTCGGGGATCAGCACCAGTGCCTGCTTGCCCGCCTGCAGGGTTTCGCGGATCAGCTGCAAATAGACTTCGGTCTTGCCGCTGCCAGTGACGCCGGCCAGCAGGAATGCATGGAAACTGTCGAAACCGGCGCGAATCGCCTCATACGCGGCGCGTTGCTCGGGGTTCAGCGGCAACTCCGGCTGGGCCAGCCAGTGTTCGTGGCGCGGGTCCGGAGCGTGTTTGCGGATTTCCACCTGCACCAAGCCCTTGGCCAGCAACAGGTCGAGGCTGTCTTTGCTCAGCATCAGCTTGCTTAATAGCTGATGGGCCACGCCGTGTGGGTGCTGTGCCAAGGTGGCCAGGGCCTCACGCTGGCGCGGGGCGCGGGCGATGCGCGGGTCGTCGAGGCGTGCGCCCGGCACCATCGACCAGAAACGCTCCTGGCGCGCTTCGGCCAGTTCGCCCTGGCGCAGCAGCACCGGCAGCGCCCAGCTCAAGGTATCGCCCAGGCTGTGTTGGTAATACTGCGCGGTCCACAGGCACAGCTTGAACAGCGCGGGCGGCAGCGGTGGTGTGGCGTCGAGCAGGGCAATTGCCGGCTTGAGCTTTTCGGCAGGCACTTCGCTGTGGTCGGTGACTTCCACCAGAATGCCGATCATTTCCCGGCGTCCGAACGGCACGCGCACGCGCATGCCCGGTTGCAACTGCGCACGCGACACGCCGGGCGGGGCCCGGTAATCGAACAGGCGGCGCAGGGGCGAGGGCAGGGCTAGGCGCAAAATGGCGTCGGGCACGCGAGGATTCTCATCAATAAAGGCAAGCGGTGGCGCAGGGGCGCGAGCCTAGCAGACCGGGGGTGTCCCGTCTCCAGTACTGGAATCGGATCTTGTGGGAGCTGGCTTGCCTGCGAAAGCGCTAGTGCAGTAACAGATGCAGTGACTGACACACCGCCTTCGCGGGCAAGCCCGGCTCCCACATTGACGGCGGTGTGTGAGGAATATCTGATGAAAGGAAGTTTTCGACCATTCCCGCCGCTTGCGTGATTAAAAAGGTCTGGTAGAATCCGCGGCCTAATTACGTGCGGTATTCGACAATAGTGTCGAGTGGCGGCACGCTAGCCCGAGGAAGTGCCATGAAAGCCGATATCCATCCAGCGTACGAAACCATCGAAGTCACCTGCAGCTGCGGCAACAAGTTCGAAACTCGTTCGAACCTGTGCAAGCCACTGGGTACTGACGTATGCAACGAGTGCCACCCGTTCTACACCGGTAAGCAGAAAACTCTGGACACCGGCGGCCGCGTACAGCGCTTCGCAGATCGCTTTGGTGCTTTCGGCAAGAAGCCTGCTGCTACTCCAGCAGAGTAAGGTTCAAGAGCCTTATGGGCTTTTACCCGCTGTTGAAAAAGGCGTCCCTTGTGGGCGCCTTTTTTGTGCCTGGGATTTGGCTGGCGACCGCTCAGGCCAACCCCTTCTGCCCCGCCCCGGCGGCCATCGTGCGTGTGGAGGTACAGCGTGTGGTGGATGGCGACACGGTGCGCCTCAAGGACGGTCGCAGCGTGCGCATGATCGGCCTCAACGCGCCGGAAACCGGCAAGAAGGGTCGCCCTGACGAGCCATTCGCTGTCGCCGCCCGTCAGCGCCTGCAGGCGTTGGTCAAGGCCAGCGATGGGCGTGTCGGCCTGGTGGCGGGGCGCGAAGGCAAAGATCATTACGGGCGCACCCTGGCTCACCTCTACGGCGCCAATGGCGAGAATCTGGAGGCGCAACTGCTGGCCGAGGGTTTGGGGTACCAAGTGGGCGTCGCGCCGAATGTCGACCTGATGGCCTGCCAGCAGGCGGCCGAAAACAGCGCCCGCCAGGCACGGCTTGGCCTGTGGCGCCAATCACCGGTGCAAAGCGTGGCGAATCTCAAGCGCTCCGGGTTTGCCCTGGTGGCCGGTCGGGTCAGCAACATCGAGCGTAATCGCGGTGGAATCTGGATTGAGCTGCAGGGTTCACTGGTATTGCGTATTGCGCCCGAGCTGATCAGCCAGTTCGATACGGCCATGCTCGATGGTCTGCAAGGCCGCACCATTGAGGCGCGCGGTTGGGTGCAGGATCGAGCCCGCCGTGGCGGCCTGAAAAAAGGCCAAGCGCGCTGGCTGTTGCCAATAACCGACCCCGGCATGCTGAAATCGGCGCTTTGAATAAAAAATTGTAGACATTTTTTATTTCGATTGTGAACAGTTGAGCCCTTGTATCCCGTGGCTCTTGGCCAAAAGTCGTAGCCCAGGGCCCTTGACACCTGTGACTGCCCAGTCTTGTAGGGACTTTACGACACGCGTATCCTCGGCGGTCCGTCGACCAACAGTAAAAGCGGAATGCCGATATGTCTGATTTGAAAACTGCCGCTCTCGAATACCATGCCCATCCTCGTCCAGGAAAGCTGAGTGTAGAGCTCACCAAAGCCACTGCCACTGCCCGCGACCTGTCGCTGGCCTACAGCCCTGGTGTTGCCGAACCCGTACGTGAAATCGCCCGTGACCCAGAGCTGGCGTACAAGTACACCGGCAAAGGCAACCTGGTTGCAGTGATTTCCGATGGCACCGCGATTCTGGGCCTGGGTAACCTCGGCCCATTGGCTTCCAAGCCAGTCATGGAAGGCAAGGGCGTGCTGTTCAAGCGCTTTGCCGGCATCGACGTTTTCGACATCGAAGTCGATTCCGAAAGCCCGCAGGCGTTCATCGACACCGTCAAGCGCATTTCCATCACGTTCGGTGGCATCAACCTGGAAGACATCAAGGCGCCTGAGTGCTTCGAGATCGAAAAGGCCCTGATCGAGCAGTGCGACATTCCGGTATTCCACGATGACCAGCACGGCACCGCGATCGTTACCGCGGCCGGCATGATCAACGCCTTGGAAATTGCTGGCAAAACCCTGGGCGAGGCGAAAATCGTCTGCCTGGGCGCCGGTGCCGCGGCCATTTCCTGCATGAAGCTGATCATCAGCATGGGCGCCAAGCTGGAAAACATCTACATGGTCGACAGCAAGGGCGTGATTCAGTCCGAGCGTACCGACCTGAACCAGTACAAGGCGATGTTTGCCCATCCGTCCTCCAAGCGCACCCTGGCTGACGCCCTCGACGGTGCCGACGTGTTCGTTGGCCTGTCCGGCCCGAACCTGCTGAGCGCTGAAGGCCTCAAATCCATGGCGCCGAACCCTATCGTGTTCGCCTGCTCCAACCCGGATCCGGAAATCTCTCCTGAGCTGGCCCACGCCACTCGCAGCGACGTGATCATGGCCACCGGCCGTTCGGACTACCCGAACCAGGTCAACAACGTATTGGGCTTCCCGTTCATCTTCCGTGGTGCCCTGGACGTTCGCGCCAAGCGCATCAACGAAGAAATGAAAGTGGCCGCTGCCAACGCCCTGCGTGAACTGGCCAAACTGCCGGTACCTCAGGACGTGTGCGACGCCTACGGTGGTGCCAAGCTGGAATTCGGTCGTGAGTACATCATTCCGAAACCAATGGACAAGCGCCTGATCACCCTGATCTCCGATGCCGTGGCCAAGGCCGCTATCGAGACTGGTGTGGCTACCCTGCCGTATCCAAAGAACTACCCGCTGCAAAGCGTGGATGATGTGTTCAACGGCTAAGCCGTTGTAGACACACCCGCAAAAAAAGCCCCGACTGAGTGATCAGTCGGGGCTTTTTTGTGGCTGATGTCCCGTGGCTGATCTTTCCCACGCTCTGCGTGGGAATGCCCACCTGGACGCTCCGCGTCTGCTTTTGAGGTCGTGACGCAGAGCGTCACAGGATGCATTCCCACGCGGAGCGTGGGAACGATCGGCCGATCAGCGTGATCAGGTCAGAACAAATCGATCGGCGCGCCTTCATCCGCCGGCAGTGGGCTGCCCGGCACTGCGCCATTGCCCAGCTCATTGACCGATGGCGGTGTGTCTTCGCTCTTGAACAGCTCGAAGTACGCATTCGGCGTGCTCGGTGAAGCTGCGCGGCCACTGATCGGGTCGATGCGCAGGCTGAGGATGCCTTCTGGCTCTGGCTGGGTGTGCAGCGGCTTGTCCTTGAGCGCTGCGCCCATGTAGCTCATCCAGATCGGCAGGGCGACGGTGCCACCAAACTCGCGGCGGCCCAGGCTTTCAGGCTGGTCATAGCCGGTCCACACGGTGGTCACGTAGTCGCCGTTGTAGCCGGAGAACCACGCGTCCTTGGACTCGTTGGTGGTACCGGTCTTGCCAGCGATATCCGCACGACCCAGAGCCAGTGCGCGGCGGCCGGTGCCCTTCTTGATCACGTCTTGCAGGATGCTGTTGAGGATGTAGGTAGTGCGGCCGTCCACGATGCGCTCGGCAACCGCTGGCGCTTGCGGTTCGGCCGGTGCGCCGGCGTTTGCGGCCGACGGTGTGCCTGGCGTCGCCTCGATGGTGATACCGCCGTTGCTCGGTACCGCAAGCCCGTCGGTCGCGGCCACACCATTGACCACGTCGCCGGGTACCCGTGGCGGGTTGGCGGTGAACAGGGTGTCGCCATTGCGGCTTTCGATCTTGTCGATCAGGTAAGGCGCGATCTTGTAGCCGCCGTTGGCAAAGGTGCTCCAGCCGGTGGCGATTTCCATCGGCGTGAGGGTCGCGGTACCCAGGGCCAGGGACAGGTTTGGCGGCAGGTCCGACTTGGCGAAGCCAAAGCGCGTCATGTAGTCGATGGTCTTGCCTACGCCCATCGCCTGCAACAGGCGGATCGACACCAGGTTGCGTGACTTGTACAGCGCCTCGCGGATACGGATCGGGCCGAGGAACGTGTTGGTGTCATTCTTCGGGCGCCAGACCTTGTCCAGATATTCATCGACGAACACGATTGGCGCGTCGTTGACCAGGCTGGCGGCGGTGTAGCCGTTGTCCAGCGCGGCACTGTAGACAAACGGCTTGAAACTGGAGCCCGGCTGGCGCTTGGCCTGGGTAGCGCGGTTGTAGTTGCTCTGCTCGAAGGCAAAGCCGCCGACCAGTGCGCGGATCGCACCGTTCTGCGGGTCCAGGGACACCAGAGCGCCCTGGGCGAGCGGCACCTGGCTGAATTTGAGGCTGTCATCCTTTTGGCGTTGCACGCGGATCAAATCACCCACCTGGGCCACGTCGGATGGCTGCTTGGGCATCGGGCCCATGCTGTTGGTGTTCAGGAACGGGCGTGCCCACTTCATGCTGTCCCAGGCTACATGGGCTTCGCCAGAGCGGGTCAGCACTTGGATGCCGTCCTTGGTTACCTGGGTGACGATGGCCGGGTCCAGGCCGCTGATCGAACGCTGTTTGCCCAATTCGGTGGTCCAGGCACTCAGGGTCTTGCCCGGCAGGCGCGACTCGGGGCCACGGTAGCCGTGACGCTGGTCATAAGTGATCAGGCCTTCATGTACCGAATGGTTGGCGATTTCCTGCAAGTTGCTCGGCACCGTCGTGGTGACGCGGAAACCTTCGGTGTAGGCCTCGCTGCCATAACGGCCAACCATCTCGGCGCGGGCCATTTCGGCGATATAGGGTGCATTCACTTCTGGGGTCGGCACGTGATAGCTGGCGTTCAGCGGCTCGGCGACGGCACTTTCATAAGCGGCCTGGTCGATCTTGCCCAGTTTGTACATGCGGCCCAGGATCCAGTCACGGCGTTCTTTACTGCGCGCCGGGTTGGCCAGCGGGTTGAAGCGCGACGGTGCCTTGGGCAGGCCGGCGATCATCGCCATTTGCGCCAGGCTGGCGTCACGAATCGACTTGCCATAGTAGACCTGGGACGCGGCCTCGATGCCGTAAGCGCGGTTGCCCAAGTAGATCTTGTTGACGTACAGCTCGAGGATTTCATCCTTGGTCAACTGGCGTTCGATCTGCAGCGCCAGCAGGATTTCGGTGGCCTTGCGGGAAAAGCTGCGTTCGCTGGTGAGGAAGAAGTTCTTCGCCACCTGCATGGTGATGGTGCTGCCACCCGATTGAATGTGTCCACTTTTTACCAATTGCGTGGCTGCACGCACCAGGCTGCTGGGGTCTACGCCGTAGTGGTTGGCGAAATTATCGTCTTCGGCAGACAGCAAAGCGCTGATGAAATTGGGTGGAATGTCGGCGAAACGGATCGGTGTGCGGCGCATTTCGCCGAACTCCGCGATCAGTTTTTCATCGCTGCTGTAGACCCGCAAAGGAATCTGCAACTGGATACTTCTGAGGGCCTCTACGGAGGGCAAACCCGGACTAAGGTAGAGGTAGGCTCCGCTGAGTACGAGCAGCAGCCCGCAAACGATGGCGACAATGGAGTACCCGAAAAACTTCAGCAGACGAATCAAGGCTTTTGGATTTCCAGAGAAAAGAATGAGTTACGCGTCGGGGCATGCATGGCAAACGATGGATCGACCCGGGCAGCAGATAAAAAGCGGGAAAAAACGCTGGGCATTAAAGCATTTTTCGGCTTGGGGCGTCATTCGCGAGCCTTGAACAAGCCGACCGAATGCAAGGTGCCTGGCAGCAATCAGGCGAGATGACAGCCGGTATGACAGGGAAAGTTTTGGGGAGTTTTATGGGAAAGGGATTTTTCAGGCGAAAAGTCGACACGGTGTTGGGTGTCGATATCAATGACAGCGGCATCAAGCTGATCGAACTGGGCCGTTCATCAGGCGGTTTCAGCGTCCAGGGCTACGTTATGCAAATGCTGCCGCCCCAGGCGGTGGTGGACGGCACCTTGCTGGACCTTGAGGGTGTGGGCCGTATGCTGCAACAGGCACTGTCGCGCCTGGGTACCTCGGCCCGGTACGCCGCCGTGGCGGTTGCGGGCCCGTCGGTAATTACCCGGCTGATTGACATGGACGCCGGCCTCAGTGATGAGGAAATGGCCTGGAAGATCCAGATGGAAGCCGACCAGTTCATCCCCTATCCATTGGACGAGGTGGCCATCGACTTTCAGGTTCAAGGGCCATCGGCTCAAGGCCCGCAGTGGGTAGAGGTGATGCTGGCGGCGTGCCTGCGTGAGCAGGTCGAAGCGCGCGAGGCGGTTTTGGCCCTGGCGGGGCTGGTGCCGCGGGTGGTCGATGTAGAAGGGTTTGCATTGGAGCGCGCTTGCCTTCAGGATTTTGCCAGCTTCACGCCGGGTCATAGAGTCGATGGTGCACAATGGGCCTTGGATGCCCAAGGGATGGGAGTGGCTTGCGGGCTGGCCCTTAGGAGTTTCGCTGGATGACACGAATCAATCTTTTGCCTTGGCGCCAGGCCCTCGCGGAGCGCAGGCGCAAATACCTGTTGGTGCTATTGCTGGCGTTTGCCTGCGTGGCGCTCGCGGCATTGTGGTTGGCTGATCAAGTGATCGACCAGGCGATAGACCGGCAGGTAAGCCGCAACAGCCGCCTGGAAGAGCACATCGCTACCCAGGACTCGCGGATCAGGACCATCGACGACTTGCAGGCGCGAAGCCAGCAACTGGCCGAACGCATGAAGGTGGTTCAGGACCTGCACGATGCCCGCTCCTCCGGGGCCCGATTGTTCGAGCAATTGGCTCGCTCGGTGCCCGAAGGTGTCCATCTGCATGAGGTGGTTGCCAACGGCGACACCATCAGCATTCGCGGCACGGCAGAAAGCAACCAGGATATCGCCCGTTTGATGCAGCAACTCAAGCCAATCCACGGCTCCAGTTCGACCCGTCTGCAGCGCGTGCAAACCGAAGGTGCACGCGGCGAAAGTGAATTCCAGCTGATGGTGCGCCAGGGAGAGTCCAGCGAGGCGCAACCATGAGCCTGCCCAGGCTCGATTTTTCCACGCTCTCTTACAACGCTGCCAAATGGTCCCTGCCGGGCAAGGTGCTGCTTGGCTGTGCGCTGGCCGGCCTGGTGCTGGTGCTGGGCGAGGTTTCGCATGGGGGGCCGCAGCGGGAGCGATTGCACGGGCTTGAGGCGCGGGAGCAGGCGCTGCAGCAGCAACTCACAGAAAAGACCGGCCTGGCCGCGAGCCTTGAGCTGCGTACCCGGCAAGTCCGGAGCATGGAAGACAATCTTGCCAGCCTTCTAGGGCAATTGCCCGGCGAGTCCGAGGTGCCTGTCGTGCTGGAAGACATCGCCCGGCTGGCGGCTGTTCATGGGGTGTGGGTCGAAGGCATCACCGTGCTGGATGAAGCGCCTCGGCAGCTTTATATCGAACAACCCATGCAGATAAGCGCCTCCGGGGTTTATCACGACCTGGCGACGTTTGTCAGTGCCTTGGGTGGGTTGCCACGGGTCGTTACCGTGCAGGATATTGCGCTCGGGCATCAGGGCGCCTTGTTGCGTCTGAACATGCTCGCCAAGACCTATCGCAGCAACCTGCAAAACGGCAAGGCCCGTCAGGTGCCCGACCCAGGGCCGCAATTTGTCTACGAACCCTCGTCCTTGCGCGACCCGTTCACGCCGCCCGCCTTGCAGGCACCGCACGTTCCGGGCCGCCCGGCCCTTGCCCCGGATTTCACCCGGCCACGGGGACTGTTGGAGGGTATGCGCCTTGATCAGTTCGAAATGGTCGGTACGTTGTCCCGTGGTGCGCAGGCCTTTGCCTTGTTGCGGGCTGGGGCCAGGGTGTATCGGCTGGCGGTGGGTGATTACCTGGGGCCGGACCATGGCCAGGTCACGGCCATTCAAGACGCTGCTGTCGAGCTGGTGGAGCTGTTTCCCGATGGACAGGGCGCCTGGCTGGAACGCCCGCGAACCCTTGTGCTGAACGTCAACTCATAACGGAATCAAACAATGAAAAGGACCTTCTCGTCCTTCGGTGTGGCGCTATGGATAGCGTTCACGGCACCGATGGCTGCTGCTGTGCCCAATCGCCTGGACCTTATCCAACTGCCGCCGCCCGACAGTGCCCAGCCGGTCAGCTATACAGGCGCCAAGCTGACCCTGAATTTCCAGGACATCGACCTGCGCGCGGTCTTGCAGCAAATTGCCGATGTCGCCGGGCTCAACCTGGTGACCAGCGATGAGGTGCAGGGCTCGATCACTCTGCGGCTCAAGGATGTGCCCTGGGACCAGGCTCTGGACCTGGTACTGCAAACCAAGGGCTTGGACAAGCGAGTCAAGGCGGGCGTGTTGCTGGTGGCGCCCGCCGATGAATTGGCTGCTCGCGAGCTGTTGATGCTGGAGTCGCGCAAGCAGATGGCCGAGCTGGCTCCCTTGCGTCGGGAGCTGCTGCAGGTCAATTACGCCAAGGCCGCCGACCTGGCCAAGCTGTTTCAGTCGGTGACCGGCTTTGAGGGCGCCACCGATGAGCGCGGTTCGGTGGCGGTGGATGACCGCACCAACAACATCATCGCCTACCAGACTGGCGAGCGGCTCGAAGAGCTGCGGCGCATCGTGGCGCAACTGGATATCCCGGTACGCCAGGTCATGATCGAGGCGCGGATTGTGGAGGCCAATGTCGACTACGACAAAAGCCTGGGTGTGCGCTGGGGTGGGCGGCTCACCCGCGGCAATAGCGGCGTTGGCGGTATTGGCAAGCCGCTGGCGGAGGGTGCCGAGCCGCCGCAAAACCCACCCAGTTCACCCTTTGTCGACTTGGGGTCGCTGGCCGGAACCTCGGGCCTGGGGATCGCCTATATCACCGACAACCTGTTGCTGGACCTTGAGCTGACCGCCATGGAAAAAACCGGCAACGGTGAGATCGTCTCGCAGCCCAAGGTCGTCACCTCCGACAAAGAGACTGCACGCATCCTCAAAGGCACCGAGATTCCTTATCAGGAATCCACCTCCCAGGGTGCCACCTCGGTGTCGTTCAAAGAGGCCTCGCTGTCGCTTGAAGTCACGCCGCAAATCACTCCCGACGACCATGTGATCATGGCGGTCAAGGTCACCAAGGATGAGCCCGACTACCTGAACCGACTCAATGACGTGCCGCCGATCAAGAAAAACGAGGTCAACGCCAAGGTTCTGGTCAGGGATGGCGAGACCATCGTCATTGGCGGGGTTTTCTCCAACACCCAAAGCAAAGTGGTAGATAAAGTGCCATTTTTGGGCGATGTGCCGTATCTTGGCCGCCTTTTCCGGCGCGATGTGCTGGCGGAGAAAAAATCCGAGCTGCTGGTATTCCTGACTCCGCGTATCATGAATAACCAGGCGATTGCTGTGAGTCGTTGATTCTGTGCGAAATTTGATTCTTGTAGGGCCGATGGGGGCTGGAAAAAGCACCATCGGCCGTTTGCTGGCCAAAGAGCTGCGCCTGCCGTTCAAAGATTCCGACAAGGAAATTGAATTGCGCACGGGTGCCAATATCCCATGGATCTTCGATAAAGAAGGCGAGCTGGGCTTTCGTGACCGCGAGCAGGCGATGATTGCCGAGCTGTGCGGCTGCGATGGCGTGGTATTGGCGACCGGCGGTGGCGCCGTCATGCGCGATGAAAACCGTCGGGCGCTGCATGCCGGTGGTCGGGTGGTGTATTTGCACGCGTCGGTCGAACAGCAGGTGGGCCGTACCGCCCGTGATCGCAATCGCCCGTTGCTGCGCACCGCCGACCCGGCGAAAACCCTGCGGGACCTGCTGGCGCTGCGCGATCCGCTGTATCGGGAAATCGCCGATCTGGTGGTGGAAACCGATGAGCGGCCACCTCGGATGGTCGTACTTGACATCCTTGAGCGCCTGCAACGGTTGCCACCCCGTTAAAGCCTGGCCCGAAATGCGCTATTCTCGGCGGCGCGCCATGACCTTATAAGGTATGGCGTAGAGCCACCAGGCGGTGTCGAGAGGTCGACAGTGCCGGTCGTCAATACATCTTCAACGCGGGGACACATGCAGACACTTAAGGTCGATCTAGGCGAGCGCAGCTACCCGATCCACATTGGCGCAGGTCTGTTGGACCAGCCCGAACTGCTTGCGCCGCATATTGCCGGCCGACAGGTGGCAATCATCTCCAACGAAACGGTCGCGCCGCTGTACCTTGAGCGTCTGAGCCGCAGCCTGGCGGCGTACTCGGTGATCTCCGTGGTGTTGCCTGACGGCGAAGCCCACAAAAACTGGGAAACCCTGCAACTGATCTTTGATGGCCTGCTGACTGCGCGCCATGACCGTCGAACCACTGTGGTCGCCCTGGGCGGCGGTGTGATTGGCGACATGGCCGGGTTTGCCGCGGCCTGCTACCAGCGCGGCGTGGATTTCATCCAGGTGCCGACCACCTTGCTGTCCCAGGTCGATTCGTCGGTGGGGGGCAAGACCGGCATCAACCACCCGCTGGGCAAGAACATGGTCGGCGCGTTCTACCAGCCTCAGGCTGTGCTGATCGACACCGCTACCCTCAACACCTTGCCGCCGCGCGAGCTGTCGGCGGGCCTGGCGGAAGTCATCAAGTACGGCCTGATTTGCGATGAGCCGTTCCTGACCTGGCTGGAAGAACACATGGACGCCTTGCGCGCCCTCGATCAGGTAGCCCTGACCGAAGCGATTTCCCGCTCCTGCGCGGCCAAGGCGCTGGTGGTCAACGCCGACGAGCGTGAGTCCGGCGTGCGGGCCACGCTGAACCTGGGCCACACCTTCGGCCATGCGATCGAAACGCACATGGGCTATGGTGTGTGGTTGCATGGGGAAGCCGTAGCGGCTGGCACCGTGATGGCATTGGATATGTCGCAGCGCCTGGGCTGGATCAGCGCCCAAGAGCGCGATCGCGGTATCCGCCTGTTCCAGCGTGCCGGTTTGCCGGTTGTTCCGCCCACGGAGATGACCGAGGCGGATTTCCTTGAACATATGGCGATAGACAAGAAAGTGATCGACGGTCGACTTCGACTGGTACTGCTGCGCCACATCGGCGAAGCCGTGGTGACCGACGATTATCCAAAAGAGATTCTACAGGCCACGCTGGGAGCGGATTACCGCGCCCTGGCCCAGCTCAAAGGTTAATAAGACCCGATGACTAGTTTGCATGCCGACGAGGCGTTCCTCGGCCATTATCACTTGAGCCACGACCCCTTCGCACCACGGGTGCCGGGTTTCAAGTTCTTCCCCGCCCAGCGCAAGCCGGTACTTGGGCAGTTGCATCACCTTGCGCGCTACAGCCAGTTGCTGCTGGTGGTGACCGGCCCTCTGGGCAGCGGCAAGACCTTGCTGCGCCAGGCGCTGGTGGCCAGCACCAACAAACAATCGGTGCAGAGCGTGGTGGTATCTGCCCGCGGTGCCGGTGATGCGGCTGGCGTACTGCGCGAGGTGGCGCAAGCGTTGAACGTCTCCAACGCCGAGCCGAACGCGATTCTCAAGCAGGTGGTGCAATTGGGCCTGACCGGCCAGGAAGTCTACCTGCTGGTAGACGACGCCGAGCAGCTCGACGAATCGGCCCTGGAAGCCTTGCTGGCGCTGGCAGCGGGTACGCCGGAAGGTCGCCCGCATGTGTTCCTGTTCGGTGAGTCGTCGTTGATCGCCGATCTGGAGCAGATCAGCGGTGAGCAGGAGCTGTTTCACGTCATCGAGTTGCAGCCGTACGAAGAGGAAGAAACCCGCGAATACCTTGCACAACGTCTTGAAGGCGCAGGGGCGGGTATCGAACTTTTCACCGCTGCGCAGATCTCTGATATTCACGAAAGCTCCGATGGCTGGCCTGGAAACATCAACCAGGTTGCCCGCGATGCCATGATCGAAGCCATGATTGCCAGCCGCTCTGCGGTCAAGCGTCCAAAGATGGGGTTCACTATGCCTAAGAAGCACGTATTGGCTATTTCCGCCGTTGTCGTGGTCGCTGTTGCCGCCGCCTGGTTGATCCCGGGCCGCAACAAAGCACCGACAACCACTGGCGCGCCAACCGAACAGGCGCAGTTGCCACTGGGCAAGCCCACGCCAAACGTCGAATTTGCCAACTCCGGCCAACCGACCAACCTGCCGATGGTCGGCCAACCTGTGATGCGCGGCCCTCTGGCAGAAGAAGCCGGTGGCATCTCCGAAGGCGACGACGGTGTGCCGGTGGAAGGCTCCAGCGCCACGCCGCCGACCGTGACCACCACCGCGCCACCTGCAGGCGTACCGGCCGGTGTGCCAGCGACGCCGGTTGCTCCGGTCGCCAAGCCGACTCCGACGCCGGCGCCCACCGTTGCTACCGCCAAGCCTGCTCCGGTGACCAAGCCTGTCGCACCAGCGCCAGCCGCCAAACCAGCCCCTGCCGCCAAGCCAGCGGAAAAACCAGCCGCCACCGTTGCCAAGGCCGGCGCTGCTGGCAGCAGCTGGTACAGCAGCCAGCCTACCGGTAACTTTGTGGTGCAGATCCTCGGCACCAGCTCCGAAGCCAATGCCCAGGCATTCGTCAAAGAGCAGGGCGGCCAGTACCGTTATTTCAAGAAAGTGCTCAACGGCAAGCCTCTCTACGTGATCACCTACGGTAGCTTCCCAAGCCGCGCCGCAGCCGATTCTGCCATCAAGGCCTTGCCAGCGAAGGTTCAGGCTGGTAAACCTTGGCCTCGCACTGTTGCCAGCGTTCAACAAGAACTGGCAGCAACTCGCTGAAGATCCGGCGGCCTTACCCAGGCCGCCCTCCCGGCACCTCAAAAAAATCCGCAAGTGCGTGCAGTCTCCCGAGACCGCGCGCTTTGTGGTGTCTGCGTCACAGTGGCTTTTGAGTCGTAGCGGTCAGAATTAAAAAAGTTTTGACTAGCACAGCATATCGCTTTAAACCTTTCATAAATGCGACATAGATTTGCGACATTTCGTCGCTAAATTTGTGAGCGTCTGTGTCGGTGTGTACAATGACCTCCCTTTTGCCCCCGCTAAGCCGGCGTACGTTCGGCGTGGAAGGTAACCGGTTGAATTGAAAAGAAATTTGCCTCGGTAAAAGAGGCAGCCTGGTGAGAAAGTGTCTATGAAAGCAGGTCTGTACCAACCCGATGAATTCAAGGATAACTGCGGTTTCGGCCTGATAGCCCACATGCAGGGCGAACCCAGTCATACCCTTTTGCAAACGGCCATCGAGGCCCTGACCTGCATGACCCACCGCGGTGGGATCAACGCCGACGGCAAGACCGGTGACGGCTGTGGCTTGCTGATTCGAAAGCCCGACCAGTTCCTGCGCGCTGTCGCCAAAGAGCAATTCGCGGTCGAACTGCCCAAGCAGTACGCCGTGGGCATGGTGTTTTTCAACCAGGACCCGGTAAAAGCCGAAGCCGCTCGCGAGAACATGAACCGCGAGATCGCCGCCGCCGGCCTGCAAATTGTCGGATGGCGCAAAGTGCCCATCGACACCAGCGTACTCGGCCGCCTGGCCCTGGAGCGCCTGCCGCAGATCGAACAAGTATTCATCGCAGGCGATGGCCTGAGCGACCAGGACATGGCGATCAAGCTGTTCACGTCCCGTCGTCGTTCGTCGGTGCTCAACGCCGCCGACACCGACCATTACATCTGCAGCTTTTCCCACAAGACCATCATTTATAAAGGCCTGATGATGCCGGCGGACCTCACCGCCTTCTATCCAGACCTTAGCGATGAGCGCCTGCAAACCGCAATCTGCGTGTTCCACCAGCGCTTTTCCACCAATACCCTGCCGAAATGGCCGCTGGCCCAGCCATTCCGCTTCCTCGCCCACAACGGCGAGATCAATACCATCACTGGCAACCGCAACTGGGCCCAGGCCCGTCGCACCAAGTTCGCCAACGATTTGATGGACCTCGAAGAGCTCGGCCCGCTGGTCAATCGCGTGGGTTCCGACTCCTCCAGCATGGACAACATGCTCGAACTGATGGTCACCGGCGGCATCGACCTGTTCCGTGGCGTGCGCATGATCATTCCGCCAGCGTGGCAGAACGTCGAGACGATGGACCCGGACCTGCGTGCGTTCTACGAGTACAACTCGATGCACATGGAACCGTGGGACGGCCCGGCCGGCGTGGTCATGACCGACGGCCGCTATGCGGTGTGCCTGCTCGACCGTAACGGCCTGCGCCCGGCGCGTTGGGTGACCACCACCAACGGTTTCATCACCCTCGCCTCGGAAATCGGCGTGTGGGACTACAAGCCTGAAGACGTGATCGCCAAAGGCCGTGTGGGCCCTGGCCAGATCCTGGCCGTGGACACCGAGACCGGGCAGATCCTCGACACCGACGCCATCGACAATCGCTTGAAGTCCCGTCACCCGTACAAGCAATGGCTGCGCAAGAACGCCCTGCGCATCCAGGCGACCATGGAAGACAACGACCACGGTTCGGCTTTCTATGACGTCGACCAGCTCAAGCAGTACATGAAGATGTACCAGGTCACGTTCGAAGAGCGCGACCAGGTGCTGCGTCCGCTCGGTGAGCAAGGCTACGAGGCCGTCGGCTCCATGGGCGATGACACGCCAATGGCCGTGCTGTCCCAGCGCGTGCGCACGCCGTACGACTATTTCCGCCAGCAGTTCGCCCAGGTGACCAACCCGCCGATCGACCCGCTGCGTGAAGCCATCGTGATGTCCCTGGAAGTGTGCCTCGGTGCCGAGCGCAACATCTTCCAGGAATCGCCTGAGCATGCCTCCCGTGTGATCCTCAGCTCGCCGGTCATTTCCCCGGCCAAGTGGCGCTCGCTGATGACCCTGGAGCGTCCGGGCTTCGATCGCCAGATCATCGACCTGAACTACGATGAGAGCCTGGGCCTTGAAGCCGCAGTGCGTAACGTTGCTGACCAGGCTGAAGAAGCCGTGCGTGCCGGTCGTACCCAGATCGTACTCACCGACCGCCACATTGCGCCTGGCAAGTTGCCGATCCACGCGTCCCTGGCGACCGGTGCGGTGCACCACCGCCTGACCGAAAAAGGCCTGCGCTGCGACTCCAACATCCTCGTGGAAACCGCCACCGCCCGCGACCCGCATCACTTTGCGGTGCTGATCGGTTTCGGCGCCTCGGCGGTGTACCCGTTCCTCGCGTACGAAGTGCTGGGTGACCTGATCCGTACCGGTGAAGTGCTGGGCGACCTCTATGAGGTGTTCAAGAACTACCGCAAGGGAATCACCAAGGGCCTGCTGAAGATCCTGTCGAAGATGGGCATCTCCACGGTCACCTCGTACCGTGGTGCTCAGTTGTTCGAAGCCATCGGCTTGTCCGAAGAAGTCTGCGAGCTGAGTTTCCGTGGCGTACCGAGCCGCATCAAGGGTGCGCGTTTCGTCGACATCGAAGCCGAGCAAAAAGCCCTGGCCTTGGAGGCCTGGAGCGCGCGCAAGCCGATCCAGCAAGGTGGCCTGCTCAAGTTCGTGCACGGTGGCGAATACCATGCCTACAACCCGGACGTGGTCAACACCCTGCAAGCCGCTGTGCAGCAGGGCGACTACGCCAAGTTCAAGGAATACACGAGCCTGGTGGACAACCGCCCGGTGTCGATGATCCGCGATCTGTTCAAGGTGAAAACTCTGGACACGCCGATGGACATCGCCGAAGTCGAGCCGCTGGAGTCGATCCTCAAGCGCTTCGACTCCGCCGGTATTTCCCTGGGCGCCTTGTCGCCGGAAGCTCACGAAGCCCTGGCCGAGGCCATGAACCGCCTGGGTGCGCGTTCCAACTCCGGCGAAGGCGGTGAAGACCCGGCGCGCTACGGCACGCTCAAAAGCTCGAAGATCAAGCAGGTGGCCACCGGCCGTTTCGGGGTGACCCCGGAGTACCTGGTGAATGCCGAGGTGCTGCAGATCAAGGTGGCCCAAGGCGCCAAGCCGGGTGAGGGTGGTCAATTGCCAGGCGGTAAGGTAAACGGTTTGATCGCCAAGCTGCGCTATGCGGTGCCGGGCGTGACGTTGATCTCGCCACCGCCGCACCACGACATTTACTCGATTGAAGACTTGTCGCAGCTGATTTTCGACTTGAAACAAGTCAACCCCCACGCCCTGGTCTCGGTGAAACTGGTGGCAGAAGCCGGCGTCGGCACCATCGCCGCCGGTGTGGCCAAGGCCTATGCCGACCTGATCACCATCTCCGGCTACGACGGCGGCACCGGCGCTTCGCCGCTGACCTCGATCAAGTACGCCGGTGCACCGTGGGAACTCGGCCTGGCCGAAACCCACCAGACCCTGCGCGGCAACGACCTGCGCGGCAAGGTGCGAGTACAGACCGACGGCGGCCTGAAAACCGGCCTCGATGTGATCAAGGCCGCGATCCTCGGCGCCGAAAGTTTTGGCTTCGGTACTGCGCCCATGATCGCCCTGGGCTGCAAATACCTGCGCATCTGCCACCTGAACAACTGCGCCACCGGCGTGGCGACTCAGAACGAGAAACTGCGCAAGGATCACTACATCGGCACCGTCGACATGGTGGTGAATTTCTTCACCTACGTCGCCGAAGAAACCCGTGAGTGGCTGGCCAAATTGGGCGTGCGTTCGCTGGAAGAGCTGATCGGTCGCACCGACCTGTTGGACATCCTCGAAGGCCAGACCGCCAAGCAACAACATCTGGACCTCACGCCGCTGTTGGGCAGCGATCACATCCCGGCAGACAAGCCACAATTCTGCCAGGTGGACCGCAACCCACCGTTCGACAAAGGCCTGCTGGCCGAGAAAATGGTCGAAATGGCCGGCTCCTCGATCAACGACGCCAGCGGTGGCGAGTTCGCCCTGGATATCTGCAACTGCGACCGTTCCATCGGCGCACGCATCTCCGGCGAAATCGCACGCAAGCACGGCAACCAGGGCATGGCGAAAGCGCCGATCACCTTCCGCTTCAAGGGCACTGCGGGCCAGAGCTTCGGCGTGTGGAACGCCGGCGGCCTGCACATGTACCTGGAAGGCGACGCCAACGACTACGTGGGCAAGGGCATGACTGGCGGTAAACTGGTCATCGTTCCACCGGCTGGCAGCGTGTACAAGACCCAGGACAGTGCCATCATCGGCAACACCTGCCTGTACGGCGCCACCGGTGGCAAGCTGTTTGCCGCAGGTACTGCCGGTGAGCGTTTCGCCGTGCGTAACTCCGGTGCTCACACCGTGGTGGAAGGCACTGGCGATCACTGCTGCGAGTACATGACCGGAGGCTTTGTCGCGGTACTGGGCAAGACCGGTTACAACTTCGGTTCGGGCATGACCGGCGGTTTCGCCTACGTGCTCGACCAGGACAACACCTTCGTCGACAAGGTCAACCACGAGTTGGTCGAGATCCAGCGTATCAGCGGCGAAGCCATGGAATCCTACCGGAACCACTTGCAGCACGTGCTGGACGAGTACGTCGAGGAAACCGGCAGCGAATGGGGTCGTAACCTCGCCGAAAACCTCGATGATTACCTGCGTCGTTTCTGGCTGGTCAAGCCCAAGGCTGCCAACCTGAAATCGTTGCTTTCCAGCATCCGTGCCAACCCGCAGTGATATGCGCCTGAACAGTTTGATGAGGTTTTAACATGGCTGAACGTCTGAATAACGACTTCCAGTTCATCGATGTCGGGCGCAAAGATCCGAAGAAGAAACTGTTGCGTCAACGCAAGAAAGAGTTCGTGGAAATCTACGAACCCTTCAAACCCCAGCACTCGGCCGACCAGGCCCACCGTTGCCTGGGGTGCGGTAACCCGTATTGCGAATGGAAGTGCCCGGTGCACAATTTCATTCCCAACTGGCTCAAACTGGTGGCTGAGGGCAATATCCTCGCCGCCGCCGAGCTGTCGCACCAGACCAACACCCTGCCGGAAGTCTGCGGCCGGGTGTGTCCGCAAGACCGTCTGTGTGAAGGTGCCTGCACCCTCAACGACGGCTTCGGCGCGGTGACCATCGGTTCGGTGGAGAAGTACATCACCGATACGGCGTTCGCCATGGGCTGGCGCCCGGACATGTCCAAAGTCAAGCCGACCGGCAAGCGCGTCGCGATCATCGGCGCGGGCCCTGCTGGCCTGGGGTGTGCCGACGTGCTGGTGCGTGGCGGCGTGACCCCGGTGGTGTTCGACAAGAATCCGGAAATCGGTGGCCTGCTGACCTTCGGTATCCCTGAATTCAAGCTGGAAAAAACCGTACTGAGCCACCGTCGTGAAGTGTTCACCGGCATGGGTATCGAGTTCCGCCTCAATACCGAAATCGGCAAAGACATCACCATGGAGCAACTGCTCGCCGAATACGATGCGGTGTTCATGGGCATGGGCACCTACACCTACATGAAGGGCGGCTTTGCCGGTGAGGACTTGCCCGGCGTGTATGACGCGCTCGACTTCCTGATCGCCAACGTCAACCGCAACCTGGGCTTTGAAAAGTCGCCGGAAGATTTCGTCGACATGAAGGGCAAGAAGGTCGTGGTGCTGGGCGGTGGCGACACCGCGATGGATTGCAACCGCACCTCGATCCGCCAGGGCGCCAAGTCGGTGACCTGCGCTTATCGCCGTGACGAAGCCAACATGCCCGGCTCGCGCAAAGAGGTGAAGAACGCCAAGGAAGAAGGCGTGAAATTCCTCTACAACCGCCAGCCGATCGCCATCGTCGGTGAAGACCGTGTGGAAGGTGTGAAGGTGGTCGAGACCCGTCTCGGCGAACCGGACGCCCGTGGCCGTCGCAGCCCCGAGCCGATCCCGGGTTCCGAAGAAATCATCCCGGCCGACGCCGTGGTCATCGCCTTCGGTTTCCGCCCAAGCCCGGCGTCGTGGTTCGAGCAGTTCGAAATCCAGACCGACAGCCAGGGCCGCGTCGTGGCCCCGGAACAAGGCCAGTACAAGCACCAGACCAGCAACCCGAAGATCTTCGCCGGTGGCGACATGGTGCGCGGGTCGGACCTGGTGGTCACCGCGATCTTCGAAGGCCGTAACGCCGCCGAAGGCATCCTGGACTACCTGCAAGTCTGATGATCGTTCCCACGCTCTGCGTGGGAATGCCGCCAGGACGCTCCGCGTCCCGAACAGCATGACGCGGAGCGTGGGAGCGATCCTGCGGCGGCATTGCCGCGACAAATTGACCCGATAGACAAAAGGCACGGTGCATTCCGTGCCTTTTGCGTCGCGCTCTGAGAAAATGCCCGCACTTTTTTTGCGGATGCCGACATGACTGCCCTCAAGAACGACCGTTTCCTTCGTGCCCTGCTCAAGCAACCCGTAGACGTCACCCCGGTGTGGATGATGCGTCAAGCCGGTCGCTATCTGCCGGAATACCGCGCCAGTCGCGCCAACGCCGGTGATTTCATGAGCCTGTGCATGAACCCGGAGTTCGCCTGCGAAGTCACGATGCAGCCGCTGGACCGCTACCCTCAACTGGATGCGGCCATCCTCTTCTCCGATATCCTCACCATCCCGGATGCCATGGGCCAAGGCCTGTACTTCGAAACCGGCGAAGGCCCGCGCTTCAAGAAAGTCGTCAGCACCCTGGCCGATATCGAAGCCCTGCCGATCCCTGACCCACACAAAGACCTGGGCTACGTGATGGATGCTGTGAGCACCATCCGCCGCGAGCTCAACGGCCGCGTGCCGCTGATCGGTTTCTCCGGCAGCCCCTGGACCCTGGCCACCTACATGGTTGAAGGCGGCTCGTCGAAAGACTTCCGCAAGACCAAAGCCATGCTCTACGACAACCCGCAAGCCATGCACCTGTTGCTGGACAAGCTGGCGCAGTCGGTCACGTCCTACCTCAACGGCCAGATCATGGCGGGTGCCCAAGCGGTACAGATTTTCGACACCTGGGGTGGCAACCTGTCGGCGGCGGCGTACCAGGAGTTCTCCCTGGCCTACATGCGCAAGATCGTCAGCGGCCTGATCCGTGAGCACGAAGGCCGCAAGGTTCCGGTGATCATGTTCACCAAAGGCGGCGGCCTGTGGCTGGAAAGCATCGCTGACGCGGGCGCCGATGCATTGGGCCTGGACTGGACCTGCGACCTCGGCGAAGCGCGCCGTCGCGTCGGCAACCAGGTTGCCCTGCAAGGCAACATGGACCCGACCGTGCTGTACGCCAAGCCAGAAGCGATCCGCGCCGAAGTCGGACGCATCCTGGCCAGCTATGGCAAGGGCAGTGGCCACGTGTTCAACCTTGGCCACGGCATCACACCGGAAGTGAACCCGGAGCACGCGGGTGCGTTCTTGCGCGCAGTGCACGAACTATCGGCGCAATACCACGAGTAAAACGCAAAACAAAATGTGGGAGCTGGCTTGTCGGGTCGCCGCATCGCTGCGATGGCGGCGGCGAATTCAACACCGCTATCGCAGGCAAGCCAGCTCCCACATAAAGCCAGTCGCCTCAGGCTTTCACATGGCCCAGTGGCGGCAACTTCGCCAGCTTCAACGCCACCAGCAACGCGCCAACCAACAGAGCGACGATGAACGCGCCAATCCCGTTCCACCCGGCAAAGTGCCAGAAAAACCCACCCGCCGTCCCGGCAATGCTCGACCCGACGTAATAGCAGAACAGGTACAGCGACGACGCCTGCCCCTTGGCCTTCACTGCGCGGCGGCCGATCCAGCTGCTGGCGACCGAGTGGGCGCCGAAGAAGCCGAAGGTGAACACCAGCATGCCCGGTACCACCAGCCACAAAGGCGTGAACAGCGTCAGGGCCATGCCGGCGAGCATCAGCACGATGGTGCCCCATAGTACGCGGCGGCGGCCGAGGCGGTCGGCCAGGGAGCCGATTTTCGCCGAGCTGTAGATGCCCGAGAGGTACACCACTGACAGCAAACCGACCACCGCCTGGCTCAACTCGTAGGGGGAGGCCAGCAGGCGATAGCCGATGTAGTTGAACATCGTCACGAACGCGCCCATCAGCAGGAAGGCTTCAAGGAACAGCCACGGCAGGCCGGCGTCCTGGAAGTGCATGACAAAGCCGTCCACCAGGCTGCGTGGCTTGAGGCTGCTGGCGCGGAAGTTGCGCGATTCGGGGAGGATCTTCCAGAACACCGTGGCAGCGATCAACGCCAGGGCGCCGATGATCAGCATTGCGGTGTGCCAGCTGACGAAGTCGATCAACACGCCGATGATCAGGCGCCCGCTCATGCCCCCAATCGCGTTGCCGCCGATGTACAGGCCCATGGCCAGGCCGATGTGCTGCGGGTGGATCTCTTCGCTGAGGTAGGTCATGGCCACGGCGGCCAGGCCGCTCAAGGACAAGCCCACCAGTGCACGCATCAACAGGATGCCCTCCCAGCTCGGCATCAAGCCGCTGGCGATGGTGGCCAGCGCCGCACAGAACAACGCAGCGACCATCACCGGCTTGCGCCCCAGCCTGTCGGATATCGGCCCGGTGATCAGCAGGCCGCAGGCGAGCATGGCGGTCGCGACGGACAAAATCAGGCTGCTTTGCGCCGCATTGATGGAAAACTCGTGGGACAGCGCCGGCATCATCGGCTGCACGCAATACAACAGCGCAAAGGTGGCGAAGCCGCCGGAGAACAGCGCCAGCACGGTGCGCATGAACATCGGCGTGCCTTTTTCGATGTACGCGTCGTTGAGCTGCGCCACCACGTCATCAAGGGCTGAGGGCGGGGTGTGTTGGGCAAGTGGAGCAACAGCAGGATTCACGAGGGACCTCGGGGAGGAAAGTCTGCCAGGACTGACAATACGAAAAAGCATATAGCTGGCTAATGATTCTTTCCAATATATTGTTCGACCTGTTTGATAGCTTTTACAACCTAATGAGGCTTGCATGGAATTTCGCCATTTGCGCTACTTCATCGCCGTTGCCGAAGAACTGCACTTCGGCCGCGCCGCGCAGGTGCTGGGCATCTCGCAGCCGCCCCTGAGCCAGCAGATCCAGGCGCTGGAACACGAGCTGGGCGCACGCTTGTTCGAGCGTACCAATCGTCGGGTCGAGCTGAGCGAGGCCGGGCGTTTGTTCTTGCAAGAGGCACGGTTGGTGCTGGCCCAGGTCGACAAGGCGGCAGATGTGGCGCGGCGTGCGCAGTTGGGGGAACTGGGTGAATTGAAGATCGGCTTCACCTCGTCTGCGCCGTTCAACGCCAGCATTCCCCAGGCGATCTTCGCCTTCCGCCAGGCATTCCCGGCGGTGCATCTGAACCTGCAAGAAATGAGCAGCACCCAAGTAGCCGAGTCGCTGGTGGACGAGTCGATTGAGGTTGGGTTGATGCGGCCTTTGCCCTTGCCCGACTCACTGAACGTGATCGAGTTGATGCGCGAACCCTTGGTCGCGGTATTGAGCGCCGGCCACCCGTTGGCGCAAGGCAGTGAGCGCGGCTTGCATCTGGAGCAATTGGCCGAGGAGCCTTTCGTGTTCTTCCCGCGCAGTTACGGCAGCGGCTTGTACGCGCAGTTGCTCAACCTCGCTCGCGACGCCGGGTTCAGCCCGCACTTTGCTCAGGAAGCAGGGGAAGCAATGACCATCATCGGCCTTGTGGCGGCGGGGTTGGGGGTGTCGGTGCTGCCGGCGTCTTACCAGCGCATCCGCATTGATGGCGTGGTCTATCGCACCTTGCTCGACCCGCAGGCAGTGACGGCGGTGTGGCTGGTGCAGCGCAAGGGCGCGCAAACGCCAATGGCGAAAGGGTTTGTGGAGTTGTTGACGCGTAAGGCCGCTCAATAACCTGTGGCGAGGGAGCTTGCTCCCGCTGGGTCGCGTAGCGGCCCTAAAAAATGGGCCTGCTGCGCAGTCCAGCGG
>JACRYN010000012.1_pt4 | contig 45704 bp, 40 predicted proteins | sample 8023231 | NCBI WGS metagenome assembly JACRYN01 (sample SAMN15756473, study PRJNA655841) | gut metagenome | isolation source: fecal sample D84 from domestic dog with diarrhoea | host: Canis lupus familiaris | place: South Africa: Mmabatho, Mahikeng | collected 2019-09
CGCCATTGCAGCCATAGCTTTTGCCGCTGGACCTTCTTCCCAAGACCGGACGATTTTAGCCAAGGGAGCGGAGTTCAAAAGATCATCCGCATTGCTACCCAACGTAAAACTGGCTTTCTTCTGGCCGTCCGGGGGACACGTTTCTTCGTCGCTCATCTGTGACTCCTTGCTAGCAGTCCACTGCTAGATGACGGTACTAGATACACCATGGCGACCAAGGGCCGCGTATTTTGACGATCGTAGCCAGAGATAATGATGTAGTCCATTCAAGGATTGATATCGTCTAGCAAGAATGCAAAGCGCGGACAAGCAACGACTATTCAGCGACATGCTCTGGCAGATGAGTTGCAGACGACGATGAACGAACAATGAACAGATGCAGTTGCCGGAACACGGTCTCCCGGCTTCGAAGCGACAGAGGAAAAAAGACCGAATCACTTGCAGATACATCGCGCGACGACCTGATGATTCAAGCCAACGCCCCAAGCGGTAAGATGCCCCACAACCGTCCATAATAGAGACTGCCATGGCTGGGATATCCCTAAACCTACCGGAAGATCTGTCCAACTCTCTCACCGACCTTGCCAAAACCAACGGCCAGACAGCGAGCTACCTGGCGATGGACGTTCTTCGCGACTACATCGCGCATGAAAAAACGCTGACCGCTCAAATTGAGCAAGCGGTAAAGGAAGCCGACGAAGGCAAATTCGCCACCGTTGACCAAGTGGCCGCCATGCGCGCCAGGCGCTGGAGCAAAAATGCAGATTGAGTGGCTTGAAAAAGCACTCAAAAATCTGGAAGACGAAGCAAACTACATTGCTCTCGAAAATCCCAAGGCGGCCGACGACTTCTCCGTCGCCATGTTCGCCAGCGTCGACAAACTCACTCACTTTCCCTCAATGGACCGTGAAGGTCGGGTTAAACAGACTCGGGAATGGGCAGTACCCAACTGGTCTTATCTGACCCCCTATCGGGTACGCGGTGATCGCCTACAAATACTCGGCATATTTCATACGCGGCAGCGCCCTCGTTCAAACTGGTAATGAACACAGAACACGCCTCCCCGACACCCAAGATCCATCCCTGATAAACTGCGCCCCATTCGCCTCGCTGAATCAGATCCCCATGTCCCTACAAACCGCCCCACTCTCCCGCCGCTTCTCCGTCGCCCCCATGATGGACTGGACCGACCGCCACTGCCGGTTCTTCCTACGCCTGCTCTCCAAACACGCCCTGCTCTACACCGAGATGGTCACCACCGGCGCTATCCTCCATGGCGACCACGACCGCTTCCTGCGCCACAACGAAGCCGAGCACCCGCTGGCGCTCCAGTTGGGCGGCAGTGTCCCGGCCGATCTGGCCGCCTGCGCCCGTATGGCCGAGGCCGCGGGTTACGACGAAGTGAACCTGAACGTCGGCTGCCCCAGCGACCGGGTGCAGAACAATATGATCGGCGCGATCCTGATGGCGCACCCTGCCCTTGTGGCGGACTGTGTGAAGGCCATGCGCGATGCGGTGTCGATTCCGGTGACGGTGAAGCACCGTATCGGCATCAATGGTCGGGACAGTTATGCCGAGTTGTGTGACTTCGTCGGGACGGTGAAGAACGCCGGTTGCACCAGTTTTACCGTGCATGCGCGGATTGCGATTCTGGAGGGGTTGTCGCCCAAGGAGAACCGGGACATTCCGCCGTTGCGTTATGACGTGGCGGCGCAGTTGAAGCGGGATTTTCCGGAGTTGGAGATTAATCTCAATGGTGGGATCAAGACGCTGGAGCAGTGCCAGGAGCATTTGCAGACGTTTGATGGGGTGATGCTGGGGCGGGAGGCTTATCACAATCCGTATCTGTTGGCGGAGGTGGACCAGCGGTTGTTTGGCAGTGAGGCGCCGGTGATTAGCCGGGCGGAGGCGTTGGCGCAGTTGCGGCCTTATATTGCTGAGCATTTGGCCAGTGGTGGGACGATGCATCACATTACTCGGCATGTGTTGGGGTTGGGCACGGGGTTTCCAGGGGCGCGCAAGTTCAGGCAGTTGTTGTCGGTGGATATTCATAAGGCGGCGGATCCGTTGGCGTTGCTGGATCAGGCGGGGACGTTGTTGGAGGGGCGGTGATTGGTCGAGTGTCAGGTAGATGCTCATTGGGCGTACCGACGTTATCGCAGGCAAGCCAGCTCCCACATTTTTGCCTGGTGAGTGTCAGGTAAGTGCTCATTGGGTGTACCGGCGCTATCGCAGGCAAGCCAGCTCCCACATATTTAGCGGTGATTGCAAGGGCGCGGCAGGTGCTGCCGGCCCTTGCTGCACTGTTGCTTAGTTTTCCGGCACTGTTCCTTTGGGCACAGTTACCCATTGGTCGGTGTCGCGGTTATACCTTTTCCAATCTTTATCGGTCCTGACTTTTCGGTAAAGCGTGTTGAATGTGGTGCCGCCGAGTATTTGAAATTGAACTTCACCGCCTGGCGTTTTGCAGTTAACCAACCCCAGAATGGGTGAGTTCGGGTTTACTTGCAGTGCATACACGGCGTCTCCAAAGGTTCCGGTGGTGGCGTAGTCCAGTGCAAAACTCACGAACTGACTTTTCGGGGTGTCGCTGGACTGTAAGGCGAGCAGTCGCATTGTCGTGTAGGTGGCACCGATAAAACCCAGCGCGTGTAGGTCAGGCCCATCGATGGCCCAGTATTTTTCGGGTGTACCACCGTCCCTGAGGTATTTGTCCAGGTCGTTCTGCGCTTTGGAGTAGATCACCCCGGCCTTGAGTTTCTGGACGTGCCAATTGTTGGTGTCCGCGCTCTCATACGCGCGGTACACCCAGGTGGCAGGAGCAGTCACTCTGGTATCGGTGATCTTGCCGCCGTAGGATGAGGTCAGTTCGTTTTCCTTTTCCAGGGTGCGGCTCCCCATGGGTTTACCTGCCTTGGCAGTGTCAATGATGCCACGCATTTCCTGGGTATCGTAACAACCGGCGCTGAGGGCCTGCTGTACCGTCACATCGGCAAATACCGTTGTTGAACAAATAAAACCCAGGGCGGCGAATAGTGTTGATATATTCCGTTTCATTACATCTCTCCTTTGCTTTCAAACTAACGAACCAGCAGATTTTAATGCACAGACGCACACACTTCGCCGCGGACAGTTATGTCATCAGAGTTTTTATCGGCCCAAGTTAGCGTTTGCCAGTCAGGTATAGCACAAGTAAAAACAGCAACAACTAAAGAGCTGGAAAATAAACTTTTCACAACTTCAAAACATTGATATTGCCTCTATCAACTGGCTTGAAACCAGTGGCGCAGGACGGGTGGAATCCAGTTGAACCTAGCTGCGATTTTGCCCTCCAATTGAGCACCACGGCCGGTGATTCAAACGGCCGTTTCCAGGTTATTGCCCTCGCAAACGACCTAACGCATTTGCGCCCTTGAGCGCCTGCCAGCGCTCGGGTAATGTCACTAGACCCACAGGACAGAGCACGCCCATGACTTCCAAGCTGGAACAACTCAAGCAATTCACCACCGTCGTAGCCGATACCGGCGATTTTTCCACTCTCGCCAAGCTCAAGCCACAAGACGCTACCACCAACCCTTCCCTGCTGCTCAAGGCTGCGTCGATCCCTGGCTATGCCAAGCTGCTGGATGAGTGCGTGCAGGACTGCAACGGCGATGTGGGCCTGGCCAGTGACCGCTTTGCGGTGGCGGTGGGTCAAGAAATTCTCAAAGTAGTGCCGGGCCGTATTTCCACTGAGGTGGATGCGCGTCTGTCATTTGACGAGGCCGCCATTCTCAAGCGTGCGCATCGTCTGATCGACCTGTACGACAAAGCCGGCGTTAGCCGCGATCGCGTGCTGATCAAGATCGCCTCCACCTGGGAAGGCATCCGTGCCGCCGAGAAGCTGGAAAAAGAAGGCATCCAGACCAACCTGACGCTGCTGTTCTCCTTCGCCCAGGCCGTTGCCTGTGCGGAAGCGGGTGTGTTTCTGATTTCGCCGTTCGTGGGCCGTATCTACGACTGGTACAAGAAGGCCAACGGCAACGACTACACCGGTTCCGATGACCCGGGCGTGCAGTCGGTGACGCGCATCTATAACTACTACAAGGCTAACGGCTACAAAACAGTAGTGATGGGTGCGAGCTTCCGTAACCTCAGCCAGATCGAGGAACTGGCCGGTTGTGATCGCCTGACCATCAGCCCGGACCTGTTGGAGAAGCTGGCAGCCGATGAAGGCAAGCTGGAGCGCAAATTGGCGCCAGGCCATGCCGGTGAGGCCCGTGTGCATATGACTGAAGCGCAGTTCCGTTGGGAGTCCAACGAGGACGCGATGGCGACTGAGAAGCTGGCGGAGGGGATTCGTCAGTTTGCTCGGGACCAGGAGAAACTGGAGGCGTTGTTGTCGGCCAAGCTGTAAAAGCAGATAGCAGCAAAAAGGGCGGCACCTGTGAGGGTGTCGCCCTTTTTTGTGCGTCGGTGTCACCGCCGTCCGATGTGGGAGCTGGCTTGCCTGCGATAGCGGTGGGCCAGCCAACACTTCATCGACTGACACTGCGTAATCGCAGGCAAGCCAGCTCCCACATTGGACTGTGTGTGTTTGGGCAGGGAGGCCGTCAGTGCCGCTCGAGGGCGTTGACGAGGTCGTGGAAGGCTTCGCGGTTGGACTCATTCAAGCCCATCAGGATTTTGTGCGCTTCCAGCACCTTGACCCGCACCACTTCCTCGGACTGGTCCTGGGACGGCAGGTCGGTCAGGCACTCAGGGCACGGGATGGGGCGGTCAACGATGTTGAACACCTGGTCAAAGCCCATGGATTGCAACAGACGGGTGATGTCTTCGTGGGTGGTGACCACGGTCGGCAATAGGCCGACCTTCTGCCGAGACAGAATGGACAATTTGGCCAACAGGCCCAGGGTGGTGCTATCGATGCTGCGCGTTTCGGTCAGGTCGATCACGATCGCCGAGAAGTTCAGCGCAGTGAAGATCCGCTCGATCGTCGCATCCAGGGCCGAACACAAGGTCAGGCGCACTTCACCGACAAACTTCAGGACGAAGGTCCCGTCTTGCTCGGCGAATTGGATTCTTCCGGTACTCATCAAAGATTCCTGCTCAACACCAATAGGGCGATATCATCCGGCATCTCCCCTAGCGTGGCCAATCCAAAAACCTGCCGCAGGCCATCCAGGCTGCCGCCCGCCGACTTGACCTTTTGGGGCAAGGCGGCTTCTTTCTCTTTGAGTGTAGGCTCTGGAAGAAGGTCCAGAATACCGTCGGACATCAGCGTCAGGCTGAAGGTCGGCGGCAGTTCCAGGATGTGGTCTTCGTAGGTGGCTTCGTTAAACAAGCCTACGGGCAGGCCACGCCCTTCCAGGTAGCGCACACTGTCAGGAGTGTACAAAACAGGCATCGGCAGGTGGCCGCCAATGCTGTAGGTCAAAAGACCGGTTTCTTCGTCGATCACGCCGCCGACCATCGTCACGTGCTTGCCCAGCTTGCAGCTGATCAGGCCCCGGTTGATGTGGCCCAGCACCTCGGAGGGGGTGAACTCCGGCAAGGTGCCGTTGCGCTTGGACTCGAACAACAGCCGTGTGGTCATGAACTTCAACAACACGGTAACAAAGGCAGAAGACGCGCCGTGGCCGGAAACGTCGGCCAGGTAGAACGCCACGCGGCGCTCATCGACGCGGAAATAGTCGACAAAATCACCCGACAGGTACAACGACGGGATGATCTGGTGGGCAAACTTGAACTCGTCAATCGTCCAGGGGCTCACCGGCAGCATGTTCATCTGCACCTGGCGCCCGGCGTTCTGGTCTTCCTGCAGCAGGTTCAGGCTGGCTTCGAGTTCGCGGTTGGCGGTCTCGAGCTTTTCGCGGTAGCGCTGGTTTTCCAGGAGCAGGCGTGCACGGTCCAGGGCGCGGCGCACCGAGTGCTCCAGCACGGCCAGGTCTTCCAGGGGCTTGATCAGGTAATCGGCGGCGCCCAGGCGCAAGGCTTCAACGGCATCGTTCATGACACCGGCACCGGACACGACAATCACCGGCGTTTGCGGGGCAAGGTCGGTCACCTGGCGAATCAGCTCCAGGCCGCCCATCTGGGGCATGCGCAGGTCGCAGATCACAAGGTCGGGCTTGTCGCGCTCGAATACCTGGAGACCCTGTTGGCCATTACTGGCCTGCAGGACGCTGAAGCCACTGTCTTCCAAGTAGGCCGCGAGGCTCGCGCGCACTACTTCGTCGTCATCGATTATCAACAGCGTGGCACTGGTTTTTTGCATGTGGGCAAACGGCGCCAGAATTAGGTTGGCGTAGGCGGCTCGGCAATGGCCGGGCTCACGTACTGGATTCGCTTTCTAGCCTCTCTGTCCTACAAAGCATTGGGATTTGGCCCATGCACAACGGTAAAGCAGAGGTGCCCTTCTAAGGCGCAGACGGTACTCCCATCCGTGAGGGGTTTCAAGCTCATGCCGATGGTCGCCGGGCGTCTTTACACCGCAAATCACCGGGAGTTATAAGAACCCTCACAACCACAACGCAAAGTAAGGATGGATGCTGTGAGCGAACACGAGCGCGACTACGCCGAAAAACGCGATTTCATCCGCATGCGAATAGATGCCGATGTGTCTTTGATCCATGCCGGGCAGGAGATTGCCGGCACCTGCGTGGACCTCTCCAGTTCCGGCATGCAGGTGCAGGCACCTCGCCAGTTCACTGTGGGCGACCTGCTGACCGTGCGCATTGATTCAGAGCACGCCGCGCTCAGGGGTCTTGAGGCGGATACCCAGGTGGTGTGGGCCAAAGCGGTAGGCGATGACCAGCATCTGGGCCTCAAGATTCTGAAAATGCGCTAACGCAACATCCAGCCCCTGCGCAAAGGTGACGCGGAGCGTCACGGGATGCCTTCCCACGCGGAGCGTGGGGAACGATCAGCGCGCACAAAAAAGGCGACCTTACAAAGGTCGCCTTTTTCATTTCAAAACGTCACAGCTTAAAAGTCGTCAACGACCTTGCCGTCCTTGACCTTGAACTCGCGGTTCTGCAGGTAAGCGTTACGAATGAAGGTGTACTTGTCGCCGCTGATCAGCTTCTCGCTGTCGAGCAGGCTGGCGCGTACGTCGACAACGTTGAGGCCGAAGGTGCTGTTACGCCAGCCGATGTCGTTCATGTAGCGGTACGGTTGGGTGTAGCTGTCGACGTATTTGGACGGCGCATCACGCAAGGTGCTTGGGCCCAGCAACGGGATCATCACGTACGGGCCACTGCCCACGCCCCAGTAGCCCAGGGTCTGGCCGAAGTCTTCGTCGCTGCGCTGCAGCCCCATTTTGGTGCCGACGTCGATAAAGCCCAGTACGCCAAATGTGGTGTTGACCAACAGGCGGGCGGTGTCGACGCCTGCATTGTGCGGCTTGAGTTGCAGCACGTTGTTGGCCAGGTTGCCGACATCACCGATGTTGCGGAAGAAGTTGTGAACGCCGTCCTGCACAAATTGTGGGGTGACGAACTGATAGCCCTGGGCGATTGGCTTGAGGGCATAGGTGTCAACGGTGTCGTTGAAGGTGAAGATGGGGCGGTTGACGCTTTCCCATGGGTCATCTTCCGAGGCCGCTTGGGCTGCGAAAGGCGCCAACAGGATGGTGGCACACACCGATAGCTGAGCGAAGTACTGGCTCCAGCGCATAGCTTTTGCTCCTTGAATGGTCTGTCATGGGCGCTATGCCCTGAATAAGGCTGTCAGTATATGACGGAAGTGCCGATTTAGGCAGCTACCTAGAATCGTCTTAGGGAAAATGCACAAAATTCCTACAAATATCGACAGTGTCATCCCCTTGTCATGCCGCCCCGATAGCGTGGCAGCTATTTCAGGGACGTTCAGATGCCACACGCCGAGATTGCCGTCGCCGCCGCCCCCTCATTGACCGCCGTGTTATTTGGCCTGAGTGGCTGCCTGGTGGATTTTGGTTCCCTGGCGCGCAGCGACTCACCTTGCGCCGACGCCGAGGCCACGCCGGGCGCATTGAAAATCCTGCGCAGTCTCAAAGAACAAGGCGTGCCCTGCGCCTGGCTGGACGAACTGCCTCCCGCCGTGACCACGCCACTCTGCGCCGGCCTGCCTGGCTGGCTCAAGGCGACCTCGCCCTCCTCCATTCGCTGGCCCGCGCCCCACGCTTGCTGGCAAGCCCTGATGGAGTTGAACATCGAACGCCTGGAAGGCTGCGTACTGGTCAGCGGCGAGCCGCGCCTGCTGCAATCGGGCCTGAATGCCGGTTTGTGGACCATCGGCCTGGCCTCCTGCGGTTCGCTCTGCGGCCTGTCGCCCCAGCAATGGCAGGCGCTGACCGAGCAGCAACGCGAACACAAGCGCGGCAAGGCCACGGTGGCGCTCTATGGCCTGGGTGTGCATTCGGTGATCGACCACCTCGGCGAACTCGGCACCTGCCTGGCCGACATCCGCCTGCGCCAGCTCAAGGGCGAGAAGCCCTGATCGAGATCATGCACAGTTGGCCGCAGTGGATTAATCTACAGGTCAGCCCGTAGACCTTTCACGGCGTGCCGCGGTCTATGCCAGTGCCTATCGATAAAAGGAAAGAACGTCATGCCTGATCGCGAGAAGTTACAACAGCAGGCCGATATTGTGCGTGAGCAACTGGAGAATCATCCCGAGTTGCCCGCCGAGAAACGTCAAGCATTGGAAGAGTTGATCGCCAAATTCGAAGTCCAGTTGGAAATGGAACCGGCCACCCAGACGCCCAGCATCGCTGACGATGTGAACCGGGCAGTGGAAGGTTTTGAACTGGACCATCCAGGCATTGCCGGGACGTTGCGCAATATCGTGCTGACCCTGGGCAATATCGGCATCTAACCCCAGCCCAAGCCAAACACAAAACCAAATGTGGGAGCTGGCTTGCCTGCGATAGCGGTGTATCAGTCACTTGATGAATGACTGAAAGATCGCAATCGCAGGCAAGCCAGTTCCCACAGTTTTTTGTATGAAGGCTTACTGACGCGCCAGGCGCACGTTCAGGAACTGGGTGTTCTCAGTGCTGCGATACGGGTTGATATCCAACCCACCCCGGCGCACATAGCGTGCATACACCGTCAACTTCTCCGGCTTGAGCAAGCGCTGCAAGTCCAGGAAGATCCGCTCCACACACTGCTCATGAAAGTCCGAGTGCTGGCGAAAGCTGACGATATATTCCAGCAGGCTGGCGTGATCCAGCGCCGCACCACGGTATTCCACCACCACACTGCCCCAGTCAGGCTGGCTGGTCACCGGGCAGTTGGATTTGAGCAGGTGGCTGTGCACGCTCTCCTCCACCACGCGCGAATCATCGCAACGCAGCAGTTCCGGGCGCGGGTGTTCGTAGCTGCTGACGTTGATATCCAGGCCGTCAATGCACACGCCCGGCAACGCCATCACGCCTTCTGCCTCGATGTCGGCCAGGCTGCGAATGCGCACGCTCACTGGCTTGCCGGCCGCAGAGCTGAGGTCGGTGCGCAAGGTGGCTTCAAGGCTGGACGTATCGGCAAACGCGGTCTGGTTCAGCGAGTTGAGGTACAGCTTGAACGACTTGGACTCGATGATGTTCGGCGAGTCGGCCGGAATGCTGAACTCACCGATGGCTACCACCGGCTTGCCCGATGGCAACAACCAGGACAGTTCGAAGCAGTTCCAGAAATCCACGCCCTTGTACGGCAGGGTCTCGGCGCTCAGGCCCAGCTCGGCCCACTTGGCGGCGCGTGGAATCGGAAACAGCAACGAAGGCGTGTAGGTGCTGATGTATTCACTGGACTTGCCCAGCGGCGAATGTTCGGCTGCGGGATGCATGGCGGAAACCTGGCTAAATAAACCGCGCCAGTCTACCAGCCTTTGCTCGCCCCCTTAACAAACGCCTCACTCAACGGTCAGTTTACCGACCATGCCCGCCTGGTAATGCCCGGGCAGGTTGCAGGCGAACTCAAGGCCTGTGGCCTGCTTGAACGTCCAGGTCAGTTCGGCCGTCTTGCCCGGCTCCACCAACACACTGTTGGGATCGTCGTGCTTCATGCCGCCCATGTCGCCGTGGCCCATGGCGCTGTGATCCATCTTGCCCATGCCGGTGGCGGTGAGCATGCCACTGGCTTGCATCTGCAACATCTCTTTCTGGTGGGCGGCATGCATGGCCGCGTCTCCCAGGTTGAACTCATGCAGCAACTGGCCTTTGTTGACCAGCACAAAGCGCACGGTTTCACCGGCCTTGACGTCCAGGGACTTGGGCTCAAAGGCAATGTCCCGCAGCGTGACTTCAACGGTGCGCGTGGCTTTATCCGCCGGGGCCGGCTGGCCGAACGCGTAGGTGTGAGTCGCATCTGCCAGGGCATTGAAACTCAACGCCAGCAGGCAGCCTGCCAATAACAGAGGTGTACGCAACGCCATCTTTCACTCTCCAAAATAGGTATCCAGCTTGGGCAACACTTTAAGATGGCCTCGCTGCCAGCCAGCTGACTGCTAGATTACAACTTTGTCAGCTTGCGCCCATCCCCTGACGAGCACGGTATAAAGCCCAATGTTTTTTGTAGGAGCGAGCTTGCTCGCGAAGGGCTTAAGCACAACGCGTCAAGCCTGACAGCCCGCGTTACCGTTGGCGTTTTTCGCGAGCAAGCTCGCTCCTACATAGCCCCTATCAAGAGCCCGATATGAAACTGCTGATCGTCGAAGACCAACCCAAAACCGGTCATTACCTGCGCCAGGGCCTGGCCGAAGCGGGCTTTACCACCGAACTGGTGGCCGACGGCACCAGTGGCCAGCACTTGGCGCTGACGGGCGACTATGACTTATTGATCCTCGATGTGATGCTGCCCGGCCGCGATGGCTGGCAAATCCTGCAGGCGGTGCGCAGTGCCGGCCTGGACATCCCGGTGCTGTTCCTCACCGCTCGCGATGCCGTAGAAGACCGAGTACATGGTCTGGAGCTGGGCGCCGACGATTACCTGGTCAAGCCCTTCGCCTTTTCCGAACTGCTGGCGCGGGTGCGCACCTTGTTGCGCCGTGGCAGCAGCACGCCGCAGGAGACCACGCTGCAACTGGCCGACCTGAGCCTGGACTTGATCCGCCGCCGCGTCGAGCGCAGTGGCCAGCGCATCGACCTCACCGCCAAGGAGTTCGCCCTGCTGGAGCTGCTGCTACGCCGCCAGGGCGAAGTGCTGCCCAAGACGCTGATCGCCTCCCAGGTGTGGGACATGAATTTCGACAGCGACACCAACATCATCGAAGTCGCCATTCGCCGCCTGCGCCTGAAAGTCGACGACAATTTCCCCAATAAGCTGATCCACACCGTGCGCGGCATGGGTTACGTGCTGGAGGAACGGTTCACGTGATCAAGCGCCTGTCCCTGACCAGCCGCCTGGCGCTGCTGTTTGCCGCCTGCACGGCGGTGGTCTCGTTGATCGCCGGAGTGTTGTTCAACCGGGCCAGCGAGGCGCACTTCATGGAGCTGGACCAGCAACAGCTCGAAAGCAAACTGGTAGCCCTGCGCAGCACCTTGCAAGGTGTCGCCTCACCGGAAGACCTCGCCCGGCGAACCCCTCAACTGCGCGCCGAACTCGATCACCAGCCCGACCTCACCTTGCGCATCACCGGGGCGGGTCAACGTTGGCTGGACGGCGCGCCACACCTTCCCTTGCCCCAAGCACCCGGCCTGCACAGCCTGCAATACGCAGGCACCGACTATCGCGTATTCATCGCGCCCTTGACGCCCAGCCAACTGGATTCGCCACAACTGACCCTGATCCTCGACATCACCCACCACCAGCACTTTCTGCAACGCATGCAACGCTTGATCTGGCTGACCGTCGGCCTCTCGGCCCTGGCCACTGCCCTGCTCGGCGCCTGGGCTGCGCGCAGTGGCTTGCGACCGCTGCGGCGCATGGGCGAAGTGGCCGCCAGTGTCTCCGCCCACTCCCTCACGCAACGCTTACCCCAAGAACAAATGCCGGTGGAGCTCGCGGAACTGGCCCAGGCCGTCAACGCCATGCTGGCCCGCCTCGATGATGCGTTCCAGCGCCTGTCCGCCTTCAGCGCAGATATTGCCCACGAACTGCGCACACCGCTGTCCAACTTGCTGACCCAGACCCAAGTCATCCTCACCCAGCCACGCCCGCTGGAGGATTACCGCGAGGCGCTGCACAGCAACCTGGAAGAGCTGCAATGGATGGCGCAACTGGTCAACGACATGCTGTACCTGGCCAAAGCTGACCACGGCTTGCTGATGCCCAGCCGAGAAGCTCTGGATTTGGGCGATGAGGTCGACGCACTGTTGGAGTTCTTTACCCTGCTGGCGGAGGACGCACAGGTGACGCTGGTGCGCGAAGGCACCGCCCAGACGATGGGCGATCGCGGTATGTTGCGTCGGGCCTTGTCGAATCTGCTGGATAACGCGCTGCGGTTTACCCCACCGGGCGGTGAAGTGCGGGTGCGGATCGAGAGTGGCGTGACACTGACGGTTGAGAACAGCGGGGAAGGCATTCCTGCGTCGTTACTGCCGAGGCTGTTTGACCGGTTCTACCGAGCCGACCCGTCGAGGCGCGCAGGCAGCAGTGAACATGCGGGGCTGGGGTTGGCGATTACCCAGTCGATTGTACGCGCGCATGGCGGGAGGATTTATTGTGAGTCGCAGGCGGGCTGGACAAGGTTTGTGATTGAGTTGCCCAAGGGCGACTGCTGATTGCTGATCGTTCCCACGCTCCGCGTGGGAATGCATTCAGGGACGCTCTGCGTCCCAACAGCGGACGCGGAGCGTCCGGTGAGGCATTCCCACGCGGAGCGTGGGAACGATCAGACGATCAGGTTACGAATACCTGAGCGCATGCGCCGGCTCAATCTTCGCCGCCCGATACGCCGGGTAAATCGTCGCCAAGAAGCTCAACACAAACCCCGCCGAGCAAATCAGCAACACATCCCCACCTTGCAGCTCCGAAGGCAGGTTGCTGACAAAGTACACATCCGAGCTGAAGATATGCTGCCCGCTCACCCGCTCCAGCCAGCCCACCAGCTCACTCACGTTCAGCGCCGCAATCACCCCCAGCACGCCGCCGATCAAGGTGCCGACCACACCAATCACGGTACCCTGCACCATGAAGATCGCCATAATCTGCCGAGGTGTGGCGCCGATGGTACGCAGGATGGCGATGTCCGCGCCCTTGTCGTTCACCACCATGATCAAGGTGGCGATGATGTTGAACGCGGCCACGGCGACGATCATCAGCAGCAGCAGGCCGATCATGGTCTTTTCCATTTTCATCGCGCTGAACAGGCTGCCCTGGGTGTGGGTCCAGTCATCCGGCTTATAAGCCGCGCCCAGGCTGGCGGCGATATCTGCCGAGACTTTGGGCGCTGCATACAGGTCCTTCACCGCCAGGCGCACGCTTTGCACCTGGTTGGGCTGCCAATGCTGGATTTCAGCGGCGTCGGCCATGTGGATCAGGGCCATGGAGCCATCCAGTTCGGCGCCGACCTTGAAGATGCCCACCACATTCAGGCGCTGCATGCGCGGGGTGATACCGCCCGGGGCGCTGCTGAGTTCCGGCACGATCAGGGTCAGTTTGTCGCCCACGTTCAGGCGAAAACGCCGTGCAGTGATATCACCGACCACCACCCCGAACTCGCCGGGCTTGAGGTCGTCGAGTTTGCCGCGCACGATGTGCTGGGCCACGATCGACACCTTGCCTTCCTGAGCCGGGTCGACGCCGCTGATCTCGATGGGCTGCATCGCGCCCTTATAGGAAAACATGCCATCCATCTGGGTGAAGGGCACAGCGGCGGTGACTTGCGGATTCTTCATCGCGGCCGCGGCCACCGGCTGCCAATCATCAATCGGCTTTACGCCGACGATGGTGGCGTGGGGCACCATGCCGAGGATGCGTGAGCTCATTTCACGCTGAAAGCCGTTCATCACCGAAAGCACTACGATCATCGCCAATACGCCCAGGGCGAGGCCGATCATCGAGGTCATCGAGATAAACGAGACAAAACGGTTGCGGCGCTTGGCGCGGGTATAGCGCGTGCCGATAAAAATCGATAACGGTCTGAACATTCGCGGGCACCGTTGGAAAAATGAAAAAGCCCGACCTCAAAAAACCGGGCTTGCAACAGGTCAGATAGCGACCAGATGACCTTCCTGCAAATGCAGTACGCGGTCCATCTGCCGGGCCATGCTCATGTCATGGGTCACCACCAGGAACGCGGTGCGCATCTGGGTGCTCAGTTCCAGCATCAAGTCCTTGATGCCCTGGGCGGTGTGGGAGTCGAGGTTGCCGGTCGGCTCGTCGAGCATCACCAGGCCGGGGTTGTTCACCAGGGCACGGGCAATCGCCACGCGCTGGCGCTCACCACCGGACAACTCCGCTGGCTTGTGCTCCAGGCGGTGGCCGAGGCCGACGCGCTCGAGCAAGGCCGTGGCACGCTGACGCGCTTCAGGAATCGCGGTCTTGCCAATCAACAGCGGCATGCACACGTTTTCCAGGGCGGTGAATTCCGGCAGCAAGTGGTGGAACTGGTACACAAAGCCCAACGAGCGGTTGCGCAGTTGGCCGCGGGCCTTTTCATTCAAGGCCGAGAGTTCTTCACCGGCCAGCCATACGCTGCCCTGGGACGGCGTGTCGAGGCCGCCCAACAGGTTGAGCAAGGTACTCTTGCCGGAACCGGAACTGCCGACGATCGCCACACGCTCGCCAGGGTGCAGTTCAAGCTGCAGGTTGGACAGCACCACCACCGACTCCGGGCCTTCCTCGTAGGATTTGCCCAGGTTGCGGCAGCTCAGGATTGCTTTTTCACTCATGCCCGATTCACTCATAACGTAATGCCTGTGCTGGCTGGGTACGTGCCGCGCGCCAGGCTGGATACAGGGTGGCAAGGAAGCTCAGGACCAACGCAGCGCCGCCCACCATCAGCACGTCCTGGGTTTGCACCTGGGACGGCAAGTAATCGATGAAGTAGACGTCGGCGTTGAGAAACTTGTGGCCGATCACCTTTTCAAGCAGGGCGATGGCGGCGCTGACGTTCAGCGCGGCCAGAATGCCCACCGCCGTGCCGATCAAGGTGCCGACCACGCCGATCACGGTGCCCTGCACCATGAAGATCGCCATGATCTGCCCCGGCGTGGCGCCCAACGTACGCAGGATGGCGATGTCGCCCTTCTTGTCGTTCACCACCATCACCAGCGTGGAGATGATGTTGAAGGCCGCCACGGCGACGATCAGCAACAACAACAGGCCGATCATGGCTTTTTCCATGCGGATGGCCTGATACAGGTTGCCGTGGGTGCGGGTCCAGTCGCGAGCGTAGTACTCGGTTTCACCCAGGTGCTGGGCAATTTCCCAGGCGCCGCGCGGCGCATCGAACAGGTCGTTGAATTTCAGGCGCAGGCCCTGCACCTGGTCGGGCTGCCAGCGATGCAGGCGGGCCAGGTCGGTGAGATTGGTCAGGCCGATGTAACCGTCGATCTCGCCAGCGCCGACGTGGAAGGTGCCCACCACGGTAAAGCGCTTCATGCGCGGGAACATGCCGGCCGGGGTCACGGTGACTTCCGGGGCGACGAAGGTCAGCTTGTCGCCAACCTCTACGCCCAGCTTGGCCGCGGCCTTGTCACCGATGACGATGCCAAAGCTGCCCGGCGACAGCTCGTCGAGCTTACCTTGCAGCATGAACTTGTCGATGATCGAGACGTTGCGCTCCTGGGCCGGGTCGATGCCGTTGAGCAGGATCTTCTGCACTTTGCCGTCATTGGTCAGCAACCCCTGCATCTGGGTAAACGGCGCTACCGCCACCACCTTGGGGTTCTGCTGGACCTTGGCGGCCAGGCTTTGCCAGTCGTTGATGGGCGCATCGCCCTCGATGGTCGCGTGGGGCACCATGCCCAGCACGCGGGTGCGCATCTCATGATCGAAGCCATTCATCACCGACAGCACCACGATCATCACGACCACGCCCAGGGCGAGACCGATCATCGAGGTCAAGGAAATGAACGACACAAAATGATTGCGACGCTTTGCACGGGTATAACGCGTGCCGATAAATACGAAGAGAGGTCTGAACATGTCGGGGCTTGTTCGGAGGAAAAGAAGACGTCCCGGTGGCGGGGTCTGGTCAGCAGCTTTACACTCAGACCATTACCGTTACCTGGGGTTCGCCATGTCGACATTAGATGAAGAAGAGCGCCGCGAATACTACCGTATCGACGACATGATCGCACTTCAAATCAAACCCCTGTCGGGCCCCGACGCGGCGAGCAAGGAAGTGTTGCTGGATGATTCACCGCTGTTCAATCTGCTCAGCGAGCTGCACTTGAGCGAATTCGAAGCCCAGCACCTGCTGCGCCAGATCAGCGAGAAAGACCGCAGCCTGGCGGCCTTCCTCAAAGTGCAGAACAAACGCCTGGATCTGCTCAGCCAGGTCATGGCTCGCGGTTTGCTGAACGAGGTGGGTGCGCCGCAACCGGTGATCCTCTCCGAGGGCGGCATCGACTTCCAGCACCCGACACCGCTGGCCGCCGACACTCACCTGGCGGTCAAGCTGGTGCTGATGCCCCAGGCGCTCGGCCTGTTGCTGCGCGCGCGGGTGACCCATTGCGACCCCAAGGGCGACGGCTTTGATGTGGGCACGGAGTTCGAGTCCATGACCGACGCCCAACGCCAACTGCTGGCGCGCTATATCCTGCAGAAACAGGCCCAGGAACGCCGCCTGGCGCGAGAACAAAGCGAAGACCTCTGAATGCGTATTCACGACGCCAGCCATCCTGGCGCAAAGGAGCAACTGTGACCCTGATTTACGGCCACCGCGGTGCCAAAGGCGAAGCACCGGAAAATACCCTGACCAGTTTTCAGGAATGTCTCAAACACGGCGTACGTCGTTGCGAACTGGACTTGCACCTGTCCATGGACGGCGAGTTGATGGTCATCCACGACCCGACCCTCAAGCGCACCACCGACCGGCGCGGCAAGGTCGTCGAGTACTCGGCGGCTGATCTGGTGAAAATGGACGCGCGCAAAGGCGGCCCAGGCTGGGTAAGCCCCTGCCCGATTCCACGCCTGGAGGAGTTGTTCGAACAGTGCGACTTCGATCACTGGCAACTGGAAGTCAAAAGCGCCTCGCGTACCCGTGCCGCCACCACTGTGCTGGCGATTCGCGAAATGGCTGTGCGCTTTGGCTTGATGGACAAGGTCACGGTCACGTCAAGCTCGCGGGAAGTGCTCAAGGCCGCCGTGGAACTCACCCCGGACCTGTCACGCGGGCTGGTCGCCGAATATGCCTGGCTCGACCCGCTGAAGGTCGCGCAGAACTACGGCTGTGAGTATTTGGCATTGAACTGGACGCTGTGCACCCCCGAGCGGCTGGAAAAAGCCCAGCGCCAGGGCTTGCATGTGTCCGTGTGGACAGTCAACGAACCTGCGCTGATGCGCAGGCTCGCCGACTTCGGCGTAGATAGCCTGATTACAGACTTTCCCGGTTTGGCCACTGCCACCCTCGAGAATTACTGAAATCGGTCTCCCCGGCCGGCTCAGGCCACCGGCCGGAGCCGCTCAAAAAAGCCGGTTGAGGCCGTCGTAGGCCGCTACCCGATAGGCTTCGGCCATGGTCGGGTAGTTGAAGGTGGTGTTGACGAAATACTTGAGGGTATTTTGCTCACCTGGCTGGTTCATGATCGCCTGGCCGATGTGCACGATCTCCGAGGCCTGGTAGCCGAAGCAATGCACGCCGAGTACTTCCAGGGTTTCGCGGTGGAACAGGATTTTCAGCATGCCTTGCGGCTCACCGGCAATCTGCGCACGCGCCATGCTCTTGAAGAACGCCTTGCCCACTTCGTAAGGCACCTTGGCCTTGGTCAGTTCGTGCTCGTTCTTGCCGATCGAGCTGATCTCGGGAATCGTGTAGATCCCGGTCGGCACGTCGTTCACGTAGCGCCAGCTGCCATTGTCGACAATGCTGCCAGCGGCCGAGCGGCCCTGGTCATGGGCGGCACTGGCCAGGCTTGGCCAGCCGATCACGTCACCGGCGCCGTAGATGTTCGGCACGCAGGTGCGGTAGTTCTCATCCACTTCGATCTGGCCACGGCTGTTGACCTTGACCCCGATGTTTTCCATGCCCAGCTTGTCGGTGTTGCCGGTACGGCCGTTGCACCACAGCAAGGCGTCGGCCTTGATCTTCTTGCCGGACTTGAGGTGCAGGATCACCCCATTGTCCAGGCCTTCGACCCGCTCGTACTCTTCGTTGTGGCGCACGGTGATGTTGTTGTTGCTGAAGTGGTAGCTCAACGCCTGGGAGATTTCCGAGTCGAGGAAGCTGAGCAACTGGTCGCGGTTGTCCACCAGCTCGACCAGTACACCCAGGCCACTGAAGATCGAGGCGTATTCACAGCCGATCACGCCGGCGCCGTAGATGATCAGTTTGCGCGGGGTATGGCCCAGGCTCAGGATGGTATCGCTATCGTAGATACGCGGGTGGTGGAAATCGATGTCCGCCGGGCGATACGGGCGCGAACCGGTGGCGATGATGATGTGCTTGGCCACCAGTTTCTCGACCACGCCATTGGCGCAGACCACTTCGACGGTTTGCTCATCGGCAAAACTGCCGGTGCCGAAGAACAGGTCGACGCGGTTACGGGCGTAGTAGCCGGTACGCGAGGCGACTTGCTTGGAGATGACTTTTTCAGCGCTTTTCAGTACGTCCGGGAACGAGAACCAGCGCGGCTCACCAATGGCCCGGAACATCGGGTTGGTATTGAACTGCATGATCTGCCGTACCGAGTGACGCAACGCCTTGGACGGGATGGTACCCAGGTGGGTGCAGTTACCGCCGACCTGGCGACGGCTATCAACCATCGCCACCTTGCGCCCTGCTTTGGCAGCGTTCATCGCCGCACCTTCTCCAGCTGGGCCGGAACCCAGTACCACCACGTCGTAGTTGTAGACAGCCATGCGTACTCCTCAGAACAGGCCAGGCGTACGATTGGACGCCGGGCTAAATCATGCCGCGGCCAGCGAGCATGAAGGACAATTTGGCTCAAGTGTGTGAACCGGGGCACAGTCTATAGAAGGCCGAGCGCCGCGAACATTAACCCTTGGTCGCGTCGTAGGCCAGTGTTGCCATACTACAGGACGCACATCAGCGCCGAATTCAGGATGAGCCATTATGCGACAACTATTTTTCTGTTTGATGCTGATGGTGTCGCTCACGGCGCACGCCAACGACGCACAGCGGCTCAAGCAGGCAAGCTTCCCCGCACAGGTCGAGGGGCTGGCCCTGAAAAACCAGGCGGTGTTCAACTATCTCTGGGCGGAGGTGTATGCCGCCGCGCTGTATGCACCCGCTGACCTGCCGGCAAAGCAGGCCTGGGACCAGCAGAAGGCTGTGCGCCTGGCGCTGTATTACTTTCGCGACATTGACCGCGATGATGTGATCAAGGCGGCCACCGTCACCTTGGAGCGCCAGCAAGCCAATGCCGGGTTGAACCCAGAGATAGCCAAGCTGCACGCGCGCTTTCGGGATATTCGCAGCGGTGATCGCTACGCCCTGGATTTTCGTCCGGGGCGCGGGTTGAATCTGGAGATTAATGGGCAGGTGGTGTTCAGCAGCCCGGACGCTGAATTAGCGAAGGCCTACCTGGGTATCTGGCTGGCGCCCAAAGGGCTGTCGGACAGTTTGCGCAACACGCTATTCAAGTGATGGCGGCGTGGACGGTTCCATCGTCATCGCAGGCAAGCCAGCTCCCACAGGTAAATGCAGTTCAACTGTGGGAGCTGGCTTGCCTGCGATAAGGCCCTCCCAGACACCACAAAACCCACGGCCATAAAAAAGCCCCGAACCAGTCGGGGCTTCTTCATTCAGCGCAAAGGCTTAGCGCGGAAACGCAGGCGGGTTGACCCCAGCCATGTCTTCCATCACGCGAACCACTTGGCAGCTGTAGCCGAACTCGTTGTCGTACCACACGTACAGCACAACACGGTTGTCCTGGGTGATGGTCGCTTCCGCGTCCACCACACCAGCATGGCGCGAGCCAACGAAGTCGGTGGAGACCACTTCCTGGGAATTGACGAAGTCGATCTGCTTATGCAGGTCGGAGTGCAGCGCCATGTAGCGCAGGTACTCGTTCATCTCTTCGCGGGTGGCGGCTTTCTCAAGGTTGAGGTTGAGAATGGCCATCGAAACGTTCGGCGTCGGTACGCGGATCGCGTTACCGGTCAGCTTGCCGGCCAGCTCAGGCAGAGCCTTGGCAGCGGCAGTGGCAGCACCGGTCTCGGTGATCACCATGTTCAACGCGGCGCTACGGCCACGGCGATCGCCTTTGTGGAAGTTGTCGATCAGGTTCTGGTCGTTGGTGTACGAGTGAACGGTTTCAACGTGGCCGTTAACGATGCCGAACTTGTCATTCACAGCCTTGAGCACCGGCACGATGGCGTTGGTGGTGCAGGAAGCGGCGGACACGATCTTGTCGTCAGCGGTGATTTCAGCGTGGTTGATGCCGTGCACGATGTTCTTGAGCTTGCCCTTGCCAGGCGCGGTCAGCACAACGCGGTCGACACCCGGGCAAGCCAGGTGCTGGCCCAGGCCCTCGGCATCACGCCATACGCCAGTGTTGTCCACCAGCAAGGCGTTCTGGATGCCGTACTGGGTGTAATCCACCTCAGTCGGGTTCTTCGCGTAGATCACCTGGATCAGGTTACCGTTGGCGGTGATGGTGTTGTTTTCTTCGTCAATGGTGATGGTGCCATTGAACGAGCCGTGTACCGAATCGCGACGCAGCAGGCTGGCGCGCTTGGTCAGGTCGTTCTCGGCGCCTTTGCGCACCACGATGGCACGCAGGCGCAGGCCGTCGCCGCCACCGGTTTTCTCGATCAGGATGCGCGCCAGCAGGCGGCCGATACGGCCAAAGCCGTACAACACCACATCGGTGCCTTTGCGGGCGGCAGCGTTTTGCTGGCCAACCACATCGGCCATTTCTTCACGTACGAACTGCTCGGCAGTGCGGCCGGCACCTTCTTTACGGAATTTGTAGGCCAACTTGCCCAGGTCTACCGAAGCCGCGCCGAGCTTGAGCTCGCTCATGGCTTTGAGCAGTGGGAATGTTTCGTGGACGGAGAGTTCGCTGTCGTCGGCGGAGCGATGGCGTGCAAAGCGGTGCGCTTTGAGAATCGCGATGACAGACTGGTTGATCAGGCTGCGGCCATAGATCGAGCTCACCACATTGTTATTGCGGTACAGCTGACCGATAAGCGGAATCATCGCTTCAGCGAGTGCTTCACGGTCGATCCATTCACCAAGACACTGGTCGGGCTTCTGAGTCACGGGAACCTTCCACATGTAGGGGCAGAAAAAAGGGGCTACATTATGTCGCCCGACTGAGCGTTGAGCAATGCGCGAAGGGCAACAAAAAGCCCTTGCAAAAAAATACCACCGCGCTACAGCCCAGGAAACACGCGGGTTCCAGAAGGCCACTAGTTTGGCGAGCAGGCCGACTTATCCGTAACTCTCCTAAACATTCGCGCTTTTTGGCACTACATATTGAGTCAAAACCCGCCATTGTTTGTCTTAGCCACTACATTTCCTGCAAACCGTAATAGGCACAGTCAGCAACTGACAGGCGGCACCTGGGGCCGTTACAATTACCGACTTTGTCGCAACGCTTGGAGCTCAACCTTCCGTGCCCGTTCTGCGTCTACCGTTACTCCCTGCCGCGGCAGGTAAACAGCACTGGGGCAACCTGCCCGGTGCCGCCCTGAGCCTGGCCATAGCCGAGGCTGCCAGCGCAGCCAAGCGCTTTACCCTGCTGCTCACCGCCGACAGCCAAAGTGCCGAACGGTTGGAGCAGGAGCTGAGCTTCTTCGCCCCGGATTTGCCGGTGCTGCATTTTCCCGACTGGGAAACCCTGCCCTACGACCTGTTCTCGCCGCACCAGGACATCATCTCCCAGCGCATCGCCAGCCTGTACCGCTTGCCCGAACTGGCCCACGGCGTGCTGGTGGTGCCGATCACCACCGCCCTGCACCGCCTGGCACCGACCAAGTTCCTGCTCGGCAGCAGCCTGGTGCTGGACGTGGGCCAGAAGCTCGACGTCGAGCAGATGCGCACGCGCCTGGAAGCCAGCGGCTACCGCTGCGTCGACACGGTGTACGAGCACGGTGAGTTCGCGGTGCGCGGCGCTTTGATCGACCTGTTCCCGATGGGCAGCAAGTTGCCGTACCGCATCGACCTGTTCGATGACGAGATCGAGACGCTGCGCACCTTCGATCCGGAGAACCAGCGTTCCATCGACAAGGTCGACTCGATCAAGCTGCTGCCGGCGCGGGAATTCCCGTTGCAAAAAGACGCGGTAACACGCTTCAAGGCGCGCTTTCGTGAGCGCTTCGATGTCGACTTCCGTCGCTGCCCGATCTTCCAGGACTTGAGCAGCGGGATTACACCTGCCGGTATCGAGTACTACCTGCCGTTGTTCTTCGACGAAACCTCCACCCTCTTCGACTACCTGCCGCAGGACACCCAGGTGTTCTCCCTGCCGGGTATCGAACAGGCGGCGGAAAACTTCTGGAACGATGTGCGCAACCGCTACGAAGAACGCCGCGTCGATCCATCACGGCCTTTACTGCCGCCCGCTGAACTGTTCCTGCCAGTTGAAGACTGCTTCGCGCGCCTGAAAAACTGGCCGCGTGTGGTCGCCAGCCAGCAGGACGTGGACGCCGGCAGCGGCCGCGAGCGTTTCCCGGCGAGCGCGTTGCCCGATCTGGCGATCCAGGCCAAAGCCACGCAACCGCTGGAGGCGCTGTCTAACTTCCTCGGTGACTTCCCGGGCCGCGTGCTGTTTACCGCCGAATCCGCCGGGCGTCGCGAAGTGCTGCTGGAGCTGTTGGAACGCCTGAAGCTGCGGCCGAAAACCGTTGACAGCTGGCCTGACTTTGTCGCCAGCAAAGAGCGCCTGGCGATCACCATCGCGCCGCTGGACGAAGGGCTGCGGCTGGATGACCCGTCGCTGGCCTTGATCGCCGAAAGCCCGCTGTTCGGCCAGCGCGTGATGCAGCGCCGACGCCGGGAAAAACGCGCCGATGCCAACAACGACGCGGTGATCAAGAACCTCACCGAGCTGCGCGAAGGCGCGCCGGTGGTGCATATCGACCATGGCGTGGGCCGCTACCTGGGCTTGCAGACCCTGGAGATCGACAACCAGGCCGCCGAATTCCTCACCATGGAATACGCCGAGGGCGCCAAGCTCTACGTGCCGGTGGCCAACCTGCACCTGATCGCCCGCTACACCGGCAGCGACGACGCCTTGGCGCCGTTGCACCGACTGGGCTCGGAGACCTGGCAGAAAGCCAAACGCAAGGCCGCCGAACAGGTGCGCGACGTGGCCGCCGAACTGCTCGACATCTATGCCCGCCGTGCTGCCCGCGAAGGCTACGCGTTCGCCGACCCGAAAGCCGACTACGCCACTTTCAGCGCCGGCTTCGCCTTCGAAGAAACCCCGGACCAGCAAACCACCATCGAAGCGGTGCGCGCCGACATGCTCGCGCCCAAGCCGATGGATCGCCTGGTGTGTGGCGACGTGGGCTTCGGCAAGACCGAAGTGGCCATGCGTGCAGCCTTTATTGCGGTGCACGGCGGTCGCCAGGTGGCAATCCTGGTGCCAACCACCCTGCTCGCCCAGCAGCACTACAACAGCTTCCGCGACCGCTTTGCCGACTGGCCGGTGACCGTGGAGGTGATGAGCCGCTTCAAGTCCGCCAAGGAAGTGAATGCCGCCGTCGCCGATCTGGCCGAGGGCAAGATCGACATCGTCATCGGTACTCACAAGCTGCTGTCGGACGATGTGAAGATCAAGAACCTGGGCCTGGTGATCATCGACGAAGAACACCGCTTTGGTGTGCGCCAGAAAGAACAGCTCAAGGCCCTGCGCAGTGAAGTCGACATCCTCACCCTCACCGCCACGCCAATTCCGCGCACGCTGAACATGGCGGTGTCGGGTATGCGCGACCTGTCGATCATCGCCACGCCTCCGGCGCGTCGCCTGTCGGTGCGCACCTTCGTGATGGAGCAGAACAAGAGCACGGTCAAGGAAGCCCTGCTGCGCGAACTGCTGCGCGGCGGCCAGGTGTATTACCTGCACAACGATGTGAAAACCATCGAGAAATGCGCCGCCGACCTCGCCGAACTGGTACCTGAGGCCCGTATCGCCATCGGCCACGGGCAGATGCGCGAGCGCGAACTCGAACAGGTGATGAGCGACTTCTACCACAAGCGCTTCAACGTGCTGATCGCCTCGACCATCATTGAGACCGGCATCGACGTGCCGAGCGCCAACACGATCATCATCGAGCGTGCCGACAAGTTCGGCCTGGCGCAGCTGCACCAATTGCGCGGTCGCGTCGGGCGCAGTCACCACCAGGCCTATGCCTACCTGCTCACACCGCCGCGCCAGCAGATCACTTCCGATGCGGAAAAACGCCTGGAAGCGATCGCCAATACCCAGGACCTCGGTGCCGGCTTTGTATTGGCCACCAATGACCTGGAAATCCGGGGTGCCGGTGAATTGCTCGGCGACGGCCAGAGCGGGCAGATCCAGGCGGTGGGTTTCACGCTGTATATGGAGATGCTCGAACGCGCGGTAAAAGCCATCCGCAAAGGCGAACAACCTAACCTCGACCAACCCTTGGGCGGCGGCCCGGAGATCAACCTGCGCTTGCCGGCGTTGATTCCCGAAGACTACCTGCCGGATGTGCATGCACGGTTGATCCTGTACAAGCGCATTGCCTCGGCGGCCGACGAAGAAGGCCTCAAGGACTTGCAGGTAGAGATGATCGACCGTTTCGGCCTGCTGCCTGAACCGACCAAGAACCTGGTGCGCCTGACCCTGCTCAAGTTGCAGGCCGAGCAGTTGGGCATCAAGAAAGTCGACGCAGGGCCGCAAGGCGGGCGTATCGAATTCGAAGCGCAGACGCCGGTCGACCCGTTGGTGCTGATCAAGCTGATCCAGGGCCAGCCCAACCGCTACAAGTTCGAAGGGGCTACGCTGTTCAAGTTCATGGTGCCGATGGAACGCGCCGAAGAACGCTTCAACACTTTGGAGGCGCTGTTTGAACGCCTCATTCCGAAATCCGTTTAAGGACGCCCCCATGCGCGTGTTCCGCATTTTGAGCCTGTTGTTGGTGGTACTCGCACCTTCGGCCTTTGCCGACAGCCTGTATCAGGTGGAAATGATCCTGGTGCGCCAGAATGCAGAGCCGGTGATCAGTAGCCGCGCCGCGCCGGAAAACTGGGATGCCGGAGCGCCGCGCCTGGGTGAGCGGATGAGCCCGCCGCGCCTGGGCAATATCGTCGACAAGCTGCGCGCCGACGCCAACTACACGGTATTGGCCCACAAGGCCTGGGAACAGAACCTTGGCGAGCAAGCGGTGAAGGTGGCGATCACCGACGGCCAGGAGCAATTCGGCCAGTTCCCTATCGAAGGGGTGTTGAGCCTACAACTGGGGCGCTTTACCGATATCGACGCGGACTTCTGGATCAACCAGTTCGATGGCAACGGCAGCGTGATCGCCAGCGAACACTTGAGCCAGAAAGACGTGCGCACCAAGAACAACCAGCTCAACTACCTGGACGGCGGCCACCTGGCGCTGCTGATCAAGATCACCTCGCTGACCGCCAAGCCACCCAGCGCACCACCGCCCGACCTTCAGGACTGATTGCGCGCCATGCCCCTGACGTCGTCGTTGACCAAACCCCTGGCCCCTTCGTGGGCCAATCGCTTCAAAGAGCAAAGCCTCGAGCGCGGGCGACGCTACGCCCTGGAGAACCGCGTGCGCATCGTCGAGTGCGGCGACAGCACCATCACCGCCAGTTGCGAAGGCTCGGGCGGCAATGTTTACCGCCAGACCATCTCACTGCGCGAATCGGCCAAGGGCCTGCTGATCCTGGTGGACAGCCGCTGCACGTGCCCGGTGCACACCAACTGCAAACACATCGCGGCGGTGCTGCTCAAGGTTCAGGAAACCCTGGCCTACCCGGCAGCGGCCCAGGATGCGCAACTGCTGGAAAAACTCCAGGCCGTGCTCGATAACCGCGTTGTCCTGCCGCAGGTGGTGATGGACGACGTGCAACCGGTGCCACGCCTGTGGCTGGCCAGCGTGGAATTCAGCGCGTTCGAGCCGCGCAACGGCAAGATGCAGCGCTATATCCAGCACCGTGCAGCGTTGTCGTTCAACTACCTGGGCAACTATGTCAGCGGGCAAAAAAATGCTGACATTATTGTGCGCCAGGAGACGCAGAGCCTGCGGATCAAGCGCCATCCCGAGCAAGAACAGGCCTATCGCGAACACCTGCGCCTGCTTGGCTTCAAGATCGCCACGCGCCAGAGCAAGGCCCTGCCGGAAAGCGCCGGCGAGCTCTTCGAAATGGTCAATGACAGTGCCTGGCTGAACTTCACCCTCAATGTGTCGCCCACTTTGCGTGCCGAGGGCTGGGAGCTGCAGATCGATGAAGACTTCGGCTTTGACCTCAGCCCCGTCGATGACTGGTATGCCACGGTCGATGAAGGGCCGGAACGCGATTGGTTTGACCTGGAGCTGGGCATCATCGTCAACGGCGAACGCTTGAGCCTGCTGCCGATCCTGCTGAACCTGATGCGCTCCCACACCGAGATCCTCAACCCGGAGAAACTGGCGCGGCGCCGCGATGAAGAGCTGATCCTAGTGAACATCCCCGGCCTGCCCAACGGCCACGGCCCGCTGCAAGTGGCGCTGCCCTACGGCCGCTTGAAGCCGGTGCTGGCGACCCTCGGCGAGTTTTACCTGCAGGAAGCCGGCACCACCGCGCTGCGCCTGGCCAAGGCCGACGCCATACGCCTCAACCCGCTGGAAGACCTGCCACTGCAATGGGAAGGCGGCGAGAAGATCCGCAACTTCGCCCAGCGTCTGCGCGATATCAAGGATTTCACCTGCGTGGCGCCCGAAGGTCTGAATGCGACCTTGCGCCCCTACCAGCTGGAAGGTCTGAGCTGGATGCAGTCGCTGCGCCAACTGGAGGTGGGTGGGATACTCGCGGATGACATGGGCCTGGGCAAAACCTTGCAGACCCTGGCGCACATCCTCACCGAAAAAAACGCAGGGCGCCTTGATCGGCCGTGCATGGTCGTGATGCCTACCAGCCTGATTCCGAATTGGCTCGATGAGGCGGCGCACTTCACCCCGCAGCTGAGAGTGCAGGCACTTTATGGCGCAGGACGTAAGAAACATTTCGCCAACCTGAATGACTACGACCTGTTGCTGACCACCTACGCCCTGCTGCCCAAGGACATTGAACAGCTCGCCGCCCTGCCCTTGCACGTCTTGATCCTCGATGAAGCGCAGTACATCAAGAACCCGTCCAGCAAGGCGGCCCAGGCCGCACGCGAGCTGAATGCCCGCCAGCGCCTGTGCCTGAGCGGCACGCCTTTGGAAAACCACTTGGGCGAACTGTGGTCGCTGTTCCACTTCCTGTTGCCGGGTTGGCTGGGCGACGTGAAGAGCTTCAACCGTGATTACCGCGTGCCGATTGAAAAACGTGCCAGCGAGGTGCGATTGCAGCACCTAAACGGTCGGATCAAACCCTTCCTGCTACGCCGCACCAAGGAACAAGTGGCAACCGAACTGCCACCCAAGACCGAAATCATCCACTGGGTCGACCTCAACGAGGCCCAGCGCGACGTGTACGAAACCATGCGCCTGGCCATGGATAAAAAGGTCCGCGACGAGATCACCCGCAAGGGCGTGGCTCGCAGCCAGATCATCATCCTCGAAGCCCTGCTCAAACTGCGCCAGGTATGCTGTGACCTGCGCCTTGTCAACGACGCCACCCTGCCCGCGCGTGGCAGCAGCTCGGGCAAGCTCGACAGCCTGATGGACATGCTCGACGAGCTGTTTGCCGAAGGCCGCCGGATCCTGCTGTTCTCACAGTTCACCTCGATGCTGAGCCTGATCGAGGCCGAACTGAAAAAGCGCGGCATTGCCTATGCCCTGCTGACCGGCCAGACCCGGGATCGACGTACACCAGTGAAAGACTTCCAGAGCGGCAAGCTGCAAATCTTTTTGATCAGCCTGAAGGCCGGCGGCGTCGGCTTGAACCTGACCGAAGCCGACACGGTTATCCACTATGACCCCTGGTGGAACCCGGCCACGGAAAACCAGGCCACCGACCGTGCGTACCGCATCGGGCAGGAAAAGCCGGTGTTCGTGTACAAGATGATTGCCCGGGGCACAGTGGAGGAGAAAATCCAGCATTTGCAGAAGGAGAAGTCCGATCTGGCTGCGGGCGTGCTGGATGGGCGAACCACGGGGGATTGGCAGTTGGGCAATGACGAGATTGAAGCGTTGTTTGCGCCGTTGCCCAACAAGCAAGAGAAGCGCTGACTGTTAGGCCGCCTTCGCGAGCAAGCCAGCTCCCACACCTGAATGTATTCACAAATCAAAATGTGGGAGCTGGCTTGCCTGCGATGGCCGCGCTTCGGTTTTCAGTCGATCAACTGCGCATCACGCAACGCAATAAGCGCTGTCAGCCAACGCGGGTCCTGCTTATAGTCCGTCGAGGCAACCGCCTGCCCACGCATACGCGCAATCCGCGCCGATGGCGTGACCTTCATCCGCTGTGCTGCACTGAGCGCCAGCTCGGCCGCCGCACGGTCATTGCACACCAAGCCCATGTCACAACCGGCGGTCAGCGCCGCTTCGATACGACTGGCCGCATCGCCGACCACATGGGCCCCGGCCATGGACAGGTCATCGCTGAAGATCACCCCGTCGAACTGCAACTCACCGCGCAGGATGTCCTGCAACCAGCGACGCGAAAAACCAGCAGGCTGGGCATCGACCTGCGGGTAGATGACGTGCGCCGGCATCACGGCGGCCAATTGCTTGCTCAGGCGTGCGAAAGGCACCAGGTCGTTGGCGCGAATCTGTTCCAGGCTGCGCTCGTCATTGGGAATGGCGACGTGGGAATCGGCCTCGGCCCAACCATGGCCAGGGAAGTGCTTGCCGGTGGCGGCCATGCCGGCGCTGTTCATGCCACGGATAAATGCGCCCGCGAGCACGGCAGCGCGCTCGGGGTCGCCTTCGAAAGCACGGGTACCGACCACGGCGCTGCGTTGGTAGTCGAGGTCCAGCACGGGGGCAAAACTCAGGTCCAGGCCCACCGCCAGCACCTCGGTGGCCATGATCCAGCCGCACTGCTCAGCCAGGTATTCAGCGTTGGGGTTATCCGCCAGCGCACGCATGGCCGGCAGGCGCACGAAGCCTTGGCGCAGACGCTGTACGCGGCCGCCTTCCTGATCCACAGCCAGCAGCAGGTCCGGGCGCACTGCGCGAATGGCTGCGCTCAATTCGCGAACCTGACGCGGGTGCTCGATATTGCGCGCAAAAATGATCAGGCCGCCCACTTCCGGTTGGCGCAACAGATGACGATCCTCGGCCGTGAGCCAGGTACCGGCGACGTCGACCATCAAAGAACCTTTCAGGGCAGCAGTCATAAACCTTCCTTAAATAACGCACACAACCCGTGGTCCCTGCCAGGCAGGGCAAGGACGACGGGTTGTGAATAAATAGCTGAAATCGGCATGGCGGCTAGCTTAGCGGATGCAAGCGACCGCGCCCACCCGCAGCGATCAAACCTTGGCGGCGACCGGTACGGTTTTACTGCGCGGGCGCAACTGGGCGGTGGCCATGGCCGGGTCGGTGACGCCGGTTTCGGCGCGCATGCCAGCGGCAAGGAACGGCACCATCAGGCGCATGACTTGCTCGATGGACGTGTTCACACCGAAATCGGTCTCGGCAATTGCCCGCAACGCCTTGATACCCGACATGCTGAAAGCTGCGGCACCGAGCATGAAATGCACACGCCAGAACAGTTCGATAGGCGGAATACGCGGCGCCGCTTCGTTGACCAGCAGCATATAGCGGCGGAACACCTTGCCGTACATGTCTTCCAGATAACGGCGCAAGTGGCCCTGGCTCTGGCTGAACGCCAGGCCAAGCAGGCGCATGAAGATCGATAAATCGTTGCCGCTACGGGGCTGCACGACCAACGCTTGCTCCACGAGGATTTCCAGCAGCTCTTCCAGGCTGGGCTTGTGATCGGCCTTGGCCTGGCGGCGTTCCAGCTCACGGTCGAGGCTTGCGCAGAACGGGCCCAGAAAGCGTGAGAACACCGCCTGGATCAGAGCCTTTTTCGAGCCGAAGTGGTAATTCACGGCGGCCAGGTTGACCCCAGCCTTGCTGGTGATCAGACGCAATGAAGTTTCAGCAAATCCTTTTTCCGCGAACAATTGCTCGGCAGCATCGAGAATGCGTTCAACGGTTTCCGACTGGGCCATGGCTACTCCGCCTGACAAACACTTGTTTGAAACATACGTTTCAGAGTGTGTCTTGTCAAGCCTGCGGGTCCGCTTTGCGGCTGGTCGGTCATCTGTTTCACCGCTATTTAATCATATCCTCGCAGCTCTGTAGGCAGCGCCGCTTCTGCTCTGTAGGACGGCTGACGGATGACCGTCCAGCGGAGCCGCCAAAAAGGATGATTGCCAAGCGCAGTTCACTGTATATAATCCCAGTCACTGTATAAAAAGACAGAGCGATCAACATGCTAAAACTGACGCCACGCCAAGCTGAGATTCTGGCTTTTATCAAGCGCTGCCTTGATGACAATGGTTACCCGCCTACCCGTGCGGAGATTGCCCTGGAATTGGGGTTCAAGTCCCCGAACGCCGCCGAGGAACACCTCAAGGCACTCGCTCGCAAAGGTGCGATCGAGATGACCCCCGGTGCTTCGCGGGGTATTCGCATCCCTGGCTTCGAAGCTAAGGCAGACGAGTCGACATTGCCGATCATCGGTCGCGTCGCCGCAGGTGCGCCGATCCTGGCGCAGCAGCACGTCGAGGAATCCTGCAACATCAACCCGACCTTCTTCCATCCGCGTGCCGACTACCTGTTGCGTGTGCACGGCATGAGCATGAAGGACGTGGGCATCTTCGACGGCGACCTGCTGGCCGTGCATACCACCCGCGAAGCCCGCAATGGCCAGATCGTCGTTGCCCGTATCGGCGACGAGGTCACGGTCAAACGCTTCAAGCGCGAAGGCAGCAAGGTCTGGCTCCTGGCCGAAAACCCTGAGTTTGCCCCGATCGAAGTCAACCTGAAAGACCAGGACCTGGTGATCGAAGGCTTGAGTGTCGGCGTCATTCGCCGTTAAAGGAGGCATCATGCAGCTCGTGCACACCCCACAACACACACAACTGTCGCTGTTCGAGGCCTTCATGGCCCAGCCCCTTGCGCCAATCCTCAAGGAAACGGTCGAAGCCCCCTGGGGCGGCGAACCTGAGGCGTTCAGTGAATTGTCGTTGCGCGGTGCGGCTGAGAGCTGCCTGAACCTGCTGGCACCTATCCTGCGCGAATTGAGCGAAGATCAGGACGCCCGCTGGCTGACATTGATCGCCCCGCCCGCCAGCCTCACCCAGGCCTGGCTGCGGGACGCCGGGCTCAACCGCGAGCGCATCCTGTTGCTGCAACCACGCGGCGCACAAAGCGCCCAGCAACTAACCTGCGAAGCCTTGCGCCTGGGCCGTAGCCATACGGTGGTGAGCTGGTTGAACCCACTGAATGCCAGCGCCAAGCAGCAACTTATCAGCGCTGCGCGCACGGGTGATGCACAGAGTTTGAATATTCGATTGGGGTAATGATGGGCGCGCCACAGAAGCAGCCTTCACGAAGGACTCAGTGAAGAACGCGCGGCCCTTCTTCTTTCTCCGGCTCGCCTTCGGCAAGGCGACCTGCCATCTGCACACCCACGCTCAACATGGCTTTAGCCACTTCGACGTGCTGGCCTTGCAGGAAGACTTTGGCGTCTTCGGAGAAATCCAGAATAACCAGAGAACCCTCGTCCTCCGCCCGGCGCAGTTCGATTCGGCCGTCAGGCAGTTCAACAATTTCCAGAAAGGACGTTGGCATAAAAGTCTGTTCTCCACGAAAGGCCTGGGATTATATCAGTCATCCACCCAGCCTCGCAGGAGATATGGACAGGTTTGTTGACGGCTTGATGAATGGTGCCCTGGCAAAACGCTAATCAATGTGGGAGCTGGCTTGCCTGCGATGGCGGTGGGTCAGTTATCTCAGGGCTTTTCTGACTCGCCTCTATCTCAGCATGGGCATCACAGAACTTTGCAAGCTGTAGCAGCCAACGGTAACCACGATGCGAAGCGAGCCGCTCTTGATCTTGATCTGCTTGTGATCTTGATCTCAGGCGCCCCGTTAAACCACGCTGGCCGAACGCAGGCTTGAATTCGTGGGTAACCCGGCAGGACGCCGGGTTAGCCGCCCCGCGCCATGGATGGCGCGTGGCGGCGGCCCACGGATTCAAGGCTGTGTTCGGGCACACCGAGCCTAAGCGAGGTGCCGAGTGGTGGGGCAAGAGCGCTTTGCTTACTTTCGCGCTTTTCGAAAGTGACCCCACGTCAGGCGGAACCCTAAGTGGCCGTTACCGCAGGAATGGATATGTACTCGGTATAACAGGGTCGCCTGTCAGGCCGCCATCGCAGGCAAGCCAGCTCCCACATTTGGATCCTAGGGCGTCAGGTAGATAAGCGTCGGCCGTCCGGCCGTCGCGGGAGCAAGCTCCATCGCCACAGGTTCAGCGTCGCTGCGCAGCCAGCCCCCTCATTTACTCCTTCAACACTCGTTGAGCCCTTCACGAAAGCGCAGCGCCATCTTCTTCAACTCCTGGCGCCAGCCTTCCAACTCTTCGCGGCTCAAAGGCTTGGGCTCATCCTGTTCCAAGGCCACGGCGACGATCAGCGGCTGGGTGACATCCCCCTTGGGCACATGGGGAATACGCGGCGGCTGAAACATATCCGCATGTGCTTTGAGCAGCCGCGCCACCCAACTGTCGGGGCTCTGGGCCATTTCCACCAGTTCGGCCAACTCGGGGATCGCCATGGCGTCCAGCACTTCACGATTCATGATCATTTCTGCACGCGGCGCACCGGCCTGGGGTAGGCGGTAGAACCCGGCGATTTCATGGCACAGCCCCAGCAAGGCACCGTACAGGTGGAACAACGCCGCTTCGCGCCCCGCCTGTACCAGCGCGATGGCGTTCATCTCTTTCCCTTCCTCGGCACGGCCAAGGGCCTCCAGGGATAAACCCGCGAAGTAAATTTTCTGATTGGTACGGGTATAGAGTTCGTTGGCCATGACGGCAATCTCCACAACGAATAGGCGTGATGCTGACTGCGTAGGAGCGAGCTTGCTGTGGCGAGGGAGCTTGCTCCCGCTCGACTGCGTAGCAGTCGCCAGCTATTGGGGGCGCTTCGCACCCCAGCGCAAGCAAGCTTGCTCGCCACAACAAACTCAATCCTACAGTAAGCAAAAGCCGTCTATACAGACGGCTTTTGGCGTTAACAGACTAGCGGATCAAGCGCCCTGGCGCTTGTCCTCGACCTTCCACTTGCCGCCGTCGTAGAACGCTTTCCAGCCAGTAGGCTTGCCGTCCACTTCGGTCTGCACGTACTGCTCCTTGGTCTTGCGGCTGTAGCGGATCACGGCTGGACGACCATCCGGGTCCTTCTTCGGCGCTTCACACAGGAAGTGGTACTTCGGATCGATCTCGTCCTTGTGCGGCACGATCTCCATCACCAGTGGCGCACGGGTCTCGCGGTTTTTCGGGAACTGGCTCGCAGCCAGGAACAGCCCCGAAGCGCCGTCACGCAGGATGTAGGTGTCGTTGACCTTCTCGCACTTGAGCTCGGGCATTTTCACCGGGTCCATCTTCGGCGGCGCCGCGTCACCGCTTTTCAGCAGTTTGCGGGTGTTCTTGCAGGTTGGGTTGGTGCACCCGAAGAACTTGCCGAAACGGCCAGTCTTGAGCTGCATCTCGCTGCCGCACTTGTCGCATTCCAGGCTCGGGCCTTCATAGCCCTTGATGCGATAGGTGCCCTCTTCGATCTCGTAGCCGTTGCAATCAGGGTTGTTACCACAGATGTGCAGCTTGTGCTTCTCGTCCAGCAGGTAGGCGTCCATCGCCGTGCTGCAGATCGGGCAGCGATGCTTGCCACGCAGCACCAGCGACTCGGACTCACCCTCGTCGTCAGCCGCGATTTCATCGCCCGGTACCAGGTTGACGGTCGCCTTGCAGCGCTCTTTGGGCGGCAGGCTGTAGCCCGAGCAACCGAGGAACACGCCGGTGGAGGCGGTACGAATCTGCATCGGTCGACCGCAGGTAGTGCACGGAATATCCGTCATCACCGGCTGGTTGGCGCGCATCCCGTTCTCGGGGTTCTCAGCCACTTCGAGCTTTTTCTTGAAGTCGCCGTAGAACTCGTCCAGCACGTTTTTCCAGTCGCGTTCGCCCTGGGCCACGTCATCGAGGTTCTCTTCCATGCCGGCAGTGAAGCCGTAGTCCATCAGGTTGGAGAAGCTCTCCGACAGACGCTCGGTCACGATGTCACCCATCTTTTCCGAATAGAAACGACGGTTGTGCAACGCAACGTAGCCACGGTCCTGGATGGTGGAAATGATCGCCGCGTAGGTCGACGGACGACCGATACCGCGCTTCTCCATCTCTTTCACCAGGCTGGCTTCGGAATAACGCGCCGGTGGCTTGGTGAAGTGCTGGGACGGGTCGAGCTTGATCAGCTTCAGCGTGTCGCCCTGGGCCATGTCCGGCAGCACATCATCATCGCCAGGCTTGGCGATCTGCGGCATCACACGGGTGTAGCCGTCGAACTTGAGGATACGGCCCTTGGCACGCAACTCGAAATCGCCCGCGCCCACGCTGACGGTAGTAGACAGGTATTGCGCCGGCAGCATCTGGCAGGCCAGGAACTGGCGCCAGATCAGCTCGTAGAGGCGCTCAGCGTCGCGCTCCATGCCGCTCAGCTTGGCAGGCGTGGTGTTGGCGTCAGAAGGACGAATCGCTTCGTGAGCCTCTTGTGCGCCTTCCTTGCTGCTGTAGACGTTCGGCTTCTCCGGCAGGTAGGTCTTGCCGAACTCGCTTTCAATATAGGTACGCGCCATCGCCACCGCGTCTTGCGAGAGGTTGGTGGAGTCCGTACGCATATAGGTGATGTAGCCAGCCTCATACAGACGCTGGGCCATCATCATGGTCTTCTTCACCCCGAAGCCCAGGCGGTTGCTCGCGGCCTGTTGCAGGGTGGAGGTGATGAACGGCGCCGACGGCTTGCTGCTGGTCGGTTTGTCTTCACGCTTGACGATGCTGTAGCTGGAAGCCTTGAGCTTCTCCAGCGCGGCCATGGCCTGGGCTTCGTTCAGCGGTTTGAAGGCCTCGCCTTTCTCACGGGCCACTTCAAAGCGCACATTGGCGCCCTTGGCAGTGCCGAGGTCGGCGTGGACTTCCCAGTATTCTTCAGGAATGAACGCACGGATCTCGCGCTCACGTTCCACCACCAGCTTCACCGCAACCGATTGCACACGGCCGGCGGACAGACCACGAGCGATCTTCGCCCACAGCAGTGGCGAGACCATGTAGCCGACGACGCGGTCGAGGAAGCGACGGGCCTGCTGGGCGTTGACACGGTCGATGTCCAGCTCGCCCGGCTTGGAGAAGGCTTCCTGAATGGCTTTCTTGGTGATTTCGTTGAACACCACGCGCTTGTAGCGGCTGTCATCACCGCCGATGGCTTCGCGCAGGTGCCAGGCAATGGCTTCCCCTTCGCGGTCCAAGTCCGTCGCGAGATAGATGGTGTCAGCATCTTTGGCGAGCCGGCGCAGCTCTTCGATGACCTTTTCCTTGCCCGGAAGGATTTCGTACTTGGCCTTCCAGCCATGGTCCGGGTCCACACCCATGCGCGAAACCAGTTGCTTGCGCGCTTTTTCTTTAGGCGTGAGTACCGGACCTTCGCCCGCGGCGGCCTTGCCGCGCTTGGCGGCAGGCTCCTTGCTGGCGCTAGCCGAACCGCTGGTGGGCAGGTCTCGGATATGGCCGATACTCGACTTCACCACGTACTCGTTGCCCAAGTACTTGTTGATGGTCTTGGCCTTAGCCGGGGATTCCACAATGACCAGCGATTTGCCCATGGATCGGAAAATTCCTGAATTCGAGAAGTGAAAGGCAGTTGGCGCCTGACGCGGCAACGCTATATATAGTGGCAACCGGATGAGGTCAAGCGCAGCATTCTGCGCGACCTGCCGTTATTGCCCTGTAAAAAGACTGGGTTCGGCCGTGACCAAAGCAAAGCGCGGGACCTGCTCGCCGTCAACTTCGACGGTCTCCAGGAACATGCTCAAAGGGCGCACCCAAAAGCCGTATTCGCCATACAGCGCTTGGTAAAACACCACTTCTTCTTCGGTTTCAGAGTGGCGCGCCACGCTGAAAACACGGTACTGCGGCCCCTTGTAATGCTGGTAGAGCCCTGGTTCGACTTTCATGCTCTGGCCCTCATGCAAAATTTGTTGAAAAAAAATATTTAAAAGTTCCAAAAAACAAAAACCGGGGCACTGGGCCCCGGCTTCCGTCAACCGAACGTTTAGACGCGTTCGAAGACGGTAGAGATGCCTTGGCCGAGACCAATGCACATGGTTGCAACCCCAAGGTTGCCGCCATTTTGCTTCATCACGTTAAGCAAAGTGCCAGAGATACGCGCACCGGAGCAACCGAATGGGTGGCCCAGGGCAATCGCACCGCCGTGCAGGTTAACCTTCTCGTTCATCTTGTCGAGTACTTTCAAATCTTTCAGCACTGGCAGGGCCTGTGCGGCGAAAGCTTCGTTGAGCTCGAAGAAGTCGATATCGGAGATGGAAAGGCCTGCGCGCTTCAAGGCTTTTTGTGTGGCCGGTACTGGACCATAGCCCATGATCGCCGGATCCACACCCGCCACTGCCATCGAACGAATCACCGCCAGCGGCTGGATACCCAGGTCCTGGGCACGCTGTGCCGACATCACGATCATGCACGAAGCACCATCGGTGATTTGCGAGGAAGTACCGGCTGTCACGGTGCCGCCCTTTGGATTGAAGGCTGGCTTGAGGGCCGCCAGGCTTTCCAGGGTAGTGTCCGGACGAATGGTTTCGTCGTAGTCGAACAGTTTCAGGAAGCCATTCTCGTCGTAGCCGTTCATCGGGATGATTTCATCCTTGAACTTGCCTTCCACAGTCGCCTTGTGGGCGAGCTGGTGGGAGCGCAGGCCGAAGGCGTCCTGGGCTTCACGGGTGATGCCGTGCATTTTGCCGAGCATTTCCGCGGTAAGGCCCATCATGCCCGAGGCTTTCGCCGCGTAGAGGGACATGTGCGGGTTAGGATCGACGCCGTGCATCATGCTGACGTGGCCCATGTGCTCCACGCCGCCGACCACGAATACATCGCCGTTGCCGGTCATGATCGCTTGCGCAGCGGTGTGCAGCGCGCTCATCGACGAACCACACAGACGGCTGACGGTCTGGCCGGCCGCGGTGTGCGGGATCTGGGTCATCAACGACGCCATGCGCGCGATGTTCCAGCCCTGCTCCAGGGTCTGGTTGACGCAGCCCCAGATCACGTCCTCGACTTCGTTCGGGTCGACCTTGGTGTTGCGCTCCAGCACTTTGCTGATCAGGTGCGCCGACATGTCTTCGGCGCGGGTGTTGCGGTGCATGCCGCCCTTGGAGCGGCCCATCGGCGTACGACCGAAGTCGACGATCACGACGTCTCTTGGATTCAAGCTCATAAATATTCTCGCTCTAGTCGTCTGGGCACTTAACCGAAGAAGCTCTGGCCATTCTTGGCCATTTCACGCAGCTTCGCGGTCGGGTGGTACAGCGGGCCCAGATCAGCGTACTGATCAGCCAGGGCAACGAACTGGGCCACACCGATGGAGTCGATGTAACGCAGCGCACCACCACGGAATGGAGGGAAACCAATGCCGTACACCAGGCCCATATCGGCTTCGGCGGCGGTTTCGACGATGCCGTCTTCCAGGCAACGCACGGTTTCCAGGCACAGGGCGATCATCATCCAGTTGATGATGTCCTCGTCGGACACCTCACGCTGTTCGTAGATGACCGGAGCGAGTACTTCGTGCACCGACGGGTCGGCCACTTTCTTCTGCTTGCCCTTCTTGTCGGTCTCGTAGGCGTAGAAGCCCTTGCCGTTCTTCTGGCCCAGGCGCTTGGCTTCGTAGAGTGCATCGACAGCCGAACGACGGTCGTCTTTCATGCGGTCCGGGAAGCCTTCAGCCATGACGTCGCGACCGTGGTGGCCGGTGTCGATGCCGACCACGTCCATCAGGTACGCCGGGCCCATGGGCCAGCCGAATTTTTCCATGACCTTGTCGATGCGCACGAAGTCCACACCGGCGCTGACCAACTTGGCGAAACCGCCGAAGTACGGGAACAGCACGCGGTTGACCAAAAAGCCCGGGCAGTCATTGACCACGATCGGGTTCTTGCCCATTTTCTTGGCGTAGGCAACGGTGGTGGCAACGGCCAGCTCGCTGGACTTCTCGCCACGGATCACTTCCACCAGCGGCATCATGTGCACCGGGTTGAAGAAGTGCATGCCGACGAAGTTTTCCGGACGCTTGAGGGCCTTGGCCAGCAGCGAGATGGAAATGGTCGAGGTGTTGGAGGCCAGGATGGTGTCATCTTTGACCTGGGCTTCCACTTCAGCCAGTACGGCTTGCTTGACCTTCGGGTTTTCGACAACCGCTTCGACCACCAGGTCGACGTGGCCGAAATCGCCGTAGGACAGCGTAGGGCGAATGCCGTTAAGCACTTCAGCCATTTTTGCAGCGGTCATGCGACCTTTATCAACGCGGCCCACCAGCAGCTTGGCGGCTTCGGCCAGGCCCTGCTCGATACCGTGTTCGTTGATGTCTTTCATCAGGATCGGCGTGCCTTTGGACGCCGACTGATAGGCGATACCGCCGCCCATGATACCGGCGCCGAGTACGGCGGCCTGTTTCACGTCCTTGGCGATTTCGTCGTAGGCCTTGGCCTTTTTCTTCAGTTCCTGATCGTTCAGGAACAGGCCGATCAGGCTCTGGGCCGCCGAGGTTTTCGCCAGTTTGACGAAGCCTGCCGCTTCCACTTCCAGGGCTTTGTCGCGACCGAAGTTCGCGGCCTTCTGGATGGTCTTGATCGCTTCCACCGGCGCCGGGTAGTTCGGGCCGGCCTGGCCGGCCACGAAACCTTTGGCGGTTTCGAACGACATCATCTGTTCGATGGCGTTGAGCTTGAGTTTTTCCAGCTTCGGCTGACGCTTGGCCTTGTAGTCAAATTCGCCGCTGATGGCGCCCTTGATCAGGTTCAGCGCGGCTTCGGCCAATTTGTCCGGGGCAACCACAGCGTCGACAGCACCGACTTTCAGTGCATCTTCAGCTTTGTTTTCCTTGCCGGCGGCGATCCATTCGATCGCGTTGTCGGCACCGATCAGGCGCGGCAGGCGCACGGTACCGCCAAAGCCTGGGTAGATGCCCAGCTTGACTTCCGGCAGGCCGATCTTGGCCGTCGCAGACATCACGCGGAAGTCTGCCGCCAAGCACATTTCCAGGCCGCCGCCCAACGCGATGCCATTGATGGCAGCAACGGTCGGCACGTTGAGGTCTTCGAAATCGCTGAAGATCTTGTTGGCTTCGAGGTTGCCAGCCACCAGCTCGGCATCGGGCAGCTTGAAGTTGTCGACGAATTCGGTGATGTCAGCGCCGACGATAAACACGTCCTTTCCGCTGGAGACGATCACGCCCTTGACCGAAGCATCTGCTTTGATGGTGTCTACGGCCTGACGCAGTTCGTTCAGGGTTAGACGGTTGAACTTGTTGACGGACTCACCCTTGAGGTCGAATTTGAGTTCGACGATGCCACTTTCAAGAGCCTTAACCGTGATGGCTTTACCTTCGTAAATCATCAACTGATCTCCACGATATGGAAGCTGAACAGTACACACTGGACGCTGGTCTCTGGTTTGACATTGACAGTTGAATCAATGCTCACGCCAATCCGCCAGGCACACCCGCCAGTGCGATAGTCGGGTTTTGTATGAGTCGTCTGACAGGCAAACGCTCAATTCATACGCCCGTTTGATTTGGGTACGCCACCTTCATCCAATTCCGAGCAATTGTCAATCGCTCCAAAGGCTAGGAAAAACGCGACTTTCCGGTCATTTCAGAACCCGGCCCACAGGCTGGCCACCCGCCAATATTCAAATATTCACAGGATCAATAATAGAAAAGGTGTGGGAAAAAGCTGTACAGAACGCAATACACGGCTAGGCTAGCGGCAACCTACAGATTTACCGGCCTGCCTGGCCAGCTCCAGCCCGATGATGATGTCGGGCTTTTTATTGGCCGGGCTTTTCTGTAGGAGCGAGCTTGCTCGCGAAAACCTGGAGAGCGCCGCGTATAGCCTGATCATCCGCGTTATCGTTGGCGATTTTCGCGAGCAAGCTCGCTCCTACAGGTGTGGGTCAGGCCAGGGCCTTGAGCAGCGCATCGATGTCTTTCAGCACACTTGCTTCGCCCTTTTCGCCCCAATACAGGGCAATCATTTGTTTGTCGGCCTCGACCTTGTAGACGTTTGCCGGCAGCGTTGCAAAATGCGGCAACAACTTCTCATCCACACAGGGTTCACGCCACTGATTGACCCACAGCCCGGGCTCCAGCTGCCAGTAGCTCCAGGTTGCGGGCGCGTTGCCGCGTCGTGGCCGGCAATACTGCGCGCACGGGCTCGGCGGCTCCTGTTTGAGCCAGTGCGGCCACTCCTGGGGCGCCAACTGCATGGCCAGCCCGATGCGGCGTGCCTCCATGCGCAGGGCCATGCGCCCACTCTGCTGGCGCGAAGGGCGCAGCCATACCAGGGGGCTTAAAACCACCGCAAGGATTGACACCACTATCCAGACCGTCATATGTGTACTCCCGAATTTCTAGATGAGCGGATTTGATCTGCGGCAACCCCATCCGCTTGAAAGCAGCCATACTGAACTTATTGCAGCCCCCTGGAGGAACGCCTCATGCCCTACGAACATATTCTGGTCGCTGTCGACCTGACCGAAGAGTGCGATCCAGTGATCAAGCGCGCACAGGAATCCGCGATTGCCAATGGCGCCAAACTGTCGTTGGTACACATCGTCGAGCCCATGGCTATGGCCTTTGGTGGTGACGTGCCAATGGACCTTTCCCAACTGCAGCAGCAACAGTTCGACCAGGCCAAGGAGCGCCTTGACCGCTTGATTCTCAAGTATCCCAAGGTCAGCAAGGAAAATTCCCATCTTACCTACGGCCAACCGCGCCAGGAAATCCACCACTTGGCCAAAGAACAGGGTTGTGACCTGATCGTAGTGGGTAGTCATGGGCGACACGGTTTGGCACTGCTGCTGGGCTCGACCGCCAATGATGTATTGCACGGCGCACCGTGCGATGTACTGGCCGTCAAACTGGTAAAGAGTTCGTAAGACCGATGAAGGTCTAATGTGGGAGCTGGCTTGCCTGCGATAGCGGTGTATCAGCCACCCGATGCATCAACTGACAGACTGCTATCGCAGGCAAGCCAGCTCCCACAGTTGAATCGCATTTCATATTAAAAAGCCCGGCGCTCATAGAAGAGCGCCGGGCTTTTTTATTGCGGGTCGATCAGTCAGCCATCCAGCTCGGCCCAACGCTCAACCAACGCTTCCAGCTCCTGGTTCAGCGTCTCCAGAGAGGCGATGACCTTGGCGGTTTCTGCCGCAGGGCGCAAGTAGAAGCCGGCGTCAGCCATTTCCGCTTCGACCGCAGCGATCTGCTGTTCCTTGGCATCGATATCGCCTGGCAAGGCTTCCAGTTCACGCTGCAACTTGTAGCTGAGCTTTTTCTTGGCAGGCGCACCTTCAGCAGCCGGTGCAGGCGTTTCGGCAGCGACCGGAGCCACCACCGCCGTGTTCAGGTCGGCCTTGCCCGACTTGCTCTCGGTCACGCCCAGCAGGCGCGGCGAGCCGCCCTGACGCAGCCAGTCCTGATAACCGCCCACGTATTCGCGCACCTTGCCTTCGCCTTCGAAAACCAGGGTGCTGGTGACCACGTTGTCGAGGAATTCCCGGTCGTGGCTGACCATCAGCACGGTGCCGTTGAAGGTCAGCAAGACCTCTTCCAACAGTTCCAGGGTTTCCACGTCGAGGTCGTTGGTCGGTTCGTCGAGCACCAGCAGGTTGGCCGGCTTGCTGAACAGCTTGGCCAGCAGCAGGCGCGCGCGCTCACCACCAGACAGAGCCTTGACCGGCGTGCGCGCACGTTGCGGGCTGAACAGGAAGTCGCCCAGGTAGCTGAGTACGTGGCGGCTCTGGCCGTCGATGTCGATAAAGTCGCGACCTTCGGCGACGTTGTCGATCACGGTCTTTTCCAGGTCCAACTGGTGGCGCAACTGGTCAAAGTAGGCCACGTCGATGCGAGTGCCCTCTTCTACCTTGCCGCTGGTCGGTTGCAGACCGCTGAGCATCAGCTTGAGCAAGGTGGTCTTGCCGGTACCGTTGGCGCCCAGCAGGCCGATACGATCGCCACGCTGCAGGACCATGGAGAAGTCCTTGATCAGGAACGGGCCGTCCGGGTGATGGAAGCTGACGTTCTCCAGCACCATCACTTGCTTGCCCGACTTGTCGGCAGTATCGAGCTGGATATTGGCCTTGCCGGTACGCTCGCGGCGCTCACTGCGCTCGACGCGCAAGGCTTTCAAGGCACGCACGCGGCCTTCGTTACGGGTGCGACGGGCCTTGATGCCCTGGCGGATCCAGACTTCTTCCTGGGCCAGCTTCTTGTCGAACAGCGCGTTGGCGGTTTCTTCAGCCGCCAGGGCGGCTTCCTTGTGCACCAGGAAGCTGGCGTAGTCGCCGTTCCAGTCGATCAGGCCGCCACGGTCCAGCTCGAGGATGCGCGTGGCCAGGCTCTGCAGGAATGCACGGTCGTGCGTGATAAACAGCACGGCGCCCTGGAAGTCCTTGATGGCTTCTTCAAGCCAGGCGATGGCGCCGATGTCCAGGTGGTTGGTCGGTTCGTCGAGCAGCAGCAGGTCCGGCTCGGACACCAAGGCCTGGGCCAGCAGCACGCGACGACGCCAGCCGCCGGACAATTCGGCGAGGGTCTTGTCGGCCGGCAGTTGCAGACGGCTCAGGGTGCTGTCCACCAGTTGCTGCAAGCGCCAGCCATCACGGGCTTCGAGGTCTTGCTGGACGTGCATCAGTTTGTCCAGGTCTTCTTGGGTGACGCAGTTCTGTGCCAGGTGATGGTATTGCGCGAGCAACTCGCCTACGCCGTCCAGGCCTTCGGCTACCACGTCGAACACTGTCCGTCCGTCGGCCACCGGCAATTCTTGCGGCAATTCGCCGATCTTGAGGCCCGGGGCACGCCAGACAGAGCCGTCATCGGGCTTCTGGTCGCCTTTTACCAGCTTCATCATGCTGGACTTGCCGGTGCCGTTGCGGCCGATGATGCACACCCGCTCACCACGGGCGATCTGCCAGGACACCTTGTCCAACAACGGCATGGCGCCGAAAGCAAGGGACACATCGCTGAATTTGAGCAGGGTCATACGCTTCTCCAAAAACTGGGCGCGCATTCTACCTGAGTTGAAGGTGGGATGCGGTCGGGATTTTCTGTATAGACACGTTCTGTAGGACATTTCCGGCGAACTTGAACGAACCAGCCGGCAAAGCTTTCGCGGGCCGCTGGCAAAAGGCTAAGCTAGGGGCAATCAGTGTCGGCGGTGCCGGTGCTAGTCGTGATTTCTCTGCACGGACGTCTCATGCGCAGTCGCCTTTTCAACTTTTTGTCTTGTCTGCTCCTTTCCGCCACTGCCGTTCAATCCGCCCAGGCGGTGGATCTCACCACTCAACGCCAGTATTACGATCAAGCCAAACGCGCCCTGGCCAAGGGCGACACCGGCCCTTACATGCAATACAGCCAGGCCCTGGCCGACTACCCGCTCACGCCCTATCTGGCCTATGACGAACTGACCGCGCGCCTGAAAACCGCAAGTAACGAGGAAATCGAACAATTCCTCGCCAAACACGGCGACCTGCCCCAGGCCAACTGGATGAAACTGCGTTGGCTGCGCTGGCTGGCCGAACGCGGCGATTGGCAGACTTTTGAAAAGTACTACGACACCAAGCTCAATTTCGTCGAGCTGGACTGCCTGCATGGCCAATACCAGCTCAGCCACAACCTGAAGGCCGAAGGCTACAAGACCGCCGAAAAACTGTGGATGACCGGCAAATCCCAGCCAGCCGCCTGTGACGTCACGTTTGGCCAATGGGCCGCTGCCGGCCAACTCACCGAGCAGAAGATCTGGGACCGCGCCAAGCTCGCCGCCGAAGCGCGTAATTACGCGCTGGCCAACAGCCTGGTGAAAACCCTGCCGACCCTTGGCGCCCAGGGCCGCCTGATGGTGGATGTGGCACAGAAGCCAGACATGCTCAGCGACCCGTCACGCTTCCAGCCGGCCACCGAGGCCATGTCTGACGCCGTGGGCCTGGGCCTGCGTCGCCTGGCGCGCCAGGATCCGGACAAAGCCATGTCGCTGCTCGATGGCTACGCCAGCAGCATGCACTTCTCCCGTGACGAAAAGGTGTCGATTGCCCGCGAGATCGGCTTGACCCTGGCCAAGCGCTTCGACCCGCGCGCGCTGGAGGTCATGACCAAGTACGACCCCGAGTTGCGCGACAATACGGTTTCAGAGTGGCGTCTGCGCCTGCTGTTGCGCCTGGCGCGCTGGGAAGACGCCTACCAGTTGACCCGCAAACTCCCACAGGACCTGGCCACCACCAACCGTTGGCGCTACTGGCAGGCACGCAGCCTGGAGCTGGCCGAGCCGAAGAACCCGCAAGCCTTGGTCCTGTACAAAAACGTGGCCAAGGAGCGGGACTTCTACGGTTTCCTCGCCGCTGACCGCTCCAAATCTCCTTACCAGTTGAACAACAAGCCGCTGGTGATGAGCCAGGCGCTGGTCAACAAGGTGCGCAATACCCCTGGGGTGCGGCGTGCCCTGGAATTCTACGCCCGTGGCCAGATCGTCGACGGTCGCCGTGAGTGGTACCACGTCAGTCGTCATTTCAACCGTGACGAGATGGTCGCCCAGGCCAAGTTGGCCTACGACATGAAGTGGTACTTTCCGGCCATCCGCACCATCAGCCAGGCGCAGTACTGGGACGATCTGGACATCCGCTTCCCGATGGCCCACCGCGACACCCTGGTGCGCGAAGCCAAGGTACGTGGCCTGCACTCCAGCTGGATCTTTGCCATCACCCGCCAGGAAAGCGCGTTCATGGACGATGCCCGCTCCGGCGTCGGCGCCAGCGGCCTGATGCAACTGATGCCCGGCACCGCCAAAGAAACCGCACGCAAGTTCAGCATCCCCCTGGCCTCCCCGGCCCAGGTGCTGGACCCGGATAAAAACATCCAGCTCGGCGCTGCTTACCTGAGCCAGGTGCACAGCCAGTTCAACGGCAACCGCGTGCTCGCCTCCGCTGCCTACAACGCCGGCCCAGGCCGCGTGCGCCAATGGCTGCGCGGCGCAGACCACCTGAGTTTCGACGTATGGGTGGAAAGCATCCCCTTCGACGAAACCCGCCAGTATGTGCAGAACGTGCTGTCTTATTCGGTGATCTACGGGCAGAAGCTCAACTCACCACAGCCTTTGGTGGATTGGCATGAGCGGTACTTCGACGACCAGTAGGAGCGAGCTTGCTCGCGAAGAACGTCAACGATAACGCGTGCTTCCTGGATAAACGCGGTGCCTGTGAGTTTTTCG
>JACRYN010000046.1_pt1 | contig 44410 bp, 52 predicted proteins | sample 8023231 | NCBI WGS metagenome assembly JACRYN01 (sample SAMN15756473, study PRJNA655841) | gut metagenome | isolation source: fecal sample D84 from domestic dog with diarrhoea | host: Canis lupus familiaris | place: South Africa: Mmabatho, Mahikeng | collected 2019-09
GGAATAATGGTCGGGACGGAGTGATTCGAACACTCGACCCCTAGCACCCCATGCTAGTGCGCTACCGGACTGCGCTACGCCCCGACTAGGCGTGTTACTGGGTTCGCTTCTTAACGAAGCGAACCGGAATATACCGCAAGCTTTTGAAATGTGGAAGTATTTTTAAAGCTTGAATCATTTTTTCAGCACCACCAGTACATCTTCCAATTCGGAGATCATTTGGCGGATCAGTTGCTTGTATTGAGTGGTGTCGTCTTTGGCTTCGTCACCGGACATACGCTGGCGTGCGCCGCTGATGGTGAACCCTTGGTCGTACAGCAACGCGCGGATCTGTCGGATCATCAGCACGTCCTGGCGCTGATAATACCGACGGTTCCCGGTGCGTTTGACGGGGTTGAGTTGAGGAAACTCCTGCTCCCAATAGCGCAGCACGTGCGGTTTTACCGCACACAACTCGCTGACTTCACCGATGGTGAAGTAGCGCTTGCCTGGGATGACGGGTAGCTCGTCGTTATGACTTGGTTCCAGCATAAGCCTCAACTCGGGCCTTCAACTTCTGCCCTGGACGAAAGGTGACCACACGGCGAGCCGTGATCGGGATTTCTTCTCCCGTTTTTGGATTGCGGCCAGGCCGCTGGCGTTTGTCTCGCAGGTCAAAATTGCCGAAACCGGACAATTTGACCTGTTCGTTGTCTTCCAGAGCGTGCCTGATCTCTTCAAAAAACAGCTCGACCAATTCCTTGGCCTCGCGCTTGTTCAGACCCAACTCTTCGTACAGACGTTCCGCCATCTCAGCTTTCGTCAAAGCCCCCATACGTCACTTCCTTAACGTGGCGTTCAACCTTTGTTCGAGCGAGGTGAGGATATTTTGCGTCGTGGTATTCACCTCATCGTCATTAAGAGTGCGCGATGGATGCTGCCAGGTCAAGCCAACTGCGAGGCTTTTTCTATGCGGATCAATGCCTTTACCCTGATAGACGTCAAATAGCCTGAGGTCTGTCAGCCATTCCCCTGCATTTTCACGGATTACATCCAGAACTGCAGTGGCGGCGACTTCACGGTCGGCGATCAGGGCCAGGTCGCGACGCACTTCAGGGAAGCGCGACAACTCGCTGAATTTAGGCATCTTGCCCGACGCAACTTCAGCCAAGACTAGCTCAAACACGAAGACTGGACGGTCCAGCCCCAAGGTTTTCGACAGTTCTGGGTGAATGGCGCCCACAAAGCCCACCAGGCGACCTTCACGCTCGATACGTGCAGTCTGGCCTGGATGCAACGCTGGGTGGCTACCCGGCACGAACGTAAAGGCGTCCAACGCACCGGCAAAGCCGAGCACCGCTTCCACGTCTGCCTTGACGTCGAAGAAGTCCACGACCTCACGGCCTTGCGCCCAGCCTTCCGGCAGACGGCTGCCGCAGACGACGCCCGCCAGCATCGGCTCTTGCTTCAAGCCATCAAGCTGGCCGACGAAACGCAAGCCGCTTTCGAACAGACGCACGCGGTCTTGCTGGCGGTTCAGGTTGTGGGAAAGTGCCTTCACCAGGCCCGGCCACAGCGACGAACGCATGGCGGCCATGTCGTTGGAGATCGGGTTGGCCAACAACAGCGGTTCAACACCAGGGTTGAACAACTCGAACTGCTTTGGATCAATGAAGCTATAGGTCACGGCTTCCTGATAACCACGGGCAACCAGCAGGCGGCGCAGTTCAGGCAGGTGCGCACGCGCTTCGGCCTTGGGTTGCGGTGCCAGGCGTGCTTGCGGATAGCGAACCGGCAGGCGGTTGTAACCGTACAGGCGCGCCAGCTCTTCGATCAGGTCGACTTCCAGACTGATGTCGAAGCGATGGCTAGGTACTGCAACTTGCCACTGCCCTTCCCCGCCCGCAGAAATACCCAGGCCGAGCGCGGACAGCAGTTGCTCGATTTCAGCCGGCTCGATGACCAGGCCAAGCATCTGCTCAACGCTTTTGGCACGCAGGGTGATCGGCGCAATCGACGGCAGGAACTGTTCGTTGACGGTTTCGGTAATCGGGCCGGCTTCACCACCGGTGATTTCCAGCAGCAGGCCGGTAGCGCGCTCCATGGCTTCACGGGCGAGTTTCCAGTCCACGCCACGCTCGTAGCGGTGCGACGCATCGGTGTGCAGGCCGTAGGAACGAGCCTTGCCAGCGATCGCGATCTGGTCGAAGAACGCGCTTTCAAGGAATACGTCACGGGTGGTCGCGGATACACCGCTGTGCTCGCCACCCATCACGCCGGCAATTGCCAGGGCACGTGTGTGGTCGGCGATGACCAGAGTGTCGGCACGCAGGCTGACTTCCTGGCCATCGAGCAGCACCAGTTTCTCGCCTTCCTCGGCCATACGCACGCGGATGCCGCCATTGATTTCGGCAAGATCAAACGCGTGCAACGGCTGGCCGAGTTCCAGCATCACGTAGTTGGTGATGTCGACGGCAGCGTCGATGCTGCGTACATCGGCACGACGCAGGCGCTCGACCATCCACAGCGGGGTTGGCTTGGACAGGTCCACGTTGCGGATCACACGTCCCAGGTAACGCGGGCAGGCGTTTGGTGCCAGTACCTCAATCGAGCGTACTTCGTCGTGTACCGCCGGTACGGCAGCGACCACTGGACGAGTGACAGGTGCGTTGTAGAGCGCGCCCACTTCACGGGCCAGGCCAGCCAGGGACAGGCAGTCGCCACGGTTGGGGGTCAGGTCGACCTCAATGCTGGCGTCTTCCAGTTCCAGGTAAACACGGATGTCCTGACCCACTGGCGCGTCGGCCGGCAGCTCCATCAGGCCATCATTGCCCTCACCCACTTGCAGTTCGGCCTGGGAGCACAGCATGCCGTTGGATTCAACGCCACGCAGCTTGGCCTTCTTGATCTTGAAGTCGCCCGGCAACTGGGCACCGATCATAGCGAACGGGATCTTCAGGCCCGGGCGCACATTAGGCGCTCCGCACACGACCTGAAAGGTTTCCGAGCCGTTGCTGACCTGGCACACACGCAATTTGTCGGCATCAGGGTGCTGCTCGGTGCTCAACACCTCGCCCACCACCACACCACTGAAAACACCGGCGGCCGGCGTAACGCTATCGACCTCAAGACCGGCCATCGACAGGCGAGCAACCAGCTCGTCGCGATCTACCTGCGGGCTTACCCAGCCACGCAGCCATTGTTCACTGAATTTCATCCTGCTCTCCTAAAGATTCGTTACGACTAGCGAAATTGCGCGAGGAACCGCAAGTCGTTGTCGAAGAACAGACGCAAGTCGTTCACGCCGTAACGCAGCATGGCCAGACGCTCAACGCCCATGCCGAAGGCAAAGCCCGAGAACTCTTCTGGATCGATCCCGGACATGCGCAGCACGTTGGGGTGAACCATGCCGCAGCCCATCACTTCCAGCCAGCCGGTCTGCTTGCACACACGGCAGCCTTTACCGCTGCACATCACGCATTCCATGTCGACTTCAGCGGATGGCTCGGTGAACGGGAAGAACGAAGGACGGAAACGTACCGCCAACTCTTTTTCGAAGAACACCCGCAGGAACTCTTCGATGGTGCCTTTGAGGTCGGCGAAATTGATATCGCGATCAACCAGCAGGCCTTCGACCTGGTGGAACATCGGCGAATGGGTGATATCCGAGTCGCTACGGTACACACGGCCTGGGCAGACAATGCGGATCGGCGGCTTGTTCGCTTCCATGGTGCGGACCTGTACCGGCGAGGTATGGGTGCGCAGCAGCATGTTGGCGTTGAAATAGAAGGTGTCGTGCATCGACCGGGCCGGGTGATGGCCTGGGATGTTGAGCGCCTCGAAGTTGTGGTAGTCGTCTTCGACCTCAGGGCCTTCGGCAATGCCGTAGCCGATGTGGGTGAAGAACTGTTCGATACGTTCCAGAGTCCGGGTGATCGGATGCAGACCGCCCGACGCCTGGCCACGACCAGGCAAGGTCACGTCAATGGACTCGGCGGCGAGCTTGGCCGCAAGATCGGCCTCCTCGAGCGACGCCTTGCGCGCATTGAGAACCTCTGTGACACGCTCCTTGGCGACGTTGATCAGCGCACCGACTTGCGGACGCTCTTCAGCGGGCAGATTTCCCAGGGTCTTCATCACCTGAGTCAATTCACCTTTCTTGCCAAGGTAGTGAACCCGGATTTGCTCCAGGGCATTTACATCTTCAGCGCTTTGCACAGCCTCAAGGGCTTGGGCGACGAGCGCGTCCAGGTTTTCCATGTACAGACTCCAGATACAAAATAGGGGAAGAGCTTGAAGGCTCTTCCCCTATTTATGACGTTTACCACCTTGGGCCACAGGAGTAGCCCAGGGTGACTGTCGGGGGTACTTAAGCCAAGGAGGCTTTAGCTTTCTCGACAATCGCAGCAAACACCGCTTTTTCGTTCACGGCCAGTTCAGCCAGAACCTTACGGTCGATTTCGATGGACGCTTTTTTCAGGCCAGCGATGAAACGGCTGTAGGACAGACCGTTAACACGTGCACCGGCGTTGATACGAGCGATCCACAGAGCGCGGAACTGACGTTTTTTCTGACGACGGTCACGGTAGGCGTATTGGCCTGCCTTGATTACCGCTTGCTTGGCAACACGGAATACGCGTGAACGCGCGCCGTAGTAGCCTTTAGCAAGTTTCAGAATTTTTTTGTGACGCTTACGGGCCATGACGCCACGCTTTACACGAGCCATGAGTTACTTCCTCTATTCTTGAACCAAAATTAACGAAGGCGCAGCATGCGCTCGACTTTTGCCACGTCAGACGGATGCAGCAAGCTGCTACCGCGCAGTTGACGCTTACGCTTGGTCGACATTTTGGTCAGGATGTGGCTCTTGAAAGCGTGCTTGTGCTTGATGCCGTTAGCAGTTTTCAGAAACCGCTTAGCAGCACCACTTTTAGTTTTCATCTTTGGCATGTTCGGTACTCCGCATTCAGTTGATAAACATAATCAGAAGGCCTGCCGTGCCCTGTTGATTACTTCTTCTTTTTCGGGGCGATGACCATAATAAGCTGGCGTCCTTCCATCTTAGGATGCTGTTCGATGCCTTGATTACCGCTTGCTTGGCAACACGGAATACGCGTGAACGCGCGCCGTAGTAGCCTTTAGCAAGTTTCAGAATTTTTTTGTGACGCTTACGGGCCATGACGCCACGCTTTACACGAGCCATGAGTTACTTCCTCTATTCTTGAACCAAAATTAACGAAGGCGCAGCATGCGCTCGACTTTTGCCACGTCAGACGGATGCAGCAAGCTGCTACCGCGCAGTTGACGCTTACGCTTGGTCGACATTTTGGTCAGGATGTGGCTCTTGAAAGCGTGCTTGTGCTTGATGCCGTTAGCAGTTTTCAGAAACCGCTTAGCAGCACCACTTTTAGTTTTCATCTTTGGCATGTTCGGTACTCCGCATTCAGTTGATAAACATAATCAGAAGGCCTGCCGTGCCCTGTTGATTACTTCTTCTTTTTCGGGGCGATGACCATAATAAGCTGGCGTCCTTCCATCTTAGGATGCTGTTCGACCGAACCGTACTCCAGCAGGTCAGCTTCAACCCGCTTGAGGAGTTCCATCCCCAGCTCCTGGTGGGCCATCTCACGGCCGCGGAATCGCAAGGATACCTTGGCCCTGTCCCCATCACTCAGGAAACGTACCAGGTTGCGCAGTTTTACCTGGTAATCCCCTTCCTCCGTCCCTGGACGAAACTTGATTTCTTTTACTTGAATCTGCTTCTGGTTCTTCTTCGCTGCGGCAACCTGCTTCTTCTTTTCGAAGATAGATTTGCCGTAGTCCATCACCCGACAAACAGGTGGGATTGCATCGGCGGAGATTTCCACCAGGTCCAGCTTGGACTCTTCTGCAATACGAAGCGCTTCATCAATCGAGACGATGCCAATCTGCTCGCCATCAGCGCCAATTAACCGAACCTCGCGTGCCGAGATATTCTCGTTGATCGGGGCTTTCGGTGCAGCTCGTTTATCTTGTCTCATTTCACGCTTAATAATAATTACTCCGAATCTGGGCGACCACGCCGGGAAACCGCTTGCGCGAGGAACTCAGCGAACTGGGCGACGGGCATCGAGCCCAGGTCAGCACCTTCACGAGTACGCACAGCGACAGTCTGCATCTCGACTTCCCGATCTCCGATAACCAAAAGATAGGGAACCTTGAGCAAAGTATGCTCGCGGATTTTAAAGCCGATCTTTTCATTTCTCAAGTCGGACTTGGCACGAAATCCGCTTTCGTTGAGAGTTTTTTCAACTTCAGCGGCAAAATCTGCCTGTTTATCAGTGATATTCATGATCACTGCCTGGGTCGGAGCCAGCCACGCAGGGAACGCGCCCTCGTAGTGCTCGATCAGGATACCGACGAACCGCTCGAACGAACCGAGGATCGCCCGGTGCAGCATAACCGGGTGTTTACGGCTGTTGTCTTCGGAGACGTATTCGGCTCCCAGACGGATCGGCAGGTTAAAATCGAGCTGCAGGGTACCACACTGCCAGACACGGCCAAGGCAATCTTTGAGCGAGAACTCGATCTTCGGACCGTAGAAGGCGCCCTCACCCGGCTGCAGATCGTACGCAAGGCCCGCACTGTCGAGCGCAGCGGCCAGTGCCGCTTCGGCGCGATCCCATAGTTCGTCGGAACCGACGCGTTTTTCCGGACGAGTGGACAACTTCATCTCGACTTCGGTAAAGCCGAAATCGCGATAAACGTCCATGGTCAGCTTGATGAACGCTGCGGACTCGGCCTGCATCTGCTCTTCGGTGCAGAAGATGTGGGCGTCGTCCTGGGTGAAGCCACGCACCCGCATGATGCCGTGCAGCGCACCCGATGGTTCGTTACGGTGGCAGGCACCGAACTCGGCCAGGCGCATCGGCAACTCGCGGTAGCTCTTCAGGCCCTGATTGAATACCTGCACGTGGCACGGGCAGTTCATCGGCTTGATGGCGTAGTCGCGGTTTTCCGACTGGGTGGTGAACATGTTGTCGGCGTAGTTGGCCCAGTGCCCGGATTTCTCCCACAGGCTGCGATCAACCACCTGGGGAGTCTTGATCTCCAGGTAACCGTTTTCGCGCTGCACCTTGCGCATGTACTGCTCAAGCACCTGGTACAGAGTCCAGCCATTCGGGTGCCAGAACACCATGCCCGGCGCTTCTTCCTGAAGGTGGAACAGGTTCAGGCGCTTGCCGATCTTGCGGTGGTCGCGTTTTTCAGCTTCTTCGATGCGCTGGATATAGGCGGCCAATTGCTTCTTGTCAGCCCAGGCCGTGCCGTAGATCCGTTGCAGCTGTTCGTTCTTGGCGTCACCGCGCCAGTAGGCACCGGACAGCTTGGTCAGCTTGAACGATTTGAGAAAGCGCGTGTTCGGCACGTGCGGGCCACGGCACATATCCACGTATTCTTCGTGGTAGTATAGCCCCATGGCCTGCTCGTCCGGCATGTCTTCTACCAGACGCAGCTTGTAGTCCTCGCCACGTGCGGTAAACACGTCGATCACTTCGGCACGCGGGGTGACTTTCTTGATGACGTCATAATCTTTTTCGATCAGCGCGTGCATGCGCTGCTCGATGGCCGCCAGGTCGTCCGGAGTAAAAGGACGCTCATAGGCGATGTCGTAATAGAAGCCTTCTTCAATGACCGGGCCGATCACCATCTTGGCGGTTGGATACAGTTGCTTGACCGCATGGCCAATCAAGTGCGCGCAAGAGTGGCGAATGATCTCCAGCCCCTCTTGATCCTTGGGCGTGATGATTTGCAGGCTGGCGTCGCTGGTGATCAGGTCGCTGGCGTCAACCAGCTTGCCGTCGACCTTGCCGGCCACGGTGGCCTTGGCCAGGCCAGCACCAATGGATGCGGCGACCTCGGCTACGGAAACCGGATGATCGAATGAACGCTGACTGCCGTCGGGAAGAGTAATAGTTGGCATGGCGCCTCCTCTCCTAGTGGTGACCCCTACCAAAGGTCACGTGGGTTGGGATGAGCCAGTACAAGATCCAACACCAGGCCGCTCAATAATGAACGCCTGCCTTACAGCGGCAGGAGCCTTTCGGCCAACCGATAATCGAACCAGAGTGACTGGAGTGAACAAAAAGAACCTGGCAAGGCGGCAAATGGCGCGCCCGGAAATAGCCAGGCAAGGATGCTAGCACAGATGAACGGTCATCGCGTTGGTCAAGCGCTGGGTAAAGAGCAATTCATGGCTTTACAGTTGCAAAAGTGAACTTGAGCTGTACGCAGGGCCTCAAAGCCACTGAGAATCGCCGTTCGTCCTCGACCCAAAGGAGCATCCCATGATGCGTTTTACCTCTACCCTCGCTGTCGCCGCTACCCTGAGCCTCCTTTCCCTCGGCGCGCAGGCTGCAGCCCCTTCCAACTGGCCAGCTGGCGCCCGTGACGCCTTCGTCAACGACTGCAGTGCCGCAGCCAGCCAGAACGTGGACGTCAAAACTGCCAAAGCCCACTGTGAATGTGGCGCTGACAAGATCAATGCCGAATTGAGCACTGCCGAGATCAAGGAATTGATGACCAACCAGAACGCCAGCCCGGAGCTTAAAAACAAAGCAGTCGCGGCTATTTCGTCCTGCAAAGTGGTGAAGAAAAAGTAAGATTGGCTGACGATTCGACGGTCATTTCGCTGAAAAAACGGCCTGAAAACTGCCATCTCACACAAATCATGCAGGTTTTACGGCTTTTTTTAACAGCTGATATTTCGTCGCGAAGCCCCGTAAATCGGGGCTTTCAGCCGAACAACGGATCAAACGCAAAGCGATTGATTAGCAAACAGTGCCTTGGGGGGGCTCCCAAGCCGAACATTTCGACTATGATAGCCCTGTGTGCCCAGTTGGCCTGAGCAGCACAGCACTACTGAAAATATATGTTTCTTGGAGATACACCATGTCTAATCGCCAAACCGGCACCGTTAAATGGTTCAACGATGAAAAAGGCTTCGGCTTCATCACTCCTCAAGGTGGCGGTGACGACCTGTTCGTACACTTCAAAGCTATCGAAAGCGACGGTTTCAAAAGCCTGAAAGAAGGCCAAACCGTTTCCTTCGTGGCTGAGAAAGGCCAAAAGGGTATGCAAGCTGCACAGGTTCGCGGCGAGTAATTCTCCGCTGAGCTAAAAAAACCCCGTCCATGTGACGGGGTTTTTTATGGGCGATGCAAAAGCCGTATCAGCCGCAGTTAACCCGGTTGATCACCAGATTGTCGTCGGTGTTCAGGTTCAGGCGGTCGGAGCGATACTCCAGCGTGACCATGTCGTTGGGCTTGAGGATGCGTGCATTCTGCGCGCCAGCACGCGTACGTGCTTGCTCCAGCAACTGGGGCGAGGCTTTCTGGCCGATGGCGAACTCTGCGGCCTTCGACTCACAGCGGCTATGACCGGCATCGGTCACAGTGGCAGCTTTGCCTGGCTCAGAGGCACCCGGGGTACTGCAACCCGCCAACGCGAGCGCAGCCAACAAAGTACCGAATGATGCGAGCTTCCAAGGCATGAAGCCTCCTATGATAAAAAGTGGACAGAGATCGTGCGACAGCATTCAAAGCGATTGGTTTCAAGACGTTAACCGCCTGTGGGCAAGTCTGCCTGAGTCACGGCCTGCAATCGCTTGGTGAATCGTGACTAGATATGAACGTATTCAGTAGATATCGATGTAGTCCGACGAAGGAGTAGGCCAATTCTGCTTCAGCGCGTTGAAAATCTGCATGACCCAGACTTCATCGCTGGCCGCCACGTTGCCGACATAGCCGGAACCTTTGGCCCAGGTCTCCAGGCGAAACACCAGGCCAGCGATATCAGCCCCACCGACTACGCCGGAAGAAATGTAGGCGATGCCTTCTTTGGTTACCCGCAACTGGGTATGTTCGTCGTCACTGGCGCTGCCAAGCAATTGGCGCACGGCGTCCAGCGTCAGGTTGTCGGGCTTGCTCAAATCGATTTGCACGCGGTGTTTCCCGGCCATTTAACAGGCCAACAGTGTCGCACAGCCGCCGCTTCATGCCTAAGTAGCAGTGCCAAATGCCGTACAAAATGCTTAACTGCGCCCCTCTGGAACGGCGTTCCAGTGCATTGCCCCCGCATTTTTAGCCCGTGAGATTTCCATGACCACCGTAACGCTTCAAGCCGACATCAAAGCCAAGTGGCCCCAAGGGCAAAGTTCCTACAGCCCCGGAAGCCCGGAAGAACTGGCGATCATTGGTATCGACCTGTTGGTCAAGGAACTGGGCACCCAGGCGGCGCAAGCATTCATCGGCCAGATATTCGAGAAATACCCGGCCGACTACATGGGCGCCCAAGAGCGCGAATAGAACAGGGCGACGAGCGCCGCCCCGCTAACTTACTTCAGACGCGCCAGGCGCTCGGTCAGCAGATCGAAGAAGCCCTGGGCGTCGCCATTCTCAACCCAGAACACATTCTTCGGCTGCTTGAGGCCGTCATACCAATCGACAATGGTCTGGCCGAAGGTCGGGCCTTCGCGGCTGTCGACCACCATATTGGCCTCACGACCGCTGAACAGCGAAGGCTTGAGCAGGTACGCCACCACGGTAGCGTCATGGACCGGGCCACCCGGAATGCCGTAGTGCTCCATATCGCCTTTGACGTACTCATTCAGAATACTGCTGACGACCTTGCTCGCATTGTTGTTCAGGTCCGCAATCTTCTTCAGGCGGGCGTCGCTGGTGAGGACTTTATGGGTCACGTCCAACGGCAGGTAGGTCAACTTCACACCGCTTTTGAGCACGATCTCCGCCGCCACCGGATCGGCGAACAGGTTGAACTCGGCCACTGGGGTGATATTGCCGCCGTTGAAGTGGGCGCCGCCCATCACGACCACTTCCTTGATGCCCTGGGTGATTTCGGGCGCTTGAGTCAGCGCCAGTGCCAGGTTGGTCTGCGGGCCGAGCATGGCGATGGTGATGCTGTGCGGCTTGGCGCTGCTCAGGGTCTTGATCAGGTAGTCGACTGCATTGCCTTCGGCCAGGCCTGTTTTCGGTTCATGCACCGTGACGCCCGAGATGCCTTCCTTGCCATGGATATTCTCGGCGTAGATCGGTTTGCGCAACAACGGCGCTGGCGCACCTGCGTACACCGGGATGTCCTCGCGACCTGCCCATTCGCGCGCCAGGCGCGCGTTGCGGGAGGTCTTGTCCAGGCGCACATTGCCGGCGACGGTGGTCAGCGCACGAATGCTCAACTCCTCCGGCGAGGCCATGGCGAACAGCAAGGCCACCACGTCATCGGCACCCGGGTCGGTATCGATGATCAGGTCGATTTTTTCCGCCGCTTGGGCGCTTGCAGCAGTGAGCGCGGACAAAAGCAGAACACTCCGGAACAGGTTTTTCAGGGTAGGTAGACCACGTTGCATAAAGCACTCCTTGTCATAGGGGGGACGCTAGAACGTTACGCCGGACACCAGCGCGATATTGCAGTACGGCTGGCACTCGCCAGTGCGCACCACAGCGCGGGCATTGCGGCTCAATTGCTTGAATTGGTCATGGCTGAGCAGGCGTCGCTCGCCCAGTGCAGCCTGCTCTGTGAGCGTATTTAGCGCGGTCAGCGCGGGCGGTTGCTTCAGCAGGATCTCTTCTGCCAGAACATGGCTTTCCACCTGCATTTCGCTAAGCACGATGCGCAAGGTGCTGATGAAGTCCGGGATGCCCTGGGTCAGTGCCAGGTCGATCAATTCGACGCCGGGAGGTACCGGCAGGCCGGCATCGCCGATGACCAGAATGTCACCGTGGCCCAGGGACGCGATCACGCGCGACAGGGCGATATTCAGCAAAGGTGTCTTTTTCATGCGGGCACAAAACCTTGTACGTCGTGCAGCGTAGGAATGGAAGGCTGAGCGCCGGCGCGGGTCACTGACAACGCCGCCGCCACTTGGCCAAAACGGATCGCCTCGGCTTCGCTCTGGCCCGCGGCCAGCGCGGCGGCAAAGCCACCGACAAAGGTATCGCCAGCAGCGGTGGTATCCACCGCCTTGACCTTCGGCGCCACCAGGTGCTCAAAGCTCTTGCCGTCGGCAAACAGCGCGCCCTGGGCGCCCAGGGTGATGATGACCTTGCCAGCACCCGCCTGGATCAGCGCGGTCGCGGCGACCTTGGCACTGTCGAGGGAGTCGACCGCTACGCCGCTGAGAGCGCTGGCCTCGCTTTCATTGGGGATCAGATAATCGATCGAGGCATACCAGTCAGCGGGCAATGGTCCGCTTGCCGGGGCCGGGTTGAGGATGACGGTCTTGCCCAGTTCGCGACCCCGCTTGAGCGCATACCCAACGGTCTCCATCGGCACCTCAAGCTGGCAGATGATCACGTCTGCCGCCTGCAGCACAGCGTCGCACGTTCGCAGCGACGCAGGCGTCAGCTCACCGTTGCTGCCGGCCACAATGACAATGGCGTTCTGGCTGCTGTCATCGACCACGATCAACGCCACACCGCTGGAGCCATCCACCGTGCTGACGGCCTGGCAGTCGATCCCTTCCACCAGCAGCGCATCGCGCAATTGGCTGCCATAGGCGTCGGTACCGATGCACCCCACCATGGCGACACTCGCCCCCAGGCGTGCCGAGGCGACGGCCTGGTTGGCGCCCTTGCCACCGGGCACAGTGGAAAATGTCTGGCCGATCAGGGTTTCACCGGCACGCGGCAAGCGACTGGCGCGGGTGACCAGGTCCATGTTCAAGCTGCCTATTACCACTACTTTTGCTGGCATACATCAGTACTCATCAATTCGGTTCAGCGGTATTGGGCGAACACATCAGCCAATGGCGCGGTCGACTCACGCAAAACAATACTGGGCGTCACGATACGTTGATCGATCGGCAGTTGGGGGGTTGCTATTCGTTGCAGTAATAATTCGGCCGCAGTCTCGCCCAATTGCAGGATCGACTGGCCAACCGTCGTCAGCGCCGGGTAGACGTAGCGCCCCATCTGGATGTCATCGAAACCGATGACCGACAGCTCGCCCGGCACCCGCACATTGCGCTCGGCGGCGGCGCGCAGCACGCCAAAACCAATCATATCGTTGCTGGCGAAAATCGCGCTGGGCGGGTGTTGCGATAATAACTGTACGGCTGCGGCATACCCGCCCGTGCTGGTGAAATCGCTTTCCAGGGTACGACTGGACAACACCTCGATGCCCGCCTCGCGCAATGCACGCTGGTACCCGGCCAGGCGCATCTGCGCCACGCGGGTATGCCCAGGGCCGCCGATACAGGCGATGTCCCGGTGCCCCAACTCCAGCAAGTGCCGGGTCGCCAGGTAAGCGCCCTCTTCGTGATCGATGCGCACCAGGTCCACATCAATCCCATCCAGCGCCCGGTCGACAATCACCATCGGCGTGCGCACTGCACTCAAGCCTGCGGCAAGGCCACTGTCATCACCGCCCACGGATGTCACGATCAAGCCGTCGACGCGTTTTTCCAGCAACACGCGCAAATAACTGCGCTGTTTCTCTGCGTCGTCATCCGAGTTGCAGAGGATCACGCAATAGCCATTACGCTCGCAGTAATCCTCGATACCCCGAGCCAGCTCGGCAAAATACGGGTTGAGGCTGTTGGGCACCAGCAGCCCGATGGTGGCCGTGGTCTTGGCCTTGAGCGAGCGTGCCACGGCACTGGGCACGTAGTCCAACTGCTTGATCGCCGCCTCGACCTTGATGCGTACCGGCTCGCTGACTGGGCGCGTCTTGTTCACCACATGGGACACGGTGGTGTAGGAAATACCTGCAAGCGCTGCCACATCCTTGATCGTTGCCATGGTTCAGCCCCGCCGACTGGCGCGCTGGCTGCGATAAGTATCGAGGACCACGGCAATCACGATCACGGCACCGGTAATGATGCGTTTAGTCGGTTCCGTCGCGCCGATCTGCGCCAGCCCGGCGGCCAGGACCGAAATAATCAACACCCCGAAGAACGTACTGATGACCGAGCCACGCCCGCCCATCAGGCTGGTGCCACCGATCACAACGGCGGCGATCACTTGCAGCTCCAGGCCCGAACCGGCATTCGGGTCCGCCGCTTCCAGGCGCGAGATCTGGAACAGCGCCGCCACACCAGCCAACAGGCCCATCAGGCTGAACACCAGGACCTTGTAAGGCTTGGGATTGATACCCGCCAGGCGCACCGCTTCTTCGTTGGTGCCGATGCCGATCAGGTAGCGGCCGAAGACCGTACGGGTCAGTACCAACTGGGCCGCGATGATCACCAGCAAGGCGATGATGAACGACGGAGAAATACCGAAGGCAATCGGGTTGGACAGCCAGGCAAACGAGTCACCGATATAAGCGGTGCGCGAGCCCGTCATCTGGTAGGCCACGCCGCGGGCCATCTCCAGCACGCCGAGGGATACGATAAATGACGGAATGCGCCAGGCCACCGTGATGGAACCGGTGATGGTGCCGGCCAACGCCGCGCAACCCATGCCCAACAGAGCGGCAGGCAACACGCTCCAGCCCCAGCCCAGGATCGCCACGCTGACTGCCGAGGCCGCCAATGCCAGTACCGATCCCACAGACAGGTCGATGCCGCCAATGATCAGGATGAAGGTCATGCCCACCGCCAGCACCATCAGGTCTGGAATCTGGTTGGCCAGGGTGCTGAAGGTGTCATAGGACAGAAAGTGATCGCTGAGCATCGAGAACAGCGCAATCATCGCCAGCAGGGCACCCGCCAGCCCGAGGTAGGTACCCAGGCCATAGAAGTTGCCGCCAGTTTTACCGGGGGAAATGTTTGTTTTCATGGGGTATTCCTAGGCGCTGCTTCGTTGAGCAGCGCATCACGTTTCTGATAGCCGGCAAAGGCGGCGGCGAGCAATTCGTCCTGGGTCCAGCTGTCACGCTCGAAGGTCTCGATCAGGCGCCCGGCGGACAGCACACCGATGCGGTCACAGATCAGCATCAGCTCACGCAGGTCACTGGACACCACCACCAGCGCTTTGCCCTGGCGGGTCAATTCACCGAGCAAGGCATAGATATCGAACTTGGCACCGACGTCGATACCGCGGGTGGGCTCATCGAACAGCATTACTGCGCAGTCGCGCTCCAGCCAGCGGCCAATCACCACCTTCTGCTGGTTACCACCCGACAGCTCGGACACCAGTTGCGTCGGGCTGGAACTGCGGATTCGCATGGCGTCGATCTGGCGCTTGGCCAGAGCGGTTTCGTTACGGCTGTTGACGACGCCCCCGCCGGAAATTTCCGGCATGTTGCCCAAGGCGATGTTGGCGCTGATGGATTGGGTCAGCAGCAGGCCTTCACCCTTGCGGTCTTCGGTGATCAAGGCAATACCATGACCGACCGCGTCGACCGGCGAGCGAATGCTCACCACCTTGGCCGGCGAACCCAAGGCCACGGTGCCGCTGTCAGCCGGGTCGGCGCCGAAGATCAGGCGCAGCAATTCGGTGCGGCCGGCGCCGATCAGGCCGGAAATGCCATAGATTTCACCGGCGCGCACTTCAAAGGACACATCGCGGACCTTGTCCGAACGGGTCAGGCCCGTCACGGTCAAGGCCGGGCCTCCGATGGTGCGCGGGCCCAAATCGATGTGTTCACCCAGTTCGCGACCGACCATCAAGGTCACCAACTGCTCACTGTTGTAATTGGCCATCGGCTCGACGCAGACCAGCTTGCCGTCGCGCAATACCGCAATGCGCTGGGCGACACGGGCCAACTCTTCGAGCCGGTGCGAAATATAAATGATCGCCACGCCTCGAGCCTGCAGGCGCGTGATTTTTTCAAACAGCATCTCGACTTCACGAGCAGTAAGCATCGCCGTGGGCTCGTCGAGGATCAATACATGGCAGTCGCCGATCAGGTTACGAGCGATCTCGACCATTTGCTGGTGACCAATGCCCAGGCTGCCTACCAGTGTGTCCGGGTCGATCGCGTCCAGGCCGACTTGGGCCATGGCTTCGATCGCGGCTTTGCGCAGTTGTTTGCGGCTGATCCAGCCACAGCGGCTCGGCAGGTTATCCAGGAACAGGTTTTCAGCCACGGTCAGCGTCGGCAGCAGGTTGAGTTCCTGCATGACCATGCGCACGCCCAAGGCTTCGGCCTGGGTGCGGCTGGCGGGGCGATAATCCTGACCGTTGAATTGCATGTGCCCGGTGGTGGGCGTGACCAGGCCGCCGATGATCTTCGACAAGGTACTTTTGCCTGCGCCGTTCTCACCGGTCAGCGCCAACACTTCCCCGCGATTGAGCGTCAGGGTGATGTCGGACAGAACCGGTTGGGCATAGGTCTTACCGATACCGCTGACCGAGAGGACAGCGTTCGGGGCGGAAGATGACATAGGAAAATCTCCAGGCGCCCGCTCAGGACGAGCGGGCGCTGTTGGGTACTGCCAGGATTACTGCTTGATGACGAGTTCGACCGGGGTTTCGATCACGCCATCTTTGGCATCGACTTTCTCACCCTTGACCAGCTTCAGCGCGTTCTGGATACCGAACACGGCTTGCTGGGCGGCGGCCTGGTCAGCGGTGGCCAACACGCGGCCGTCCTTGAGCATTGGCTTGATCGCGTCAATGTTGTCGTAACCTACCACCAACACCTTGCCGGCCTTGCCTGCCGCACGCACGGCGGAAACAGCGCCCAGGGCCATGTTGTCGTTACCGGCCAACAGCGCCTTGATATCCGGCGTTTCGCTCAGCATCGCTGCCGCGATTTTGTTGCCTTGGTCGATTTCCCAGTTACCGGATTGGGTGGAAACAATCTTCATGCCTGCCGCGTCCATCGCATCCTTGAAGCCTGCGGTGCGCTGCTGGGCATTGGTGGTAGTGGGTACGCCCTCGATGATGCCGACCTTGTCACCGGCGGCCAGTTGCTTGGCCAGGTAGTCGCCCACCAGCTTGGAGCCTTTGCGGTTATCCGGGCCTACAAACGGAATATCGAGGTTTTTGCTTTTGAGTACTTCCGGGTCCAGGCGATTGTCGATGTTGACCACCTTGATACCGGCATCGGAAGCCTTTTTCAGCACACTGGCGAGTGCCTTGGAGTCGGCGGGAGCAATGACAAGCGCATCAACCTTGGCGTTGATCATTTCGTTGACAATGGCGATCTGCGCGCTGGTATCGGTTTCGTTCTTGATGCCGTTGGAGATCAACTTGAATTCTGTTGGGTGCGCTTTCTGGTAATCCTTCGCACCGTCGGTCATGGTGACGAAAAACTCATTGGCAAGGGACTTCATGACCAAACCCACGGTAGGCGTTTTGGCAGCGTCATCGGCAAATGCAGAAGAGAGAGGCAAAGCGGCGGATGCGGCAGCAAGCACAGCAACAGCAAGAAGACGTCCAGCAAATGGCAGCTTCATGGGTTCACTCCGATCTTATGATTATTGTGAGCAACGCCTGCACCGAAGAGCCCTTCGGCAGCCCTCCCACCTGGGCGGCTGATACGAGCTGTCACGATGCGCCAAGGGCGCAGTGAAACATCTCGCAAACGTTTGCGTTGAGCAAACTATGAGAACCTTGTCGAGATTTGTCAACGGTAGCAGCAAGCCTTTCATTGGCGCCCTCCAAGCTCTCCCTTGAGCCACCGACCGCTGATACGTTTAAGCCAGCTCGCCGTTTCTGCCGTTCGCTGAAACGACAGACTGCACTGCGAATGATCGACCACAGCGCTCGGACATATCGTGATCGCTTTCGGACAACCGAACACCACAACCCTTCGCGTTCGGAAAGCCGGACAGCGCCAAGCCCCACGAAACTAAAATCTTAGGTTAAGTTGTTTTAAATCAATAAGTTAATTTATAAAAACCAACATGCTCAGTCTGGTACAAATCCTGCTCTTTCTCAGCACCTCGCGGCGTTCAGAACCGCCCGGGTGTTCTAGATGAACCTGCTACAGCACTCATCAAAAACCAGAGAGAAAAATAATGAAATCTGCATTGAAGAACGTCATTCCGGGCGCCCTGGCCCTTCTGCTGCTGCTCCCCGTTGCCGCCCAGGCAAAGGAAGTCGAAAGCAAGACCAAACTGTCCAACGTAGTCATCCTCGCCACCGGCGGTACCATCGCTGGCGCCGGCGCCAGTGCGGCCAACAGTGCCACCTACCAGGCGGCCAAAGTCGGCATCGAACAACTGATCGCCGGCGTTCCTGAGCTTAGCCAGATCGCCAATGTTCGCGGCGAACAAGTGATGCAAATTGCGTCGGAAAGCATCAATAACGAAAACCTTCTGCAACTGGGTCGGCGTGTCGCCGAATTGGCCGACAACAAGGACGTGGACGGCATCGTGATCACCCACGGCACCGACACCCTTGAAGAAACCGCCTACTTCCTGAACCTGGTGGAAAAAACCGACAAGCCTATCGTGGTCGTCGGCTCCATGCGCCCAGGCACCGCCATGTCGGCGGACGGCATGCTCAACCTGTACAACGCCGTTGCGGTCGCGGGCAGCAAGGATGCACGGGGCAAAGGCGTGCTGGTGACAATGAACGACGAGATCCAATCTGGCCGCGACGTCAGCAAGATGATCAACATCAAGACCGAAGCGTTCAAGAGCCCATGGGGCCCGCTGGGCATGGTCGTCGAGGGTAAATCCTACTGGTTCCGCCTGCCGGCCAAGCGTCACACCATGGATTCTGAGTTCGACATCAAGACCATCAAAAGCCTGCCTGACGTTGAAATTGCCTACGGCTATGGCAACGTGAGCGACACTGCCTACAAGGCATTGGCCCAAGCGGGCGCCAAAGCGATCATTCACGCCGGTACCGGTAATGGGTCAGTATCGTCCAAGGTCGTTCCAGCGCTGGTGGAATTGCGTAAACAAGGCGTGCAGATCATTCGCTCTTCCCACGTCAACGCCGGTGGCATGGTTCTGCGTAACGCCGAACAGCCAGACGACAAATACGACTGGGTCGCCGCCCTTGACCTGAACCCGCAGAAAGCCCGCATCCTGGCCATGGTCGCCCTGACCAAGACCCAGGACAGCAAGGAACTGCAACGGATCTTCTGGGAATACTAATCCCTGCTGATTCATCTGTAGAAAGATGCTTTTGTGGCGAGGGAGCTTGCTCCCGCTGGGCTGCGAAGCGCCCAAAATACTTGCGGGCGCTACGCACCCGAGCGGGAGCAAGCTCCCTCGCCACATTCAGCCCCTCTCCCCCCGAACTTCAACAAACTCCCTGATTCGCTGTCAGACGAACTTCTTGAAATTTAAGCAGTTGCGAAATTGCCTACAGTTAAATACTGTATGTGCGTACAGCCAATTAAGGAATGCTCTGTGGCAAAGCCCTCTTCCGCAGCACCTGCAGCGCCTGACGCCTATCAGCGCCTGGCTATCCGCGTGCAAAAAATCATCAATTCGACCAACGCGCAGAAAACCAAGGCGGCGTTGATCTTCCGTTTACCCGAGGAACCGGAGAACGATTGGCAACGTTTACTGGAAGAGATTGCAGAAAATGACAACGTCACCCTCGCCTATCGGGACGACGGTGGCGTGCAGATTTTTTGGGTTGTGCCGAAGGAAGATTGATTGTGAGTGCCCGTTTTATTGCTGTGTGCTGTCTGTTTTTAACCTTCACCGCCAACGCCCAAGCCCCTCGCACCTTCAGCGAAGCCAAGAAGATCGCCTGGAAGCTCTACGCGCCGCAATCCACCGAATTTTATTGCGGCTGCAAATACACCGGTAACCGGGTGAACCTGAAAGCCTGCGGTTACATCCCCCGCAAAAACGCCAACCGCGCTGCACGCATTGAGTGGGAACACATCGTGCCGGCTTGGCAAATCGGACATCAGCGCCAATGCTGGCAAAATGGCGGGCGAAAAAACTGCACGCGCCATGATGAGGTGTTCAAGCGCGCCGAGGCAGACCTGCACAACCTGGTGCCGAGCATCGGCGAAGTGAATGGTGACCGTAACAACTTCAGTTTTGGCTGGCTGCCGGTGCAAAGCGGGCAGTACGGCTCATGCCTGACCCAGGTGGACTTCAAGGCGAAGAAAGTCATGCCGCGCCCGTCCATTCGCGGGATGATCGCACGCACGTATTTTTATATGAGCAAGCAGTATGGCCTGCGCCTGTCGAAGCAGGACCGGCAATTGTATGAAGCCTGGAACAAGACCTATCCGGTGCAAACCTGGGAGCGCCAGCGCAACCAGACAGTGGCGTGCGTGATGGGACGTGGTAATGAATTCGTCGGCCCGGTCAACCTCAAGGCCTGCGGCTGACTGTGGGCGGGGTGCCCGCCCACTTCACCTGCTACTGCGCAGCCTGGTGTTCGATAATCTCCGACACGGTGTCGTTTTTCTTGGCCCGCGCCATTTTTTCGTTTAGCAGCGCCTGCTTGGCTTCGGCCTCGGCTTTGGTCGCGAACGGCCCCAATAGCACCTCATCCTTGCCGTCGACTTTCACAATGTAGAAATTGAACCCGTGCTCCAGCAACCAGGCGGTCAGGTCGGTGATCGCCTGCAGCTTATGGTCCGGCGGGCCGACCCGTATATCCCATTCCTGAGCGGCAATCGCACCGGTTTGCGGCAGGCTTTCGGTCACGGCAGGCTTGGCCTTGGGGGCGTCGACCGACTTACCTTCACCGCATCCGGCCAACGCCAACACCACAATTGCCATCGCTACTTTACGCACTGCCCTGCTCCTTTGAGGATCAAAGAGGCAACTTTACCATTCACTGTCTATTCTGGCCGTCATAAACGTTGGCTTAAACAATGCGAATCATGTATCGCGACCTGTATGATACCGCCATGGGAATTAATGTCGCCTCTATGCGTCCTAGAAAGAGGCAGTCACAGGGAAGCGCTTCGCAGTAAGCTACACACATCCGACACCTACCCTGTCTGAAACATGTGTCCTTAAAAGTAATTCAAGGAGAAGTCCATGCTTATACTCACCCGCAAAGTCGGTGAAAGCATAAACATCGGTGATGACATTACGATCACCATCCTGGGCGTTAGCGGCCAGCAAGTACGAATCGGCATCAACGCACCTAAGGATGTTGCCGTGCATCGCGAGGAGATTTACCAGCGTATCCAGGCCGGCCTGACTGCACCTGACAAAAACCAGACGCCTTGAAACGCCTCCAGTAGCCAGCCTTTTCGTTCACTGTAACGGCTGGCGAAAACCCAATTGGCCTGTTCGCGCTTCCGCGCGTGACCAGCGCACCTTGAGCCCTCCCTTCGCTGCAAGATGAAACTGTGAGGGAATCCGGAACTTGTCGCGCTATTGGCAGCCCAACTTCTGACACTTTATCCTGCCGTCCGAGTGCATTTCGGGAACACGTCGATGAGGCCAGCCGCGTCGCAACCGCTTGTTTCAAAATCCTGGATGATCGCCCTGCTGATAGGGCTGGTCTTCGTGGCACTCGGGTGCTGCTTGAGAATGGAAGTGGAAGGGGCTGATCCCGACACCCATTCCTGGTTGGATCTTGCGCTTCTGCTCTGTGGCTACCTGCTTGTGTTCTGCCTCAAACCCATCCAGAAGGTGATCTTGCGCAAACTGCGCCAGCGTGCCGCTCATCGCCCCCATGAAAAAACCGCACGCTGAGGGCGTTTACCTGTTATCGGATCGCCGGTATTTACAGCGCCGCCGCACCACCTATCATTGGGCTTGCGCAGTCAGTCAAAGGTGCAGATACAGATGGATACCCTCAGTAAAGCCCAGATTGAGTCAGCACTGGCAGCGCGCCTGCCCAGCTATACCGTTGAGTGCACGCTGCATGCCGACGGTACTCTCTCAGCCGTTCTCAGCGGCCCGGGAACCGATCACTTCGCGATTACCGGCATCGTGCGCGCGCATTATCACGGTACAGAAGCCATCAACCGGCTCGCCACCGAGATACTCAGGGAAATGGTGGTGTCGCGCCAGGGGATGAAAAACAGCCGACTGCAGGCGCTCGACTGCATGGAAGGACGAGACCGGTAACGGGCTCGGCCTTCCACATATCATGGCGCCAACGAACTTAAGGACAGCAAGCCATCAGCCCCACGCTCGGCTTTCAACGCACTATATTCCTCGATGCAAGCATGGGCGGTCACCATCGGCGCCACGTGTGTCGAGGTCACCACCATGATATCCGCCCCCGCCGCTTCCCCAGCCTGAATACCCACTGTGGCGTCCTCGAACACCAGGCAGTCCTGCACCGGCACGCCCAGGCGCCGAGCACCCAGCACATAACAGGCCGGATCGGGCTTGCCCGTCTTCACATCTTCGGCTGTCACCAGTACCGCCGGCACGGGGATGCCCGCTGCTTGCAGCCGGCGCACGGCCAATGCCTTTGGCGCTGAGGTGACCAACGCCCATTGATCGACGGGCAGGCTCGCCAAAAACGCCACCGCGCCGGGAATCGCCACGATGCCTTCGACATCGTCCAGCTCAGCCTCGGTGATCCATTGGGCTTCTACCTGCGGATCGACGCCCGGCAATGCCTGGCGGGTGATCGTATCAATCGCGCGGGCGCCATGAATGGTGTGCAGAAACGCCTCGACATCCAAGCCATGCCGTGCAGCCCAGATGCTCCAGACGCGCTCCGCAGCGGCAATGGAGTTGAGCAGGGTCCCGTCCATATCGAACAGAAAGGCGCGGTAACGCCGGGTAAATACATTTGGAGTTGGGCTGGACACTGCGCGGCTTCCTCATGGGCTGGGCCCTGCAATCTACGGATCACCTCGACGCTTGTAAACGCCGAGTCCTGGCCCGTCACCTCCAAGTAAAAAATGACGAACTTGTCATGATCCTGTTGGTTGGCTGTTGGGGTCGCCTGGTTACCGTGAGCTCACTACCCACCCGGAACGTGAGACACCACCATGAAACTGATTGCCCTGGGCTTCGCCGCTTTGCTCGCCACTGGCTCGGCATTCGCTGCCGATACCGCCCCCGCTACCAACGTGATCCACGACAAAACCGGCTTCTTCGTGCACCTGGATGTCGCCAGGGTGCTGTCGAGCACCGACACCTACGGCCAATGCGGGGTTGTGCCGGCGCAACTGCGCTATCTGGACCACCAAGACCGTGAACATGTTCTCGATTACCAAGTCCAGGGCACCGGTTGCGCCAATGACAATTGATCGGGCTACACTGGCGCAACTTATTGAAGCAGAGCACTTCCCATGAACATCCTTGTAGTCGAAGACGAACCCAAGGCCGGCAATTATCTGCTCAATGGCCTGCAGGAACTGGGGCATTGTGTGAGCCTGGCCCGCGATGGCGTGGACGGTTTGCACCAGGCCCTGGAGACGCCGTTCGACGTAATCGTACTCGACGTGATGATGCCGAAAATGGATGGCTGGGAAGTGCTGCGTCGCCTGCGCAAAGAGGCCGATACGCCGGTGCTGTTCCTCACCGCCCGCGATGACATCGCCGACCGCATCAAAGGCCTTGAACTTGGTGCCGATGACTACCTGATCAAGCCCTTTTCGTTCGCCGAACTGGTGGCGCGCCTGCGTACCCTCAACCGTCGTGGCCCGAGCCGGGATGAAGAGCAACTGCACATCGCCGACCTGCACATTGACGTACTCAAACGTCGGGTCACCCGCGCCGGCACGCGCATTACCCTGACCAACAAAGAGTTCGCCCTACTGCATCTGTTTGCCACGCACCAGGACCAAGTGCTGTCCCGCTCGCTGATTGCTTCGCGGGTGTGGGACATGAACTTCGACAGCGACACCAATGTGGTGGATGTCGCCGTGCGCCGCCTGCGCCTGAAAATCGACGACCCGTTCCAGCTCAAGCTGATCCACAGCGTGCGGGGCATTGGCTACCGCTTCGATACCCAGCCATGAACCGTCAACACCCTTACTCCCTGACCCTGCGCCTGGCGTTGATCTTCGCCCTGCTCGCCTTCGCCTTGCTGGCCACCCTGGGCGTGGCGCTGTACCGGGAACTGGAGCGCGAACTGATCCGCCGCGATGACGCCGCGCTGATATCCCGGGTGGACCAGTTACGCAACCTGCTCAACGACAGCAATACCCTGGACCTGATCAAGACCAAGCCAGAGCTGTTCCAGAACATGTTGGGCAACCGCGAATCCGTGCTGAGCATTGCCGCCCCCGACAAACAGCCACTGCTGCTGGTAAACCCGGGGAATATTGAGTTGCCGTCGATCCAGCCGCTGCCCAAGGATCACAAACTCATGTTGAGCGACGTGCAACATTTGCCAGGCCTGAACGGTATTCCCTTCTCGCTAGTGGCCGTGGCTATCGACTCCGGCGACCTGGGCAGCCTGCAAATCACCAGCGGCCGCCTGATGACCGAGCGCACCGCGGTGCTCACCAGTTATCGACTCAGCGTATACATCCTGGCGAGTATCGCCGCGATCATCCTGGCGCTGGTGGGTTACCTGCTGGTTCATCGCGGCTTGCTGCCATTGCGCCGCCTGGCCCGGCATGCCCAAGGGATCGGCGTCAGCAACCTGGCCGAACGGCTCGACAGCCACGGCACACCGAAAGAATTGCTGCCCATGATCGACTCGTTCAACACCATGCTTGAACGCCTGGCCAAAGGCTTTGTACAACTGGGCCAAGTGTCCACCGACATGGCCCATGAACTGCGCACCCCGATCAACAACCTGCTCGGCGAAACCCAGGTTGCCCTGCAGCAGCAGCGCAGCATCGAGAGCTACCAGCAACTGCTGGCCTCCAATGTCGAAGAGCTGGAACGCCTGGCGCGAATGCTCGACAACATGCTGTTCCTGGCCCGCACCGACCCCGCCAGCGCACTGCGCCAACGCCAGGCGCTGGACGCAGCGGATGAAGTGGAACGCATCGCGGATTACTTCGAGGGGCTGGCCGGTGATGTGGACATGCACATCACCGCCTTGGGCGAAGGGGTGATCTGGGCTGAGCCGATGTTGCTGCGCCGTGCCTTGGCCAACCTGTGCGCCAACGCCATCAAATATGGCGCGCCGGGCTCGGAACTGAGTATCCAGGCAGTGCCGGATGGCGCGGGCATCAACCTGAGGGTCAGTAACCACGGCCAGACGATCCCGGCCGAGCACCTGCCGCGGCTGTTCGAACGGTTCTACCGGGTGGATGAATCCCGCGAGCGGTCAGCCCAGTCCAACGGCCTGGGACTCTCGATCGTGGCGACCATCATGCAGCTGCATAACGGGCGGTACCGTGTAAGCAGTGAAGATGGCGTGACCTGTTTTGAGTTGTTTTTCCCCGGCCGTGAAGCCTGAGGGCGCTGCGACTCAATCAAACGCGCCGTTCAGAACTTCGTAGATGATACCGGTCGCGATGGCCACCAATATCAAGTCGGTCCCCGCTTGCTGCCACTCGTAACCGTCGTAGCGAGGCAACTGCCCCAGCAAGCGGCCGTCCAGCTTCTTGGCAATACCGGGCGGCAGGGGCTTGCCGCGTGCCAGGTTTTTCTGAATGCCAGGCGGCAAGGCTGGCCCAGGGCTCCAATAATCGCGGTGACCGCCCAGCACGTTCAGTACAAGACCGCGATCAACGCTGAAGTCATTCCTGGAAGGCCCGCCATTGTCCTTGCCCCTACCTTGCCCACCCTGGGCATTACCTTTGTTATTACCCTGGCCTTTACCCTTGTCCTGCCCACCATAGGCATCACCCTTGCTATTGCCTTGGCCTTTGCCCTGCCCACCGTAGACATCACCTTTATTGTTACCTTGGCCTTTGCCATTGCCTGGATCTGCAAAGGCAAGGCCACTGGTCACGGACAGTGCAAGGGACAACGCAACCGACACGAACTTCGTACGCTTTAACATGGTGACTTCCCAAGGCAAATATGTGCTTGAACTGTAGTTGAAATCGCAACACAGCGTACACAAACAACAGCGCCTGCCGTCAGCTCACCTGACCACCACTCAAGGCGATATCTACCTGGGTTTGCCAGGCTGCCAATGCCGCCACACGCAACCCCTCGACTATTGTCGATAGCGACATCGAATGCTCGCCCGCGTCAGGCAAACCAGGTACGTGAATAAACCCACTGCGCACCCCAGTCCCCACCAAGGCATGCTGTAAACGATAAAACACCTGATTACACACAAACGTCCCCGCCGTCTGCGATACCGAGGCCGCAATGCCCGCCTCACGCACCGCCTTGACCATGCCCTTGATCGGCAACGTCGAGAAGTACGCCGCCGGGCCGCCATCCACTACCGCAATATCAATCGGCTGCGCCCCCAGATTGTCGGGAATACGCGCATCGTTAACGTTGATCGCAACGCGCTCGACGGAAATATCACTGCGCCCAGGCCCCAGGCCCGTGGCGATGACCATTGCCGGCCGCAGTTCGTTGATCAACTGCAGCAAGGTTTCGGCAGCGGTGGCAAATGCGCAGGGCAAGCAACGCGAAACCATTTGCACCCCCTCGCACAACTGCACACCGTCCAACTGGCGCACGGCCTCCCAAGAAGGGTTTACCGCCGCCTTATCAAAGGGCTCGAAGCCCGTCAGCAATACGTTTTGCACAGTGGCCTCACATCAACAGATAGAGCAGCACGATATTGACCACCAGCATCATCAGCGCCGTGGGTAGTTGGGCTTTGATCACCGCATTTTTATCCGGCAGCTCCAGTAGCGCCGCCGGTACGATATTGAAGTTGGCCGCCATCGGCGTCATCAACGTACCGCAATAGCCAGAGAACATACCAATCGCCGCCATCACCGCCGGATTGCCGCCGTAAATCCCCACCAGCACCGGCACGCCGACGCCACCGGTCATCACCGGAAAGGCCGCAAAACCATTGCCCATGATCACGGTAAACAAGGCCATGCCCAACACATAGACCATCACCGCCACCAACTTGTAGTCCAGGTTGATGTAGGTGGTGGTGACATGAGCGACCGCCGTGCCCACCCCGGCCTCATTGAACAACAGCCCGAGCATCGCCAGCATTTGCGGAAGCACCATGGCCCAGCCCAGGGCTTCGGTCAGGCGACGGGATTCGCGTAACGCTTGTACCGGCGTATCCCGGGTCAGCCAGCAGGCCAGGCCAAGGGCGATCAGGCAACCGATGCCGAGGGAGACAAAGGTGGTGTTCTTCGGGTCCAGCAGCGGTACACCACCGATTTCGATGTGTTTGAGCAACACTGAGCCAATCACCGTGGTTAGCGGAATCGCCAACGCCGGAATGAACAATTTGTGGCCCAGGCGCCCGGCACTGGCGCGGGACGCCTTGTCGTGCAATTCGGCATGGCGGCCACGACCAACGCCGCCCAAGCCCGCAATCAATGCCATCATCACCACACCCACTCCGATGACCACCGAAGGCAGGCGCTCGCCTATAAGGAACGGTACGGCGAACAACAACCAGAACAGCGCACTGGACCAGCGCTTGGGGTGGGAACGGTCGAGCAGGGTCATGCCGGCGGTGATCAGCAACAGCACGCCCGCCAGCCAGTACAGGTATTGAATGGAAATAATCATTGAGCAGCCTCCACCGGAGCGGTGGCCGAGCTCATTTCGCGGGTCAAGCGCCGGTCAAAACGATGCAACCGGATAGCGTGAATGATGAAGGCGCAGATCGCCGTCGGGATGCCCCACACCGCAATGTGCAGCGGCTCCACATCAATCCCCGAGCCAAGCAGGAAGGTGTGCATCAACGCAATCGCACCAAAGGCCACGAAGATGTCCTCACCAAAGAACAACCCGACGTTGTCGGTGGCAGCGCACATGGCCAGTACCTTGTGGCGCAGCTTGTCAGGCAGCTTGCCATAACGTTTTTCTGCAGCGCCCTCGGCCATCGGCGCCAGCAGCGGCCGCACCATCTGCGGGTGCCCACCCAGGCTGGTCAACCCCATGGCCGCCGTGGACTCACGCACAAACAGATAGATGATCAACAAACGCCCGACCGTGGCGCGTTCGAAGCGTGCAATCCAGTTCTGCGCATGCAGGCGCAGGCCATGGCGCTCCAGCAGGCCAATCACCGCCAGCGGCAATAACAGAATCAGTTGCAGCGCACGGGTCTGAAGGAAGCCATCGCCCATGGTGGCGAGAATTTTTTCCAGCGGGAACTGGGCGGCAAGCCCGGTGGCGATGGCGGCCGCGGTGACCACCAACAGCGGATTGAAGCGCAATACAAAGCCGACCACGATGACAAGTACGCCGATCAACGGCCATAAGTTCACAACAGTTTGCATGGCGGGGAGGTCCTTTAGTGCGCGCTGCGGCGCCATTACAGCAGGATGTGGGCAAAGGGCTCACAGCGTGAAAGTGGCGTGCAGTCGGCTCGGTTTTTTATTGTTGACCTGGAAGGTCGAGCGTCAGTGGCGCAACTTTGCTGCCTGGGGCCGGGGGTGTCCAACAAGAAAAATTGTTGCTGCAAACCAATAATTTTTGTGGGGGGATGGCTTCGGGCGGTACGGTGCCATGCAGAGATTCAGCGCAGTTTTTTTGGAAAAATCGCGAGGATGAACTCGCTATGGCGTCGGCAGGGAAAATTCCTGATCAGCGCCTATACTCCACGGTGCAGCTGTGTGTACTTGGAGTTCATTCACGGCGTCGTGCCGACAATGAGGGGTTCCCGCTATGTATGCCGGACAAATGAGTAATATGGCGACCACGCTTGGCGAAATACGCTGCCAGCTGTTCGCCCAGGTAATTTGCCTGCTGGCGGTGGCGACTCTGTTCGCCTGATCGAACATTCAAGCCCTGAAAGGACGCCGCTCGGCGTCTTGGCTTTCCTTTGCCCAAATTTCAGACAACAAAAAAGGGCCCACCTTTCGGTGAGCCCTTCTAGACCGCCCAGCAGAGCGGATTTTGTTTGGTAGGCGCGATTGGACTCGAACCAACGACCCCCACAATGACAAGGTGACCCCGGAACGCTCGTAAGATTTTTGATATATATAGAAATAATAATGCCTATTTAGGCCAGACCAAAAAAGCTTATATCCCTATAATAATCAATAAGTTAGATATTTATATTCCTGCATTGATTCCCCTCCCGGCGTCCTGCCGACGAACACCCCCCCCAAACCTGCAACGCCTCGATCACTGTACGCACATATAGAATTTAAGATTCACGCTATGCACGTTGACACGGACACCGATGATTGGCACGGCTGCCCCACTCCGCTAGAGATGTACCAGCACCAATGCTCCATCCTCGTAGATGAACTGGTGGAGACAGAGCGCATGCCGCGTCGAGCGCGCGAATATCGCCGGGCTGGTGCAGATGAATGACCTGCTGATGACAGGCAAGGCGGATGCAGAAGAAAAGCCTCGTAGTGTGGAGGCTGAGCTCAGCCGCTTAAATGTCGACTACTCGGAAAGAGGCAAACAGATCATGAGCCTGAAGATGATCTCCAGCCAGAACGAACAGCGGTGCATGGAAGGGTCATCTCGGACGCGGCCATGCGCCAAAGGAAGTTCAGTACCTGCTGGGCACCGCCCAGGGCAAGACAGCAAAAGAGATAGCCCGCCAGTTCGACGTGGCGGCCTGCACCGTGGCCAAGCGTCTTTCCTGCGCCATGCTCAAGCTTGGCGTGACCCACCAGACAGCAGCGGTAGCTGAGACCATGCGCCGCCAGATCATTTCGCCGATGCGCTTTGTGCTGTCCAGCCTGATCTCGATGCACGCAATGATCGGTGACGACTCCATGCGTCGTGACCGCCGAGTACCTGCACGGCCCCAGAAGGCTCTGCCGGCTTGTCACGTACGGAGGCGTTTGTAACAGGACGAAAGCCCGGTTTCGACTGGGCTTTTTTACGACTTGCCTTTACCCGTCAGCCCCCTCCCCTGGGCCCACCGGCACATACCAGGCGGTCAGGGTGCTGACGAATAAACGCAACCACAACCAAGGAGTCGGCATGAACCCAGCCATCCAACAAAACCAAGCCTTTCTGCAGACCCTGCGGGAACGTGTTTCGCTTTCCACTTCGGAGATGTACATGAAGATCGGTCGCGAAGAACCTGTGAGGGCGCCGCGCTTCAACGTGGTGCCGCTCGGCAAGAACCTGTTCGATGTGGTGGAGCGCTCCACAGGCGTTTCCCGCGGTGCACGTACCGGCCACGACGGCGCCTGTCAGTAAGCCGACCAGCTCGAGCGCAACGCTGACTTCTTCAATGCAGCCAAGGCCACGTCGAAGCGCCTCGGTTGGCGAATGGTGCGCTGGACGGCCGGCTTCTCGGCGCTGCTTGTGCTGTTCGCCTACTACGGTGCACAGCCATGATCGGCGAGCCAATGCCGGATCCAGGGTGCTCAATCATCGACGAACTGAACCAGCAGTTGAACGCCTTCTTCGGTTCAGGCAAGACAACCCAGGTCATCCCAACGGCGTTGGTGTTGACGGTCCCTACAATGGCACCACGGCACATCACGAACGCCTGCGGAAAGAACGCGGCAAGCTCGCACCATCCGTACGCGCCGAAGCAGCTAAGGGCGTCGTGGCCAGCGTGGCAGCGAAGACCCTGGGTATGCACATCAAGCGCGTGACGCTGATCGCGCAGGAGAACGGCTTCAAGTTCGCCGACAGCCCATGGAGCACGCCAGCAACCAGGTGCGCCAGCGGCGACGACAGACATGGGCTAGCGTCAATCGCTCCTAGCGCTGCTCCATCCTTAAGATCCGATCATTGCGACAATGGATGCTCCAATTGAAGCAATCGAGTCGAAAGAAGGGAGCGCTGCAATAAGTCCTTTGATAATTGTTTTTTTTGGTGCGGGTAGTTTAAGTTGCGTTTCGAGTTCACCTAGAACTTCAAAAGCTTCTTGTCTATCCGCGGCAGAAATATCCAGCTTTTCAATTTCCGATCTAAGCTCGCTAACCACACTTGAAAATTTATTATTATGAGCAACAGAATTGACTGAGTGATCAACGCTATGATTGTTCACGCGTGCGTTATCACCATGAAAGATATAAGTCACGTTTTGGACCGCCTTGCTCGCTTCAGCCTCGCCTAAGCGCCGAACCGTCATTTGATAGTGGGCTTCGAAATCCATAACAGCTTCAAAAAAACCAGGCTCAACCACTTCGAAGGTTTCAGCGCCACCGTTCGACATATGTCGAAGAATAAGATCGTTGGGTTCTACAAAGATGGAAGAGTTCCAAAGGTATACTTTCCCCTTTTGAACGCTGGCTTTTAAACCCTCAAATTTTTGCCCATTCTTTTTGACAATCGAAATATTGTCTTTTGCAAACTCACCAAACATGTCATTCATAAATTATCCTTAAGTGCTGAGTAAGATCAGGCATCTCTTTTGCGTTCGATCCGAAGTAACAAGAACGGCCGATCTGCAGCAGGTCGGCCTTCCTTAGCTAAGAGCTAAATAAGATTTCTATAGTGAGTAAAGTTTTCGGTTTCAAGCCCCCTGGCCAATGCTGCCAAATGCAGGTCTAAATCTTGGGTCAGAATTAGACCTGACACCTTCTTGAGCTCAAGAATACCGGCATCAGTTAAGCCTAGGCCCATGAATTCAGGGCAGGAAATCACATCACTGCTAGCAATAAACTGCTCATCGCAAATATGCGCAATTTGAGCGAGTTTTGATCTAATCAAAGATTTATGCGGCTCCGAACATTGCCATAGAAGATTACTAGCTTCCGTCAACACGTTAGGTGTTAACACGATATCTGCGCCTTCGATCAATATTTCGAGCACATCAAAATCATCGGGCGTGAATTTATTAGTTCTTTTGTGTTCGAAAACGAAATCTTTATCGTAATAACCCACAACAAGTAGCATTAAAAGATTAGTGTCAATCAGAACACGCCGCTTCATTTGGTGGCGAGCAGCCGGTCTTTTACCGACAACACCTCGCCGCTGCCATCAACCTTTACAACTTTATACTTTCGCTCGATTCTGAAAGCCTCACCCAGCATCCCACCCAAACCCACTGATGACTTTTCAAGCTTCCTATCGAAACCTACGGTTATCAACCAGTTACCGGCGGTGTCCTTATCAACCTCTTCAAACATGACATTGGAGATTGACTGTTCGTCGAAGAGCTCAGTTACCGCACCGACTGCTGATCGGGATGCTTCGCGAATCGAAAGTGACATTTTGAAACTCCTTGCGCAATTTAGTCGCTAAAGCCTAAGCGAATTATGTACTCAGATCAAAAAAACCATACCTATACCCCATATAAACGAATCACGCCAGACGGCGAGGCAGGCGCGCGCTTAGATATAAAGCCGTTAGTGCACCCTGCCGACGGGCCCCTTGCTCTCATTGATGGCATCTGCAAGCTTCTCAAGGGCTGCTCTGCGCTCCCCGAATATTTCTTCCAAAAGAAATTCGGTCATCTCCAGCGCGTGAAGCGCAGTTCCAGGCTGTATCTCACCACTTGGATGGCTACCATGATTGCCTAACCAGCGGATCGCGCTAAAGAGAGCCTTCACAGATTTTTGGTCATCCGGCAAATGCTGAACTCGCTTGCCAAAAGGGATGAATGACTCGCCGTCTTTCGCTGGAACCCCCAGATAAGTCAAAATGCTTTCTGCGGCTATTCGGACTTGATTGCAGCATGAAGGGGGGCTGGAGAAGTAAAGACTGCTTGCCACATTTAACGAAGCGGTAACTTCCTTAGGCGTCTTGGCAGGGTAATCAATTAATCTGAGTGAAGGTTGAAAGTAAGCGGGCTTTAGGAATTCAAAGTACTCCATCGAAAGCTCGCCCTCATCGTCCAAGTCGACACTTTGATTCACAAAGGTACTACCAATAGCGAGCACCATCTCACGGCACTTTGAGCACTGTAGGGTCAAACTGAATACCCCTTCTATCATTTCGGGATCCCACCAGTCTTCCCGGTGCCTGGCTTTGGACGCTTCAGTCTCAACAGCCCTGAGCTCACCCTCCTCTCGAAGCACGCCTTTATGGCAGTGCGGGCACTTATATTCGGGAATCTCACCGCGCTTGAAGGCACCTTGAAGTAATTCCTTATCCATTTCCACCTCCAGCGAACGCGCCGAAAAGCCTGATGATAAACGCCAGGCATCCCCGTGCCCATAAAAACCTATAGGTCTTTCCCAGCAATCAGCTTGGGCCCCAACTCATGCCCAGCCACCTGCGCCAGACCGCGGTCAACATAGGTTCGGTCTCCCGCAACAAACGGATGAGCGCATCGATCATGCGAACGAAATCAACGAATAGGCGCACCAACGCCGTAGTTAATTGAAGCGCGCGAATTAAGCGTTTCATTGAGTTAAGTCTCCAGATTATGGGAGAGACGTTGTTCCTTTACCAATACATCCGGCTTCAAGCCCTACTCCACCGCCCGAGTATGGCCCGGCAAGGACTCCCCATAACCACAGAAAACAACAGATATGCACGCAAATCGTAATCACCGCAAGCTAAGGTAGCTAAATTTTTAATCCTGCTCTTAGAGCGCGACTCTCCAGCAAATAGACCTCCATATTCTTTACCGCAACACAAAATATTGACTTATAGCTAAACACGGCTTCCCCTTCCATATTATCAGAGAGATTGAAGGCTGGAATCCCCCTCATAATTTCTTTGGCTTGACGAGCAAAAAACATTGAATCAATTCGCCCTTTAACTGCGGGATCTAAAAACGAAATATCATTAAGAGAGTGCGCAAACTCATTGCGCATTTTTCTGACAACCATCAAATCATGAAAAACGTCTTCAGAAATCAGTCCAATTCCTCGCGCCAACAAGACTTTTGATGAAAAATTCCCAAGTGCTCCGTTACCATCAAACATATGGGCGATATATCTGTTCGATAATTCATTTAGTTTGAATATGCTAGTTAAATCATCAACCAAGCGTTTCTCGAGAATAACTGCCGCAACGATAACGCAACCTCTATCAGACTCATTCATTAAAGTTGCAGTTTCTGGCTTCAAGCTACGCTCCCATTACAACAAGCATTTCAGGTAAATAAAATTAGGGAAATTACGTGAGGTACTGCCTCAGCCAAGGCTGAATCGATGATGCAGCAAATCAGACAACCTCACAATTCAACCACTTAAAATCTTACCCGATATTTCCAATCCCTGTAGATCGCCCAAAATAGCGGCAAGGACGAAGTCATGCTTGAACAAAAGATTACGTTCGTCAACAGCGAGCCAGCCAAGTGCGGATGCAGCACGGAGTTCAGCTCTGGCGGCGGTTGCTACTCCGACGTGGTTTACATCACTCCCTGCGTGGCGCACAGCGGCAGCAAGCCATTCGGTGCGGTCAAAGTAGAGCGCGATGCGGACGGCTGGTGGTATCACCCTAACATTCCGAGCTTTGGCGGGGACGAAGACCCGGCGCCCTAAATTGCCTGGGTCAAGGAACAGGGGCTGGAGCTGAAAGGCTGGCACTCTGGCGACGAGATCGAGAATCTACCTGACTAGGATGCTGCGTACACCGCCTAGAATCCAGAGTCGCCAGGGCCTGGGTGGTTCCTGATGGGGATCTTCGATACGGATGACGGCCCCTATGTTCAATGGCCGCGCCGGGAGGTTACGCCATGGAAAAGAACAAACTCACCGTCTAGCCTGGCAAAACCCAAGGCTACGATAACCCCGTACACCTAAAGATCACCATGGGGGCGGCGCTGCGGGACGTGGTCGGAGAGTGCCTGCGCTCGCCTCGCCCTACCTGATCCACTACAAGCCCAAAGCCCGCAGGCGGGAGCAGATAGACGCCAAGGATCACTGGACATCGGTAACGCCGGACCACCTGACCAAGGAGTTCAGCAAGGCCAGGGACGCAGCGCACGCCTATGACCACGTGCCGGCCGGAGAGCGCCCCACTTTTCACGAGATCCGCGTATTGGGTGCATGGCTGTACGAGCAGCAGAAATTCCCGCAGGAATATATCCAGGCGCTCATGGGACATTCGGATGAGAAAATGACGAAGCACTATCAGGAGGGGCATGAAGAAAATAGAGTACGTCGTAGTAAGCGCCGAATTGGCTCTGTAGCCCCCCCTATTGCAGGGGGGTTCCATTACGGTCAGCCTCCATTTTTTGACGACTTTTTTCATCAAGATGATCGAACATCGTCCCAAGATTTTTCTTAATCAAAAACAGTGACAACATCAAGAAACAAACCGCAACAACGACAAGAAAGAAGCATATCATCACTGCAGGAATATTTTTAAATAGCCCCACAGTAAGCTGCGCTACAGACGCAATAAAACAAAAAGCAATTGTATAAAAAATAATATTACTTAATCTACGAAGAGGATAAAACAACGTGTCATATTTTGCAGCACCGTTCAGCATAAGGCCATCGAGCCATTTCTTCTCATACGCCGCAGAGTCATAAACTTCCTTTTTCATATTTACAATAATGAAGGTCTTGGCCGACATTAAGAAACCACCTAGCGCAAGAAAGCCGGTAAAAAAACTTCCTCGCAAATTGCCAGCATAGAACTCATATATCCTTCGAGTGGTTCCGGGCGGAAGCAAAATAAAGTCAGCCAAACTTGAGGGGCTCGTAGCTAGCAGGATAACAGCCGCGTACAAAACCATTGTAATAACAATCGCGGTAGGTATTACCCACCGCTCATTTAGATTAATTCGCAACTTCTTTTGTGAATACATGAGCGTACTCCTTTTCGCACTTATCCATAAGCACTTTAATCAGATCACATTTGCTCGCGTCAGTCGAGTCAAACGTGGCTAGCCCTTTCATGAAAATGTCATATGGCATCTCGCCGAAATTAACGGGAACGTCCATAAGCTTAACGGAAAAAGGTTCATCTTCATCATCAAGGACCTCGACTCTACCGCTCCTATCCTTAACCGACGACATCATGTCCTGAATCCCTTTGATAATCAAATGAGAATCTACAGTGCTGTCAAAACTTACATGATGTCGAACCTTGGATACCATACCAAGAAGTGGAAAATCGTCATTGGCGAGCGCTTCAACTGATGCGACCTCATACTTGAAAGACCGGATTTCTTTGTATTTGGCCAAAACCTCTTCAATATCCCTAGCCTGCACTAACATCTCAAAAGCCAAGCCATGGAAAAAGCGACTATTGACTGCTTTCTCTTGCTTCGCAGGAGCCTTATCTGGCAACTTCGCAAGTTCAACCTTTCTTTTAGCCTCAAGATCCCTTCGATATTGAGATGTTACCATTGAGGCAAAGTTTGAAAGCGTGCAAGCACCATAATGATACTGATACATGCCAAATCCATTAAGCTTATTTATAACCCAGAAATTAAACTCTGCGATTTTCTCAAGATCTGCCAGATCAGAGATCTTAACTTTTACCTGACCTTGATCGTTCACCAGCGAAGCATAGCTTCTTTGATCCTTAAGAGTAATAACGACACCACAAAAGAAATTATCACTTTGATCAACTATAATACGGCGAACATTCCCAGATTTTAGGGAGAACTCTATATTCTTGCCAATCAGAGAATTCAGGAAGTCACAGAGCGGTATGTCACTTTTCGCGGTCGAAAAAGAAAAACCAAAATTTTTTGATATGTACATCTAAATTCACTTCCCTATGACACTGATGTGCTTAGCAAACGCCAGATGGTTCCAGCGATTGCAATGATGTTTGAGCACGCGTTGAGACCACATACCAAAGCGCCATCATACTCATCCTGGTGAGAGATCAGAACTGGATGTACTTACAGCAGATCAGTTATAGAGCATAAGTCAGTTGGGGGTTTTGCAAAAGTTTTGCAAATCGCAGAAAGCAAAAAGGGGTCACCGTTTCCGATGACCCCTCTAGACCGCCCAGCAGAGCGGATTTTGTTTGGTAGGCGCGATTGGACTCGAACCAACGACCCCCACCATGTCAAGGTGGTGCTCTAACCAACTGAGCTACGTGCCTGCTGTGAGGCGGCATTCTACGGAATTCCGAAGGGGTGTCAACATCTTTTTTGCAGCTAACCCTATGAATATGCGAATTTTTTATTTGCGCCGGGTACACCCGTGATTTTCGGGTGGCTGGCAGGCAATTTTCAACTCAGGTAGGATCGGCGCACTCGTAAAAAATATAAAACAGAGGTTCCAGGATGGCGAACACCCCCTACCCCCAGTCGTATTACGCCGCTTCTGCGAATGCAGTTCCGCCCCGTCCTGTGTTGCAAGGTGAAGTCGAGACCGATGTGTGCGTGATCGGGGCCGGCTATACCGGGCTTTCCAGTGCGCTGTTTCTGCTGGAGAACGGCTTTCGCGTCACGGTGCTGGAAGCCGCCAAGGTGGGGTTTGGTGCCTCGGGTCGCAACGGTGGGCAGATCGTCAATAGTTACAGCCGCGATATCGACGTGATCGAGCGCAGCGTCGGGCCCCAGCAGGCGCAGTTGTTGGGGCAGATGGCGTTTGAAGGCGGCAGGATCATCCGTGAGCGCGTGGCCAAGTATCAGATCCAGTGCGACTTGAAGGACGGTGGCGTGTTCGCCGCCCTCAACAGCAAGCACATGGGCCACCTGGAGTCGCAAAAGCGTCTGTGGGAGCGCTACGGCCATACGCAACTGGAGTTGCTGGACGAGCGCCGCATCCGCGAGGTGGTGGCCTGTGACAACTATGTGGGGGGTTTGCTGGACATGAGCGGTGGCCATATCCACCCGCTCAACCTGGCGCTCGGTGAAGCCGCGGCTGTGGAATCCCTGGGCGGCACGATCTATGAGCAATCGGCAGCGGTGCGCATTGAGCGCGGTGCCAATCCGGTGGTACACACCGCCGAAGGCAGGGTCAGGGCCAAATTCATTATCGTCGCGGGGAACGCTTACCTGGGCAATCTGGTGCCGGAGCTAGCGGCCAAGTCGATGCCGTGCGGCACCCAAGTGATCACCACGGCGCCACTGGGCGATGAAGTAGCCAAGACTTTATTGCCACAGGATTACTGTGTCGAGGACTGCAACTACCTGCTCGACTACTACCGCCTCACCAGCGACAAGCGCCTGATCTTCGGCGGCGGCGTGGTCTATGGCGCGCGGGACCCGGCGAATATCGAAGCGATCATCCGACCGAAAATGCTCAAGGCCTTTCCGCAACTGAAGAACGTGAAGATCGACTACGCCTGGACCGGCAATTTCCTCCTCACCCTGTCGCGTTTGCCGCAGGTCGGCCGCCTGGGTGACAACATCTATTACTCCCAGGGCTGTAGCGGTCATGGCGTGACGTACACGCACTTGGCAGGCAAAGTACTGGCGGAGGCCTTGCGAGGTCAGGCTGAGCGTTTTGATGCGTTTGCGGGCTTGCCGCATTACCCGTTCCCGGGTGGGCAAATGTTGCGCACGCCGTTTGCGGCGCTGGGAGCTTGGTACTACGGGTTGCGGGATAAATTCGGGATGTAAACACAGGCAACCTGTGGCGAGGGAGCTTGCTCCCTCGCCACATTTACATCAAGCCTTCAAGCAAAGATGCGCTTCAGAGCTGGTCGCGAGCAATCCCGCTACGAATCCGTACGATATCCGCCAATACCGCCAACGCAATTTCCGACGGCGTCCTGCTGCCCAGGTTAAGCCCGATGGGCGCGTGTATCCGCGCCAGTTCAGGCTCCCCCAACCCACCGACGCGGCGCAGTCGCTCAAAGCGTTTCTGCGAGGTCTGCAACGACCCCATCACGCCAATGTAGAACGCGTCGGTACGCACCGCTTCCATCATCGCCAGATCGTCGATACGCGGGTCATGCGTCAGCGCAACCACCGCCGTATCACGGTGACAGCCGCCGTCGGCAATAAACACCGACGGCAACTGGCGACGAATCTCCACGCCATTGAGCACCACGCCTTCGAGCACTTCATCACGTGGGTCGCAGAGAATCACTTCGAACCCAAGGCCGACTGCAAACTCGGCACACGCCTGCGCCACGCTGGAGTACCCGGCCAGTAATAAACGCTGAGCCGCACCGACGCGGATGCGCACCCGCTCACTGTCACGCTCGATGCGCACGCCCTGCTCACAATCAGCGACCAGGCTGCGCGCCCCGCTGGCCAGGTCGACCTGGCGAATCAAGCGGCGCTGCCCGAGCAGCGCCGACTCCACTTCACGCAGGTGCGCCTGCACCTCGCAGTCAGGCTCGAACTTCTCAACCAATACATCGAGAATGCCGCCGCAGGGCAGGCTGACCCGCGAGCGCGGATCGTCCCCTGCGCCGTAGCGCACCACGTTGACCGCAGCGAAAAACGCACCTTCGGCGACGCGTTCGAGAAAGTCTTCCTCGACGCAACCACCCGACAACGACCCAATCCACTGCCCAGCGGCGTTCACCGCCAGCAGCGAACCCGGCGCCCGCGGCGCCGAGCCGTAGGTGGCCAGCACCGTACAGAGCCAAATGCGCTGCCCCGCCACCGACCACGCCAGCGCCCGTCGTATCACCTGCAGATCCAGATGCTGCATGTCAGTGCGCCTTGTGCTCGATGGACGGCGCCTCAGCCTGCAGCTTCTGCACATCGCTCACCGCCAGCTCCGCCGATTGCCCGCCCCAGCCTTGGCGCAGGTAATTGATCAGATCGGTGAGTTGTTCCGGGCTGAGTTTTCCCGCGAAGCCCGGCATCGGTTGCATGTGCTCGAACCCGGAGAACTTCTGCTCGCCAATCCCGTCCTCGATCACCCGCACCAGGTTGCGCGGGTCTTCCAGACGCAGCGTGGTGTTGCCGCGCATCGCCACCGCGATGTGCGGCTTGCCTTCACCATCGGCGGCATGGCAACCGGCACAGACGTTCAGGTATTCCTGGCGGCCGCGCTGAGCGCTCGGGCCAAGGTGTTCCACCGGCACTTCGACCAGCGCCTTGGCTGCGGGCGGTTTATCACCGAGCAGGAAGGTCGCCATCGCGGCCAGGTCCGTATCGCTCAGGCCCTGGGTGCTGTTGTGGAACACCGGGAACATCTCGTTGAACATCGTCCCTTGTGCGCTCATGCCATGCTTGAGGAACGTGGCCAGGTCCTGCTCATTCCAGCCGCGCGCGGCCAGGTCGGTGGCGAGCAGGCTGGGCGCCAGATAGCCATTGAGGATGCCGCCGGTCAGGCGCTTGTCCAGCTCCATCGCACCGGGCAGGCCACGTGGCGTGTGGCATTCGCCGCAGTGGCCGAGCACTTCGACCATGTACTGGCCGCGCTTCCAGGCTTCGCTCTTGCCTTCGGCCGGTTCCAGTTTCAGCGCTTTGCCGTACAGCACGTTCCAGCCCATCAGGCCCAGGCGCACGTTGAAGGGAAAGCTCAGGCTCGTGACCGGCGCTGCGCGCTCGATCGGCTCGATGGTTTTGAGGTACGCATGAATGGCGTCCGAGTCTTCACGCGGCATCAGGTGGTACGAGGTGTAGGGCATCGCCGGATACAAGTACGCACCGTCGCGACGCTTGCCTTCGGTCAACGCGGCGAAGAACTCGTCATCGCTGTACAAGCCGATGCCGTGTTCTTTGCTTGGTGTGATATTGGTGCCGTAGATGGTGCCGAACGGCGAGACAATCGGCAGGCCGCCGGCAAACGGCGCGCCGCCCGGTGCAGTGTGGCAGGCCATGCAGTCAGCGGCGCGGGCGAGGTATTCGCCGCGCTTGGCTTGATCATCAGCGTGGGCAAACAATACCGGCGCGGCAAGGCCGACCGCCAAGGCCAGGCGGGTCAGAAAAAGCTTCATGCTTAACCCTCCTTGACCAGGCCGAGATCGGTCAGCACGTTGCGGGTGGCGTTGTAATAACGCACGTACCCGGTACAACGGCAGACGTGATGACCGAGGCTGTCCTCGATGACTTGTTCCAGCTTGCTGTGCACGGTCGGCTGGCGTTGCAGTTTCTCCACCAACACGGTCGCCGCGTTGACGAAGCCCGGCGCGCAATAGCTGCACTGAAAGGCGAACTCATCCACGAAGCGCTGCTGGATCGGACTGAGCTCAGTGACCTGGCCCGACTCATCGCGCTTGGCATGGCCTTCGATAGTGCGCACTTGCTTGCCTTCGAAGTAATGCGCGCCGGTGATGCAGGTGCGCACTTCTTCGCTGGTGCCGTCCGGGTTGTCGACGATCACCACACAGGCGTGGCAAATGCCCTGGCCGCAGCCCAGCCGCGAGCCCGTGAGGTTTTTGTATTCGTGCAGGTAGTCGATCATCGGCAGGTCATCAGGGATGTCCACCGGGCCGACGGGTTGACCATTGAGGGTCAGTTGAAGCGGACGGTTAGCCATTGAGGGCCTCCTTGATGCGGGCAGCCGTGATTGGCAGGTCGCGAACACGTTTACCGATGGCGTGTGCCACCGCATTACCGATGGCCCCGACAATCGGGATCATCACCACTTCAGCGATACCTTTGGACGGGTCGCTTGGCGACAGCGCCGGCAGAATCTCCGAGGTCTGCTTCCATACGGCAACGTGACGCGCCATCGGCAGACGGTAGCGGTTGAAGTTCCAGTCGCCCTCCCCCGGCCCGCCTTCGTACAACGGCATTTCCTCCATCAACGCGTGACCGATACCCATGGCCACTCCACCCTCGAGCTGGCCTTTGACCAACTCTTCAACCAGCACACGCCCGCACTCGACCCATGAATGGTGATTGAGCACTTCGACCTGCGCCGAACCCTTGTTGACCTTCAACTCGACCAACGTGGCGACGGGGCTGTAGTACGTCACCGCAGCGTTATTCAACTGGGTGGCGGGATAGCTGACGTTCTGGCGATCGAGCAGGTGGAAACCGGCAGTGCTCATCAGCGCCTGCTTGGCTTTCGGTGCGCCATCGCCGTATTTCACCGCCAGACCGTCGAGCGGCAGGCGCTCGCGCACGCCGTCGATGCTGTACTCAGCCTCGGCCCAGCTCCAGCGGTTGAACCCGTGGACCGTGGCAGCGGTGACCAGGCCTCGCTCATGAGCGCGCCTGGCCAGTTCTTCAAAGCTCAATGGCTGCATGCCGTTGGCGGTGAGCTTGCCGTCCACCCAATGTGCGTCTTCGCGGCGTACCACATAGGGGTTGGCCTGGCCGCCGAACGGGCCCTGGCGCCAGATCTCTAGCGCCGCTGGCCACAGGCCGTGGTTGAACAGCACACGCGCCGCTTCGCGGGTGGCGTGGCTGAAGTAGTACGCCGAGTTGGTCGCCGAAGACGCCGAAGCGCGCTTGCCCACCCAACGCGGGTTACGCAGCAGGTTGTCCTGCTCGGCCTGGCTCATGGTGTAAGGGTTGCCGCCGGTGACCAGTTGCATTTCCTGCCATTGTGTTTCGCCGGTCTTCACTTCGTGGGCCGGGCTGCCGAGGAAGTCGGCAACCACCAGCGACTGCGAAGTGGACATGCCGGTGCCGATTTCGATTCCGATGTGGCGCAGGCTGATGCGACCGTCAGCGCTGAATTCAACACTGGCCATCGGCGCTTCGGAACCGGTGCCGAAGTCTTTCTGGCAGATGGCAAAACCGACGCCATACCAGTTATCCGGGTCTGCGGCTTCGCGTTGTTGCTTGATCGCGTCACGGTTTTTCCACACGTCGTGCACAGCGGCCTTGTCGAGAATTTCGTGCAGCCGCAACGCACCGGCAGGGATCGCGCCCTGGGTGTTCTTCATGCCCGAACGCAATGCGTTCTTGCGCCGCAGCTCGATGGCATCCACACCAAGGCGGCCGGCGATTTCGTCGACCATCATTTCGGTCGCCGCCATGCTTTGCAGGGTGCCGTAGCCCCGCATCGAACCGGCTTCAACGCCACGGGAATGGTACGCGGTGACTTGCAGGTCGTTCTGCGGCATGTAGTAGATCGACTGCGCCGCCGTGGCGCCGACCGCAGCCACCGATGGGCTGTAGTTGATCCGGCCACCGCCGTCGACGCTCATGTCGGCGAGGAAGATTTTGAAGCTGTGGTCGTTCTTGTCGACCGCCAACTGATAGCGGATATCGAATGGGTGACGCTTGATGCCGCTCTGGAATTGCTCGTAACGGTCGTTGGCCAGGCGCACCGGCACACCAGCGCCATACAACGCAGCGAGGGCGGCGTAGTAGACGAAAATGTTGTGGTCTTTGGAACCGTAACCCACGGTGTAACCCGGGTGCATGTTCAGATGAGCCAGGCCGAAGCGCGACGGCGAGATCATCTTGGCGGTCTCGGTCGCAACTTCCAATGGGCACTGGGTGGCCACCACAAAGTGCAGGGTTTTGGTCGCTGGATCGTACCAACCGTTGCCGTTGTCCGGCTCCATGGCGGCCGGTTCGATCGATGGGGTTTTGTAGCGCTCGTCAAACACTAGCCAGTTGTCCGGTGGCGTGTTGATCTGGCTCTTCATGCGCTCGGCGTAGAACAGCCCGCGCTCGGTCAGGTTGCCGTGCAGGTTCGGCTGGGAATTCCACACTGGGCGACGGTTTTTCAGCATCGGGAACAGGATCGAATCCTTGAGGCTGGCGAATTCGTCTTCATCGGCCGAGGTCGGGCCACCCACGCGCACGTAGCGGAAGCTACCGTAGGGGTCACCTTCGTAATACGGCACTTTGGCGCCGTAACGAATCGCCTTGTCATTGAACTTGAGTTTGTTCTTGGCCTGACGGAAACGCTCGAAGTCGTTCCAGATCAGGATCGCCACCGGGTGACCGATGAACATCGGCACTTTGCCCTCGGGTAGCAACGGGTCCGGCGCATGTTCTTCCGGGAAGACGATACCGTCCTTGTCCAGGTCGGCAGCGGTGACAATACGGTCCGGCTGCAGCTCGGCGCCAAGCCACGACAGGTCGTAGCCCGCGTAGATGTGGTCGGCCTTGATGGTTTTGAGCAACATGGCGTGACCTTGCTGCTGGGGCCAGCCAGGCATGTCCTTGGAACGGATGTCGCGGGCAAACACCTTGCTGCCGCAGACTTTCGACAAGGCATCGTTACGCTGGCGCGCCTTGCCGTTATGGCCAAGCCACTTTTCAGACGGCACGGTCACGCTGTTTTCCATCAAGGCAGCCAGCGCCTGGGTGCTGAGCGGCGTGAGCGTGACACTCACACCCGCCACCAGCCCGCCCTGGAGGAACGAGCGCCGGGTTATTTCACGGTTGGACATGGATCATCCTCTGAGCGGTTATAAATCCGCCCTTATGGTTAAGTACACCGAATCTGGAGACTTGCAGAAACCTTTCTCGACGAATCAAAAGGCCATGATGACAGTGCAAAGTTGACCGAAGGGTTAACTTTAAAGGTTTCTGCGCCTGCGGCAAATAACCACATTGAAATTTTTTGACACAACAACGCAAAACGGCCGACAGAATCGAAATGTTCTGCCGGCCGTTTGCCGATAATGAGCGCTGTTGGTAGCGAAGAAGATGAGGCTTTTTTTCAAACCCCAGACACAAAAAACCCCGGTCTTTCGACCAGGGTCTTTGCTATCGGATCAAGGTGAGCCAGTGGCTTTCCTTGTGCTTCAAGGCGTTCAGTGGGCCTTGATGCAGATATGGCGCAGCGGACGGGACTCGAACCCGCGACCCCCGGCGTGACAGGCCGGTATTCTAACCGACTGAACTACCGCTGCGTATCGCTTGGCTGATTGAGCATGAACCCTCAACCACCTTTAAACATCTGATCGATCAGCCTTGGCTGTTCAATCTCAAGCCCGACATATCGAACCTGGAAAATATGGCGCAGCGGACGGGACTCGAACCCGCGACCCCCGGCGTGACAGGCCGGT
>JACRYN010000029.1_pt2 | contig 44256 bp, 34 predicted proteins | sample 8023231 | NCBI WGS metagenome assembly JACRYN01 (sample SAMN15756473, study PRJNA655841) | gut metagenome | isolation source: fecal sample D84 from domestic dog with diarrhoea | host: Canis lupus familiaris | place: South Africa: Mmabatho, Mahikeng | collected 2019-09
CTCAAGTCGTGCGCCTGGCTCGGGACGCGGAGCGTCCCAGGCGGCATTCCCACGCTCCCGCGTGGGGAGCGCATCGCGTGACGCTCTGCGTCACCCTTGCAGAGTGCTCAAGTCGTGCGCCTGGCTCGGGACGCGGAGCGTCCCAGGCGGCATTCCCACGCAGAGCGTGGGAATGATCGAGGGAACCGCGTTATTGTTCTAGCCTCAGGTATCAAGCCTCTTGATCGTTCCCACGCTCCCGCGTGGGAACGCATCGCGTGACGCTCTGCGTCACCCTTGCAGAGTGCTCAAGTCGTGCGCCTGACACACCGCATCGCAGGCAAGCCAGCTCCCACACTTGAATCGGTTACCACTCGAAAATCGGCCCCGAAAGCAAAGTTGGAAGGCTTCTTGCAACCCCGCCTCCAAGTCGCCCTCCAGCGTCAAAACTTTGCTTCAAGGACCCGAGGAATACCGGTGGTAGATCGCTCTCAAATGCTCAACACGGCCCGTGGCACCCTGACTGACCTGTCGCGGGGCAATCTGGGTGTGCCGTTGTTGTTGCTGGTGATGCTGGCAATGATGATGTTGCCGATGCCGCCGTTCCTGCTCGACGTGTTCTTTACCTTCAACATTGCCCTGTCCGTCGTTGTGTTGCTGGTGTGCGTGTACGCTTTGCGACCACTGGATTTCGCGGTGTTCCCGACGATTCTGCTGGTGGCGACCCTGCTGCGTCTGGCATTGAACGTCGCTTCCACGCGGGTGGTGATGCTCCACGGCCAGGACGGCCACGCCGCCGCCGGCAAGGTAATCCAGGCCTTCGGTGAGGTGGTCATCGGCGGTAACTACGTGGTCGGTATCGTGGTGTTCGCGATCCTGATGATCATCAACTTCGTCGTGGTGACCAAGGGCGCCGGGCGGATTTCCGAGGTGAGCGCGCGGTTTACCCTCGACGCCATGCCCGGCAAGCAGATGGCCATCGACGCCGACCTCAACGCCGGCCTGATCGACCAGGGCCAAGCCAAGGCCCGTCGGGCGGAAGTCGCCCAGGAAGCCGAGTTCTACGGCTCCATGGACGGTGCCAGCAAGTTTGTGCGCGGCGACGCCATCGCCGGCCTGTTGATTCTGTTCATCAACCTGATCGGCGGTGTGGCCGTCGGTATGTTTCAGCACGGCATGACATTCGGCGATGCCGGCAAGGTGTATGCCTTGCTGACCATCGGTGACGGTTTAGTGGCGCAATTGCCATCACTGTTGTTATCCACAGCGGCGGCCATCATGGTTACCCGTGCTTCGGGCTCCGAAGATATGGGCAAGCAGATCAGTCGGCAGATGTTCGCTTCGCCCAAGGCCCTGGCCGTGGCGGCGGGCATCATGGCGATCATGGGCATTGTGCCGGGCATGCCGCACTTCTCGTTCCTGAGCATGGCGGCCTTGGCGGGTGGTGCGGCGTACCTGTTCTGGAAAAAGCAGAACCAGGTCAAGGTCCAGGCCCAACAGGAAATCGCCCGTCAGCAGGAGCTGCTGCCATCCCCGGCCCGCGCCCAGGAAACCAAGGAATTGGGCTGGGACGACGTCACGCCCATCGACATGATCGGCCTGGAAGTCGGTTACCGCCTGATCCCGCTGGTCGACCGCAACCAGGGTGGGCAACTGCTGGCGCGGATCAAGGGTGTGCGCAAGAAGCTGTCCCAGGACCTGGGTTTCTTGATGCCCACGGTGCATATCCGTGACAACCTCGACCTGGCCCCCAGCGCTTATCGCCTGACCCTGATGGGGGTAATCCTGGCCGAAGCCGAGATCTACCCGGACCGCGAACTGGCGATCAACCCCGGCCAAGTGTTCGGTACCCTCAACGGCATTACCGCCAAAGATCCGGCTTTCGGCCTGGAAGCGGTGTGGATCGAAGTCAGCCAGCGCAGCCAGGCGCAGTCCCTCGGTTACACCGTGGTGGATGCCAGCACCGTGGTCGCCACGCACCTCAACCAGATTCTCTACAAGCACTCCCACGAGTTGATCGGCCACGAGGAAGTCCAGCAATTGATGGGCTTGCTGGCCAAATCGTCGCCAAAACTGGCCGAAGAGCTGGTGCCTGGCGTGCTGTCACTGTCGCAGTTGCTCAAGGTGTTGCAAGCGCTGTTGGCCGAACAGGTGCCCGTGCGCGACATTCGCAGCATTGCCGAGGCCATCGCCAACAATGCCGCCAAGAGTCAAGATACTGCCGCTCTGGTGGCGGCGGTGCGTGTCGGCGTGTCCCGCGCAATCGTGCAAAGCATTGTAGGGACTGAGTCGGAGCTGCCTGTGATCACCCTGGAGCCCAGGTTGGAACAAATATTGCTCAATAGTATTCAGAAGGCAGGGCAAGGCCAGGAAGAGGGCGTTTTACTGGAGCCAAGCATGGCTGAAAAGCTGCAGCGTTCGTTGATCGACGCCGCACAGCGCCAGGAAATGCAGGGCAACCCGGTGATCCTGCTGGTGGCCGGCCCGGTTCGCGCGATGTTGTCGCGGTTCGGACGCCTGGCCGTACCGAATTTGCACGTGTTGGCTTACCAGGAAATTCCTGACAATAAGCAAGTGACTATTGTCGCGACAGTTGGGCCCAATGGCTGAGGTAGTGGGTTATGCAAGTTAAGCGTTTTTTCGCCGCCGATATGCGTCAGGCCATGAAACTGGTCCGTGATGAGCTGGGCGCCGATGCCGCGATTATCGGTAACCGTCGGATTGCCGGCGGTGTCGAGCTGACGGCTGCCCTGGATTACACGCCCCAGGCGCTGGCCCCGCGCGTGCCAAACATGGAGCTCGAAGACGAGCTGCGCAAGACCGCCTCGCGCATTGTGTCGGCCCAGGCTGAACTGAGCATGCGTGGCGACAGCGATGCCAGCACCAATCGCCAGCTGTTTGCCGGCCTGCCGCTGACCGCCGCCGAGCCGCTGGTTGAACCCACCTTTGTCGAACCGCCGCGTCCTGCAGCGCCTGCCCCGGCTGCCGCAGTTGACCAGCGCGTGATTGACTCGATGCGTTTTGAACTCAACGGCCTGCGTGAATTGCTCGAAGTGCAGCTCGGCTCGCTGGCCTGGACCCAACTGCAAGGCAGCAAGCCGCAGCAAGCCAACCTCTGGCGTCGCCTGCAACGCATCGGCCTGTCCGGCCCGTTGTCCCGCGACCTGCTGGCCTTGACCGCTGAAGTCGAGGAGCCGCGCCAGGCCTGGCGCATGCTGCTGGCGCACTTGGCGCGCATGATTGCCACGCCGGAAATCGAACCCCTGGAAGAGGGCGGTGTAATCGCCATGGTCGGCCCCGCCGGCATGGGCAAGACCACCACCCTGGCAAAGCTTGCGGCCCGTTACGTGCTTAAATATGGCGCGCAGAATATCGCCCTGGTGAGCATGGACAGTTACCGTATCGGCGCTCAGGAGCAGCTCAAGACCCTGGGCCGCATCCTCAACGTGCCGGTAACCCATGTCGACCCGGGCCAGTCCCTGGCCAATGCCCTCGACCCGTTGCTGCGCAAGCGCGTGGTGCTGATCGATACCGCCGGCCTGCAAGCCAGTGATCCGGCGCTGCGCATGCAGCTCGAAAGCCTGGCCGGGCGAGGCATCAAGTCAAAAAATTACCTGGTGCTTGCAACCACCAGCCAGAAACAGGTTCTTACCGCTGCTTATCACAGTTACAAGCGTTGCGGCCTGGCCGGTTGCATCCTCACCAAGCTCGATGAAACCGCGAGCCTGGGCGAGGTGTTGAGCCTGGCCATCAGCCATGAATTACCGGTTGCCTACCTCACCGACGGGCCGCGGATCCCGGATGATCTGCATCTGCCGCGCCGTCATCAGTTGGTCAGCCGTGCCGTGAGTGTGCAAATGCAAGACGAGCCTAGCGAGGAAGCGATGGCCGATATGTTCGCCGACCTTTACCACCACCCGGCTAAACGGGTGGGTTGAGGCAGGATGAACACCGTGAAATGTACCTACATCGATGGTCTGCAAGCGATTCACGCGGCCAAGCCATGTAGCCTGCGTCTAAGCAAGACAAGGTAAAGAAATAAAATGGGCAGCATGCATCCCGTACAGGTGATCGCGGTGACCGGCGGCAAAGGTGGCGTCGGGAAAACTAACGTGTCAGTGAATTTGTCCCTGGCCCTGGCAGAGCTTGGCCGTCGCGTCATGCTGCTGGATGCTGACCTGGGCTTGGCGAACGTGGACGTTCTGCTGGGGCTGACACCCAAACATACCCTGGCCGATGTGATCGAAGGCCGTTGTGAGCTGCGCGACGTGCTGCTCCAGGGCCCCGGAGGCATTCGCATCGTGCCGGCGGCCTCGGGCACCCAGAGCATGGTGCACCTGAGCCCCGCGCAGCATGCCGGGCTGATCCAGGCGTTCAGCGACATCGGCGACAACCTCGACGTGCTGGTGATCGACACCGCCGCCGGGATCGGCGAGTCGGTGGTCAGCTTTGTACGCGCAGCGCAGGAAGTGCTGTTGGTGGTGTGCGACGAGCCCACCTCGATCACCGATGCCTACGCGCTGATCAAACTGCTTAACCGTGACTACGGCATGAACCGCTTTCGCGTGTTGGCCAACATGGCCCAGAGCCCGCAGGAAGGGCGCAACCTGTTCGCCAAGTTGACCAAGGTCACGGATCGCTTCCTCGATGTGGCCTTACAATACGTCGGCGCAGTTCCCTATGACGAGTGTGTGCGCAAGGCCGTGCAAAAGCAGCGTGCGGTCTACGAAGCGTTCCCTCGTTCGAAATGCGCACTGGCGTTCAAGGCCATTGCCCAGAAGGTCGATACCTGGCCGTTGCCCGCCAACCCGCGGGGGCATCTGGAGTTTTTCGTCGAGCGTTTGGTGCATCAGACGAGCGCAGGACCGGTGCTATGACATCCAGCGGCTACAACCTTTACAAAAAGTCGGCACGTGACAGCCAGGGCGAATTGATCGAGCGCTATGCGCCGTTGGTCAAGCGCATTGCCTATCACCTGTTGGCGCGCCTGCCTGCGAGTGTGCAGGTCGAAGACTTGATCCAGGCCGGCATGATCGGCCTGCTTGAAGTCTCGACCAAATACGACGCCAGCAAGGGTGCCAGTTTCGAAACGTATGCGGGTATCCGTATCCGTGGCGCGATGCTCGATGAAGTGCGTAAAGGCGATTGGGCGCCGCGTTCGGTACACCGCAATACGCGCATGGTCAGCGATGCAATTCGTGCAATTGAAGCAAAAACCGGTCGTGACGCTAAAGATCATGAAGTTGCGGCCGAACTCCAATTGAGTCTCGACGATTACTACGGGATTTTGAACGATACCTTGGGCAGCCGCCTGTTCAGTTTCGACGACCTTTTACAGGACGGCGAACACGAAGGGCTGCACGAGGACGGCGCGAGCGCGCATACGGAGCCGTCGCGCGACCTGGAAGATGAACGCTTCCAGGGCGCGTTGGCCGATGCAATCGCCAATTTGCCAGAGCGTGAGCGGCTGGTGCTGGCGCTGTACTACGACGAAGAGCTTAACCTCAAGGAAATCGGTGAGGTCCTGGGGGTCAGCGAATCGCGTGTCAGCCAGTTGCATAGCCAGTGCGCAGCCCGCTTGCGGGGCCGATTGGCCGAGTGGCGCGCGCGCTGACAGGCAGTGTGGGGGCACTGCAGACGCTGCCGTGAGATCGCAAGGTTTCGCGGCTATGTGCCGTGGTGCCCTGGGCAGTCCTTTTTGTGTAACGCCTGTTGATTGAAATGGCGCGTCCAGGTGCTGGGCGCGTTTAAGACTGCTTGGAGGTCGAATTGGACAAGAACATGAAAATCCTCATCGTTGATGACTTCTCAACGATGCGGCGGATCATAAAAAACCTGTTGCGTGACCTTGGGTTCACCAACACGGTCGAGGCGGATGACGGCCTGACGGCCATTCCGATCCTCAACAGCGGGAGCATCGACTTTCTGGTGACCGACTGGAACATGCCGGGCATGACCGGTATCGACCTGCTGCGCCATGTGCGCGCCGATGAAAAACTGCGCAGCCTGCCTGTGCTGATGGTGACCGCCGAAGCCAAGCGCGAACAGATCATCGAAGCCGCCCAAGCCGGGGTCAACGGTTACGTGGTCAAGCCATTCACGGCACTGGCCTTGAAAGAGAAGATCGAGAAAATCTTCGAACGCATCCACGGCTAATGCCATCGCGGGGGAGCTATGGAGCATAACGAAACGTCACAGGGCGACTTTGAGTCGACCCTGAAAAAACATGCTCACCAGTTGGTCGACAGCCTGGAAAAAGGCCAGTTCGCCGATGCGGTGCAGTTGATCCATGAGCTTAACCAGACCCGTGACCGCGGCCTGTACCAGGAAGTGGGCAAGCTCACACGCGAGCTGCACAGCGCAATCGTCAATTTCCAGATTGACCCGCGCATGCCCCAGGCCGAAGAAATTTCCCAGATCACTGATGCCACTGAACGTCTGTCCTATGTGGTCAGGCTGACTGAGGCAGCGGCCAACCGCACCATGGACCTGGTGGAAAACGCCACGCCCCTGGTCAACGGCATGGCCACCGAAGCCCAGGCCTTGAGCCAGGACTGGGGCCGCTTCATGCGCCGCGAAGTGGGCGCTGAAGAGTTTCGTGAATTGGCGCGTCGCGTCGACGGGTTCCTGTCGCGCAGCGAACAGGAAAACCGCACGGTGGCCAGCAACCTCAACGACATCCTGCTGGCCCAGGATTACCAGGACCTCACCGGTCAGGTGATCAAGCGCGTGACCCAGTTGGTCACCGAAGTGGAAAGCAACTTGCTCAAATTGGTGCTGATGGCCGGCCAGGTCGATCGTTTTGCCGGCATCGAACATGACCGCGAAGCGATCCTCTCGGAAAAAGATCCACAAAAACATCTCGCCAAGGGTGAAGGTCCGCAGATTCATGCCGATAAACGTGAAGACGTTGTGTCAGGTCAGGATGACGTAGATGACCTGTTATCCAGTTTAGGCTTCTAAGGAGCACCCACATGAGCTTCGGCGCCGATGAAGAAATCCTTCAGGATTTCCTTGTAGAGGCCGGCGAAATTCTAGAGCAACTGTCCGAACAACTGGTCGAGCTGGAAAGCCGACCGGATGATGCGAACCTGCTCAATGCAATTTTTCGCGGTTTTCACACTGTAAAAGGGGGCGCCGGCTTCCTCCAGCTCCATGAGCTGGTGGAGTGCTGCCACATCGCCGAGAACGTCTTCGACATCCTGCGCAAGGGTGAGCGTCACGTCGACTCGGAATTGATGGACGTGATTCTCGAAGCACTGGATGCGGTCAACGGCATGTTCAGCCAGGTGCGTGAACGTGCGCCGATCACTGCCGCCACGCCGGAACTGCTGGCCGCCCTGGCGCGCCTGGCCGAACCTGCCGACACCGCGGCTGCGCCGGTGGTCGAGGCCGCACCGGAGCCGGTGGCGCAAGCCGAGCCGGACGTGACCGACAGCGAGTTCGAACAACTGCTCAACTCCCTCAGCGCGGTCAAGGCCGAGGCTGAAGCGCCGGTGCAGCCTGCCGCGACGCCGAGCAGTGAAGACATTACCGACGCCGAATTCGAGTCGTTGCTCGACCAGTTGCACGGCAAAGGCCAGTTCGCAGCAGATGCCGTGGCCCCGCCTGCCGCTGCGCCAGAAGCACCCGCTGCCAACGCCAGCACCGACATCACCGACGACGAGTTCGAGGCACTTCTCGACCAACTGCATGGCAAAGGCACCTTTGTGGCTGAAGCCCTGCCTGAGGTGGCGGCCACTGCCGCCGCTGCGCCAGCGGCCAGCGCAGCACCTGCCGATGATGGGCTGATCTCCGATCACGAATTCGAAGCCCTGCTCGACGAGTTGCACGGCAAAGGCAAGTTCAGCGAAGTGGCCCCGGCCGCGGCCGCGCAGGTTGCAGCACCAGCCACTGCGGCACCGGTTGCTGCCAAACCTGCGCCGGCTGCCAAGCCAGCACCTGCCGCCGCCCCGGCCCCTGCGCGTGCAGCGGCCCCAGCGGCAGCGGAAAAACCTGCCAGCGAAGCCGAAACCACCGTGCGCGTGGATACCGCGCGCCTGGACGACATCATGAACATGGTGGGCGAACTGGTGCTGGTGCGTAACCGCCTGGTGCGCCTGGGCCTGAACAGTGGCGACGAAGCCATGCAGAAGGCCGTGTCGAACCTCGACGTGGTCACCGCCGACCTGCAAACCGCGGTGATGAAAACGCGGATGCAGCCGATCAAGAAAGTCTTCGGCCGTTTCCCGCGCCTGGTTCGCGACCTGGCGCGCCAGCTCAAGAAAGAAATCAACCTGGAGCTGGTGGGCGAAGAAACCGACCTCGACAAAAACCTCGTCGAGGCCCTGGCCGACCCGCTGGTCCACTTGGTGCGCAACGCGGTCGACCACGGCGTAGAAACTCCGGAAGAACGCGAAGCTGCGGGCAAGTCCCGCAACGGCAAAGTGATTTTGGCGGCGGAGCAAGAGGGCGACCACATCCTGCTGTCGATCACCGATGACGGCAAAGGCATGGACCCGACCATCTTGCGCAATATCGCGGTCAAGCGCGGCGTGATGGACAAGGACGCCGCCGACCGCCTCACCGATACCGAGTGCTACAACCTGATCTTTGCCCCGGGGTTTTCGACCAAGACCGAGATCTCCGACGTGTCCGGGCGTGGCGTGGGCATGGACGTGGTGAAGACCAAGATCAGCCAGCTCAACGGCTCGATCAATATCTACTCGACCAAGGGCCAGGGCTCCAAGATCGTCATCAAGGTGCCGTTGACCCTGGCGATCATGCCGACCCTGATGGTGATGCTGGGCAACCAGGCGTTCGCCTTCCCGCTGGTCAACGTCAACGAGATCTTCCACCTCGACCTGTCGCGCACCAACGTGGTGGACGGCCAGGAAGTGGTGATCGTGCGCGACAAAGCGTTGCCGCTGTTCTACCTCAAGCGCTGGCTGGTGGCCTCGGCCGCCCATGAAGAACAGCGCGAAGGCCATGTGGTGATTCTGTCCGTGGGCACCCAGCGCATCGGCTTTGTGGTCGACCAACTGGTGGGCCAGGAAGAAGTGGTGATCAAGCCTTTGGGCAAGATGCTGCAGGGAACCCCAGGCATGTCGGGCGCAACCATTACCGGTGACGGTCGCATCGCACTGATTCTCGATGTTCCGAGCATGCTCAAGCGTTACGCCGCACGGCGTATTTGATTTTGGTGGGGCAGGGCGGTCATGCCCGCCCCGCCTAACGGAGTGTTTATGGCAGTCAAGGTCCTGGTGGTGGACGATTCGGGTTTCTTCCGCCGCCGCGTCTCGGAAATTCTTTCCGCTGATCCAACGATCCAGGTGGTCGGCACGGCCACCAACGGCAAAGAGGCGATCGATCAAGCCATTGCCTTGAAGCCGGACGTGATCACCATGGACTACGAGATGCCGATGATGGATGGCATCACGGCCGTGCGCCACATCATGCAACGCTGCCCTACACCGGTATTGATGTTTTCCTCGCTGACTCACGAAGGCGCGCGGGTGACCCTCGACGCTTTGGATGCCGGCGCGGTGGACTTTTTGCCGAAGAATTTCGAAGACATCTCGCGCACTCGATGTTCCGAGCATGCTCAAGCGTTACGCCGCACGGCGTATTTGATTTTGGTGGGGCAGGGCGGTCATGCCCGCCCCGCCTAACGGAGTGTTTATGGCAGTCAAGGTCCTGGTGGTGGACGATTCGGGTTTCTTCCGCCGCCGCGTCTCGGAAATTCTTTCCGCTGATCCAACGATCCAGGTGGTCGGCACGGCCACCAACGGCAAAGAGGCGATCGATCAAGCCATTGCCTTGAAGCCGGACGTGATCACCATGGACTACGAGATGCCGATGATGGATGGCATCACGGCCGTGCGCCACATCATGCAACGCTGCCCTACACCGGTATTGATGTTTTCCTCGCTGACTCACGAAGGCGCGCGGGTGACCCTCGACGCTTTGGATGCCGGCGCGGTGGACTTTTTGCCGAAGAATTTCGAAGACATCTCGCGCAACCCTGACAAGGTCAAGCAGATGCTGTGCGAGAAGGTGCACAGCATTTCCCGCAGTAACCGTCGCAGCTTGTTCAGCACGCCCGCGCCAGCTGCCACGCCTGCGCCCGCAGCAGCGGCGCCGACCTCGTCGTTTGCGCGCCCGGCGCCTGCGCCCGTGGCCCGGCCTGCGGTAGCGCCGGTACGTGCCGCCGCAGCGCCGAGTGCGCATTCGCCCGCGCCCAAGCGCAAGGCTTACAAACTGGTCGCCATCGGCACCTCCACTGGCGGCCCGGTGGCCTTGCAGCGGGTATTGACTCAACTGCCGGCCAACTTCCCGGCGCCGATTGTGCTGGTGCAACACATGCCGGCGGCGTTCACCAAAGCCTTCGCCGAGCGCCTGGACAAGCTGTGCCGTATCACCGTCAAGGAAGCCGAGGATGGCGACGTTCTGCGTCCTGGCCTGGCACTGCTGGCGCCGGGCGGCAAGCAGATGATGGTGGACGGGCGTGGCGCGATCAAAATCCTGCCGGGCGATGAGCGCCTGAACTACAAGCCGTGTGTGGACATCACCTTCGGTTCGGCGGCCAAGTCCTATGGCGACAAAGTTCTGGCGGTGGTGCTCACCGGTATGGGCGCCGATGGCCGTGAAGGTGCGCGCCTGCTCAAACAGGGCGGTAGCGCCATCTGGGCCCAGGATGAAGCCAGTTGCGTGATCTATGGCATGCCCATGGCCATCGTCAAGGCTGACCTGGCCGATGCGGTCTACAGCCTGGACGACATCGGCAAGCACCTGGTGGAGGCCTGCCTCTGATGGATGTGTTGAGCCTGATCGGCATCACCATGGCGTTTGTCGCCATCATTGGTGGCAACTACCTGGAAGGCGGCCACCTCGGCGCCTTGGCCAACGGCCCGGCAGCGCTGATCGTGATCGGTGGCACCGTGGGCGCGGCGTTGTTGCAGTCGCCCCTGAGCTCATTCAAGCGTGCCATGCAGATTCTGGTGTGGATCATTTTTCCGCCACGGGTCGACCTGGCAGGCGGTATCGACCGTGTGGTCAATTGGAGCCTCACCGCCCGCAAGGAAGGCCTGCTGGGCCTGGAAGGCGTGGCCGATGCCGAGCCTGACAGCTACGCGCGCAAAGGCCTGCAACTGTTGGTCGATGGCGCCGAACCGGAAGCGATCCGCAGCATCCTCGAAGTGGATTTCTACACCCAGGAAAGCCGTGACATCAATGCGGCCAAAGTCTTTGAAAGCATGGGCGGCTATGCGCCGACCATTGGCATCATCGGCGCGGTGATGGGCCTGATCCACGTGATGGGCAACCTGGCTGACCCTTCGCAACTGGGCAGCGGCATTGCCGTGGCATTTGTCGCGACCATCTACGGCGTGGCCAGTGCCAACCTGGTGTTGCTGCCGGTGGCCAGCAAGCTCAAGTCGATTGCCATGCGCCAGTCGCGTTATCGCGAAATGTTGCTCGAAGGCATCCTGTCGATTGCCGAGGGCGAAAACCCGCGCTCCATCGAATTGAAGCTTCAGGGCTTCATGGATTGATGGGTATGCACATTGACCTGTGGCCAGTGAGCTTTATGTGGCGAGCGAGCTTGCTCGCGCTGGGCTGCGAAGCAGCCCCAAAACCAGGTACCGCAATCTGTCTGAACAAACGCGTTGCCTGGATGGGGGCCGCTTCGCGCCCCAGCGCGAGCAAGCTCGCTCGCCACAGTAAAGCGGCCAATAGCGGTCAGGGAGGTATTTGCCTGTGAGCCGTCGCCGTCGCGAGCCTGAAGAGCACGTCAACCACGAACGCTGGCTGGTGTCCTACGCGGACTTCATCACCTTGCTGTTCGCGTTTTTCGTGGTGATGTACTCGATCTCGTCGATCAACGAAGGCAAGTACAAGATCATTTCCCAGGCGCTGGTCGGCGTGTTCAACGATGCCGAGCGGGCGCTCAAGCCGATCCCCATCGGCGAAGAGCGGCCCAAGACGGTGACCCCGGCCAAGCCCCTGGTCAATGACAGTGATGAAACCGCCGCCGGCATCCAAGGCACCAGCGACCCGCTCAAAAGTATCGCCGACGATATCAGTGCCGCCTTTGGCGACCTGATCAGCTCCAACCAGATGACCGTGCGCGGCAATGAGTTGTGGGTGGAGATCGAGCTGAACTCCAGTCTGTTGTTCGCCAGTGCCGATGCGTTGCCCAGTGACCAGGCGTTCACGATCATCGACAAGGTGGCGGCGATCCTCAAACCGTTTGAAAACCCGATCCACGTGGAAGGCTTCACCGACAATTTCCCCATCAGCACTGCGCAGTACCCGACCAACTGGGAACTGTCCTCGGCCCGCGCATCGAGCATCGTGCGCATGTTGGCCATGCAGGGCGTGAACCCCCAGCGCCTGGCGTCGGTGGGCTATGGTGAATTCCAGCCGGTGGCCAATAACGCCACGGTGGAAGGCCGTGCCCGTAACCGCCGGGTGGTGCTGGTGGTCTCGCGCAACCTGGATGTGCGTCGCAGCCTGACCGGTACCGGTACCGCCAATGCCACCCCGGATGCGGCGTTGAAGCGTGCTGGCACACAAACTGCACCGCCCGTTGTCAAACCGCCGGTCCGACCGAGTAACGTCAATTCTCCGTCGCTGGCTCAATAACCGTATGCAATGTCTCGGTCGCGCCTGTGCCCGCCGGGAGGAACCAACCGAATGAGAGTCTGGGCAGTTGCCAATCAAAAGGGTGGAGTCGGCAAGACCACCACTTCCATCGCCTTGGCCGGTTTGCTGGCCGAAGCGGGCAAGCGTGTGGTCGTGGTCGACCTGGACCCCCACGGTTCCATGACCAGCTATTTCGGCTACGACCCGGATGCGCTGGAACATAGCTGCTATGACCTGTTTTTGCACAAGGGCAGCGTGCCGGCGGATCTGCCTGGGCAACTGCTGTTGCCCACCAGCAACGAAAGTATTTCCCTGCTGCCGTCGAGCACCGCCCTGGCCACGCTGGAGCGCCAGTCGCCAGGCCAGAGCGGCCTGGGTCTGGTGATCGCCAAGACCCTGGCGCAGCTGTGGCAGGACTTCGATTACGCGATCATTGACAGCCCGCCGTTGCTCGGCGTGCTGATGGTCAACGCGTTGGCGGCCAGCCAGCAATTGGTGATCCCGGTGCAGACCGAGCACCTGGCGGTCAAGGGCCTGGAGCGTATGGTCAGCACCCTGGCGATGATCAACCGTTCGCGCAAGCAGGCGCTGCCGTTCAGCATCGTGCCGACCTTGTTCGACCGTCGCACCCAGGCGTCCCTCGGCACCTTGCGCGTATTGCGCGATGCCTACCCGGACACTATCTGGAACGGTTACATCCCGGTGGACACGCGCCTGCGTGACGCCAGCCGTGCCGGGCTCACACCGTCGCAGTTCGACGGCAAGAGCCGTGGCGTGCTGGCCTACCGTGCGTTGCTCAAGCACCTGCTGTCGCAACAACTTGTGGCGCAGGTGGCGTGATGAACCGTCCTGTCGAATTCAAGACCCGCCCGCAACTGGCACTGGAATCCTACCTGGATGCCTTGCTGCAGGATGCGACGGCCGAGGAACTGCCAGAACCGATTCTGGTACTTGAGCCTGCTGTCGAACCCGAAAGCCCGCTGGATGAATTCCAGCAGGCGGTGATGGAAGAGCAGGCACGGGATGCGCAGGGGGTGGAGGCGCCCGTGGTGGTGCCGAGCGCCCCGGCAGTGGTGGCGCCCCCGGTGGTTGAACCGCTGGTGGACGTGCACTTGCCGCCCAGCATCACGCCGCCACCGGTGACGGGCGACGGTCGCCCCTCGTGGGCTGCCGAGCCGTTCGAGTGCCTGCTGTTCGACGTCGCCGGGTTGACCCTGGCGGTGCCGCTGGTGTGCCTGGGCTCGATCTATTCCCTGGAAGGCCAGGAGCTGACGCCGCTGTTCGGGCAGCCGGAGTGGTTCCTCGGCATCCTGCCCAGCCAGGCCGGCAACCTCAAGGTGCTGGATACGGCGCGTTGGGTGATGCCCGACCGCTACCGCGATGATTTTCGCCAGGGCCTGCAATACGTGATCTCGGTGCAGGGCTACGAGTGGGGGCTGGCGGTGCATCAAGTCAGCCGCTCGTTGCGCCTGGACCCCAATGAAATCAAATGGCGCAGCCACCGCGGCCAGCGGCCGTGGCTGGCGGGCACGGTGATTGAACACATGTGCGCGTTGCTGGATGTCGCCGAACTGGCCGAGTTGATCGCCAGCGGTGCGGTGAAGGCAATGCCACAGAACAAACGCAGTTGATTGAACAATAAGGGCCGTGCGGTTGCGCGGCCTACGTGCACACACGCCGTCGATAGCGGCATTTGAAGGGGTCAGATGAATGAACAAGTCAGCGTCCGCACAAGGTTTGGATGATCCGATCCTGCAATGGGTGACCTTCAAGCTGGACAACGAAACCTACGGCATCAACGTGATGCGCGTGCAGGAAGTGTTGCGCTACACCGAGATCGCCCCGGTTCCAGGCGCGCCAAGCTACGTGCTGGGCATCATCAACCTGCGCGGCAACGTGGTGACGGTGATCGACACCCGTCAGCGGTTCGGCCTGGACACGGTTGAAGTCAGCGACAACACCCGTATCGTGATCATCGAAGCCGACAAGCAAGTGGTTGGCATCCTGGTCGACAGCGTGGCCGAGGTGGTTTACCTGCGCCAATCGGAAGTGGAAACCGCACCGAACGTGGGTAACGAAGAGTCGGCCAAGTTCATCCAGGGCGTGTGCAACAAGAACGGCGAGCTGCTGATTCTGGTTGAGCTGGACAAGATGATGAGCGAAGAAGAATGGTCGGAACTGGAGAGCATCTGATTGTTCCTTGAGGCAGCGGTGATTGTCCTGGCCCTGTTGTGGGCCGGGACCTTGGCGTTTGTGCTGCGCTATATGCGCCAGCAGCGGGAGTCGGCCTTGCAACAGGCCGAGCGCGATGCGGTGCGCGACCGGCGCATTCTGGAACTGGTCAAGCGTGTTGATCACTTCCAGCAAAGTGCGGTGCGGGTGGGGGATGAAGTGCATGAACTGCGCGCGATTCTCGCGCCGTTGCCCGACAGGTTGGTGCAGTTGGAGCAGCGTGATCCGTCGAACCTGTCGTTTGCCCAGGCGGCCAAGCTGGTCGGCATGGGGGCGACGGTGGATGAGCTGACGCAGTCGTGTGGGCTGACCCAGGCTGAGGCGCAGTTGATGAGTAAGTTGCACAAGGGCTGATTCTCGATAGCGGCCTGGCAGCCGACGCTTCTCTACCTTGCGCCCAACGATCCAACTGTGGGAGCTGGCTTGCCTGCGATGACGGCCTGCCAGCCGACATCTATCTGCCTGACAGCCCACATTTTGATCTGCATACCTCAATCAATTTTCTCCAGCCACAGACTTTTCCTGTTCCCCAAAGGTCAACATCCTTCAAGCACCTTGACCCAGGAGATTCTCCCAAATGACCGCCCCCAAAGCCCTGTTGATCCTCCACGGCAAACAAGCCCTCAACGAGGATGTGCGCGCTGCTGTGCTGTCGCGGCGTGAGCAGGGTGGGGAGTTGGCGGTGCGGGTGACCTGGGAGGGCGGCGATGCCCGGCGACTGGTCAATGAAGCCCTGGCCGAGGGGTACACCCATATCATTGCCGGCGGTGGCGACGGCACCTTGCGCGATGTGGCCGAAGCCATGGCCCATGCCAACACCGACGCCAGCCTGGTGCTGATGCCCCTGGGCACCGCCAATGATTTCGCCAAGGCCGCCGGCGTGCCGTTGGAGCCGGCAGGCGCCCTGGCCTTGCTGGACGTACAGCCCAAGGCGATTGACCTGGGCCAGGTCGGTGGGCAAATCTTCCTGAACATGGCCACCGGTGGTTTTGGCAGCCAGGTCACGGCCAACACGTCCGAAGACCTGAAGAAGGTCCTGGGCGGTGCCGCGTACCTGTTTACCGGTTTAACCCGCTTCAGTGAATTGAAAGCCGCCTACGGTGAATTGGAAGGCCCGGATTTCCATTGGAAAGGCGAGTTGCTCGCGCTGGGCATCGGTAACGGTCGCCAGGCCGGTGGCGGGCATGTGCTGTGCCCCGGTGCATTGGCTGATGACGGGCTGTTGGATGTCAGCATCCTGCCGGCGCCCCAGGAAGTGGTGGGCACGTTGCGTGAGTTGATGAACAACGGCTGGGGCCTGGACACCATGTTCGTGCGCGCACGCTTGCCGTGGGTGAAGATCAAGGTCGCACAAGGCTTGTACATCAACCTCGACGGCGAGCCGCTGGAAGGCGACGACCTGCACTTCGAGGCGCTGCCCAAGGCCCTGCGCGTGCACTTGCCGCTGGGTTCGCCGTTAGTCGTCCAGGCTGATGATCTGCTCACGCACGGCAAATAACACCAGGCCCGCCACGTCAAAAATCTGCAAGCGCTTCATGATCTGCGAGCGGTGGGCTTCGACAGTCTTGATGCTCAGGCCCAGGCCGTGGGCAATTTCCCGGGTGGATTTGCCGCGCACGATCAAGCGCAGGATTTCCAGTTGCCGCGCCGTCAGGCTGTGGCTGTGGGCGACAGGCGCACTGGGGGCCTGGCTACGGATCAGCGCCTGGTTGATCACTGTGTGGGCGATGGCGGGGCTCAGGTAGCGTTCGTTGTTACGCAGGGCCAGCAGGGCATGTTCCAGCTCGTTGGCGGTGGTGTCCTTGAGCAGGTAGCCGTGGGCACCAGACTCCAGGGCGCGCATGATCATCTCGGGATCGGTGTGCATCGACAGGATCAGCACTTTGCACTTGGGGTAGGCGCGCTTGAGTTGCTGCAAGGCATCCAGGCCCCCGGTGTGTTTCATCGACAGGTCCAGCAGCACAATGTCGGGCTGCAGGGCGCAGAATTTCTCAAGCAGTTGCGCGCCGTCACTGGCCTCGCCAACGACGGCGTAGCCGGGGATATCCAGGATCAGCGCGCGCACGCCGGCGCGGATCAAGGCATGGTCATCGACCAGGAGCAGGTTGCAGGTCACCGGAGAACCTTATGGGCACTGGCCCGTTCGAGGGCGCGGGGGGCCCAGGGGAAAAGTGCGTGGATGCGTGTGCCGTTGCCCGGCTGGCTGCTGACGGACACGGTGCCGCCCAACTGGTGGGCCCGTTCGCACATGCCGGCCATGCCCCGTTGGCCTTCCTTGCCGGGGTCGGCGGCAGGTGCGAAGCCCTGACCGTCATCGCATATCGTCAGGGACAGCCCTTCCGGCAAGCGTTGCAGGCGCACCAGCAGGTTGTGTGCCTTCGCATGGCGCAGCATGTTGGTGACCGCTTCCTGGGTGATGCGAAAGGCCGCCACGGCCATTTCTTCGGGAATGCCGGTGAGGCGTTGCTGGCACTCCAGACTCCAGCACACCTGGGTATTTTCCAGGGCCTTGAGCAGGTGCGCGCGCAGGCTGGCTTCCAGCCCCAGGCTTGCCAGTTGGCGAGGGTTGAGAATGGCGGACACGTCGCGCACCTTGGCCAGGGTTTCATTGAGCGTATTGCACAGCACCGAGCAATGAATTTGCAGGTCTTGGGGCAGTCGACGCTGCAACCATTCGCTCTGCAACTTGGCGGCGGTCAGCAGTTGGCCGATGTCATCGTGCAGCTCGCGGCTGAGGCGGTGGCGTTCGTTTTCCTGGACTTGCAGCAGGCGGTCGGCCAGCTCCTGGGGCTGGAACTTGATGGCTTTGCGCGAGCGCCACTGGTGCAGGGCGACCACTGCCAACGTGACCAGGTTGAGCAACACAATCACTAGTGGCAGCGGCGCGCCTTGCAGGTAAACCCACAGGCTGACCAGCAGTGAGCACAGGCACAGGGCAAGGATGAGGGGGCGCGCATGGCGGCGGGACACGAACCTTGCGATGAGTGACTTGAGGCTGGCGTACATAGCGGATGGAGCCAATGAGGGTTCACTGCGCGAAGACCGGTCACGGCGGTTGACTGGGCTCTGTCGAGAGTGCGGTGCCGGATCGTGGTTATCCATAATGAAGTTGCTTCATTTCGAGCGGGGCATGGTACCACCACTATTACCGTTGGTCGCCTGGCATATTCCTCCCTCGATATATTAACCACGTCAATGCCCTGACGGTCAGGCCAGCGCTCTTGAGTTGTATTAGTTAGACTGATTTGTACAATTTTAAGGTGCTGGCTAATTGATATTTCTTCAGTCTCTAGAAGTGTTTCATCTTTGGCTTAAACGGTCGCTTTTAGATAACACGGGTATTAAATACGACCTCTCCTTGGTTTAAGACCTCTGCTGTAGACGCTGCTGATGGCCGTAGTCTTTTTGCGGAATCTGCGAGGTCACCGTGGCAATCAGCGAAGTTTGCTCACTGTCATCCAGGCCCAGTTCCCCGGTACGGATGTCAATCAGCTCCAGTTGCCAAGCCAGTAACCTCAGGCAGTCGTGCAACGCCTCCAGGGCCTGGTCATGCAGTTGCACCGGGCTCACGGCATTGGCGATCAGGTATTGAATATGCCGGGAGAACTCGCTGATCGCCTGCAAGGCCAGGCCATCGGCTTTTTCTGCCAGTTTGGCCAAGCTGGTTTTCATGCAGTCGATGGCGTCGCTGTCATTGCGGATCAAATGCAGGTGGTTCAGGCATTCCTCGGACTTGGCCAGCAGCATTTCGGCTTCCAGCAAAAACTCGGGAAGCGCGGTTTGCCATTCGTTCGCGCTATTCATCATGCAAGTCTCCACAACTTAAGGTCGGGTGATGAGATGTCGCACCGGGTGAATGGCTTAAAACTAGCGCTGAAATACGACTGGGGCGTGTAGGTTGCTTCCGATAATCCAGTAGGACGTTTATTGAAAAACTCACGAATGCCGCCTTTAACCGCTGTTAGGCGGGATGACGCAACTTCAGTTGCCGATACGTGAGTGCCTGAAAGGCCCGTAGACCAAGGGCTTGGGTGGGCAAACAAAAGCCTGACTCCATTCATGCAATGAGAATGGCGTCACATTAATGGCTATTAGATATCGCGAATATCAGGTTGGGCCTGATTGCGTATAGGGGAATCCCCTATGTGGTGGAACTGCACGTCAATTCGACTGTCGCGCAAGGCGGCTTGATAGAGCATCAAGGGCCCAAGCAGTAAAGCATGATGTCAGTGTGACATCAATGGATTTACATGGCATTTTATTGGGGTCAAGGTCCGGCGCTTGCCGCCGATAACGTGCTTATACAGCTGCATACCCTTTCACGCGCCTGCGGCGTGTACACCAGGAGCTTTTAATGGCCGGCATTCTCGACACGGTAGATCAACGCACGCAATTGGTGGGTGAGAATCGCCTGGAAATTCTCATGTTCCGCCTCTTCGGACGGCAGTTGTTCGCGATCAACGTGTTCAAAGTGCAGGAAGTGCTGCAGTTGCCCAAGCTGACCCTGATGCCCCAGCGCCACCCGTTCGTGTGTGGGGTGGTCAACCTGCGTGGCCAGACCCTGCCGGTGATCGATCTGTCCCAGGCCATCGGCATGCGTCCTTTGGTGCCGGGCCCCAACAGCACCATTATCGTCACCGAATATAATCGCTCGGTGCAGGCGTTCCTGGTGGGCGGTGTCGACCGCATCGTCAACATGAACTGGGAAGCCATCCTGCCGCCGCCGACCAGCGCCGGTCGCCAGCACTACCTCACCGCCATCAGCAAGGTCGATGAGCAACTGGTGGAAATCATCGACGTGGAAAAAGTCCTCGCCGAGATCGTGCCCTACAACGCCAAGGTCTCCCGGGACAAACTTGAAGACCCGGTGCTGGAGCGTGCCCGTGGCCGCGAAGTGCTTCTGGTGGATGATTCCAACGTGGCGTTGTCGCAGTTGCGTGACACCCTGGGCCAGTTGGGCGTGAAGATGCACGTCGCCAGCGACGGTCTCAAGGCACTGAACATGCTCAAGGCTTGGGCCGACAGCGGCCAGGTGATGACCGACAAACTGCTGATGATCTTCACCGACGCCGAAATGCCCGAGATGGATGGCTACCGTCTCACTACCGAAATCCGCAACGACCCGCGCCTGCGTGGTCTGTACGTGGTGATGCACACCTCGCTGTCGGGCAGCTTCAATGACTCGATGGTCAAAAAGGTCGGCTGCGACAATTTCCTCTCCAAATTCCAGCCGGACAAGCTGGTGGACGTGGTACGCCAGCGACTGATGTTGGACGAAATGCCCGCCTGACTTTAGGATGACACTTTGTTTCCTAGGAAGGCAGGCCCATGCTGCGTCTCAGCGCGTTGTACCGTTACCCCTTGAAGTCCGGCAAGGCCGAAGCCTTGCAGCAGATTGGCCTGGATAAACTCGGGTTGGACGGGGATCGACGCTGGATGCTGGTGGATGAAGCCAGCGGGCGGTTCCTGACGCAACGGGCCGTGGCGAAGATGAGCCAGCTCTCGGCGTTGTGGAACAGCAGCGGGGGCCTGACCCTGAGTTCGCCGGGCTACGCGCCATTGGATGTGGCATTGCCGGGCAGCGCCAGCGAACTGCGTGGTGTGACCATCTGGCGCGACACCCTGCGTGTGCCGGATGCTGGCGATGAGGCCGCGGCCTGGGTCAGTGCATTCATTGGCAAGCCGACGCGCTTGGTGCAACTGCCCCTGGAACGTGCGCGCACCACCGAAGCCGGGTATGGCAAGGATGACGACAAGGTCGGCTTCGCTGACGGCTACCCGTTGCTGTTGATCGGCCAGGGCTCCCTCGACGACTTGTGTGAAAAGATCGGCCGCCCGATGCAGATGCTGCGTTTTCGTCCCAACCTGGTCATCGAGGGCGCCGAGGCTTTCGCCGAAGACGGCTGGAAGCGCTTGCGCATCGGCGACGTGGAGTTTCGGGTGGTCAAGCCGTGCTCGCGGTGCATCCTCACCACAGTCGACCCCCAGACCGGTGAGCGCAGCCCCGACCGCGAGCCTTTCGCGACGCTGCAAACCTACCGCCAGACCGAAAAGGGCGCGATGTTCGGCCAGAACCTGGTCAACGATGGCATCGGGCGCCTGGAAGTCGGCATGCCGGTAACGGTGCTGGAATAAAAAAGCCCGTCTCGTGGGAGACGGGCTTTTTGTGTGCCGGGTACCGCTTAGCCGCGGTATTCACACAGGTAGGCGGTGTCCACCGCAACCTTCAACTGGAACTTGCTGTTGGCCGGTACGTTGAACTGGCTGCCGGCAGCGAAGGTTTCCCAGTCGCTGCTGTCGGGCAGCTTCACGGTCAGGGCGCCGGAGACCACGTGCATGATTTCACGTTGGGCGGTGCCGAATTCGTATTCACCCGGAGCCATCACGCCGATGGTCGCCGGCCCTTCTGCGGTGCCGAAAGCGATCGACTTGACGGTGCCGTCGAAGTACTCGTTGACTTTGAACATGGGTGAATCCTCGGAAAAGATGGATGCTTACGCTCATCACTGCAGGCGCGGGCTTCTGTGGCGAGGGAGCTTGCTCCCGTTGACTGCGTAGCAGTCCCCGTTTTTTGGGGGAGCTTCGCACCCCAGCGCAAGCAAGCTTGCTCGCCACAGGATTTCGTTGGTGCAGGTGGGCAGCATCAAAGGAAAATGGCTGGCCAGTATGCCCAAGGCTGTGGACGCTGCCTAGACCGGCAATATCAGCGGCAGCAGGCGTGCGGTGTTGCGTGCATCCTCCAGGGCGCGATGCTGCTGGCCATTGAACTGCATTCCGGCCAATTGCAGCGCACCATTGAGCCCCAGCGGCTTGTCCAGGCGCCGGGCCTTGGCAAAGCGTTGCTTGAGGTTCACATGCGGGGTGTCGCCCAAGGCGCTAGCGAGGCCATGGCGCTGCCACTCCAGCTCAAGCTGCACGCGATCATAGTCACCCCAACTGGCCCAGCCTTCCAGGCGTGGCTGATGTTGGCCCAGCCAGCGCTCGAACAGCGGCCACACCTCGGTGATCGGCGCGGCCATGTCGATATTGGCCTGGGTGATATGGGTGAGTTTGCGGCAAAAGGGTGTCAGCAATGGCCGGCGCAAGGGCCGCACAAAGCGCTGGAAGTGGTCCAGTTCGCGGCCCTGGCGGTTGACCAGGCTGGCGCCGATCTCGATGACTTCCATCTCTGTCACGGGCCAGCCGCCGTCATCCGTTGTGGCTTCAAGGTCAATAATCAGCCAATGAGGCATGTGCAGGTTCCCGTACTCGTCCCTTCCTGATGGGGATAGAGCGTAGCCCGGCCCTGTAGTTCCGCCTAGGGGCGTTATTCGATCTCCAGCAAAACCTGACGGTTGCGCACCTGGTCGCCCGTCATGACGCGCATCTCCTTGACGGTGCCATCGATGCCGGCCTTCAACGGGTGCTCCATTTTCATCGCTTCGAGCACCAGCAACAGTTGGCCTTTGCTGACGGTCTCACCGACGCACACCCGTATATCGACGATGGCGCCGTCCATGGGCGCCTGGACCGTGCCGCTGCTGGCGTCGGCCTGGCGGCTGGCGACTTGCTGGGTGCGGTCTGTGACGGTCAGCCCTGGTAGCCATAGCCGGTTGCCGTCCAGGTGATAAGCGATGCGGCGGCGGCCCCCCTTGATGACGAGGCTGGCGTGACGGCCGTCGGTGGTGAGTTGCAGGTCGTCAACGCTGACGCTGTGGAGTTGGCCGTTGGCCTCCAGACGGTACGTTACGGGGACACTCGCCGTATTGCGCCAGCGCGCAAGTGTTTGGGTGTGCTGGTTGGCGCTGTGTTGATAAAACAGCGCGGCGGCCAGCTTGAGCTGTTCAGCGGTCGCCGTCTGCTGTGGGATGACGCTGAAGTGTTCGGCGATCAACCCCGTGCTGAAGTCGCCATTGATAAAGTCCGGGTGCTTGAGCAGGTCGATGAGCAAACGCTGGTTGGTCGCCACGCCCAGCAATACGCTGTCTTCCACGGCCCGCAGCAGTTTTCGCCGGGCTTCTTCGCGGCTGGCGCCGTGGGCGATGATCTTGCCCAGCATCGGGTCGTAGAACGGGCTGACGGTTTGGCCTTCAAGCAATCCATGGTCGATGCGTACGCCGGGGGCTGGTTCCCAACGCAACACGTCACCGGTTTGCGGCAGGAAGCCCTGGGCCGGGTCTTCGGCGTACAGGCGTACTTCCATGGCGTGGCCGGTCAGGGTCACCTGTGATTGGGTGAGTGGCAGCGGTTGGCCGGCGGCGATCTGCAACTGCCAGTCCACCAGGTCGAGGCCGGTAATCATCTCGGTGACGGGGTGTTCGACTTGCAGGCGCGTGTTCATTTCCAGGAAATAAAACTGGCCGTTGCGGTCGAGCAGAAACTCCACGGTGCCGGCACCTACATAGCTCACCGCCCGCCCGGCCTTGAGCGCGGCTTCGCCCATGGCCTGGCGCAGATCGGGCGTCATCACGGGGCAGGGCGCTTCTTCAATGACTTTCTGATGGCGGCGCTGTATCGAACAGTCGCGTTCGCCGAGGTAAATGAGGTTGCCATGGCTGTCGCCGAACAGCTGCACTTCCACGTGGCGCGGGTCGATCAGCGCCTGTTCGAGGATCAACTCGTCGCTGCCGAACGCATTCATGGCTTCCGAGCGTGCGGTGCGCAGTTGCTCCAGCAGCTGTTCGCGCTGGTGCACCAGGCGCATGCCACGCCCACCGCCACCGGCGCTGGCCTTGATCATCAGTGGGAAGCCGATGCGTTCGGCTTCCCGTTGCAGGGTGGCATCGTCCTGGGCACTGCCTTGATAACCGGCGATGCAAGGTACGCCGGCGTCGAGCATGGCGAGTTTGGACAGGCGTTTGCTGCCCATCAGTTCGATCGCCTCGGCGCTGGGGCCGATGAAGGTGAGCGTGGCCTGCTGGCAGGCGCGGGCAAAGTCGGGGTTTTCCGAGAGGAAGCCGTAGCCGGGGTGAATGGCGTCGGCGCCGGTCAGTTGGGCGGCGGCGAGGATGGCCTCTGTGTTCAGGTAGGACTGTTGTACGGGCGCCGGGCCGATGTGTACGGCTTCGTCGGCCATCTGCACGTGCAGGGCATCGGTATCCGCGTCGCTGTACACGGCCACGGTGCGGTAGCCGAGGGCCTGGGCAGTGCGCTGGATGCGGCAGGCGATTTCACCGCGGTTGGCGATCAGGATCTTGGTGAATGCGGGCATTGGGTTATCCCTTGGTGGATGTGGCGTGTGTTGGGGCTTCTTCGCAGGCAAGCCAGCTCCCACATTTGAAATGTCTCCCCCTGTGGGAGCTGGCTTGCCTGCGATGGCGTCATCGAGACCAACTCGGCTTTCGCTTCTGCACAAACGCCTGCGTCCCCTCGACCCCTTCTTCGCTCCTCACCGCCTCGGCAAACCACTGCGCCCCGCGATCCAGCACGGCCTCAAGGGGCTCATCCACACTGGCCAGCAACAGCGCTTTAGTCCGTGCGTTCGCCCCCGGCGCACACTGCAACACCTGCCCCAATACCTCATCCACCCGCTGCGCCAATGCCTGGGCGTCGTGCTCGACAAAATGCACCACTCCCAGCCGCCCAGCCTCCACCCCATCAAACCGCGCCGCCGTCAGCGCCAGGCGCCGCGTGTGAGTAAGGCCAATACGCTTGACCACAAACGGCGCAATCTGCGCCGGCAACAAGCCCAGGCGGGTCTCGGGCAAGCCAAACTGCGCCTGGCCCTCTGCAATCGCAATATCACTCACGCACGCCAGCCCGAACCCACCGCCCAGCACCGCGCCTTGCAGCACCGCGATCACCACGGGTGTCAGTGCCTGCACCTCTTGCAGCAAGGTGCCAAATGCGCGGTTCAACGCTTGCAGTTGATCCCCCGCGCTGACCAGGTCCTTCACATCGGCCCCCGCGCAAAAATGCCCGCCCGCGCCGCTGATCACCACGGCGCGCACCTGGCTGTCCAACTGCGCCAGTACCGCGCGCAGCTCATTGACCATTTCAAGGCTCATTGCATTGCGGCATTCGGGCCGGTTGAGGGTGATATGCAGCACGCCGTTGTGGGCTTCTAGCAGCAAGGTGCTCATGGCTTTTTACCGGGCAGGGTGCCCATCAGTTTGCAGATGATGCCCAGCATGATTTCGTCGGCACCGCCGCCAATCGACACCAGGCGCACGTCGCGATAGGCGCGGGCCACCGGGTTGTCCCACATGAAGCCCATGCCGCCCCAATATTGCAGGCAGCTGTCGCTGACCTCACGGCCCAGGCGCCCGGCCTTGAGTTTGGCCATGGAGGCCAGCCGCGTGACGTCCTGGTCCTTGATGTACTGCTCGGTGGCCTGGTAGACCAAGGCGCGCAGGCATTCGATTTCGGTGGCCAGTTCCGCCAGGCGGAAGTGGATCACCTGGTTGTCGATCAACGCCTTGCCGAAGGTTTGGCGCTCCTTGCAGTATTCGATGGTGCTGTCGATGCAGTACTCCAGGCCCTTGATCATATTGGCCGCGCCAAACAGGCGTTCCTCCTGGAACTGCAACATCTGCATCATGAAGCCCGCGCCTTCGTGGCCGATGCGGTTGCGTTGCGGTACGCGCACGCCGTCGAAAAACACCTGGGCGGTCTCGGAGCTGTGCATGCCGAGTTTTTCCAACGGCGGGCTGACGCTGATGCCGGGGCTGTTCATCGGCACCATGATCAGGGATTTGTTGATGTGCGGCTTGTCGTCCGAGGTGTTGGCCAGCAGGCAGATGAAGTCAGCGCTGGGCGAATTGGTGATCCACATCTTGCTGCCATTGATCACGTAGTCGTCGCCGTCCTTGCGCGCATGGGTCTTGAGCCCGGCCACGTCGGAGCCGGCGCCGGTTTCCGAGACGCCGATGCAGCCCACTTGTTCGCCGCTGATGGCCGGGCGCAGGAACTCTTCGCGCAGTTCATCGGAGCCGAAGCGCGCCAGGGCCGGAGTGCACATATCGGTCTGCACACCAATGGACATGGGGATGCCGCCGCAGCGGATGGTGCCGAACTCTTCGGCGGCGACAATGGAGTAGCTGTAGTCCAGGCCCATGCCGCCGAATTTTTCCGGTTTGGAGATGCCCAGCAGGCCGAGGTCGCCGGCCTTGCGGAAGATTTCGTGAATGGGGAAGCGCCCGGCTTTTTCCCATTCATCCACGTACGGGTTGATCTCGCGGTCGACGAAGGCGCGCACGGTGCGGCGCAGTTCCTGGTGTTCCTGGGTGAAGATCATTTTTATTGTTCGCCCTGTTGGGACGCGGAGCGTCCTGGTTTGCATTCCCACGCGGAGCGTGGGAACGATCAGCGCGCCACGCCAAAGCTGTTCGGTTGCAGTTGCCGCAGTTCGGCTTCGTGACAGATATCCAGCACAAACCCGAGCAAGGTGCGGGTATCCCGTGGATCAATCAGCCCGTCGTCCCACAGGTTGGCGCTGCCGTAGAGGGCGGTGGACTGGCTGTCGAGCTTCTGCGCGGTGACCTGTTCGAGCATGTCGAGCACTTTGGGGTCGGGCACCAGGCCGTCCTTGAGTTGCTTGGCCTCGGTGACAATGCGCAGCACCTTGCCCGCTTGTGCGCCGCCCATCACCGCGGTGCGGCTGTTGGGCCAGGCGAAGATAAAGCGCGGGTCCAGGCCGCGGCCGCACATGGCGTAGTTGCCGGCACCGTAGGAACCCCCGACCACGATGGTGAGTTTAGGCACGCGGGCATTGGCCACCGCCTGGATCATCTTCGCGCCGTGCTTGATCACCCCTTGCTGTTCCGACTCGGTGCCCACCATGAAGCCGGTGGTGTTATGCAAGAACAGCAGCGGCGTACGGCTCTGGTCGCACAGCTGGATAAACTGCGCGGCCTTGCTCGCGCCCTTTGGGGTGATGGGACCGTTATTGCCGATCACTCCCACGGCGCGCCCCTGGATATGCAGATGGGCGCAGACGGTGTGGGGGTCGAACTCGCCCTTGAATTCCAGCAGGTTGGAACCGTCGGCCAGGCGCGCCAGGATTTCGCGCACGTCATAGGGCTTTTTCGGGTCATCGGGGATCAGCCCCAACAGCTCTTCAATCGGGTACAGCGGTTCGCGATAGGCGCGGGGTGGCGCGTGCGGCAAGCGGTCATTCCAGGGCAGCAGGCCCACAATTTCACGCACGATGCGCACGCCGTCGGCATCGTCTTGGGCCAGGTACTCAGCGGTGCCTGCGGTTTGCGCGTGCATCTGCGCACCCCCCAGTTCTTCATCGGTGGCGACTTCGCCGGTGGCGGCCTTGAGCAACGGTGGCCCGGCGAGGAACAGCTTGGCCTTGCCGCGCACCACCACCACGTAATCCGAGAGGCCCGGCTGATACGCACCGCCGGCCGTGGCCGAGCCGTGCACCACGGTGATCTGCGGCAAGCCCATGGCGGACATGCGTGCCTGGTTGGCAAAGCTGCGCGCGCCTTCGACGAAAATCTCGGCTGCGTAGTTGAGGTTGGCGCCGCCGCTTTCGGCGAGGGTCACCACTGGCAGTTTGTTCTCCATGGCGATCTGTTGCAGGCGCAGGGATTTTTTCAGCCCGGAGGGGGAAATGGTGCCGCCTTTGATCGCGCTGTTGTTGGCCACCACCAGCATGCGCACGCCGCTGACATAGCCGATACCAGCGATCAGCCCGCCACCGGCGGCGCTACCGTCCTTGTCGTCGTGGAGTTTGTAGCCGGCCAGACTGGCCAGCTCCAGGAAAGGCGCGCCGGGGTCCAGCAGCAGGTTGAGGCGCTCACGGGGCAGCAATTGGCCGCGCTTGTCGAACTTGGGCTTGGCTTCCTGGGCCTTGGCCAGCAGGGTGTGTTCCAGTTGGCGTAGCTGGGCAATGGACGCCAGCATGGCTTCGCGGTTTTGCGCGAACGCTGGGCTGTTAGGGTCGATCGTGGTTTCAATGACTGGCATGGCGTTATTGCTCCGCCTTGAGCACATCCGGCAGGTAGGCGCGGTGGAACCCGTTGAATGGCTCGCTCTGCGCCTGCGCCTTGTGCAGCGGCCATGCGCGGCTGCCCAGGCTGGCGGCGCCGTCGATGCGCAGGGTGCTACCGCTGATAAAGGCCGCAGCCGGGCTGAGCAGGAAGACGATGGCCGCGCTGACTTCCGACTCGGTGCCGATGCGCTTGAGCGGTACATGCTCACGCAGGGTGGGAATCACCGCCTTGAACGCGCCTTCGTAGGTGTCCATGCCGCTGGAGGCAATCCAGCCAGGCGCCACGGCGTTGACGCGCACCCCGGCATAGCCCCACTCAAACGCGGCGGTCTTGGTGAAGTTGTCCATCCCGGAGCGCGCCGCGCCGGAGTGGCCCATGCCGGGCATGCCGCCCCACATGTCGGCGAGCATGTTGACGATCGCGCCACCGTGCTTGCTCATCGACTGGTTGAACACTTCCCGCGCCATCAGGAAACCGCCCACCAGATTGGTGCGCAGTACGGTTTCAAAGCCCTTCTGATTGATCGCCGCCAGTGGCGACGGGTATTGGCCGCCCGCGTTATTCACCAGGCCATGGATGGGGCCGTGGTCGTGCAGGATCTGCGTGACCAGCGCTTTCACCGCCTCTTCCTCACGAATGTCACAGGCATGCCAATGGGCGACGCCGCCATCTTCAGCAATTTCCGCCGCGACCTTCTGCAGTTTTTCTGGCTTGCGCCCCACCAGGATCACGCAGGCACCAAGGGCCGCCAGCTCATGGGCGGTGCAGCGGCCAATGCCACTGCCGCCTCCGGTGACAATCACGGTTTGCCCCTTGAACAGGTCGGCTTTGAAGATCGAGTCGAAGGCCACGGCAACGGTCCTTTAGGTGAGTTGATCGGCAATGTGTTGCGGTACGGCGATGGGGATTTCCAGCAGTTGCTGGGCGAAGGCCTTGCCCTGGGGATCGATGCGCAGGCTGGCGATACCGCCGCCGCCCAGGGCGTTTTCCAGCAGGAAGTTGAGGCTGTGGCTGCCGGGCAAGTACCAGCGTTCGACGCGGCCATGGATCGGGTCGAGCACGTGGTCCATCCAGTCGACGATCACCTCCGGGGTCAGGGCTTCGGCGATCCACGGCAGGTAGTCGGGGTGGCGGGCGATCACGCCAATATTGCTGTGGTTGCCCTTGTCACCAGAGCGCGCCACGGCGAGTTTCACCAGCGGCACACTGGCATCGGCACGGCCCTCCGGCTTGGCCGGCTCGATGGGCACAGCCGGCGTGAGCAGAGGCGCGGAGGCGGGCAGCTCGACGGCATGACGTTGGCCTTGGTACTCGATGGCGACGCTACACCGTGATTTGTCGACCAGGAACGAAAACAGCCGAATCAGCGGATACACCGTCGGCCGCCCGCCAACAATGCCGGTCAGCCCCGGTGCCATGCCGGTGGCCGCCTGGGCGATCTCGCGAGCGAACAGCACCAGCGCCTGCTTGTTCGGATGCCGCACCGCCAGCTTCATCACCACTTCACGGCAATCCGCACGCCGGGCGTGGGCGCCGTAGGTGGCTTCGCTGCCAAGCAGTTCGATGTTGACGTCGGTGTAGGGCGCCCAGCCGCGCTGGCTGAACAGCTCCGAAGTCTTGTTGATGAGCGCCTGGCTGACCCGCTCGGCCTTGGCCACCGCGTCGATGCCGGCGAGCAGGCAACTGGCGGTGCAGCGAAAGCCATCGGGGTAAGTGGCGCTGACCTTGTACTGGTCGGTGGGTGGCAGGCCCTTGGCGCCGTGCAGGCGCACCGCGTGTTTGCCTTGTTGCTGCAGTTTGACCTGGCTGAAATCGCAGATCACGTCCGGCAGCACATAGGCGCGCGGGTCACCGATTTCATACAGCAGTTGTTCGGCCACGCTGAGTTCGCTGATCAGCCCGCCGCTGCCTTCGACCTTGTTGACGGTGAACTGGCCGTCGGCGCTGACTTCGACGATAGGGAAGCCGATGTGTTCGTAGTCGGGCACGTCACGCCAGTCGGTGAAGTTACCGCCGGTGCATTGGGCGCCGCATTCGATGATATGCCCGGCCAGGGCGGCCTGGGCCAGGTGATCGTAGTCCTGCCATGACCAATTGAATTCATGCACCAGTGCCGCGCTGACCACTGCGCTGTCGACCACCCGGCCGGTGATGACAATATCGGCGCCGAGCCCCAATGCCTGGGCAATGCCCGGTGCGCCGAGGTAGGCGTTGGCGGACACGCACAGGGGCGGCAGCGGGGCGCCGTTGTACAGGTCGGTGACAGGCGGCAGCTGTTTGAGTTGAGGATGCAGGTCATCGCCGAGCAACACGGCGATTTTCAGGGGGATGTGGGCGTTATCGCAGGCTGCTTGCAGGGCGGCGGCGCAGGCCTGGGGGTTGATACCGCCGGCATTGCTGATCACCCGGATGCCCTGGCGCTGGATATCCGCCAGCAGGGGCGTAAGCACCTCGACAAAATCCGTGGCGTAACCGGCCTTGGGGTCTTTCAGGCGGGCACCGGCGAGGATCGACATGGTGACTTCCGCCAGGTAATCGAACACCAGGTAATCCAAGGCACCGCCCTGCACCAATTGGGCGGCGGCGGTGCAGGTGTCGCCCCAGAAGGCGCTGGCGCAGCCGATACGTACCGTCTTGCTCATGAGAAATCCTTCCTCCAAGGGCTGGTGACGAGACTACCAAGCAAGCGCTTGGTTTGTAAACTCCAGTCACAAGTTTTACCCAAGCGCTTGCTTGGGTGGCAGTCACGGCCTAAATTGCCGGCCAAGACGACAGTAGACGTGAAGGAGAGCAGCATGGATGAGCACAAAGCCCTGGGGGTGATGCGCACCATGGTCGATGGTGGCCAATTGACCGACCCCGAGAGCGCCCGCGGCAAGTTGCTGCAAACCGCAGCTCATCTGTTTCGCAACAAGGGGTTCGAGCGCACCACTGTGCGAGATCTGGCCAGCGCCGTGGGCATCCAGTCCGGCAGCATCTTTCATCACTTCAAGAGCAAGGATGAGATATTGCGTGCGGTGATGGAGGAAACCATCCATTACAACACCGCGATGATGCGCGCTTCACTGGAGGAGGCGAGCACGGTGCGCGAACGCGTGCTGGCGCTGATCCGCTGCGAGTTGCAGTCGATCATGGGTGGCAGTGGCGAGGCCATGGCGGTGCTGGTCTACGAATGGCGCTCGCTGTCGGCCGAAGGCCAGGCGCACGTGCTGGCCCTGCGTGACGTGTATGAGCAGATCTGGTTGCAGGTACTGGGCGAGGCCAAGGCCGCTGGCTACATCCGGGGCGATGTGTTTATTACCCGGCGCTTCCTCACCGGGGCCTTATCCTGGACCACCACCTGGTTTCGTGCCCAAGGCAGCCTGACCCTTGAGGAGTTGGCCGAAGAGGCCTTGTTGATGGTGCTGAAGTCGGACTGAGGCGCAAGTTATTAATTTGCTGGCGAAAGTTGTCTCCCCCAGTAAAAACGCCTAGCTTATCGGCATTGAACTCTTCAACGGTGTGTGCCTCGATGTTTTCGCCATGGCGGCTGGCTGCAGGACTTACTTTATGGGCACTGGGCACCGCCGCGTGGACGCAGGCCGGTGCCGCGCAGTTGGTGAGAATCGGCGCGGCGCATTTTCCGCCCTACACCGTACGCCCTGAACAAGGCGCCGACACCGGGTTGCTGCCGCAATTGGTCGAGGCGTTGAACGCTGCGCAAACCGATTACCAGTTCGTGGTGGTGCCTACCTCGATCCCCCGGCGTTTTCGTGACTTCGAGCAAGGCCGGGTCGACATGGCCATCTTCGAAAACCCGTCCTGGGGTTGGCAGAATATTGCCCATACCAGTGTTGATATGGGGCTGGAAGATGCGGAAATATTCGTTGCCCAGCGTCAACCCGGGCGCGACCAGAGCTACTTCGCCGACCTCACCGGTAAGCGCCTGGCGGTATTCAGCGGGTATCACTATGCCTTTGCCGACTTCAATCCCGATCCCAAGAACATGGCCGAGCGTTTCAACGCGACGTTGACCTATTCCCATGACAGTAATTTGCTGATGGTTGCTCGTGGGCGTGCGGATATTGCACTGGTTACCCGTTCGTACCTGAGTGATTTCATGGTGCGCAACGCAGACATGGCGGGGCAGTTTTTGGTGTCGGAGCGTATTGACCAGGTGTATCACCACTATGCGTTGTTGCGGCCCAAGGCACCGATCACTGGTCCGGCGTTTGCCGAACTGCTCAAGCGTCTGCGCGACAGTGGCCAGATGCTGAAGATTTTTGAGCCGTATCGTATTGATGTGACGCCGGTGCCCTGAGGTCTTAGTAAGTAAAATCCTTCGGGCTCGGGGGGGCAACTGTGGGAGCTGGCTTGACTGCGATGACGGCCTGAAAGCCGACACCTATCTACCTGACACCCCACAGTCAAAATGTGGAACCAGGCTTGCCTGCGGTGGCGGCCTGACAGTCAACACAGTTGGACCGTGTACATATCCATTCCTGCGGTAACGGCTACTTAGGGTTCCGCTTTTACAGCGGCTCACTTTTGAAAAGCGCAAAAGTAAGCAAAACGCTCTTGCCCCACCACTCGGCACCTCGCCTAGGCTCGGTGTGCCCGTAATCCGCCAGTGATTTGGGGGGCCGCCGCCACGCGCCATCCATGGCGCGGGGCGGCTAAACCGGCATCCCTGCCGGTTTACCCCCCAAATCCCTGTCGAATTCCGGCCAGCGTGGTTTAACGGGGCGCCTAAGATCAAAAGCCAGATCAAGATCACAAGCAGATCAAGATCACAAGCAGATCAAGATCAAGAGCGGCTCGCTTCGCATCGTAGTTTCCGTGGAGCCCTTACCCACATATGTCGGCGCTGCATTAAACCCGCCGCGCAAACGTATCGCTATGACTGCCCGACACCTTGCGGCAATGCACCAGCGCGTCGCGAATCATGAAGTTCACCAGCGTCGGCGACACCCCAAGCTCCTTGGCGATGTCTTTTTGCGGCACGCCATGCAAGCGGTACATCTCGAACGCGTAGCGGGTGCGCTGGGGCAGTTGCGTCAGGGCGTCGGCGATGTTTTCCAGGGTGTTGAAATTGATGTGCGAGGTTTCCGGTGAAGCGCCGTGAATAACCACATTCAAGCCTTCCTCTTCGGTCCCGGAGTATTTGAGCTCCAGGGCCTGCTTGCGGTAATGATCGATCGCCAGGTTGCGCACGATCTGAAACAGATAACTCAGTTGGGCCTTGAACGATGAGGTGATGGTCGGCGCCGACTGCAGCCGGAAGTAGGCGTCCTGCACCACGTCTTCGGCGCGGGAGCGGCACCCGGTGATACGGGCCGCGATCTTCACCAAAATCAGTCGATTGTCGACGAACGCCTGGAGAAGGGGTGAATCGCACCTGCCTGTGGATACTTGTTCCGTCATGGAAATCACCTTGCTGCGAATAGGTTAGGGGAGGGCATCCCTGCTGAGGCCTCCTACATATCGGGCAACAAATTATGCTTAATGATAATGATTGTCAAATGAGAAGACGAACTAATCTTATGCCTTGGGCAAAGGTGTGAACCACGTCTCGCTCGCCCCCGGCGACTAATTATTTGAAGGCTCCGTCCGTTCTCATGGGTGACAGGTTCGTTAGTACAACGGCCAAGGATCAGCACCCGCAGGAGGACCAGATGGGTTTTTATCGTGCATTCAGCGTGTTTCAGTTCGGAGTCCTCGCGGGATGAGTACGTCCCTGCGGCTGCGCCTGTTTTGCCTGCCCCACTCAGGCGCCAGCGCCTCGGTCTACGCTCGCTGGCGCCGGGTCCTGCCGGACTGGCTGCAAGTGTGCCCGCTGGAATTGCCGGGACGCGGCATGCGCATGGACGAGCCATTGCAGCGCGATATCAAGGCCTTGGCCGCGCAGCTTGCTGAAGAAATCAGCCGTGATCTGGATGGCCCCTATGCCTTGTTCGGCCACAGCCTTGGCGGGTTGTTGGCGTTTGAATTGGCTCACGCTCTGAACGCGCGCAATCTGCCCGCGCCCCTGGCGTTGTTCGCGTCCGGCACGGCGGGCCCGGCGCGTCGTGATGTGAGCGAGTACGCCGTCGAAAAGACCGATGCCCAACTGATTGCCCGACTGCGCGAATTGCAGGGCACCGCCGAAGAAGCCCTGGCCAACCCCGAGCTGATGCAACTGATGTTGCCGATCCTGCGCGCCGATTTTCTGCTGTGCGGCAGTTTCACCTATGGCGAGCGCCAGCCCCTGGCGCTGCCGATCCATGTGTTCGGTGGCAAGCAAGACAGCGTGCGTGCCGACCAGTTGCTCGACTGGCAACTCGACGCCGCCAGTGGGTTTTCCCTGGACATGTTTGACGGCCATCACTTCTTCCTCGTGCAGCACGAAAGCGCCGTGCTGCGCTGCGTGCGTCGCTATGCCGACGAGCACCTGGGGCGCTGGCGCATTGGCGCGGCGCGCCAGCTCGTCGCCGGCTGAACCCCACCGACTTCCCGAATTTCCCGTAAGCCGATTTCAGGCAGGAACCCCATGATGGACGCCTTCGAACTCCCCCGCACCCTGGTCCAGTCCCTTCAACAGCGTGCTGCGCAGACGCCGGACCAGGTGGCGTTGCGCTTCCTCGCCGAGAGCGCCGAGCACAGTGTGGTGCTCAGTTATCGCGACCTCGACCAACGCGCCCGCACCATCGCCGCTGCCTTGCAAGCCAACGCTGGCCTGGGCGAGCGTGCGGTGTTGCTGTTCCCGAGTGGCCCGGACTATGTGGCGGCGTTCTTTGGTTGCCTGTACGCCGGGGTGATCGCGGTGCCGGCGTATCCACCGGAATCCACGCGCCGTCATCACCAGGAGCGCCTGCTGTCGATCATCAGCGATGCCGAGCCGCGGCTGCTGTTGACCATTGCCAGCCTCAGCGAGGGCCTGGCGCAGATTGAAAACGCGCCCAAGGTGTTGAGCGTCGACACCCTGGAGGCGCAGCAGGCCGACCAGTGGGTCGAGCCCGACCTCAAGGCGGACGACATCGCGTTCCTGCAATACACCTCCGGCTCCACCGCATTGCCCAAGGGCGTGCAAGTCAGCCACGGCAACCTGGTGGCCAACGAAGTGCTGATCCGCCGTGGTTTTGGCATCGACCTCAACCCCGATGACGTGATCGTCAGCTGGTTGCCGCTGTACCACGACATGGGCCTGATCGGCGGCCTGCTGCAACCGATCTTCAGCGGCGTGCCCTGCGTGTTGATGTCGCCGGCCTACTTCCTTGGCCGACCTTTGCGCTGGCTGGAGGCGATCAGCGAATACGGCGGTACCATCAGCGGTGGCCCGGACTTCGCCTACCGCCTGTGCAGCGAACGGGTCAGTGAGTCGGCCCTGGAGCGCCTGGATTTGAGCCGCTGGCGCGTGGCCTATTCGGGTTCCGAACCGATCCGCCTCGACACCTTGGAACGCTTTGCGGAAAAATTCGCGGCCTGTGGTTTCACCCCGAATAATTTCTTCGCCTCCTACGGCCTGGCTGAAGCCACCCTGTTTGTCGCCGGCGGTACCCGTGGCCGTGGCATTCCCGCCCTGCGCCTGGACGAACAGGCGCTGGCCGCCAACCGTGCCGAACCGGGGCAGGGCCCTGCGATCATGAGTTGCGGCACCAGCCAGCCGGACCACGCCGTGCTGATCGCCGACCCGCACACCCTCACCGAGCTGCCCGACCAGTGCGTCGGCGAACTCTGGGCCACGGGCCCGAGCATCGCCCACGGCTACTGGCGCAACCCGCAAGCCAGCGCCAAGACCTTCGTCCAGCATGCTGGCCGCACCTGGTTGCGCACCGGTGACCTGGGTTTTATCCGCGACGGTGAGGTGTACATCACCGGGCGCCTGAAAGACCTGCTGATCGTGCGCGGCCATAACCTCTACCCCCAAGACATCGAACAGACCATCGAGCGCGAAGTGGAAGTGGTGCGCAAGGGCCGGGTCGCCGCGTTTGCGGTCAATGACCAGGGCCTGGAAGGCATCGGCATCGCCGCGGAAATCAGCCGCAGCGTGCAGAAAATCCTGCCGCCCGAAGCGCTGATCAAGGCGATCCGCCAAGCCGTGGCCGAGGCCTGCCAGCAAGCCCCGAGCGTGGTGGTGCTGCTCAACCCAGGCGCTTTGCCGAAGACCTCCAGCGGCAAAGTGCAGCGTGCCGCCTGTGCGATTCGGCATGCCGATGGCAGCCTCGACAGCTACGCGCAGTTCCCCGGGCAGCCGGGGCAGGCGAGCGAAGTGGCGCTGGAATCGGACCTGCAACAGCAGATCGCGGCGATCTGGTGCGAACAACTGCAACTGGCTCATGTGGCGGGCGACGATCACTTTTTCCTGCTGGGGGGCAACTCCATCACCGCGACCCAAGTGGTCGCCCGCCTGCGCGAAAGCCTGGGGCTGGAGCTGAACCTGCGCCTGTTGTTCGAAGCGCCGACCCTCGCCGCCTTCGCCACGGCCGTCGCGCAGCTGCAACAGGATGGCGGTGTTGCCCAAGGCGCAATCCACGTGCTGTCACGTCAAGAAGACTTGCCCCAATCCCTGGCACAGAACCGCCTGTGGATCACCTGGCAATTGGACCCTCACAGCAGCGCCTACACCATTCCAGGCGCCTTGCACCTGCGCGGCGAGCTGGATGAAGACGCACTGCGCCAGAGCTTCCAGCAACTGATCCAGCGTCACGAAGCCCTGCGCACGCGCTTCTACGAGCGCGACGGCCAGGCGTTTCAGCGTGTCGAGGCTACGGCGGATTTCGAACTGTCGATCATCGACCTCAGCGACCTGCCCAACACCGAGCGCGAAGCCCGTGCGCAAGAGGTTCGCGAAGACCAGGCGCGCAGCCCGTTCGACCTGGAAACAGGCCCGTTGCTGCGGGTCACCCTGGTGCGCCTGGACGACGAAGAGCACCAATTGCTGGTGACCTTGCACCACATCATTGCCGACGGTTGGTCGCTGAATATCCTGATCGACGAGTTCTCGCGCCTGTACGCCGCTGCCGCCCAAGGCCAGTCCCTGGAGTTGCCGCCGCTGGCCTTGCAATACGCCGACTACGGCAGCTGGCAGCGCCAATGGCTGGCCGAAGGCGAGGGCCAGCGACAGCTGACGTACTGGAAAGCGCAGTTGGGTGACGAGCATCCGGCCCTGAACCTGGCCACCGATCACCCGCGTGCCGCCCAGCATCGGCACAGCGCCTCGCGCCATAGCCAGCGCCTGGATGCGCGCCTCAGTGCGGCGATCCGCCAGACCGCCCAGGCTCATGACTCAACACCGTTCATGCTGCTGCTGGCGACGTTCCAGACCTTGCTCTATCGCTACAGCGGCCAGCGCGACATCCGTATCGGCGTGCCCAATGCCAACCGCCCACGCCATGAAACCCAGGGCCTGATCGGCTTCTTTATCAACACCCTGGTGCTGCGCGCCGAGCTGGACGGGCGCCTGCCGTTCAACCAGCTGTTGGCCGCCACCCGCGAGACCACATTGGCCGCCCAGGCCCATCAGGACCTGCCCTTCGAACAACTGCTGGAAGCCTTCCCCCAGGCCCGCGAGCAGGGCCTGTTCCAGGTCATGTTCAACCACCAGCAGCGCGACCTCAGTGCCTTGCGCCGCCTGCCGGGCCTGCTGGCCGATGAGTTGCCCTGGCACAGCCGCGAAGCCAAGTTCGACCTGCAACTGCACAGCGAAGAAGACCGCAATGGGCGCTTGAGCCTGTCGTTCGACTACGCCGACGAGCTGTTCGATTGCGCGACCATCCAGCGTCTGGCCGAGCACTTCATCCATCTACTTCACGCTGTGTGCGCGCAACCACAACACGCCATCGGCGATCTGCCGTTGATGCAGGCTGACGAACAGCAACCCTGGAGCGAGGCCCCCTGCGCGCCGGCCCGGCACTGGCTGCCCGAGCTGCTCAACCAACAGACGTCGGACGCCACCGCATTGGTCTGGCAGGACGGCAGCCTGACATTCGCCCAATTGCACACCCAGGCCAACCGCCTGGCCCATTACCTGCGCGACAAAGGCGTCGGCCCGGACGTGTGCGTGGCCATCGCCGCCGAGCGTTCGCCGCAACTGCTGATCGGCCTGCTCGCCATCATCAAGGCCGGTGGCGCCTACGTGCCGCTGGACCCGGATTACCCCGCCGAACGCCTGGCCTACATGCTCAAGGACAGCGGCGTGCAACTGCTGCTCACCCAGACCGCGTTGCTGCCCCAACTGCCCAGCGCCGAAGGCGTGTGCGTGATTGCCATGGACAGCCTGCACCTCGACAGCTGGCCGACCCAGGCGCCAGGCTTGCACCTGCATGGCGCTAACCTCGCCTACGTGATCTACACCTCCGGTTCCACCGGCCAACCCAAAGGCGTGGGCAACACCCACGGCGCCCTGGCCGAGCGTTTGCAGTGGATGCAGGCCACCTATCAACTGAACGAAACCGATGTGCTGATGCAAAAGGCGCCGATCAGTTTCGACGTGTCGGTGTGGGAATGCTTCTGGCCATTGATTGCCGGCTGCCGCCTGGTATTGGCCGGGCCGGGCGAACATCGCGACCCGCACCGCATCGCGCAGCTTGTGCAGGAGCATGGGGTGACCACGCTGCACTTCGTGCCGCCGCTGTTGCAGCTGTTTATCGACGAGCCGCTGGTGGCCGAATGCACCAGCCTGCGTCGCCTGTTCTCCGGCGGCGAAGCCTTGCCCGCCGAGCTGCGTAACCGCGTACTGGCGCGCTTGCCAGCGGTGCAATTGCACAACCGCTATGGCCCGACCGAAACCGCGATCAACGTCACCCACTGGCAGTGCGCAGCCTCGGATGGCGAGCGCTCGCCGATTGGCCGGCCGTTGGGCAATGTGATCTGCCGCGTACTGGACGAGCAGCTCAACCCGTTGCCGGCCGGTGTGCCGGGCGAACTGTGCATCGGCGGTATCGGCCTGGCGCGGGGTTACCTGGGCCGTGCCGGGCTGACGGCCGAACGTTTTGTCGCCGACCCGCTGGGCGCGGCGGGCACCCGCTTGTATCGCACCGGTGACCGTGCGCGCTGGAACGCCGATGGCGTGCTCGAATACCTCGGGCGCCTCGATCAGCAGGTCAAACTGCGGGGGTTCCGGGTGGAGCCGGAAGAAATCGAAGCGCGCCTGCTGGCCCAGGTAGGCATTGCCCAGGCCGTGGTGCTGGTGCGTGATGCACAGTTGATCGGCTACTACACCGCCGACACCGAACTGGATGAGCAAAGGGTCAAAACTGCCCTGGCCGCCGAGTTGCCGGAGTACATGGTGCCCGCGCTGCTGATGCGCCTGGACGCCATGCCCCTGAGCCCCAGCGGCAAGCTCGACCGGCGTGCCTTGCCAGAGCCGGTATGGCAAACCCGCGAACACGTCGAACCGCACACACCTTTGCAACTGCAAATCGCCGCGATCTGGCGCGAGGTGCTTGGCCTGCCACGCATCGGCCTGCGCGATGACTTTTTCGCACTCGGCGGGCACTCGTTGCTGGCCACGCAAATCATCTCCCGCACCCGCCAGGCCTGTGACGTCGAACTGCCCCTGCGCACCCTGTTCGAAGCCAGCGAGCTGGGCGATTTTGCCCAGCAGGTCGGGCTGATCCAGGCGGCGGGCCAGCGCAACCAACAGACTGCCATCGCCAAAGTCGACCGCAGCCAGCCGGTCCCCTTGTCCTATTCCCAGCAGCGCATGTGGTTCCTCTGGCAGATGGAACCGGACAGCCCGGCCTACAACGTCGGCGGCATGGCGCGCCTGCGCGGGGTACTGGATGTAGGGCGTTTCGAGGCCGCCTTGCAGGCCTTGATCATGCGTCACGAAACCCTGCGCACCACTTTCCCAAGTGTCGATGGTGTGGCCTGTCAAAAGGTCTCGGCGCAAACCAATGTGCGCATGGACTGGCAGGATTTCTCCGCGCTGAATGAGCCGCAGCGCCAGCAGCGTTTGCAGCAACTGGCCGATGTCGAGGCGCACACGCCGTTCAACCTGGAAACCGGGCCGCTTTTGCGCGCCTGCCTGGTCAAGGCCGGCGAGCAGGAACATTACCTGGTGCTGACCCTGCACCATATCGTCACCGAAGGCTGGGCCATGGACATCTTTGCCCGTGAACTCAGCGCCTTGTATGAAGCCTTTATCGACGAGCGCGACTCACCGCTGCCAGCGTTGCCGGTGCAGTACCTCGACTACAGCGTATGGCAACGCCAGTGGATGGAAGCCGGTGAGCGCCAGCGTCAGCTGGACTACTGGACCGCCCAACTGGGCAACGAACACCCGTTGCTGGAATTGCCCGGCGACCGTCCGCGGCCACCGGTGCAAAGCCATCGGGGCGAGCTGTACCGGTTTGATTTGAGCGATGAGCTGGCCGCCCGCGTGCGAGCCTTCAACGCCCAGCACGGCCTCACGCTGTTCATGACCATGACCGCGACCCTGGCGGTGTTGCTCTACCGCTACAGCGGCCAGACCGACCTGCGCATCGGCGCGCCAGTGGCCAACCGTATCCGCCCGGAAAGCGAAGGCTTGATTGGCGCGTTCCTCAATACCCAGGTGCTGCGTTGCCAGCTCACTGGGCAGATGCGGGTCAGCGAGCTGTTCGAGCAGGTGCGCCATACCGTGATCGAGGGCCAGTCCCATCAGGACCTGCCGTTCGACCATCTGGTGGAAGCCCTGCAACCGCCGCGCAGCGCGGCGTACAACCCGTTGTTCCAGGTGATGTGCAACGTGCAGCGCTGGGAGTTCCAGCAAAGCCGCCAACTGGCTGGCATGACCGTGGAGTACCTGGCCAACGATGCGCGGGCGACCAAGTTCGACCTCAACCTGGAAGTCACCGACCTCGACCATCGCCTGGGTTGCTGCCTGACCTACAGCACCGACCTGTTCGACGAGCCGCGTATTGCGCGTATGGCCGAGCATTGGCGCAACCTGCTTGAAGCGTTGGTCGCCGATCCTGGCCAGCGCCTGAGCGAATTGCCGTTGCTGAGCGCAGATGAACAACGCGCCTTGCAAGACAGCCTGGGGGTGGAGAAGGGCGAGCATCGCCTCGACCAGTGCATCCATCAACTGTTCAGCCAGCAGGCCAGCCAGCGGCCGGAGGCCCCGGCGCTGACCTTTGCCGGTGTGACCCTCTCGTATGCGCAACTGGATGAGCGCGCCAACCGCCTGGCCTGGATGCTGCGCGAGCGTGGCGTGGGCCCGCAGATGCGCGTGGGCCTGGCGCTGCCGCGTTCGCTGGAAATGGTCGTCGGTTTGCTGGCGATCCTCAAGGCCGGCGGTGCCTATGTGCCGTTGGACCCGGAATACCCGCTGGACCGCCTGCATTACATGATCGAAGACAGTGACATCGGCCTGCTGCTCAGTGATGCGGCGCTGTTCGAAGCTCTTGGTGAGTTGCCGGCGACGGTGGCGTGCTGGTGCCTGGAGGATGACTCGCCGGTGCTGGCGAATTACCCCGCCGAAGCGCTGCCGTTCGTGAGTCTGGCGCAACACCAGGCGTACCTCATCTATACCTCGGGTTCCACGGGCAAGCCCAAAGGCGTGGTGGTGTCCCACGGTGAGATCGCCATGCATTGCCAGGCGGTGATCGAGCGCTTTGATATGCGCCCGGATGACTGCGAGCTGCACTTTTACTCGATCAACTTCGATGCTGCCACCGAGCGTTTGCTGGTGCCGCTGCTGTGCGGGGCGCGGGTGGTATTGCGCGCCCAGGGCCAGTGGGATGCGGAGGAAATCTGCGCGCTGATCCGTACCCATCGCATCAATGTGCTCGGTTTCACCCCGAGCTACGGCAGCCAGTTGGCGCAGTGGCTGGCGACTCAGCAACAGACGCTGCCGGTGCGCATGTGTATCACCGGTGGCGAAGCCTTGACCGGCGAACACCTGCAACGCATCCGTGCGGCGTTTACGCCCCAGCTGTTCTTCAACGCCTACGGCCCCACCGAAACCGTGGTGATGCCCCTGGCCAGCCTGGCGCCCGAGCAGTTGGAGGAGGGCGCTGGCAGCGTGCCGATCGGCAGCATCGTCGGCGAGCGCGTGGCTTACATTCTCGACGCCGACCTGGCGCTGGTGCCCCAGGGCGCCAGCGGCGAGCTGTACATCGGCGGCGCCGGCCTGGCCCAGGGTTATCATCAGCGGCCGGGGATGACGGCGGAGCGCTTTGTCGCAGACCCGTTTGCTGGCAAGGGCGGGCGCCTGTACCGCACCGGCGACCTGGTACGCCAACGCGCCGATGGCCTGGTGGAGTACCTGGGGCGCATCGACCATCAGGTGAAGATCCGCGGTTTTCGCATCGAGCTGGGCGAAATCGAAACGCGCTTGCTCGAACATGACGCTGTGCGCGAAGCGGTGGTGCTGGCACTGGATGCGCCGAGCGGCAAGCAATTGGTGGCGTACCTGGTCAGCGATGCCGAGCACGCCGCCTTGCGCGACGCGTTGAAGGCGCACCTCAAGGCGCAACTACCGGACTACATGGTGCCCGCGCATCTGATCGTGCTGCAGAGCATGCCGCTGACCGCCAACGGCAAGCTCGACCGCCGCGCCTTGCCTGAGCCGGACCCAGAGGCCAATCGCCAAGCCTACGTGGCGCCGCGCAGCGAGCTGGAACACAGCCTGGCCGCCATCTGGTGCGCGGTGCTGAACGTGGAGCAAGTGGGCCTCGACGATAACTTCTTTGAACTGGGCGGCGACTCGATCCTGTCGATCCAGGTGGTGAGCCGGGCGCGCCAGGCCGGCATTCATTTCAGCCCCCGTGACCTGTTCCAGCACCAGACCGTACAGAGCCTGGCTGCCGTGGCGACTCGCTCGGAGCTCATCATCGCCGAGCAAGGGCTGCTGACCGGCCCCTCGGGCCTCACGCCGATTCAGCACTGGTTCTTCGACACCGATATCCCGGCGCGCCAGCACTGGAACCAGGCATTGGTGCTCAAGCCACTGCAACTGCTCGATGCCCATCGCCTGGAGCAAGCGCTGCTGGCGGTGCTGGAACACCACGACGCGCTGCGCTTGAGCTTTACCCCGCGCGATGCGCAATGGCATGCCGAACACCTGGGCGTGCCGGAAGGCGGCGTGCTGCTGCAGGCGCAGGTGCGTGACATGCAGGCGTGCACGGCGTTGTTCACCGACACTCAGCGCAGCCTCGACCTGGCACAGGGGCCGCTGCTGCGCGCCTTGCTGGTGGACGGGCCGCAAGGCCAGCAGCGCTTGCTGATCGCCATCCATCACCTGGTGGTGGACGGCGTGTCGTGGCGCGTCCTGCTGGAAGACCTGCAAAATGTTTATCGCCAACTCAGTGAAGGCCAGTCCGTCAGCCTGCCGGCCAAAACCAGCGCGCTGCGTGATTGGGCTGCACGTTTGCAAGCCTATGCCCACAGTGAGTCACTGCGCGAAGAGCTGAGCCTGTGGCAAGCGCAACTAGCTGGCCCCACCGTGGCCTTGCCAGTACAGCGTCCCCAAGGCGCACGGCGCAATAGCGATGCCGAAACGGTTAGCGTGCGCCTGGATGCCGAGCGCACCTGGCAGTTGCTGCAACAGGCGCCGAGTGCCTATCGCACCCAGGTCAACGACCTGTTGCTGACCGCCCTGGCCCGCGTACTGTGCCGCTGGAGCGGGCAGGCCTCGGCACTGATCCAACTGGAAGGCCATGGCCGCGAAACCTTGTTCGATGATATCGACCTGACCCGCAGCGTGGGCTGGTTCACCAGTGCCTATCCGTTGCGTCTGACGCCGCAGGCCGAGCAGGGCGACTCGATCAAGGCAATCAAGGAGCAACTGCGTGGCGTGCCCCATAAAGGTTTGGGGTATGGCGTGCTGCGTTACCTGGCCGATGACCTGTGCAAGCAGAGCATGGCCGCATTGCCGAGCGCGCAGGTCACCTTCAACTACCTTGGCCAGTTCGACCAGAGCTTTGGCACTGACGCGCTGTTCCATCCGCTGGAGGAATCCGCCGGCCTGGCCCATGACCCGGATGCGCCATTGCCCAATGAACTGAGCATCGACAGCCAGGTCTACGGCGGCGAGCTGGTGCTACGCTGGACGTTCAGCCGTGAGCGGCATGATCAGCAGGTAATTCGCGATCTGGCCGAAGCTTACCTGGCCGAATTGCACAGCCTTATCGCCCATTGCCTGCAGGACGATGCCGGTGGCCTCACGCCGTCCGACTTCCCCCTGGCGCGCCTGACCCAGGTGCAACTGGACGCCTTGCCGGTATCGGCCAGCGCCATCGAAGACGTCTACCCGCTGACTCCGATGCAGGAGGGCTTGCTGCTGCACACCCTGCTGGAGCCCGGCACCGGCCTGTATTACATGCAGGACCGCTACCGCATCAACAGCGCCCTGGACCCGGAGCGTTTTGCCCAGGCCTGGCAAGCGGTGATCGCCCGCCACGAAGCCTTGCGCGCCTCGTTCTGCTGGAACGTCGGCGAAGACATGCTGCAAGTGATCCACAAGCCCGGCAGTACGCCGATCGAGTACCTAGACTGGAGCGCCGACCCGCAGGATGAGCACGAGCCGCGTCTGCAAGCCTTGCTCAAGGCCGAG
>JACRYN010000049.1_pt1 | contig 41011 bp, 60 predicted proteins | sample 8023231 | NCBI WGS metagenome assembly JACRYN01 (sample SAMN15756473, study PRJNA655841) | gut metagenome | isolation source: fecal sample D84 from domestic dog with diarrhoea | host: Canis lupus familiaris | place: South Africa: Mmabatho, Mahikeng | collected 2019-09
ATGGTCGGGACGGAGTGATTCGAACACTCGACCCCTAGCACCCCATGCTGGGGGCTTTATAGACATAAGCGTCTGTTTTAAAAAGGAAATAGCCTTTTATTTGCATAGCAAAACATCCGATTTTTTGTGCTTATGCAAACGATAAACCGAGGCCTGCAGCGGAGGTTTTGCGCAGCGCCCGAGACATTCGCCGTATGGACACAGGGGAGGCAACTGGCTAGCATCCTCAAAAGCACGGAGCTACATCATGCATTGGCATAATCCGCAACAGATTAGAACCAGAAGCTTCATTTGTGGTCATTGCGCACACAAGGTTGGAAGTTCAGCTGGTTATTTTTCAGGCGCGAATCAACTCATCTATATCTGCCCTCACTGTGGAAACCCTAATTATTGGGGTAACGGCATGGACCAGATTCCCGGCGTCGCGCCCGGGCGTCCAGTTGCGCATGTGCCGGAAGATATAAATGGCCTATATGAAGAGGCAAGGAGATGCGCAGGTTCGGGATCATTCACCGGGTCCGTTCTCCTGTGCCGCAAACTGCTGATGAACATTGGCGTGCAGGAGGGAGCCCAAGAAGGGAAGTCATTCGTCTATTACATCGAGTTCTTAGCGGAAAAAGGTTTCATACCTCCGAACGGCCGAACCTGGGTAGATCACATCAGGCAAAAAGGTAACGAAGCCACTCACGAGATCGCACTCATGACAAGCGCGGACGCCTCAGAACTAGTGACTTTCACCGAGATGCTTTTGAAGTTTATCTACGAGTTTCCAGGCGCTATGGCACAACCCGGCACAGATTGACATGATTTGACTAAATAGAATAACCGACAGGGGCTTCCCGCGACGGAAAGCCCCACCACCATGTAAAGGTGACCACGGAACACTCGTAACCTACTGATATATATAGAAATAAGGCCTATTTAGGCTACTCTAAAAACCTGCTTATAGCTCTATAAGAATCAATAACTTAGCGTTGGATATTGCTACAGTGATTCCCCTCCCGGCGTCCTGCCGACGAACACCACTCCCCAAACCTGCAACACCTCGATTACTGTATGCACATACAGTATTGAGATTAACGCTATGAACGTTGACATGGACACCGATGATTGGCTCGGCTGCCCCACTCCGCTGGAGATGTACCAGCACCAATGCTCAATCCTAGTAGATGAGCTGGTGGAGACCGAGCGCATGCTGCGTCGAGCGCGGGCGAATATCGCCGGACTGGTGCAGATGAATGACCTACTGATGATGGGAAAGGACCAGGCGGAGACCTCCTTGAAAGACGCCCTATCCAAGGTAGCTGCCTTGAACCTGGAAACCTCACGCCAGGGCCGCAAGTTAAACGGGCTTGCGATAATCACGGAACAGAGAGACCACCTTCTCAGGGAAAACCAGCGATTACTGGATGAGCTGCGGGCACTCAAGGAGCCACAGCCCTGACGTACGCCTGGCAAGCACGCAACGCAATTATGGCGTTATCCCCGTCATCGGTGATGCGGATAATTCTTTGAGAATGCGCTGGGTCAAGTTGGGCTCGACGGGCTGCATGAACCACGCCGGCGGTGCCGGGGGTGGTAGGCACGTTGCAGCTACTGGCTGGATCCTCGGCAAGGAGGACTGACAGCCGGACATCAGCAGTAGCAAGCTGGTCACGCAGGCGAGCCTGGTTGCGCTGGGCATCGGATAATTCCTTGGTGTGTTGTTGGTCCTGGAGCGCGAGCTTTTTCTCGGTGGCCAGGCGCTTATCCAGCTCGGCCGCCTGCTGGCGCCAGGCCTCGCCAGTGATTGCATCCAGTTCCTTCTGGTGGCGGGCGCCCTGCTCCGCAATACGCTCGGCCATCTTCTTGCCCAGGCGCCAGTCCTGAACCTGCCATGCCCCGCCAAAGCCGATGCCCAGCGCCAGCAGGATTGCCAGCCCCAGGCCGATCAGCTTCTGTACGGGCGTCATCACGGCACATCCTTGAAGAAGACGTGGTGACCAAGGCGCAGCGTCTGCGTAGCCTTCGCAGCCCAGGCCGGGGCTTTGGGCATCGTAGTCGCGTAATAATGCGTGGCGCCGCCGGTTGGATCCGGTACCGTGCCGGACATCACCTGGTCAGCCGCACGCTGAGCCTGGGCGAACTGAGACGCCGGGATCTGCTTGGCGCCGCTCAGGTAGGCGTAGTTCGGATCGTTCTGATTCCAGCAGCTGAACTGCCACGGCTTCAGGCACACACCGGCGTAGCCCTCCCCCCACCAGGATTTTGCCTTGCCATCGAACACGCGATTGCGGATGGTCCAGGCCACGGCAATCTGACCATCCAGCCCTTCACCACGGGCTTCTCCCCATAGCGTGCGCGCCAGAATGTCCCGGTCTTTCTCAGTTGCGTTCATGCATTTTCTCCAGACGTAAAAAAGCCCGCTCATTGGCGGGCTGTCATTCTTCGGTGGTGGCTGGGAGTGGCGGCGGTGGTGATGGGTACTCAATAGCAGGCATCTCAAGACGCACATCGATCCAGCTGTTGAGCGGTACATCTATCGGCGCCCCACGACCTGACACCATTTCCCCGTCATCACTCAGCGTCCAGCGCTGCTTGAATAGACGCACCGTGACGGCCCCATCTTCATCCTGGTGGCTTTCAGTGATACCCAGCATCCGGCCGCCATCTGGCGAGACAGGGTCATGCGTGCGCCAGCCTTCAAGCGCCAACCCCAGGCACCCGGTGATGCGGTACTCGCCGACACCCAGCCGCTCAACCGATACGCCTTTGGCTTGGTCGTTCGCAACACCCCAGCCGCCAGCGGGTTCGAAGGTGGTTTCCTGCAAATCGAGGCGAGTGGTATCAGCAACATTTGCTATGCGGACAATTGGCGATGCTGCCGACAGAACGCCTCCCGAACCTCTGGTGGTGTTGCCGTCGTGGTAGATCTTGCGCCATGGATCAGGCCCACCATTTGCCGCTACAGTTCGAAACATAAGGTTCATGCTGCCAATTGAAAGAACTTGGCCCACTAAGTCCACAGCGCAGTTTTGGAATGGGAATTGAGCTCTCATCCCAGCCCAGTAAAGCCCACCCGCAGGGACATTGGTTGTGTTGTCGCCATAGGCCGTGAAATGGCTACCGGACTCCGCAAACGCTGAGTTCCCGACCATCGCTGCTGGTGCACTCACATCTTGAATTTCGCCTGGCCCAATACCTACATTTTTATTTGAGGCGGTGCCAAGAAGACCATTACGAGAGTAAAGCTCTTGGGTCATGGCGTTAATTTTAACGGCAGCACTGCGGGTTGTATCGCCGCCAGCACCTGTGGGTGCAACACCGATATTTATTTCTTGTCTTGCCATTTAGAAGCTCCTTGAAAATTAAATTTATGCGGATATTTTTCCGAACATAGCAGGAAGCAAAAAGTAAATTGGATTCGATACGGTTGTGACACTAAACCTCAAAAGTGAGGCGGCAAAATCATATCTAAGCCCAGTTCCGCGAGACTCATTATTTCCGCCCATCATTGGCATTCTGGCATTGTTCACCATTAAATAATCGCCAAGCTCATAACTCATCGGAACAGAGTACCAATTAGTAGGAAGTCCCTGAGCACTGTAGGTGGTGTGTGTGTAGGTCCAATTTTGTACAGCCCTGGTAAATACTGCCGCTTGAGTGCCAGAATCAAAGATTTGCTTGCCCGTCGCATCCCACATCCTCAAACCATAGGAAGCGCTTGGGACAGACGAAAAGGCCCCAATGAATATAGCCCCAGAGTGTGCTTGCCCTGATGTTACGGAACAGCCAGTCCAAGCACCTGCGGCCCCCTCTAGCAAAACGCCAAGCTGTATAAGCGACCCATTGTTCTGCGGGCGTACAAAAACAAGGGGCGGCTCTTGGGTGGTGACAACTGAAGAGAATACAACTGAGACACCGGCGGTGTAGGAGCCTTTGTGAAAGACGCACAGCCTCGAATACTCAGAATCAAGGGAGACAGCCCCGGCGTCGTTTACTACTTGCAGGCCATAATTCATTAGCCAAACCTCGCAACCATTAATCGCATCGTTGCCGTAGAGAATGAGTCAGTCGGTCGGTCTTTCAGGAAATTCCTAACATACACAAGCTCCGTACCCATCTCGCACTCCAGCTGCCTATTCGACACAACCTGTGAGTTATCATTGTTTATTGGCAATAAAAAACAGATTGCATTGGTTGCGGTACAACCCGGCGCAGAAAACGTCCTGGTGCCTCCAGGACCTGAAGAATATGAAACCAATACAGATAAAACGATCCTGTAAGTAGATGTCGTGGTGTCAAATTCCAGGGTACCAGTTGGTGACCATATCCTCAGGCCGAAACTCATTCGCTTAAGTCTCCAATTTGGACGCGCTTCACATTGCCGTTATCCCAGAAACGCAACGAACGATTAGTCATCGTTGCTCTGCCCTGCCCAGGAACAACGCCGTTCATTTCAAACGTCCCATCGAAGAATAACTTCCAGCCCGTCTTGCCTGGGTCGTAGTTATTCGACTGGATGTAGTTGCCGATCTTGGCGTTTGTGATCGTGCCGTCCTGGATGAATGCGGACTTGATAAAGGTCTGCCCACCTTGGACTGCGAACGGCACCGATCCGGCCTGGCCAATGGCGAACCTATCGGCGTCGATGATGAACTGCGACTGCAACCCGCCAGGCCCATTCTCCAGCCCAAGCCCGATACCGGCGTACTTGTAGAGGCCAGTGGCAGTTTCGTACTGCATCCGCACCGACCAGTTCGCCGTGACCTTGCCATCGACCGTTTGAATTGCCGTGGTGTTGGTCTGGATAGCCAGTGTGTTGCCGTTGACCGAGTTCTTGACCGTTTCAATGCTGGACGCCAACACGCTGTCGGCATTGATGCGGCCGGTTTGCTCAGCTATGACCGCAGCGGCGTTGCTGGCAACCTTCACTTCCACTGTGTCGGTTCTCTGTCCCTGCACCAAGTCGCCCTCGATCAGAGCGGACTGAACGGACCACACTCCTACGTAGCCGGCCTCTGACCCAATAAGCGCAGTGTCGTCACCCTGAAGCGGTGGGTTGACCTGCAAGTAAATGCCGTCGACCCGCTGCGCCGTGGTGGTGACCTTGCCGTCGAGCGTGGTTACCGTGGCCTTGAGGGTGCTTAGCCCGCTGGCCGTGGCGTTCACGCCGGTGACTGGGTCGTTGACCGTGACCTTCACTGCATTGAGCTGCGAAGCCTGGGCGGTGATGTCCTGGCCATGTTGGTTGATCGTCGCCGAGTTCTGCTGAACCTGCGTTACCAGGGCATTCACCGTCTGCGTTACCGTGCCGATGTCGGTCCAGTAGGTAGCGTTCGGTGGCGGGCTGTTCGCCGGTACCGGGCCATTGGCCTGATACAGGTGCTGCCCCATGCGGACGATCTCGTTAAGCGCATACGCCTTCCCAGGGTCGTACTCAAGCGCGTCGACGATCTGGTCAATCAGCCCTTCCAGCTCATCCTTGGCCGCTTCGATGCGCCCATTGACCGAGCCAGGGCCATTGCCGTCGATAAGGTTGATGCGCTCGTTGAGCAGCTGGCCCAGGGAAGTCTCGTCGATCTGCCCTTTGATCTGCTCAAGGATCGGTCCAGCATCCGAGCTGGCCTGGCCCATCACCCCATTCACCACCGGATAGAACGGACCGATGTTGCCAGTACGGTCCACCAGGCGCGCCCAGAAGAACAACGTCGCGCCAGCCAGCAAGGACTGCATACGGTAGTCGGCCTGCGGATATGCCAGATCTGCCAGCTTCGTCGCGGCCGGCAGGTTATTCGCCGGGCCATACCAAAGCTCGGTCCGCTGGGTATCCTCGGCGCCAGCAGGGAAGCCCCACTTGATGCCGATGCCGAACAGCTCGCTGGTGGTGGTCAGGAACGACACCGCCGGCGGCAGACCGGTCTTGCCTTCCAGGTTGGTCAGCGCAGAGGTTACCGGGATCGACGAAACGTTGAGCGCACTCACAGCCCGCACCCGGGCCATGTACTGGCCCGAGTAAATACCGCGGACGTCGACCATCTGCTCGGCGGTGCGCGGAACCCTGATCCACTCCCGGGCGCCCCACTTCCATTCCACGTCATAAGCGACAGCGTTTGGCGCTGCGTCCCAGGCGATCGACATCACAGTGACGGCGATGCCCTGCTCAATGACGACGTGCTGACTGAGCATGACGCGGGCCGGTGCGTCCTGGCTGCCAATCGGAATACCAGTGATTGGGCGCGGATCCACTACTGCGCCGCTGTCGATAGCGTCAAACTTGCTCGGGTCGTGCTGGATCACCTCGAGCTGGAACTGGTGCCACTCCGGCCGCGTGACGTTGCGGACGTAGAACTGCATCAGCTTCAAGTCTTCGTAGTCGAGAATCCACCCGCACTCTGCCTGCGGCTGCTCACTGAAGTCGGCCATGACGGTAACATCTCGCCCTGCCACAGATTTGACCACCCGGCCCTCTGACTTGCCGCTGGGAAGGTTGACCATCAGGCGGGCACCGACCGGCACCACAGTGTCGCGATCCAGCGTTACCACCCTGCCCGCCGCCGCGGCAATACGCCCGCCGTTTTTGCGGCCCACCAACATTGGATCGGCCACCGCGATGACCTGCCCAGGCTTAGGAATGTCGCCGTCAAGGCCGACACGAAACACTCCGCCCTGGGTTTGTAGCTTCTCGGTCAGTGCTGCCCACTGCCCTGCGCGCTGCGCCTGGCCAAGGGACGTGCAGCCAATAGCGCCGACCGAGGTTTCCCGAACGATACCGCCCAGCTCGATCATGGCCTCATCGTCGAACACAGGTTCCTTGTCAGTTTCAAAGCCCTGGTCTGGGTTGTCCCAGCCGACCATGTACAAGGTGTGCCGATCACGCGCTCGGGTGCCTTCGTACTTAATGGCGCCGTTGTTCAGGATCTGCGTCTGGTTGTAGGTGAACACCGGGTCGCCCGGCATATCGGCATTGACCACGATCTGGCTGCCGTCCCAGTAGGCCAGGCCGTGGAAGATCGAGGCCAGGTCCTGGAGCACTGCATAAGCTTCGGCTTGCTTCTGGAAGTACAGGTTGCAGGTGAAACGCGGCTCCATGCCCCCCTTTCCGTCCGGCACCATCTGGTCGCAGTACTGCGCGATGCGATAGAGCGACCAGCGATCAACCATTGTCGCGTCGATACGGTCGCCAAGGCCGTAGTACGGGTGCAGCACCAGGTCGTAGAAGATCCACGCAGGGTTGTTGGTATAGGCCTCTTTGAAGGTGCCATCCCAAATGCCGTTGCTCGTACCCGTGCCAGATGTTGAGTACGTGCGTGTCTCCGGGTTGTAGTTAGTGGGCACCCGAATGATACGGCCGCGCATCAGCACAGCAATCTTGGCGATGTCGCCGCCGAAGGTCTGGGCGTCGTACTCGATGCTGCTGACTGCGGTGAGCGGGTATTCCTGATCGCTATCAACAACCTCCGCGATGGCTTTGACGACCATCTGGTCAGCGACCAGTTCGGAGTTGGCATTTGGGGTCAGGCGCCGCACCCGTACTGTCCAGCGGTTGCCGGCGGGCAGCTCAAGCCGATGAGCTCGCTCGTACTCGGTAACGTTCTTCCGGTCGACAAACGAGACCAGCGCTTCCAGGTAGGGGCCATTGTCAGTAGAGATATCCACCGCGTAATCAATGCGCACGCCGTTGATGTTGCCGGCTGCATCTTGGCTGCGAAGCACTGGCCAGCTCAGGCGCAGGCGCACCGCGTCGAGTACCGGGTTGGTGATGCTGTGCAGCCAGGGAGTGCCAAAGATCAGCTCTTGCTTGACGTCGATCTCGTTGCTGGACTCGGTATTGCCCTCCAGGCGAGCCTGATTCAGCTCACCGTTACGGAACTGCCATTTAACGCCGGGGTAGTTCAACGTGCCGTCCGGCTCCTGGATTGGGGTGCCGTCCAGCTTGATCGAGCGCAAACCGTCAACCGGCCCAACGATTGGCCCCCAGCTCCACATGTAGAGGATGCGTGCGGTAGAAATCGACGGAACGCTATTCTGCGCAATGCTTGGCTTTTTCTCTTTGGCCTGGCCGCCTTTACTGCCGATCACGGCGCGGCGGGTGCGAGCTGCGGCACGGGACGTCTTCTTTGCTACTGCGCTCATGCGCCCTCCAGAATGCAAAAACCCGCCGGAGCGGGTTCATTGTTTGAGCTGAATCAGATGTTGTCCTGCGTGTACACCCCGCCAGATTCGACGGCGCCGCCCACCTCGCGCTCACCGTAAAGCAGCGGATAAGGGTTGCCCTGAGCAATGGTGGTCACCGCGCCACCGAAGCCGTAGCTCGGGTTGTTGCCGTCGTCGTTCTTGCCTTCGGCGGTTGCGTTGGTGGTCGGCGAAAGCATCTGCACAACACCACCCAACCCCACTGCGGCGCCGGCGGCAAGAAGACCCATACCGAGCGCAGAGGACGTACCACCTGTGAACAGGCCAGCCACGATCAGCACCACGCCGAGCAGTGTCTGAAACATGCCCGCCTGCTTGCTGCCCTGGATAATCGGCTGTATGCGAATGTCACCTTCAGCACGGCCGACAAGCTCAAGCTCCTGCGCGCTGATATTCCGCTCATCAACAAACACAGCGAATACCAGGCCCCGCTCGTGTGCGGTTCGCATGAACTTCTCGAAGCCGGGCTTCATCGCGCATAGCGCCGCAGTGGCGTCATGAATACCGTTCAGGTCGAGTCGGTACTCTTTGCCGAACTTTTTGCCCAGCACCCCGCCGAGCTTGATAGTGCGCATGGTCATGGGCGGTAGTCCCTGTGCCGGAGGATCAGTTTCACCCTGTTCGCCATCGACCAGCCGTAGACTTCACGGGCAGCCAGGCGGCCGGGCATGTGGTGGTAAATGAACGGGCCTGACCCGCCGAGCTTCGGCGCCGGCTCGCTGAGCAGCGCGGGCTCATCGCCCAGATAAATCACTGCGTGGTTCGGGAAATAACACTCCCGACCGGGCGTAGGGATCTGCAACACGAGCATGTCGCCGCGCCTTGCCTCGTTGACCTGGTAGAAACCGGTGGCCGCAAAGTTGTCCTCGTAGAGGCTCGGGCCGTCCTTGCATTCCCACCACAGGTCGGCCCGCTCAAAGTTCGGCAACTGCAGGCCCGCCTCCCTGGCGTACCAGTCCCGGCAAGCTGCCCAGCAATCGAGCAACCCATGGGAAAAGTCCCGTCCCAGCAGCGGTGCCTGGAAGCCGGACGGCTTAAACCACTCAATGTCACCGCCAGGCCAGCCGACGATGCCCCAGGGCAGCTCGTGCAACTCGCAGCTGACCCGGTCGGCCATGCTGGGCGTCGGCGCTTTATCCGGGTGGCTGTGGATGATCGCCAGCACTTCCCCGCGATCTTCGGCGCGGGCCATGTCCCTGTGATCGATCTGGAAGTGTTCTCGCGGCGTGGTGGCCAAGTTCGTGCACGGCACATACTCGCGGCCCTCGGCAGACTTCACCAGCACCCCGCAAGCCTCGGACGGGTAAGCCCGCTCGGCGTGCGCACGGATCTCGTCCTGCAATTTCTGATTGATGCGCATGACTACCTCGAGCTTGCAATGAGGCTTGCGCCCATGGACCCACCGAACCGGCGGGTGTTTCCCCTGATCTTGCAGCTGCTCCACCAGCCCCCACAGCGGTCGAGCGCGGGGTTGTCCGTGGGCTGGTTTTTCTTATCGAACATCGCAGCCCCTGTGTAGGCGCAAGCCTCCTGCCGGTACCCGCCACGGCAAGCCCACCGGCAGAGCTTGGTGATCTGCTGACCAGGTAGCATTTGCCCTTCCATATCGGTAGGGCTCGACAGCGAGAACGTGACCGAGATGCTCGGTAACGCCTCGGTCTTCTGCTCGATAAACCAGAGGTTCGTTTTCGATTGGTCGCTGGCTTTCGGGTTGCCGTCGGGGAAGTTGGCGGCGTCCAGGAAGTGGCGGAACGTCTCGATTACTTTGACCCGGGCACCGGCCAGGTCGCGGAACTGGAAGCACAGAGCGGTGATCGCACCGCGCACCCCGCCGAGCTCGTCATCCACCTGCAACGTGGGTGTAGCTGGGCGCCCGTCGCCGCGAATGTCAAAGCCCTTGGCCTCGATCTGGAGCGGCGAATAGAGCTGACCCTGCCAGATGATGTCGCCCTCATGGGCGTGGCCGTGGAAGCGCCAAACCGTAGCGCCCAGGCGTGTAGCGTCCAGTTCGTACAGCCGGATCTGGTTACCCGGCTCAAGCTTTTGAATATCGGTGTTGTAATTCATAGGGCCCCAGAAACAAGAAACCCCGCACTTGGCGGGGCTTGGTGAGGGTTAAGGTCGGGGATTGAACACCTGCTTAACGGTGAAGGTGACGGTGTAGATTTCTTCGCCGAGCGCCTTTTTCTTGTATCCGTTCACACGGTACCAGCCTTCCGGCTCGCCTGGCGGCGCATAGCGAAAGGCCTTGTAGCCTTCGTGCCGATCCAGAAACGCCAGCAACTCGGGCAACTCCTCGCCCGGCCGGTCCTCGCCGGTGTGCACCAGGTTCCAGACCTGGCTCTTGGTGTTGATGCCGATCCCACCGGCCTGGACCATGCCGTCACCGAACTCGTTCTCCCAGGTGCGCTGGCTAACGTCACCGTCGGCGCCGACCTCAACATCAAATACAAATGTCTCAGCCATCAACGCCTCCACAGCCGGCCGCCCTGGCGCATCTCTGCATCCAAGAACTTGCCCATACGTGCCTCTAGTGCCGATCCGATGGAATCACCCTGCATTTGCGCCTCTTGGCTGCTCATGCCCGGCTGGGCCTGAACGGTAACTGGTGCGCTGAAGATGATTTGTGAGGGACCGCTGGGCGACGATTCCGTCGAAGAGCCGACCAGCGCAGTCCGACCATTACCCGTGGACTCCAGACTACCGACCCCAATACGCGCTTCGGGTTGTGCACCGCCTAGGCTGTTGTCGATCCGGGAAAGCATGGCATCTAGCTTCGCGCTGGTTTGAGCGGTGGTAACCCGCTCTCCTTTTTGCAGAAACCAGCTGCCATCCTCGGGCACCGAGTCGATACCGTCGTGCGCCATACCAGATAGAGCCGTCATGCCAACCGCCTGGGCGAGCGGGCCGGTCACTGTCAGCGCAGTCGCCATCGCCGCCGGCGCAGCTGCTGGGCCAATGATCGGAATAGCCGCTGTCGACGCGTAGGCGTTGAGCCCAGCCTGAAGAGACATTGCCGCAGCATTTGCCCCTAGCGTGGTCGCCGCGCCGGCCTGAGTTGCCTTGCCTACGAGCAATTGCACGCTCTGGTAGATCAGCCATTGAGCAGCCATATCGCCGAGCGCCTTGAGCATCGACTTGGCGAAGTTGCCGACCATGTCGCCCAATGCGTCGTCGGCATCCTCCGCGCCACTGGCGACATCCGAGAAGAACGTGCCCAAACCGTTGGTAGCTTCGCTCAAAGCCGTGTTGGTGAAGTCTGCGGCCTGGGCCGAATAATCACGGGCGGCGTCGGCGTAGTTCGCCCACGCCTCATTGACGCCGTTCATCCAGTTGGCTTGTTGCTCATCGACAGCCTGGTAATACAGTTCTTGCGCAATGATCCGCTCGGCCAGCGCCTCCTCGAGGACAGTCGTTTCTTGATCGTAAAGCGACTTATCAATGCTTTTCGCCTGCAACTGTTCGTTGAGGCTGGCGACATCGGCAGCGTACTTTTGCTGAAGCGCCAAATCAGCGCGCATACGGTCCCGGGCTTTATCGCCCATTCCTACGCCTTTCAGCTCCTGATCAAACCCATCTTTCATGGTTTGAGTGCCGACGCCCTGGGCATTCCTGAACGCCGTCAGCTTCAGGTCGTCCTCGTTGGCTTTTTTCAGCTTGTTCAGCGCATCCAGCTCGGCAGCCATGCCCATGAGCTTTTTCTTTTGAGCCTCGCTCAGCTTGCCGAGCTTTCCCTCCTGCAACTCGAAAGAAAGCTTCATCACCTCGGTCGCGTCTTTCTGCTTGTCGCCAGTGGTGTTGATCAGCTCGATCTGGCGCTTATAGCCTTCCTCGGCGGTATCGAACGACTTTAGCTGTTGCTTAGCGGCCGACTGTCCTTCGCTGGCGTTCTTCCGCGTGGCCTTGGTGGCAGCCTCATCGGCCTCTTTTTGGGCGTCCTTTGCTGCAGCAGCTGAACGGATCGCGACAATATCAGCCTCTGTAAGCAACTTGTGCTCGGCAATATATCGATTCGCGGCCGCAAGACTTGTCTTGTCTTGGGCAGAAGCAAGCTCCTTCAGGAGCTGGTCAAGATACTTTTTCCCATCCTGAGCAGCGCTTGCCTTCGCTGATGCGTTCTCACGCTGGGCCTTGGTATTGGCATCCGTCTCGCCCGTAAGGGCTGCGATGACTTCCTTCTGCTTAACCAGCTCGCCAGACAGCTTCGAAACAGACTTCTCACTCTGCTCTATGGACTGGGCCATTGCCTCTGTGACGCCAGGAATAAGGCGCAACTGGTCGGCCACCGCTTGCCAGTCAACCGTTATACCCGACGACTGTTCTTTCGAGGCTTTGCGAACCAGATCCAGTGCTTTCTGAGCTTCAGCCGGCAATGGGGCAAGCCCCGCCATGAGGCCGTCGGCACCGGCCGCACCCATTCCGCGCAAGTCGCTTTCAAACTTATCGGCAATTGCTCCGGACATTTGCCCAAGATCTGATTGCAGATCCTCGACTTGAGACCTCAGCTCGCGAAGTGTTACAGACTGGGTGGCACGTCCAAGCTCGTTGAACTTCTTGATCAGCTCAGCAATCGGCTTTGACAAATCGCCAAGTTTTTCTTCAAGGACGCTCGTGTTGTCTCGCAATGTTAGGAATGCTGTAGCGGCACCAATTGCTAAAGCTGCAATACCCAAGGGGCCGCCCATCATCCCGATGAGACCAACACCAGCACGGCTCACGCCGACCTGCGCGACAGCCACAGCATTGGTCGCGCGAGCCTCGACCATTCGAGCCTCTGCAAGCTGAAGCGACATCTGCGTCTGAACTGCTGTACCGCGAGCCGCAATGGCCTCCTTCTCGGCTAGGAAAACAGATGTTTGGGCCTTTTGCAGCTCCGCCTGCGCGACCAGCAAAACCGACGTCGCTTGGGCTTTTCTTGCCGCCACATCTTTGAGCGCCGAATAAGCAGCCGTCGCACCCGATGAGGCAGCCATTGCACCGTATCGAGAAAGCGCAGCGACGGCAGCGATGATCGATACATCCGCCAAGGTAGAGAAGTTGTCGCCAACCGCGCCGATAGCCTTCCCTAGAGCGCCAGTAAAACTGGTGCTCTCGTCCAGACGACCGACATAAACATCGAAAGCGTTGGTCAAGTTTTGCAGAGCATCACGGACAGCGACTGTCATGCTGTCGGCGAGCTTTCCATTGGCCTCGGCGGTGTTCTGCAAGCCTTTAGTAAGCACATCGAGACCAAGCTTACCCTCGGCACCAAGCGCCCGAATTTCTTCGGCGGTCTTGCCGGTGGCTTTAGCTACGGTCTCGACAATAGAAGGCATTGCGGCAAGCATTGCCTGCCAACCATCAGCATCGACCTTCCCCGTTTGCAAAGCCTTTGAATAACCATCAATCGCCGATTTAGCTCTGTCAGCGGATGCCGAGTTGGTCACCAACAGGAAACTGAAGCTGTCCATAACATCCAGCGCCTGGCTGGTGTTATAGCCCATGGACTTCAGGCTGCCAGAGGTCCGGATGTAGAGTTCTTGTGCCTCAGCGAGAGGTCGATACGTGCGCTTAGCGGTATCCAGTAAGCGCTGCTGTACTAGATCGTATTCACCAACGCTGGACGTGGCCATGCCGATACGGTCGGACATCTGCCCGTATGAGTCGGCCGCCTCAATGATCTTCCCGATACCGACCGCGCCAATAGCTCCGGCCAATGCGCTCTTGATCAGCCCGGATGCGTGAAGCGCCCGCTCCCCCGCACGATCAAAAGCAGTGTCGATACGCCCAAGGCTCTTATCAATCTTTCCTGATGCCTGACCTACGCTGGAGTCGGCTCGCGCCATTTCCTGACGCAACTGGGCGGTGGTCGCCTCAATGCGAACAAGCATCCCCTGTACGTCAGTGTCGGCCATGTTTTTCTCCAGAAAGCAAAAAACCGCCAGGAGGCGGCTTTGGATGTTGGTAAGTGATCTAAATCTTGCAGTCGGCGCGAAGTTTCTGCGTTTCCTTCAAAACCTGAGATGTATCAAACTTAGCGGTGATCTCACCGGATGATGTTGAAGTCCTGGCGACATAAGACTTGCTGGCTGCCAATCTATCGAGAAAGGCGGAAGTCAAAAAAGGATAAAAGGATGACGTTCTATCTCCTGACGCCCCCCACTTGTTCGGCTCATGTGAATCGCTATCTACTCTGGTATCGACCAATGAATTTGGATCTATACGCCGATTCCAGCTTAGGTAGAAGTCCATTTTACCCGCCGAACACCTGAAGTGCATCTCGACCGGAGCGGCGTTACCATCCGAAATCGGGCCTGAATTAAGAACAGAGGACCTAGAAGTCGCATCTGTGAGTTCATCTTTGCTTTCAAAGTGAGTCCACTTCCAGTATGGCAACCCGGCAAGCACATCCTGATCCTTTTCTTTCTCGCAGCCCATTACGAAAATAGCGAGCACCATCACTGCATACATTCTCATCAGATTTCCTCCTAGGAAATCCAAAACTATATCAAGCTAACTCACCTGGCGTCCCGTAAGCGCCTGGCGCAGCTTATCCGCCACGGTCGACGGCGAAGGCTTCTCGGCCTTGGTTTTTGTCTTGCCGGTGCCGAACGGGTTGGTCATCTGCGCCCATTCGATCTTGGCGTCCATGGCCAGGAACAGTTCGGGCATCGGAATTGACCAGGCCAGGTCTGGCGACCAACCCAGCCACCCCGTGGCCACCGCATAGAGCCGGTCGACGTAGCTGCCATCCTCGACAGCACTTACGCCGCCGCCGGCTTTTCCTTTCCCGAATCAGGCCCTTTCGGGTTGTACAGCGCCACCAGGTAAGCGTTCAGTTGCACGGACACATCCAGCACGCCCGCCTGCCACACCTGCTCAGCCACGGCCTCGGCCGCCTTGCCTTTCAAGCCAGCACCGCCTGCGATGATCACGGCGCAACCGTCGATGCTCAATGCGTTGATGGCCTGGGACGCACCACGCAGGCCACCGAAGTGGGCCTCAATCGCTCGCACGGCGCCGAGTGTCGGCATCAAAGTGTAGGTCTCGTCGCCCAGCTTGATGTCGACGGTTCCGTAAAGGGTTTTGCTCATGTGTCGAAACCTCGGGGGGCGGGGCCGAAGCCCCTGTGTTTAAGGGGTGACAGGCGCCGGGAGGATTTCCAGGATGTCGGAGTTGATGCCAATGGTGACGTTGCGACGTACTACGTTGTCAGCAGCGCCGGCGGCTACGGTGTTGTTCATCACCTTGCCGCGCAGGTAGAACGTGGTCGGCAGGACGGCCGGGGTAGCATCTGGATCGCCATCGTTCAGGGTGATCTTGATGTTGTAATCGCCCTTGCTGCGATCCCGGTGAGCGATCTTCAGCTTGGCCTGGCCCAGGTCGCCGTTGTCGAGACCAACAGCCAGGGTCAGGTCGCCAGCGTCAGCGGTGCCCTTGTACTTGCGCACGCGGCCATCGCGCAGCGAAGTGAAGGTCACAGAGCTGAATGTGTCGCCGAACTCGCCCAGGTCTTCCACTTCGCCGATGTCGACGTAGGTGTCTGCCTTGTAGAGCGCTTCAGTGTCCGCGCCGTTCTTGCTACCGATACCGATCCGGCAGCCGGCGGCTGTATTGAGGTTGTCTTCGGCCATGGGGGTTCCTCCAAGGGCACATTGGATAAAGCCGCGGTGCGGCCGGGTGTTGGGTTTAGTGGGTGGTAATAACGCGGACCGTGACCGATCCTTGATACGTGACGCCGTCAGCATCGCGCTGGGCGTCGGCTTGCTCGACACGGACCGATACTGCGCGCCCAACGGTCAACGGCAGGCGGCGCTCGTCCAGGGCGGCCACAACCTCACCGAGGATGCGTTTCACCTCGGCCTGGCCGTGGGCATCCGACCAGACCGACAGGTAGACCAGGCGCTGCTCGCGCTTCCTGCCCGAGATGGGCGAGGCGTTGGCGGATATCTCCCGGTCAATAGAGACGTAAGGCATTGGAGAATCCAAGGGAGCACCATCGTAGACCGGGCATGAAACCTCAGCCGCAAGCCTGGTGAACAGCGCCTCCTGGAGCGCAACAGATGGATCAGCCATTGGATAGCCCCTTGCTTGCCTTGCTGAGTGTCCGACTTATTGCGGCCTTGATGTTGGCGATCACATATTCCCGGTTCACGTCCTTCGCTGGGCGGAGCCATGGATGCGCGGGGCGCGCTGGGATGTCTGGATACTTGCCGAAGAAGTGCGAACCATCCGTCTTGTTTGTAGGCCGACGGCTGCGCCCTCCGGCGCGCTTGTTGCCGGCGTAACCCTTGGTGCCGTACTCGATGAAGCGCAAGTAGAAGAAGCGCTGCTTGTTCTTCTTGCCCCTGATGCCGATCTGGGCGTCCAGGCCGCTTTGCGAAACAAACACCGTCAGCGCAGCAGCAGCGGCGCCTGTGTCTTTCGGGATCAGGCTTTTCATCGTCGAAAGAATCCGATCGGCACTGTCACGCATCACCGGTGCCAGCTCGTTATCCATGGATTGGTGGATGGTGCGCAGCGTCCGGCGAAGCTTGAAGTCGCCGGACATGCGGGAGCGGCGTGCGGCCATGGCCTACTCCTTGGCCTTGCCGGCCTTGTCAGCGGCTGGCGGCGCCTCTGGAGCAGGCTCAACCAGTCCGCGACCTATCAGCTCGGCGCCAAGCTTGGCGTCCAACGTGAATTCCTCACCTTTCTCACGGTCGCCAGCAGCGCCGGAAAGAGTGCCTAGGGCAACTACTTTCATGATTCACCTCTATGGATTGGGTACGTTTGAACAGAGCAGTCGAAGCATGTCGCGCTCGTTGTTCGGGAGCGCGGCTTCGATCAGATAGGTGGAGGTGACTCCTTTCGACTGATAGACCAGGCGATTGCCTGCGACCACATCAGGGCGGGGATGCATGCGAATCTCCGCTGTTACCACCGCTTTAAGTTGCTCGGCGACGGGTGATACCCGCCCCGTCGGCAATGTAATCTCCGACCAGAGCTTGCCCACTTCGACCCAGACGATATCGAAACCGCCTGTTTTGTTCTTGGTGAGCATTGGCCTGAACATCGTGCCCCGGTGGCGCAGCGGCCCCGCTCTCATACATTCACCCAGCGGTGAGGCTTCCACAGAGCATTGGTTGCCATCGGCAGCTCAGCAGTGATCGTTCCAACCACCGCCGTCTCGCGGCTGCTATACCAGTGCCCGATCAGCAACAGCGCTCCTTGCTTAATTGCCTTGGTCATCAGGAGCGCATTGCCGACCGGATCAGGCAAAGCCGTCTCAGGATCGACTAGCGTGCGATTGGTCCAGGTCTCAAACGCGCTGAGGGCTGCATCCGTGTAGCCCTGAATCAGCGCATCCTCGTCGTCATGGTCGACCCGTAAGTGAGCCTTGACGATGGGGAGATCAATCAACCTTCGGCACCAACGCCTGAAGGGCTTCTTTGTTGGCAGACGGATCGAACTCGATCCCTTTGCCAGCGAGCCAGGCCTTCAGATCGGAAACCTTCATCTTGAGCGGATCGGTTTCTTTCTGAGCCTCGATCGCCGCGTCGATTTCTTCCTGAGAGCTGCGCGATGCGTAACCCTCGGGAGGGTAATTCACTGCCAGGTAGCCCGCCTCAACAAACTCAGCAACTGTAGGACCATCCAGTTTCAGGCCATTGGCATCCAGTTGATTGGGGTAACACGCCACGCCCAGGTGCTCGACCGCCACCAGCGCGCACCGATCCGAGACTTCCTGCTCGCCAGCAGGAACCTCAACCACATGGTTGCCGTCCGCAGAGAATGGGAACGGCTTCTTCACAAGAATAATCGGCATAAATCCTCCGGTAGGCTGGGCGCCCGTAGGCACCCGCCGATTTAGGCAGCGGCGCTCAGGGTGAGAATCTTCACGGCCTGGGAGTCAACCAGCATGCCGCCGACACGCTTGGTAGTGTAGAAACCAACGAACGGCTTGTTGGTGTAGGGGTCGCGCAGCACGCGGGTGCCGATGCGGTCGACAATGGTGTAAGCGCGCTTGAAGTCACCGAATGCAATGGCATTGGCGTCAGCCGCAACATCTGGCATGTCTTCGTTCTCGGTGATGCCGTAGCCCAGAAGGACCGACGGCGCCCCCGCTTCCAGGCCTGGGCGCCACAGGTAGTTGCCCTCGCTGTCCTTCAGCTTGCGGACATAAGCAACGGTCAGGTTGCCCATCATCCAGGTGCCGTTAGCGCGGTAGCCTGCCTTGAGGGCGTGAATCAGGTTGATCAGGCTGTCGCCAGTGATCGCGCCAGCGGTGCCAGAGACGAGCTTTTGCAGCACACCGAACGCACGTTCGTCGTCGGCCTTCAAGTCGAGGCCGTAAGCCAGCATACCTTTTGGCTTGTTGATGCCATCACCTTTCGTAAAAGCACTGCCTTCCTTCTCGGCGAAGTCGCGAGCAACCTCGCCATTCAGCCAGCCCTCGGCATCGAAGAAGATGTCGTCAAGGCTGGTCTGAGTGGCTTGTGGGTTGGCGTACAGCTCACCCATAAACGCAGAGATGTTGCCGAGCTTTGGAGTGTTGGTTGCAGGACGCGGATCGGTTTCACCTACCCAGCCCGCGCCGTTGCCGCCCAGGTTCACCAGGCGCTTGTAGTCTGGGCTACCAACGGTGATCTGATTGCAGACCTGACGCATAGGCGATGTATCGCGCAGCAGTTCGATGATGCTGCGGTCCAGTTCTTCGGGAACCGCAAAACCGCCATCTGCATCAACGCCGACCTGCAATGCCTTGGCCTGCAGTTCGCCCAGGCCGGTCTCGGTACCCTTGCGCACGAACTGCATGAATGCGGCCTTGTGCTCACTGGCGGCCTTGGTGCCGGTGCCGTCCGGACGCTTGAGGGACAACAGCTCTTTTTCCAGATTGCTTTTCAGCTCATCAAGCTCGCTCAACTTTTCGTTGAGGGTGTCGACCTGGCCGGACAGCTTGCCCTTTTCTTCTTCCAGGCCATCAATGCGCTTGTCATTGGTCTTTTTGAATTCGTCGAACTTCTTGCCCAGGGCTTCGGCGACGTCTTCGATATCTTTCTTTTCAACAGCCATGAGAGGCTCCTTAAATGCGGGTCAACAGTGATTTGAGTGATTGCATTGCTTCGTCGGCATCCGCCTCTCGCGGTGAAACTGCGCCGTAGCCCTTGGCCATAAAGGCCTTGGCCTGGGAGCCAGAAAACCCAACCTCTCGAAGGGCTCGCTCCACTTTGCTGGGCGGCGGTGTTTCGCCGCGGGCCAGCAGAGATTTCACATCAGTGATCCGGGCCTCGTCGTTGGCCGGGAAGGTGACCAGAGAAAGCTCCCAAAGGTCGATTGCCTTCAGAATCCAAACGCCCTTCTCCTTGTCATACTCGTAGTCATCGAGCATGTAGCCGATGGAGGTGCCGGTCAGGCTGCCTGCCTTCATGTGCGCATGGGCACGCTTGGCAAGCGGATCGTCCTCGATAAGTAGGCGCCCTTTGAAGAACAACCCCACATCGTCTTCACGCATCTCGGTGTAGATGCCGATCGGTTCGTTCATGTTGTGCTGCCAGAGCATGGCCGGCAGGCGGCCCTTCTCTTTCCACTTGGCCAGACTGGCCGTGAATGCCCCGCGAACAACCACGTCGCCGTAGCTGTCCTCGACACCAAACACAGAGCCATAGCCCTCGAACTCGCCGCTTTCGCTGACCGATTTAATGGTGAGCGGTCGGTCAAGACGCTGTTTTGTCTGCATCGTCGGCAGCCTCTGGTTTGGTAGTCATGTTCATCGGGGTTAGGTAGATGTCGCCGCCTTCGCGGGGGTTTTCGTCTTCCAGTTCGCGGCAGTCGTTGGGGCTCAAAATCCCCCATTGGATGCCCTTGCCATAGGATTCGTAGCGGCCTTTAAGGTCACCACGCATCAGGGCCCCAGCATTGAACTTGGCGTAATGCGTCAGGCGGTCTTTCTCGCTGAGCAGGCCGACCTGAATGCGGTGCTCAATACGAGTCATGATCGGAACCAGCGAGTAGTTCACGAAGCTCATGCCCATGTGTTCGATGTTGTTGAGCGTCATCTTTTCCATGCTGGCCACCAGGTGCGGCGGCACGCGGAACAAGCCGCAGATCTGCGACTCGGTAAGCTTTTTTGATTCGATGAACTGGGTGTCTTGGGCGTTAAGGCTGATCGGCTTCCAGTCCAGCCCCATCTCCAGAATCATCGGCTTATAGGCATTGGCCACGCCCATGTGCTCGCCCTGAAAATCCGCCTTGAGCCGCGCGAACGCTTCGTCGGTGAGCTGCTGCTCAGTGCGCAAAACACCGCTGGTAACGGCACCGTTCGTGAAGAGCTTGGCGGCGTGAGCATCCATTGCCTGGCCCAGGCCCAACGCCTGGCGCGCGTAGGCGATAGGGTTTAACCCGTTGAGTCCGTCAAGCGTGAATAGCCGCACATGCCACAGCTCATCCTGGGTCAGCGTCCGTGTTCCCGACTTAAAGTTGACGGTGTATTCAACCGTCCAGTCGTCTTTGAGTTTTGGTGTAACGATGTCAGGGCTGAGCGGCAATAGCTCAACCACGTTACCCAGCGCCATCACCTTGTACGCATAGAAGTTGCCACGAAGACAAAGGCACGCCACCAACATCTCCCAGAACTCCTGGGCGGTCATGTAGCTATTTGGCGCCATAGTGATGAGCGGGTAGAGCCGATGTGTCGTTGCGGGCAATCGAACTCGACCGGTCTGCTTAAGTAGCCGACAAGGCAGCATTCCCATCGACTCAGCCAACACCCGAACGCAATTGAATACGACCAGTTGCTGCATGGCGCTAGTGGTAGTTACGCGCTGGCCGGCATTGCTTTCGTAGCCCGCACCCAGCGCCTGAGCCAGCTTTTCTGGCGTATCAATAACCTGGGTTCCGCTCTTCCTTCCAAGCATTGCGCGAAGCATCAGCGACCCCCTCGAATAATAGAGGCCACTGACAAGGTGATTAACAGCGCACCACAGACAGTCAATGCCAGCGGCTCACCCATCCAGGACCAAAGACCACGGGTCAGCAATGCCAAACCAAGGACGCCGACGAGATCGGGGGCAGCCTCTTTCAGCGCCTCCAGCTTTGGCGGCTTGATTTCGTTGGTCATAGGGTTCGAATTCCGTGCTTTGAGATGTGGTCAGAGAGAGTGTCTTCGGGATGGAGGTTTGCCAGGACACGCCCGATCGCCATGATCAGAGCTACGGCGCCGTCGATTTTGTTGTCGTCGCCCTGCTTGATTGGACGGACAATGTCGTCGTTTCCCGGCATGTTTTTGCCAATCACGTTGGCGATACACCAGGTCATAATCGGATTGCCATCATGGTGAAAACGGCCCGCCTCAATGGCGGCCTCCAACTCCTTCATGGGGTCGGACATGTTGGTGTAGTTCTGAGTGATCGTGATCGGCTCAAAGCCCTGGTCATCAAGGTCGTGACTCAGGCCTGTGGCGCCGTGCGGGTCAATCGGGCATTCACGCACCGGTGCGTGATGATTTGCCTCTTTGGTGTCCTCAAGGATCTCGCGGTAGTCAACCTCAGCACCGTCGGTCACCTCCAAATGCTTAGTGTGAATCCAAGCCTGGAAGCGCTCAGCCATTCGCTTGTTGTCGGTGTTATAGGCGGTGTCGTATGGGACCCAGAACTTTGGCGCAATGCTGTAGTAGTGGTTCTTCCCATCGATAACACGCCAGAACAACCGGGCTCTCGAGTTCATGTCGAGCTTTCGCGCCAAGTCGAAACCGGCAATCCACTCCTGCCCCTCGAACTGCTCCAGGGTCAGCGAGGTGTCCTCGCAGGCCTTCCAGCTTTCCATGTTGTAGAAGCCGGACTTGGCGCTCACCCAGAGGTTGAGGTGCTTCGTTTTGAAGGTGTTGGCAAAGCGGGCCGAGCGAATGGCTCGGGCCTGCTGACTTTCCAGGTACTCCTGAAACACCGAGACGCCGTGGTTCGGGTTGGCCTTGGCCAGCATCTTCGGATCGGTCCAGTCGTCGCCCTCGTCGAGCGTCCAGATCCAGCCGAACAACTCTTCGTCCGGCACGGTACCGGCCAGCATCTCGACGACCTGGCGGCGCTTGTCGTAGCAAGGACCCTCAATGTCGGCGCCGGCGGTGGTGATGATGAACATCAACGGCTGCCGCCTGGCCCCCATGCCGGTGAGCATGGTGTCGTATTGGGCTGACGTTGGGTGTTCGTGGTATTCGTCGACGATGGCGCAGCTGGGTGAAGCGCCATCGCCGGGGTTGCCAATCAACGGCTCAAAGCGGCTGAAGTCCGAAGGGATGTTCATGTTCGAGGCGTTCACCTCAATGCCGGCGGCCTGCACCAGCATTGGCGACTTGGTGACCATCAGCTTCGCCGGGCGGAACACTTCCCAGGCCTGCTTCTCTGTCGTGGCACCTGCATACACCTCGGCACCGTACTCACCATCGGCGACGAACATGCTTATGCCAACACCACCAGCAACGACTGACTTTCCGTTCTTGCGGGGAACCTCCCAATAGCTTTCGCGGAACCGTCGGTAGCCACCCTTCTTCCTGACCCAGCCGAACGTCACCGCAATACCGAACAGTTGCCAGGCCTCAAGAGTGATCAGTTGTCGCTTGAATGCCCATTCGCCTTTGGTGTGCGGCAACAGCTGCATCAGCTTGAGCTTCTTCTCAGCCTTGGCTGGATCGAACTTGAAGCGGAATGCGCGCTTGCGGCTGGCAGCCAAATCATCGAAGTGTCGCTGCACCGCCTGGTGGATGTAACGGCACGCAGGAACCTTCCCGCGCAACAGAGACCTTCCCCACGCCATCGCCTTGTCGACATTGGGGTGGGCAGATTTGGTCATCAGGTTCTCAGCAGGCTGGCAAATTCGTTGGTTTCTTTCTCCTTATTGCCGCCGATGAGTCGCGTTCGACTGGCCGGGTCCAGGCCCAGCATCGAACCGAACGTCACCATTTGGCGCATCGTTTCGTTCGCGGCGGTAAGCGCGGGGTTCTTCATCGGCCCACCAGTGGCTCCGGTAACGACGATGCCGTGCAGCTGTATCGATTCTTGCGCAAGCCTCCAGTTGTCGTAGGCGCTACAGAAGGCCTCGACGTTGTGCAGGTCCGTGATCGCCACCACGTTCTCGCGCAGCAGCTCCGGTACGATCATGTTCCACATGGTGGCGGCCCGAGGGGTGAACCACTCCGGCGGATCGATCTGGGTAATCTTGGAAAACTGCGGTTCGGCTGTGTTAAGCGCGCGCTTGCCAGGGTTTCCGGCGAGTGCTTTTTTGGCCGTTGGCTTGGGTTTGCGACCACGGCCGGCGACCGTGGCGGTGCCTCCCATCGCGCAACTCCTGAATTTTTAATTTCGCGGGTGTAAGAAAAAGGCCAAGGGGACGGTCTAGCTACCAAAACCCCCAGACTTTTGACCCTCCCCCTACCCAAATGAGAATCCGCCTCGTTTCCGCTCGATTCTCGGTCAATTTGCACGATTTCTCGATGGATTTCCCCAACCGCCATCCTCTGACGCGGTCTTGCGGCTGTGGCACGAGTGACAGAGGGCCTGCCAGTTGCTGCGATCCCAGAACAGGACCATGTCGCCCTTGTGAGGCACGATGTGGTCAACCTCAGTGGCTGCTGCGACCTCACCGCATCGCTCATGCTCGGCGCAGAGCGGGTGCTTGACCAAGAACCCTTTGCTTGCCTGCTGCCACTTGTAGTTGTAGCCGCGCTGGGCGCTGGTTTCGCGCTGCCTCTCACGCCGCCTTGCCTCGGCGCTCTTGCCAATGTCCGCGTGGTCATCGCAGTAGCGAGGGTTGCGAGTCAGCGCATTGCAGCCCTGTGCATTGCATGGTTTCTTGGGCCTTAGTGGCATGACTTACTCCGCATTCCGGCCAGGCAACTTGAAGCCGGTGACCCGATCAGCAAAGGCGCGGACCTTATCGACGCCCAGTAACCCGACCATGCCGCCAAGCAAGCCGGCAGCTGACGGCGGGATGCCAATCAGCTCGAGGCCGGACAGCATCGACAACGTAATGCAGCCACACAGCAGACTTTCAAAGAAGGCTGCCTTGCGTGTACCGCCGCCGTAGATGATCCGCAGCGCAGAGATCGATATCGCAAAGCCTGCGGCGTAAAAGGCCGGGGCGTGCTGGCTCAGCCACGCGAGTACAAGAACCCAGGTGTCTGGCTTATCGGGCATGTTCGGCATCTCAGGTTCCTCCCTTTAGGGGAGTGATGAATAAAAATGCCCGCTCAGGGCGGGCAGTAGCTGCGTGCTATCGTTGTCTCGCAATCTCAACCAACAAGGAAGAAGCAATGAAAACTCGGCAACAACAGACTGATGCTTTCCAGGTTAAAACCGAATCAGGAAAGGTCTATGGCATAACTGAGTTCACAGAACAGACGTACCATGAATTCCTCAATCCTGCGGATAATGGCTGGGCTGATGGGATGAAGGGATACAAGGTTGCAGGCGGTGGTAACGCGAATAGAAAAAGTGCCGCCGAGTACGAAATAGTCGCGACCGGTGAGATCGCGACTCGCATTTAACTTAACTGGTCCGGAAACGAAAAAGCCCTGCTCAATGGCAGGGCTTCTAAATGTCTCGATATGCATCATTGCGTATCACTACGCGCAAGATCGACATGATTGGGTTAATTTACGGCCAGTCGGCCAACAGGTCAAGCGGCATCTACAAAGATTTGTTCGCTGTCGAATATCTCGGTCGCGTGGATCACAGCCTGCTCTTCGAGCTTCTCCAAACGTTTGTGGATTCCGCCTCGCCAGTTGCGACGGGTGCGCTCCGGTGAGCCCGCCAGGTCCCAGGTATTCATGTCGTAGAACTCGGCTGGCAGCACGATCATGTCGGTGGACCGTTTGCCTACCTGTACGCCCTTCAGCTTCGGTATGGCCCAGGCAGTCAGCGCCTTATAGATGAACAGCTGCGGTGCCGGCGAAACCATGCGCGCTACCAACCTGCCAATGGCGCCGACCTTATTGGCTTTGTGCGTCGAATACTTGGCCACCAGCACATCCCACTGAGCTGGCTCAAGCTGACGGTGCAGCAGCGCGTACAGGCAGCAGTCGTAATCGAACTTGTCCCGAACAGATAGCGTGCTGCCGCTGCCGCCCTGGCGCAGGTCGGCGTCGATCAGCTTCTGCCAGGACTGCTTGGTGCTGTTGTCGATGTTGTCTGCGGCCAGCACCCGCACCAGGGTGCCCATCACGTCCTTATACATAGCCATGGCTCAATCCCCTGTGAAGTTGGTGGCACCAGGGCCACGGCGGTTGTTCTCGTTGTATTGCGCTTCAGCACCGGCAGGCTTAAAGCAGCTGAATTGCGCGATCTGATGCTCGGCAGCCTGGAGGCGGATGCTCAGTTGCGTCACCAGGGCATCCAGCGGCAGCGCCTCGCCGGTTTCGGCGGTGACCCAGCCCGAGGCGTTGCACTGCACGCAGGGCAGTTCGTGGAAGACACCCTTGATCACCGCCTTACCACGGCAGGTCTGGCACTTGGCCAGGTCCAAATGAGCGGCGCGGAATGCTGGGCCGTGGTTCTTCTTCATTTGGCCTCCAGCAGCTGCTCATGCAGGCGGTAAACGTTTGGTCCGTCGCCATATGGCCAGTGCTGGACGGACAGGTCTTTACCGGTCTGCATGGTCAGCACCAAGTGCTTGTCGCCATTCCAACTCTCGAAGCGCATCGAGCTGACTTCGGCCGGATTCACGGCGAGACCAGAGGACTTATCTAGCAAAATCATCATTTTTAAACCTCGCCTTTTATGGTTTCTGAATCTGGCTAGAGGCCGCGCCATTCAAGGCCTCGGCGTCATTGTGCGAATTTCCGTTTCTCGTCATGGTCGAGCGGTGAATGAGGTTGAAACCCTTCCCGTCTAACCATTCGTGCCACTTGTTCAGCGCCTCGCGCTTGAGCAGTTCCGCCGAGGTATGGATGTAGGTCTGCACGTTGCGGGTCATGGTGTGGTTCACCAGCATCTCGCCGATCAGGAAGTCGACACCCAGGTCGGTCCAGCCAGTGCGGGCAACCTTGCGCAGGTCGTGACTGGTCCACTCGCCCTTACCCAGTCGGGTGAACACGGCACAGGCCTGGCTATCGCTCATCGGTCCACGGGTGCGAGCCGGGAACAGGTAGGTGCCCTTGTAGCCCTTGGACGACTGCCAGTCCCGATACCGCTCCAGCAAGGCACACACCTGGTGGGTAAGTGGGAGGTGATGCTCGCAACGGGTCTTGGTGTTCTCGGTGGGGATGAACCACTCGCCCTGCTCACCCAGGGTCAGGTGGGACCACTGGGCTTGTCGAGTCTCGCCGGCGCGGGTGCCGTGGCACAGCATCATCAGGGCCAGCATGCAGTCCTGGGGGTGCTGGTCGAACGCGGCGGCCAGTTGCCCGATCACTTCCTCGAGCTGGACGGCGCGTAGGCGCGATGGCTTTGGCTGAATGCGGGCCTTGGTGAAGTCGGTGAACTTGAATCCGGCGATGGGGTTGGTGGTGATCAGGCGCAGCTTCTCGGCCTGGCGGAAGGCGACTACCAGCACGCCCCACATCAATCGCACGTAGGACAGCGACATTTCGGCCTGCATTGGCCACATGACCAGCTTGTCGAGCGTCGAACGGTCAACATCCTCCACCACCAGGGTGCCAAGCCGTGGCTTCAGGTGGCAGGAAATGATCGAGGTATTGGTAGAACGGCGCTTGGCTGACAGACTCCGGTCCACGGCCTGGCGGGCGGCGAACCAGTCGAGCAGTTCGCCAACCGTGTGCAGCGTGCCGGCGGCGGAGGACGCCTTGGGATCGGCGGCCAAACGCTCGCGAATCTTGGGCAACGCGCTGACCAGACCCTTCACGGGCAGCTGAGGAAACGCGGCGATCTTGTCCCACTTTTTCCCCGTCACCAGGTACCAGGTGCCGCGCTCGCGATTCTGATGGAAGCGAAAATACACGCCAGGGTACCGAGCATCACGCAGATCGCGGATATGGCCGTTGCTGGCCTGCCGGCGGATCTCCGCATCGGTAAAGGAAGTGAGCATTGTCTGGGTCATGCCGCAGCCCTGGTTTGTGGTTGAAGTAGATAGGCCCGGATCGCCTCAATGGCGTCGAAGTGCCCACGGCAGACGATGGCCAGGTAACCCTGATCGGTCAGCGCTTGCAGGTATGCGTCCTGGGCCGGGGAAACGGCGGCGTCATGCGGCGCCGTGGCCTTGAATTCGATGTACAGCCCGAAGTAACCCCCGCGAGCCATGGGAAGCACCAGATCGGGCACGCCAGCCTTCACGCCCTGCTCTTTCAGCTTGATCGCGACCAGCTTGTGTCGGTGCCCACCGTTCGGGACGTGAAAAATCAGCTTGGCGGCGACTGGGTAACGCAGCGCGACTTCCTTTAGCAGCGCGGCCTGCTCCAGGCCCTCACGGTCGATGGACTTGGCGCGCACTGGCTTCGCAATGAATGGCTTCAAAGTTTCACCTTTCCTTCACTGATCAGTATGTCTTGGGTGCGCATGACGCCTTCGGCCAGGAACAGGCGGACCTCGTATTTAGTCAGCTCCCCGGGCGCATGCAGGCGTCCGTCGGCAATGTCGTGGCAGTAGCCACAGGCCCAGGCCGCCTGGAAGTCGTTGGGTTTCATGCCCATGCCGCAGGTACCGGCCAGGCGGTAGTGCGCCAGAACTGTGGTGGACGGCTCGCAAGAACAGCCAGGGAACCGAACCTGGCAGTCACGATCACGCGCGGCCTTCGTAAGCTTGCTCATTGCGCCTCCCGATACCGAATCTGGCCAGCAACTCTTGGCGGGCGGCCTTGCCATCCGTATTGATACCCATCCGGGCGACCTGCGCACAGGCAACTCGCTCGGTGAGCTCCGAAGCCAGCTCGGCGGCCGACTTGTTGCCGTCGTAACCAATGCCCACGGTGATTTCTTCAAGCGGAAGCCCCTGCACCAAGCGGCGAATTGTTATGTCGTAAGCCCGGTCAAACACCTTGCTGGCCTTCTCGGGGATCAATTCGCCGAGGTTATGCAGTTCGCACTGCAAAGCAGCGTGACGGACCGCCGGGTGAGACCAGGTGCGCGCACCAAAACGGCTTGGGTGGGAGTTTTCGAGCGCCTCGCGGAACGCCTTGTCGTGGGAAGGGATGCCAAGCATCTCGGGAGTCGGCTGGCACCATTTGATGAACTTGCCGACGCTTGGCGCAAAGTCTCCGCCGATCTGCCGGCAGTTCTGCAGTCCGTACCGGATCTGCTCAAGGGTCGTTATCCCCGCAACGATGAACGCCTTGATCCAGCTGCGCTTGGCGGCATTCAGCGATTCGGCATCAGGCCAAGCCTGTTTCCAGGCCGGGAAAATTGCCTGCAATTCTTTGAACAGCGCGTTCACAACGTCGGCAGTACCCGGCGGCAACTGCTTCGGCTGAACCAGCATTACCGGCGGAAGATTGCCCATCGTGCTGAGCAGCTGCTCGGTGCTGCGTGGCTTTTTAATTTCCATCACAGATCCCCCAGATCGTTCGCCCAGCTGGTGTCATCGAAGTCAGGCGCCTTGCCCTGCCCCGAAGCTTTCACGCGTTCGCGCTTGACCCACTGAACCAGCCGGTAGCACCAGCCGGCGGAGGTGTCGATGGTTGATGGCTTGGCGACGAAGAACCCCATGAACGCCCGAATCGCCGCTTCAGGGACCGCATCGGCAGGAAGCCCGGCGATAGTGATTTGATCGGACAGCCCCTTCTCGTTCGGAACCCAGGTGGCGAACATGGCGAAGCGCTGGCGATCGTCCTGCGGTTCGATGGCGGCGTTGTTCTGTTCGGCGAGCGCGGCATCAATCTCGCGCTGCTGCAGCTGCTCTTCGGTTCCTTGATGGTTAAGTGGTGGATTGGGTGCAACTGCTGCACCCCGTTCTGTTCCAGGCTGCACCCCGTTCTGTTGTGGGTTGCACCCCGTTGCGTCATCTGCACCCCGTTTTGTTCGGGGTGCAGGATTTGCACCCCGCGATATCTGAAGGTCGTAAACGACTGGGCGGCGGTCATGGCGATCGATATGCACAGCCGCGATAGCCTGATTGCCCTTCTGGATCAGCCCGGACTTCTCCAGATCGTCCAGCTTGTAACGTACGGTACGCTCGGATAGGCCTGTGTCTTGGGCCAGGGTGGAAGCAGATGGAAAGGCGCCGGTACCGTTGGAGCCGGCATAGTTGGCCAGGCACAGCAGCACATGCCGAGCGCTGGAGTCTTTGAGGGTTTGAACGGGCAAAGAGAGCGCCCATGACATTGCTTGAACGCTCACAGCGAAGCTCCGATATTCTTTTCAGCCAAATAGGCCAAGCCTTTGGGTGTCACGAGGGGTTGGAAGGCTGCACGATGCTCGCCGGTCTCGGGGTCGCTCTTCAGCGCCGTGACCTTGTGGACCAGATAGCCGGAGGTGATACGCGGCTGGTAGGCGGTCCAACGTTTGGAACCACCACGGTGGAAGATCCACCGGTTCTTCTCCAGCCACAGGAACAGCCGGGACGGCGGAACCTGAAGTTGTTTGGCGGCATCGCTAATGCAGATCGCGCCGAAGGCTGATGCCAGGCGCTTGATGGCAGCGACCTTCGGTGCCTGATCCAGAATAACCAGTCGAAGAGATTGGTTTTCCTTGGCTTGGTCGGCGGCCGCCTGAAGTGCCTCTGCGTAGGTCGCCGGAATTTGGAACTGATCCGCCCTCGCCTCCAGCTCATGCCAGCGATCAATGATCCGCGCGCGCAGTTCGACGTTGTAGCCGGAGACCACCACCAGAGTGTCGCGCTGGGAAAGCAGGAACTCCCGATAGACCTGACCGTTCTGCGGGTGGATATAGGGGGTGTCGTTTGAAGAAACGACACCCTTTGCAACCAAGGCCCGGACGGTTTTCAGCACGTTGTCGTGCGTGCTGCCGGTCAGCTCGGCGATTTCGCGTGAAGACATAGTGTGTCGCGACACGTTTTGTTCATGACGAAAAAGTGTCGCGACATGGGGGGTATTGCCTGGAGCGGTATTGGTGTTCATAATGGCCCCACTGTGTTTTACAAGTTGTTGAAAGGACCGCCCTGCCAGGCGGTTTTTTTATGTCTGTGATTTAGATACTGGATGAATTAACAGCTGATCTAGAGTCTCTACCTGCCCTGCCCGCTTCAGCGGAAAATGGCGTCATCAAGGTTAAGCGGACTGTTTCATTGGCTGCGCTGGGTCATCGTCTCGCTTGGCAACCAATGCACCGTCGGACTCCTTTTCAAGAACGCACTGCATTGGGTACGAAAATCCACCTGCCGCACGGCACTGGGAGACACGGCTACCGCTAACGCGGAGCGCGTCACCGATGGCGCGACCGGTGCGGAAATATTTCAGGGCTTCGTCAAAGGTCATGGGGTGCGTCTCCGTTGTCTCTGCCGAGTTTAGAGTTCTTAACAACACAAGGCAAGTTATCTAAACAATGAAATGTTTAGAATCCTAAATATGGACTTTAAAGACCGCGTGACCTCACGCATGAAGGCGCTCAATCTCAGCGCCACCGACATCAGCAAACTGACTGGCGTATCGAAGGCGACGGTCAGTTTCTGGGTGAGCGGAACGAATGGCGCGAAGGGCAAAAACCTTTTGGCGCTGGCGAAGGCTTTGGATTGCTCGCCGGACTGGTTGTCCGACGGTGTCGGTACACCGGATCAGTCATTTACCGATGACACCAAGGCCGGCATGTCCACGGTTGAGTTGATGGCTAAAATGCTTGCGTCCAGGGCTGGAAAGAATCTTTCAGAAAAAGCTCGGGAGACGATGCTCGCTGCAGCGGAGCAAGCAGATAGCCCAGTCGAGCAAGGCGGGAGTTACGTTCCTAGTCATCTAGCTGGCCTTCGACCAACGAATGAGGAAATTGTCATTCCTCAATACGATATCCGAGCCGCCATGGGGCACGGACAGGTGCCACCAGACTATACCGAGGTCGTTCGAAATCTCGTGGTGCGTGAGGAAATTCTCCGAGAGAAAGGGGTCACTTATACCTCCGCGTCATCGCTTGGCATGATCAACGGCTGGGGCGAGAGCATGGCCGAGACGATCAACGACAAAGACCTGGTGATAGTCGACAAGGGTGTAAAGGATTTCATCGGTGAGGGGATATACGTTCTCACTTGGCATGGAGAACTGTACATCAAGCGCCTAATGCGCCTGGACGAAGAGTGCTACAGGCTGATATCGGACAACAAACACTATGAAAACCAAACGGCTCGAATTGACGACGTGACGATCCACGCCAAGGTGCTGTTGATCTGGAATGCCCGTAAGGCTTAACAAAAAGCCCGCCACCAGCGGGCTTTTTTATGTCCTTCAGAATGGCGCGACCTCTTCAATCGCATCTAACTCACCGTGATCTTGAACTCGAGGATCTTCCTCGGCCGCGGCTTCCCAGCTCAAAGTAACCGACTCATCTTCGTCGTTGAAAGTCATCTCAATACCGTCGACGTCGGCGAGCACGCCCATAACCTCTTCCCACTCACGATCCCCATCGCTATCAATCCTGTGGATGGTTGCCCACTTCCGGTCCTGAGCGATGGGATGGTTGATCATGCTGGAAACTCTGAGCGTAAGGCGCTCAACTCCCGATACGGGCGTTTGCTGTTGGGTTTTCTTCTGCGGGCTCGCCATCGGCTGCTCCTTGGTTGCTGTATATCCATACAGGTTTATACGCAGACTATCCGAACTTTTCTAATCGCGTAAGTCTTGACGCAGTCAGCGTTCGAGCGTACCTCGCCGTCACAATAGTTAAGATATCTAAAATAACTGTTGACGAATTCTGTTTAGTTTTCTAAATTCACTCCATCGCCGAGCAGCACTCGGCAATACACGACTGGTGAAGCCGCCAGATAGCACGGGATCAGCGAAGTGATCTCCCAGCCCCGGAAAGCGGGACCGACTGGATCAAGCTCTTTAAACAGAACGGAAGATTTCACTGGCTGGCCTTGGCAACAGGGCCAGACGGGAAAACAACCGGGAGTCACATTGATGGAAGCAACAATCGTCAGCGGCGCATGGAAGGGTCATCTCGGACGCGGCCTTGCGCCAAAGGAAGTTCAGTACCTGCTGGGCACCGCCCAGGGCAAGACAGCGAAAGAGATTGCCCGCCAGTTCGACGTGGCGGCCTGCACCGTGGCCAAGCGTCTTTCCTGCGCCATGTTCAAGCTTGGCGTGACCCGCCAGACAGCGGCGGTCGCCGAAGCCATGCGCCGGCAGATCATCTCGCCGATGTGCTTCGTCCTGGCCAGCCTGATCGCCATGCACGCAATGATCGGCGACGACTCAATGCGTCGTGATCGCCGAGTACCGGAACGCCGTACGGCCCAGGTGCGGATGGTGCGCCGGGCCGAACAACCCGTGTTGCTCGCCTAATTCAACCACCAGAGGCATCCATCATGAAGCACGCAACAGCAATCTCCCAGCTCGAAACCCACGCATCCAACTGCGAAAACAACGCAGCCATCCAGGAGCGCGAAGGCGAACACGAAAGTGCCGCTACCAACCGCTCTAACGCTGCCGACTACCGCCAGGCAATCGAAGCGCTGCAGGCCGAATAAGCATCGCCTCTGCCCATTCGCTGAGTGGGCTTTGGGATGCGGACGACAACCCAGCAGCCGCTGGCCACCTGCATTCAACCCACCCAGAACGGAGGATTGGCAGCCATGTGAACCACAACGAACCCTAGACGCCACAGCGTCGACCGCGTGACGTAGGGAGGTCTACGAAGCGCACTGAAAGCCCGGTTTCGACTGGGCTTTTTTATGGCTCGCCTTTACCCGTCAGCACCCTCCCCTGGGCCCACCGGCACATACCAGGCGGTCAGGGTGCTGACGAATAAATGCAACCACAACCAAGGAGTCGGCATGAACCCAGCCATCCAACAAAGCCAAGCCGTTCTGCAGGCCCTGCGGGAACGTGTTTCGCTTTCCACTTCGGAGATGTACATGAAGATCGGTCGCGAAGAACCTGTGAGGGCGCCGCGCTTCAACGTGGTGCCGCTCGGCAAGAACCTGTTCGATGTGGTGGAGCGCTCCACAGGCGTTTCCCGCGGTGCACGTACCGGCCACGACGGCGCCTGTCAGTAAGCCGACCAGCTCGAGCGCAACGCTGACTTCTTCAATGCAGCCAAGGCCACGTCGAAGCGCTTCGGTTGGCGGATGGTTCGCTGGGCGGCCGGCTTCTCGGCGCTGCTCGTGCTGTTCGCTTATTACGGTGCGCACCCATGATCGGCGAACCAATGCCGGATCCACGGCACTCGATTATCGACAACCTGAACCAGCAGCTGGAAGCGTTCTTCGGCTCTGGCAAGAAAGCCCAGGTCATCCCGAACGGCGTTGGTGTTGACGGTCCCTACAACGGCACCACGGCACACCACGAGCGGCTTCGGAAAGAACGCGACAAGCTTGCCCCCGCCGTGCGCGCCGAAGCTGCCAAGGGCGTCGTGGCCAGCGTTGCAGCAAAGAACCTCGGTATGCACATAAAGCGCGTGACGCTGATAGCCCAGGAGAACGGCTTCAAGTTCGCCGACACCCCATGAGACGCATCAGCAAGATAGCCGCCGCGCGGCGCAGACAGACCTGGCTGGCGTTGCCGGCAAGTGGAATAGAGGAATCAGGCCATGGCCGAGGAAGAGCAGCAGCCGACGGCGGAAGCTTTGAAGCAGCGCCGCAAACGAGAGAAGGCAGCAGCGAAGGACGCGGCATTGGGCGTCGAGAAATTTACGATTGAGGTGGCCGGCATCTTCAAGGCCGACCTCAAACGCCTGATGAAGCAGCACGGCTTCAACAACCAGCAGGAGGTACACCAGACCCTGCTGCGCAACGTGATCGCCGCCGACTTCGAAACTTCGGCGCAGATGCTCAAGTGTGTCACGACACCTTTTGTAGTAACTGAAAAGGTGTCGCAGATCATCAAGGCGGCGGGCCTGAAGTCGCTCGCCGACGACGCGCCCGAGTTTGAAGATGAGGTTACATATCCCGCTGAACTTTGATTCTGAAAGTCAGCGTGCCGGGTGTATTCACACCGTCGGGCGTGCGGTTTGGCGTCGAAGTCAAGACGTGACCTTTAAGGTGCGTACCTACGGCCAGGGTAACCTCGACATCTCCAAGTCCGGCCGGATCGCCATCGTGCCGATACTGACCCTCTTTTAGCGAAACAAGATATTCGTCAGCAACGTCAGTATTAACCAGCTGAAGCGGCTCAAAATTCACTCGTGAATCGTAGATGGCCAACTTCTCGGGACCACTCACCGAGAAATATTCAATTTTATGCAAACCCATTTAGCTCTCCTTGATCCGGCTCCATGCCGGTCACCCGTAATACCCCATATCACTGAACAGCGCCAGCCGGCGAGGATCACCTATGTCCGATATCACCTACGGCTCTGTGTGCAGCGGCATCGAGGCCGCGACACAAGCGTGGCACCCACTGGGCATGCGCGCTGCCTGGTTCGCCGAGATTGAGCCGTTCCCCTCGGCGGTCCTGGCCCACCACTACCCCGACGTGCCGAATCACGGTGACATGACCAAGCTGGCCGCCCTGGTGCTGGCCGGCAAGATCCCCGCTCCGGACGTGCTGGTCGGCGGCACACCATGCCAAGCCTTCTCTGTCGCCGGTATGCGCGAAGGCCTCACAGACCCGCGCGGCGCCCTCACCATCAAATACGTGGAGCTTGCAGATGCAGTTGACTATGTTCGCGCCGGCCAGCGAAAGCCCGCCAGCGTTATCGTCTGGGAGAACGTCCCCGGCGTCCTCAGCGACAAAGGGAACGCCTTCGGATGCTTTCTTGGCGCGCTTGCTGGGGAAGACTGCGAGCTGCAGCCTCCAGGGAAAAAATGGCAGGACGCTGGTTGTGTGTATGGACCCAAAAGAACAATCGCGTGGCGGGTCCTGGACGCCCAATATTTCGGCCTGGCCCAACGACGCCGTCGTGTGTTCGTTGTCGCAAGTGCTCGAGACGGGTTCGATCCCACCGAGGTACTTTTTGAGCGCGAAGGCGTGCGCCGGGATACTGCGCCGCGCCGAGGCCAGGGGAAAGATGTTGCCGGCACCCTTACTGGCGGCGCTCGAAAGAACGGCGGATACAGCACCGACGACATCCCTCACGTAACAGCACCTCTGACTACTAACCCATATGGGGATCATGAGTCGCGAGAATCCCTGCTGGTTTTCGGAGGAAACAACACCACCGGCCCAATCGATGTGGCACCTGCGCGCAACGCATGCAGCAGTGCCAGTGGGCGGATGGATTTTGAAAGTGAGGCTTTTGTTGTCAGCGGCACGCTTCAAGCCAACGGCAAAGCCGCCGGTAGCGCCACTCAGCAAGACGCAGAGTCTGGGATTCTAGTTGTACATGGGATGCAAGACCCTGGCGTCAGCGACAAGCTCGCTTTTGCTCTGGGGAGAAACAACGGCCAGGAGAACGTTCTGTACTGTCGCGAGATAGCCCAGACCATAACCAGCAATTACGGCAGGCAACTGGACAATACGGACTCAGCACTTGGCCCCAATGTGGTGACTACCGCGGCCTACAGCACCAAGCTGCATCACACCTCTGCTCTCGGTGCTGGCAAGTGGTACGAGGAATACACCGCATCACTAGATGCATGTTCACCGCCGCCGGCGCTGCTCACTCCGGCGCAAGTCCGCCGCCTAGTTCCAGTCGAGTGCGAACGCCTCCAGGGCATGGCCGACGACTACACGCTGATCCCCTGGCGCGGAAAGCCTGCAAGCGAATGCCCGGACGGGCCCCGCTACAAGGCGATCGGCAACAGCAAGGCCGTCACCGTGGTTTCCTGGATCGGCCGGCGCCTTCTGCATCAGATCACACCCAGCCCGTACGGATGATCAAATCGACCAGCCGAATAATGGCGATGACCAGGTCTATCACTTTGGTAAGTTTTTTCATGTTGAGCTTCCTTGGAAGACTCAAAGCCAACGATATGGCTTCGTAGTCTATAAGTGCCCAATTAATTCAAAGCTTGGCCCACCCTTCCTCTTGGGTTTTTTCCAAATCCCCCACTCCACCGCCCGGGCATGGCCCGGCAAGGAAATAACTGTGTCCGAAGTAAAGCGTTTCCGTGCCGATCACCGGCACGTTGTAGAGACAGAATTCGACGACGCGCAATTCGTGGATGTTGCTGACTTCGGCCGGGTAACCGCCGAGCGTGACGCCCTGCAAGCCGCTGCTGACCGCAGCGGATGAGCGGGCGGATGTGCTGACCAAGGCGCTGACCGATGTTCGTGAGGCGCTTGGGCGTGAGTATTGGGATCAGTACGCGGGGCTCGACGAGACACGCGACATTCTCGACGCCGCACTCAAGCCAGCAGAGCCGCCATTGCCAGAAGGTTGGTACGGGGTGGACTGCGAGGAAAACAACCGTGAGCCAGGGATTACTGTTCGATTTGGCTCGGGCACAGAGATTTCTTCGTATGGCAAATCCATTCTGTCTGCACTCAAGCCGGCAGAGGGTGGTGGCGATGAATACCGCAAGTCCTGCGAAGCGGCTCACAAAGCATTGAGCATGGGAAATCAGCGCATCACTCCCTGCAATCCAGACGCAAACGAAGCACCTTGCTCTGCCTGTTTCGTTCGCGGTTGCAATGGCGAATGCATGGAGAACCTTTGATGCGCGCAACTCCCCGCCTACTGCTGGTGCCTGCTGGCACTGGCACAACTGATTTGAGGTGATTTATGAGTGAAGAAAGGTTGCTGCTGATGGACCTTTTCCGGCGGGATATGTCAGGCATAGAGCCGACGACAGCCCGCCATAATGACGACATACACCCAGCATTTAAGGGCCGGCCGCTGGTCTTCAAGTACGAGCATTCAAACTTTCTTTTCAAGGTCTGGAAAGCCGGACGCGACGGCGCAGGAGTGAAGCCATGACCACCAACCAAACGATTGACGGCGAAAAACAGCTGACCTACTACGAGCAATTCCAATGCCCGGAGTGCGAAGTCGGAACCCTGAAAGAGAAAGGCTATGCATGGCACTGCGACTCATGCGAGTTCGTTGCGCCTGAACAAGATGGTGACCTTGATGAGTAATCAAACGATTGACGGCGTGCCGCGTGCTTGGCTTGAAGAATATGAGAGCCTGGCAGACCTGACGTCTGGTGATGCGCAGAGGCTGCGCGCCCTGCTGGATGCGCCCGCTGAAACCGTGGCAGGCCACCACCCGGCCTGCCGTGCTGTTGATGACTACAAGGCCGGCGAGTGCAGCCACAGTTGCAAGCCAGCCTCCCAGCCCCAGGGCGTGCCGGTGGCGTGGACCGAAGTTGATGTGCTCGACTTCATGTCTGTTGCGCTCAGGCATGCTGAGTACTCAGGACTTTCACCCAGCGACATCTTGGATGGTCTGCGCTACATGGCTGAAAAGGGGAAGCCTGCATACACAGCCGCACTGCCCGCGCCGGTAGCGGTGGCACTGTCTGATCCCGGCCCAGACCAGCAAGTCGAAGCCCGCGCAAAAGAAATCTATGAGGGTTGGTCATATAACCCTGGGTTCGCCCCATGGGTTGATGGTGGCAACTCGATCATGCAGAGCAAAGCGCGAGACCTTGCACGACGAGAGCTTGCGCCGGTAGCAGCTGCGCAAACCTGCTGCGGCTCATGCCCTGGCGGGTGCGTGTACGGTCTCAAAGCTTAACCCCTCTTTGTAACCCCTCCCCCTTCAAAGTCAGCCGCTATGGCGGCAAGGACGAAGTCATGCCTGAAATAAAGGAACGCCCTATCCTGTTCTCGGCGCCGATGGTGCGCGCCATCCTGGAAGGCCGGAAGACGGTCACGCGGCGCGAGGTGAAAGCGACTAAGGCGCACGCCGACGGTTTCATGATGCTTGACCACGGTAACGGCTGGTGGCCATACAACGCGTTTGGCGACTTCACGTCCGACCATGAAGGCATGGAATACCCAATTGCCTGCCCTTACGGCAAGCCCGGCGACCGGCTGTGGGCGCGCGAGGCCTGGTACTGCAATCACTCCGAGGTCCAGAAAGGGCCGTACCTGCAACCTGCTGACATGCAGGACCTTGATCAGGCCCGAGAGGACGGAGACCTGGTGTACGCCGCCGACGGCCTCAACCCGTACGAGCAGGACCAGCCGACATGGAGGCCCAGCATCCACATGCCCCGCTGGGCCAGCCGCATCCTGCTGGAGATCACCGACGTGCGCGTCGAGCGGTTGCGGGACGTCAGCGAGGACCAGGCGCAGGCCGAGGGTGTGCGCCTGATGCGCGACGGCAGCGATACGTGGGTAAGTAGAGAAGGCCCTGGAAACCTCGTTACACCATGGCCGACTGCCAAAGAAGCATTCAGCGACTTGTGGAACTCCATCAATGGACCGCATGCATGGGTCGCCAACCCTTGGGTCTGGGCGGTTTCGTTCACGCGGAGACGCCATGATCGCCACCCTCTGGTTCGCCTACGTCTTCATCTACAAGGGGCCCAGGCCATGACAGACCATGAACTGTTAAAGCTGTCAGCCAAGGCTATGGGCTTCGAGCTGGAGTACCGGCGCGGGAGCGATGCCTTCTACTACGACGATCCAGAATCTGGCCGGGAGCAATGGAACCCACTCAGTGACGAAGGCCAGGCTATCCGCATTGCGGTGCAGCTTCAGCTCAGCATCCTCTGGTTCACCAATTTGCAATACGTGATAGTCGAGCGGCGCGGCTTCGGCGAGAACATCGGCTGGACCGATGACACGGACCGAGGCGGCGCGCTCTGCCAGGCGATCACTGTCGTAGCGGCGCAAATCGGCAGCACGCTTCCCTAACCCCAGTCCCCCTACATGCCTGCCGGTGAGCGGAGTCAGGGCAACTGACTATCGATCCATCGTTCAGCTGCGGCCATCGCGTCATCAAGCGCTGCCGGATAGTCAGGCCAAGGGCCTTCCAACTCTGCTGCAACCTCACCCAAGCCATTGATGGGGGCTGGTTCAATGATCTTTGCGGCAACAGGGCTCTGGTCGTTCGGGCGACGCCAGTCGAACTTGAGAAAAATCACGTGGCCCCGGTAAGCGTGCGCTATCGGAGCATCGAAGTTGTGTGACACGTCCATGCCTCATCACGAACTAAGTTGAACCCTTTTGTACACCGCTTCGGTCCTGTTTGAAAGATAGGCAGAAAGCTATCACTCCAATCCCCTATACGCCGCCCAGCGCGGCTAGGACACACCCCATGTTCGCTATGAAACTCACCCTGATACTGCTGGGCGCTTTTCTGTACCTGGTAGGAACACTCGGCTGGTTCTTCTGGTTCGGGCCTGGCCTTGTTGGCATGGGCACCACCGAGGCACTGCTCTACGCCTTCGCCGGCACATGCGCCTGGCTGCTGATCAGCTTCGGCCTGGCAATCCACATCATCAAGACAGCGCGGCCCACGGCCGGCGGGAGGTAGCTATGCGAAAGGAGCTCATCAAGATCAGCGAATTCCAGCGGCGCCGCTGGGGTGAAAACGGAACACCACCCTGCCCCCAGGCAATTCGCAATCACATCCGCAACGGCATGGTGCCGGGCGAGCAAATCGGGAAACTCTGGTACGTTGATTGGGCCGCGTTCAACTCGTCCAATGGTAACGACCTTGTCGCAATGGTATTGAAAGGAGCTGCATGATGTCGCCACGGCCGCGCAACACTGCGAACAAGAGCCTTCCGCAGAACCTGTACTTCGACGCGCGGCGCGGAACATATCGCTACCGGCGCCCTACCGACGGGAAGTTCTTCCCGTTCGGCCCGGATCGAGTGAAAGCCATCGACGCAGCTAAGCAGTTGAACCTCGAGTTCATGGGCGGCGCTGACCTGGTCGGCGCCGTGATGTCCAACCCGTCTGACAGCTTCGAGGGTTTCCTCGACAAATATGAAGCTGAGGTTCTGCCTCCCAGGGAGCTTGCGAAAGGCACTCTTGGCCTATACGCGGTTCACTTTCGGCGGTTCAGGAAGTGGTTTGAAGGAAAGGCAGTAGATCAGATCACCATTCGCATGATCGCCACCGAACTGGATGCGCTCACCCCGCGCTCGGCCAACCAATGCCGGGCCCTGTTGACCGACATTTTCAACCACGCCGCAGCCAAGGGCCTGTGCCCAGACAACCCAGCGGCCAGCACCATCAACCGGATCGAGAAGAAACAGCGCAAGCGGCACACCGTTGAAGGCCTGAAGGCTATTAGGGAGAAGTCGCCGGCCTGGCTACAGAACGCCATCGACCTGGCGCTGATCACCGCTCAACGGCGGACCGACATCTTGGACATGCGTTTTGATGGGGTTCGGGAAGGGTTTCTGTATGTCGTGCAGAAGAAAACGGCCAAGGCAACAGACGCGGCATGGATTCGGTTCAGGGTAACGCCCGAGTTGCAGGCGGTAATCAGCCGGTGCCGCGATGATGTGGTTTCGCCTTACCTGGTACACCGTAAGCCGGATCGGCTGAAACAGAAGCAGGCACAGACAAAGGACCACTGGACGAAGATTGAGGAACGGTATTTGACGCGGGCGTTCAAGGAGGCCAGAGAGGCGGCGAACTGCTACGCGGGATGGAAGGAGGAAGAGATGCCAGGCTTCCATGAAGTGAGGGCTCTGTCGCTGCACTTGTACAAGAAAGCAGGAAAGGATGGGCAGAAGATCGCAGGCCATGCGAGCGAGGGCATGACCAAAAACTACCAGCGGGACCATGAGGAAATCATCTGGTCCGAGGCAATTCCGGACCTGAATATCAGCGAAATCACCGGGTAGTTTTGCGCAAGTATTGCGCGGGTTTTGCGCAGGCACAAAAAAGCCGATCTATCTGATCGGCTCAAATGTCTGATTTTACTCAGGAATAATGGTCGGGACGGAGTGATTCGAACACTCGACCCCTAGCACCCCATGCT
>JACRYN010000050.1_pt1 | contig 40703 bp, 63 predicted proteins | sample 8023231 | NCBI WGS metagenome assembly JACRYN01 (sample SAMN15756473, study PRJNA655841) | gut metagenome | isolation source: fecal sample D84 from domestic dog with diarrhoea | host: Canis lupus familiaris | place: South Africa: Mmabatho, Mahikeng | collected 2019-09
CCGCTCATTGAATACAAGATTCAGCAGGAACGATTGCGCCTGACGCGGGCACAAGCTGACGCCCAGGAATTGCGCAATCGGGTAAAGGAGCGGCAGCTGGTGCCGGTCGATTTTTGCATGTTCGCGATAGTGCGGCTGTGTTCAATGCTTGGTTCTGCGCTGGACACAGTCCACGTCAAGGTAAAGCGCAAGCAGCCGGATATTGAGGTGCGATTCCTTGAGGCCATTCAGCACGAGGTGGCCGTTACGCGTAACGAAGCGGCCGACCTGGCCGAAGCCTTGCCGGAGTTGCTAAATGAATTTTACGCCGCCTTGGATGAGGTCGCTGATTGAGAGCGCCCGGAAGGGGCTGAAGGGGCTGTACAAAGAGCCGCCCTTAACGTTGGTGGAATGGGCAGACAAGTTTTTCTACTTGTCGTCGGAATCGTCATATCAGGAAGGCCGCTGGAAAACCGCATCATTTCAAATCGCGATTATGAACGCGATGGGCAACGACCTGATTTGCGTCGTTAACGTGCTGAAGTCTGCCCGGGTTGGGTATACCAAGATGCTGGTGGCCAACAAGGGCTACAAGATCCAGCACAAAAAGCGCAACGTCCTGTCCTGGTGCCCCACGGACAAAGCCTCTGACACCATGATGAAGCGGCACGTTGAAACGATGATTCGTGACGTGCCTCTGGTGCGTGCGCTTGCGCCGTGGATCGGCCGTAAGCACCGGGATAGCACGCTGGACGAAAAGCGTTTTGATAACGGGAAAATGCTGTGGTGTCTTGGCGGCACAGCGGCGCAAAACTACCGCGAAAAGAGCGCGGATGAGGTCATTTACGACGAGCTGTCGAAATTCGATCCAGACATTGAGGGTGAGGGCGCGCCTACAACCCTGGGCGATAAGCGGCTGGAGGGGGCCACTTTCCCTAAGTCAATACGTGGCTCAACCCCTGGAGTGATTGTTGCCGGTGGTGAGGACGACGAGTCGGTCGGTGAAGGTTGCCAAATCAGCCGTGCCGCTGACGAGTCGCCGCACTTGCTGCGCTTTCATATCAAGTGCCCTTGCTGCGGTACCGAGCAGTATTTGAAGTGGGGCGGGTTGGATAAGCCCTACGGCATGCGCTGGCGTCTGGATGGCTACGGCCAGGTAGAAAAAGCCTGGTATCTGTGTGAGTCCGGCAACGGCTGCACTTTCGAATACCACGAAATGATCATTGCTTCGGCCAGCGGTCGCTACATCTGTGAGCGGTTAGGGGTCTGGACGCGTGACGGCATGGAATGGTTTTCAGCTGATGACCAGCCAATCAGGACGCCGAATTCGGTCACGTTTCATATTTGGACCGCTTATTCAGAGTTCGTCACCTGGGCCCAGGTAGTTGCTGACTGGCTGAAGGTCGGCAAGGACCGGGGCAAGCTCAAGACCTTTATCAACACAACTCTGGGCGAAGCCTGGGAAGAAGACCAAGGCGAGAAACTGGAATGGGAAGTGCTGGCCAAGCGCCGTAGCAACTACCTGAAAGTGCCAGCCCGGGGCGTCGCGCTGTTTGGTGGGATCGACACGCAGGATGATCGTTATGAGGGTCGTGTGTGGGCCTTCGGCGCCGGTGAGGAAGCGTGGCTAGTTCATCGCTGGGTGCTGACTGGCGATCCTGGCAGCGTTGAGTTGCGCAAAAAAGTGGGCCAGGAAATTCGCCGCCAGTTCACCCGCGAAGACGGCACGTTAATGCGTGTAGAGCGCTGGTGTTGGGACTCTGGTGGGCACTACTCCGACGAGGTCCGAAAGGAGAGCAAAAAGCACGGCGTCACTTGGGTTATCCCGGTGTTCGGCGCCGCGACCTACGGCAAGAAGATTGCCAACTTTCCAAAGAAAAAGACCAAAGGCGACCGGGTTTACCTCACAGAAGTAGGCACAGACAACGCCAAAGAGCTGATCTACAGCCGCTTAAAAATCGAGCCGGACGGTGATCGTCCGGTGCCTGAGTGCATTCACCTGCCCCTCAACGAGCAGGTGTGTGACGAAGACGAAATGAAGCAGCTGACCAGCGAGCGTAAGGAATGGGTGGTCTCGAAAGGCCGCCGAGTTCAGCGCTGGACCAGCGGCCGCCGCCGAAACGAAGCCCTCGACTGTTTTGTATACGCGCTGGCCGCCCTGCGGATTAGCCAGGAGCGGTTCGGCCTGGATCTGGAGCAGTTGGCCTTAGAGGCTCAATTCGTTCCGGCCTCTGGCACATGGGAGGTGCCACAAGTGCCGGGCATGGACGAGCCAGAAGGATCAGAGCCGCCGATTGAGTCGGCGCGGCCTGAGCCCCCATCAACTCAAGCCGACGCCTCTGGCGACTGGCACAACGTGGAAAGTAACGGATGGCTATAAACGCGCAGGAGATGCTGGACAAGTATCTGGAAGCGGAGGCCGCCATTCTGCTGGGTAAAACGACCATTTTTAATGGCCGTACCCACACCATGGCCGAACTGCCGCAAATTCAAGCAGGGCGACGTGAGTGGGAGCGCCGGGTAAACGCCCAGCGCGCCGCCGCGCAAGGCAGTCCGGGTTATGCCCTGGCTGAGTTCCGGTGAACATCCTCGACCGCTGCATTGCGGCGGTTAGCCCGGGCGCGGGGCTGCGGCGCCTGGCGGCACGCAGCGGCATTCAAGCCTTCGAAGCGGCTGAAATAACCCGTACGCACAAGGCCAAACGACAAACCCGAAGCGCTGATAGCTCGCTGCAGCGTGACGCGGAATCGTTGCGTGGCCAGTCTCGAAAGCTGGACGAAGACCACGACCTGGTGACAGGTATTTTCGACCGGCTGGAGGAGCGTGTGGTGGGCGGTGCCGGCATCGCCGTGGAGCCGCTGCCCCTGGATCATGCCGGCAACATCCACCTGGGATTCGCCGCGCAGATTAAAGACCTGTGGGCCGATTGGTCGTTACGTCCGGAAACCTCGGGGGAGCTAACCCGCGCACAAATGGAACGCCTGGTGTGCCGCACCTGGCTACGTGATGGTGAGGCGCTGGCGCAGCAGTTGTTGGGCAAGGTGGCCAACTTCAAGCATCTGCATAAGGTGCCTTTTACCCTGGAGTTGCTGGAGCCGGACTATCTTCCCTGGAACTACAACGACGAATCTAAAGGGGTTTGCCAGGGCATCACGCGCGATGCCTGGCGTCGGGTCATCGGCTACAACTTGCTGAAGCGTCACCCCGGTAGCGCCTTGGGATTCAGCATGTCGGCGGATACCAAGTTTGTGCCGGCGGATCGGATGCTACACATCGCGTACCGCAAGCGGATCGGGCAGAACCGTGGCCAGCCCCTGCTGCACGCGGTGCTGACGCGCTTGGCGGATATCAAGGACTACGAAGAAAGCGAGCGTGTTGCCGCCCGTATCAGCGCAGCCCTTGCCATGTTCATCAAAAAGGGCTCAACCGACGACTACGTGGTGACACCTACAACCGCCGGCAAGGATGGCCAGGCCACCGGCGCCCGAAGTATTCCGATTGCCCCAGGCATGGTGTTTGACGGGCTGCTGCCGGGCGAAGACGTTGGAATGATCGAAAGCAACCGGCCCAGCCAGTTCGTGGAGAGCTTCCGTAACGGTCAGTTACGTGCGGTTGCGGCGGGTACGCGCATTGGTTACTCCACTGCCACGCGCAGTTACACGGGTACTTACTCGGCGCAGCGTCAGGAGCTGGTGGAGTCGCAGCTGGGTTACGACCTACTGCAACACGAATTCATCGACTACTGGTCGCGCAAGGTTTACCGGGCCTTCGTCGAAATGGCATTGGTCAGCGGCGTACTGGTGCCCCCCGGCGACGTCAATATGGATTCGGTTTATAGCGCGGTTTATCAGGGGCCGGTGATGCCCTGGATAAACCCTGTGCATGAGGCGAACGCCTGGGATTCGCTGGTTAAGAGTGGTTATGCCGATGAGGCCGAAGTGGCCCGCGCACGCGGTCGTAACCCGCAAGAGCTTAAGCGTTCGCGTGAGGCGGAAATCAAAAGCAACCGGGAAAAGGGGCTGGTGTTCAGCTCTGACGCCTATCACGAGTTCTACGGGAAAGTGACCCTCTATGCAGACCTATCGAAAGAAAAAAAGAAAGCTTAACGCGCCGCCCCTGATGCTGCCCCGGGCATCGGTTCAGTCTTCGGTTTCGGCCGTGATTACGGCGGCAAACCAACCGGTGGAAAGCTGGTACTCAATGCGTGCGATGGCGCGCGGCAGTGTCGAAATTCTGATGTATGACGAGATTGGCGCGTGGGGCATCACTGCCAAGCAGTTTGCACAGGACTTGATGGCCTGCGGTGACGTGTCACAAATCATTCTGCGCATCCACTCGCCCGGTGGCGATGTGTTTGCAGGTATGGCGATTTACAACACGCTCAAGGCGCATCCGGCCCGGGTAGACGTGTACATCGACGGCCTGGCGGCTTCCATGGCCAGCGTGATCGCGATGGCGGGTGACACGGTGCACATGCCGCCTAACGCGATGATGATGATCCACAAGCCCTTTGGCGCGCAGGGTGGTACTGCGGATGACATGCGCCGCTATGCCTCCCTACTCGACAAGGTGGAGGAAGCGTTGGTGCAAGCCTACGTCAGCAAGACCGGCAAGAGCGCGGAAGAAATTCACGCGCTGCTGAAGGACGAAACGTGGATGGATGGCAGTGAGGCGGTGGCAGCCGGCTTTGCTGATCAGTTGATTGCCCCCCTGGTGGCTGCCGCACAACTCAAATCGAAACGTATGCAGGAGTTTGAACACATGCCACCAGAAGCTTTTAGCGCTCTGATGAACCCGCGCAACCAGGCACCAGCCCCAGCCCCAGCCCCAGCGCCGGCTCCGGCCGCCACGCTGACAGCTGACCAAATCCGCGCCCAGGTAATTGCTGAGGAAGGCGCGCGCCGCACCGGTATTACTGCCGCTTTCGGCACTTTTGCTGGGGCACATGCTGAGCTGTTGCAGGCTTGCGTTACTGATATGACCTGCACGGTGGAGGGGGCGCGCGCGCAGCTGTTGGCCAAACTCGGCGAAAATACCACCGCTTCCAACGTGCCGGGCATGCATGGGCATATTTCCAACGGCAATTTGGTAGGCGACTCGGTACGGGCTTCCCTGGAAGCGCGGATCGGTATCGCGGCTATCGAGGCCAGCAATGGCCTGAACCACATGCGCCTGAACGAGCTGGCCCGGGCTTCGCTGACCGAGCGTGGCATTCTGGTGGCCACGCTTAACCCGATGCAGATGGTTGGCATGGCCTTTACTCACGGCTCCAGCGACTTCGGTCAGATTCTGCTGGATATCGCGGGTAAATCGGTGCTTACGGGCTGGGAGGAAGCGCCGGAAACGTTCCAGCTTTGGACCAAAAAAGGCCAGTTGAGCGACTTCAAAACGTCTTCGCGCGTCGGCCTGGGTGAGTTCCCGAGTTTGCGCGAAGTGCGCCCAGGTGCTGAGTACAAGCACATTACCCTGAGTGATCGCGGCGAGCCTATTACCCTGGCCACCTACGGCGAGCTTTTTTCGATCACCCGTCAGGCGATCATCAATGATGATCTGTCGTTGCTGAGCGACGTGCCTTACAAAATGGGCATGGCGGCCCGCGCGACCATCGGTGATTTGGTCTACGCAGTGTTGACCAGTCCGCCGAAGATGCGCGATGGCAAGCCGCTGTTTGATGCCTCCCGCAAGAACTGGGCGAGCGGTGCAAGCTCTGAGCTGTCGATTGCCAGCCTGATCGCCGGCAAGACCGCGATGGCTTCGCAGAAAACGCAAGTTGATGGTGGTAAGCCCCGCACCCTGAACATTCGTCCCGCGTACGTACTGACGCCGGTTGCGCTGGAAGACAAAGCCAACCAGTTGATCAACTCGGCCTCTGTGCCGGGCGCTGATGTGAATTCCGGAATCATTAACCCTATCCGTGGTTTTGCCAAAGTGATTGGCGAACCGCGGCTGGACGACAATTCGCCGTCGGGCTGGTTTATGGCCGCCAAGCAAGGCAGCGACACTATTGAGGTGGCTTACCTCAATGGCATTGATACCCCGTACGTGGAGCAGCAAAACGGCTTCACCGTCGACGGCGTAGCCAGCAAGGTGCGTATTGATGCCGGCGTGGCGCCTTCGGACTACCGTGGCTTGTACGGCGCTGCCGGCAAGTAACCAGCCGAAGTATCTGGAAGCCCCGCCGAGTGCGGGGTTTGTTGTTTTTGCGTTCAGGAGATTTGAGCGATGGCTAAGAATTATCAAGGCGCTGGTTTGCAGCGCTCGTTTATTGCGCCTACTGGGGGCGTCGTCGGCGGCGTCCCTGTTGCGCTGGGTTCCCTGGTGGTAGTGCCGCTGGAGGACGCGGTGAAAGGCCAACCATTCACCGGCATTCTCGGCGGTTCCTGGACTTTGCCTATCACCGGCGCGTTGAAGGTAGGCACCAAAGTGGGCTTGCTGGCCGGTGGCCTGGTAGCTGATGGCACGGCCGACGCTGTGCCGTTTGGTAAGTTGCTGAGCGACGCTGCTGGCGGCTTCGCTGAAGCGCTGTTGATCCAGTAATGGCCGGCGGCTTTCGAGCCCTGGCTGATCGCATGGACGCCTTGGCGGTAGAGCGCTTGGGCGATCCTGTAACGCTGGCAGATGGCCGACGTGTTTTCGGCGCTTTCGCCTCGCCCTTTGTTGGCGCGGAGATAGGCGGCGGTAAGACGGGCGCGGCGCGATTGGGTGGCGCAATCAACGCCGATGAGGTGTTGGAGCCCACGCTTACCGCGCGCGTGGTCGACGTCCAGGGCGTCAAAAAGGGCGATCATTTAACCATTGAGCTGCCGGCCTTGCTGGGCGGTGGCCGCTACAAGGTTGTCCGTCCGAAGCCCGATGGTTCCGGCATGGTCGACTTGGTATTGAGTGTGTCCAATGAGCGAACTGACGACATTACATGATGCGATCACTCGCATCATTAGCGAGCGCATGCCGAAGGTGGTGCATGTTGAGCAATTTCCGGAGTTGGGCGCCGAGGTGATGACGCCGGCGCTGTTGTACGGGATCACTGATATGGCGCCGGGCCTGGATCGGGGAGAGGGGAGAACAGCGGTCATTGGTCGTTTTCAATCCTGCATTCTGGTGGAGGCGGACCGTCCCAAGGCATCGCTACAGGCCGCTATATTGGCTGGCCAAATGATGACAGTGCTAAAGGATCAGTGGTGGGATGTGGATTTTGTGACCGGTCCGCCGGAGCAGGTACACGCGCAGCCAGAAGCCCCAACGCTGGACCTTGAGCAGTTTGTCATGTGGTCGGTTCAGTGGATTCAACCCTTTGAAATCGGTGAGTCGGATTGGCCTTGGCCAGATGAACCGCCTGGCTCCCTGGTGTTCGGTTTCAGCCCTGATATTGGGCCAGGCAGTGAACAGCAGTACGTCGCGCCGGAGAATATCCCGTGAGTGGCTACGTCGCGGCCCAGCATGACCGCATGATTGCGGCCATGCTCAAGCCTTGCTATGTGGTCGCGGTCGACCTGGCGGCATCGCCGCCGGCGTGTCGGGTTTCGGATGGGGATTGGACAAGCGCTTGGGTGCGCTGGCACAGCCTGGCGGCTGGCAAGGCCCGTCACTGGCGCTCGCCCAGCCTGGGAGAGCAGGGCGTGTTGTTCAGTCCCAGCGGTGAGGCTGCCCAGGGCACGTTCATTCCGGGGCTTTACGGAAACGCCGGCGCGCCGCCGGATAACCGCGATCATGTGGAGGTGTGGCGGTTTGATGATGGCGGTTCGCTGGTCTACGACTGGCAGGCCAAGTCCTACACCATCACTTTGCCCAGCGGGACGGTAACAATCAAAGTCGGTTCTACGGTGGCCACCGTTACGGATAACGCCGTATCGGTTACGTCCGGAAAAATCAGTCTGGCCGGCGATGCGATCAGCCTGATTGGCCCGGTCACTATCGACGGGCCGTTACACGTAACGCAGACCATCACCGGTGCGGCTGACATTCTGGCCGCCGGCAATAGCGACAACCACCACACGCACTAACAAGCCCATCCACAACGACCCGCCCAGTGCGGGTTTTTTTATGTCCGGAGGAAACATGGCCAAGCCACTCAAAGGCGACACCGAAGAACAGAACACCCCGTCAAAAAGCGCCGATGTGCGGTACCGCGACAAGGTGTATCGAACGCGCGTGATCATCCTGCAGGACGGTCGCGCGCTGCTGGTGGAAGCCTTCACCGTTACCGTAACGGCAGACGATGAGCCGGCTCTGAAGTGGCTGGCTGAGCATCCCGATTTTGAACTGATCAAGGAGTAACGCCCGATGATGGGAATGGATCGCCGTACCGGCAAGATCATTTCCGGCATCGAGTATTTGCGCCAGTGCATTGAGGACTGCCTGACCACTCCGTTGGGCAGTCGCCGCCAACGTCCCGAGTACGGCAGCAAGCTACGGCGCTACGTCGACTTGCCTGTGTCTGGTGGCTGGAAAAGCGCCGTACAGGCTGAAGCCGCGCGCGCCCTGGGGCGCTGGTTGCCGCAACTGAAGCTTGAAGGTGTGCGGGTGACGGCGGTTGTGGGCGGCCAGATAACGCTGGAGCTGAAGGGCGAATACCTGGGCGAAAGCCACTTACTTGAGGTGTCGGTATGAGTACCGTGGATTTGTCGACGCTGCCGGTACCCGAGGTGCTGGAACCCCTGGACTTTGAGGAAATATACGCTGAGCAATTAGGGACGTTTCGCTCGTTTATGGGCGAAAACTGGAGCGCTCCGATTGAGAGCGATCCGGTAGTGAAATTGCTGGAGCTAGGAGCGTATCGCCGTGTGCAAGAGCGCGCCCGGGTAAACGATGCCGCCAAGGCTCTGTTGTTGCCATACGCCCAAGGCGCCGACCTCGACGGGCTCGCCTCAAACGTCAGCGTCCAGCGTCTGGTGATTCAGGCCGAGGATCTGACAACGTTCCCCCCCACGCCGAAGGTAATGGAGTCCGACGACGCGTTGCGCGAGCGCGTACAAGCGGCTTTCGAAGGGCTGACCACGGCCGGGCCACGTAACAGTTACATCTGGCATGCGCGTAACGCCTCGGCGTTAGTCGGGGACGCTACGGCAGAAAGCCCCACGCCGGCGGTGGTGGTGGTCACTGTGCAACACCTCAACGGCGACGGCACTGCTGAACCGGCACTGCTGAAGCAAGTAGAGGCGCATCTTAGCCAGGACAACATCCTGCCGGTGGCGGACAGAATTTTTGTGCAAGGAGCCGAGGTAATCAATTACCGCATTGACGCGATTCTGCACATGGAGGGCACCGGTTCCGAAAACGAGAGCCTGTTGATTGAGGCGCAGCGGCGCTTGAAAGCTTGGGTCAACCCTCGGCGCCGGCTAGCTGTTGAAGTTGCGCGCTCGGGGATCGACGCCCAGTTGCATATCAATGGGGTCAGACGCGTGGAGTTGCCGGGCTGGGAAGACATACGGCCTACCAAGGCCCAGGCGGCTTACTGCACGGGCGTAACCGTAAAGCTGGGGGACTGACATGCAAAGTCTTCTGCCGCTCAATAGCACGCTTCTGGAGCGTGCTATAGAAGCCGCTACGGATGGCAAGACCGACATACCGTTGCGCACGCTCTACAACCCGGACTTATGCCCGGTGGCCTATCTGCCGCTGCTGGCCTGGGCCTGGTCAGTCGACCGCTGGGATAACAACTGGTCGGAGGCGGTCAAGCGCTCGGTTATTCGTTCATCGTTCTTTGTGCATGCCCACAAGGGCACTGTAGGTGCCCTGCGGCGCGTCGTTGAGCCGCTGGGGTACTTGATCGATGTTCAACACTGGTACGAAACCACCCCAATGGGGGTGCCTGGCACGTTTGCCCTCAAGGTTGGTGTTCTGGAAACGGGCATTACCGAAGAAATGTATGCCGAGCTGGAAAGGCTGATTGATGACGCCAAGCCGGTAAGTCGGCACCTGACGGGGTTGGCGATCAGCCTCGAAAGCACCGGCGCTATCAACGTCTTCGCAAGTGCCTATGACGGTGACGAAATTGATGTTTATCCGCCGGTACTTCGCGACATCGAGGCGACCGGTGTAATCGGTGGCGGTGGTCGCGAACACACCATAGATGACCTTGAAGTTTATCCCCTGACGCCTGCCTTTATTTCGGTTGACTGTTATGTCGGCGTGCCGGGCCGCGAACATTCCATAGACCTTTTGGATGTATACCCATGATTGATGCCAATTCGCAGTTCTTCGCCATCCTTACGGCCGTGGGGGAGGCCAAGCAAGTTAAAGCCGATGCCGGCCTGATGACTTGGAAGTTAACCCACATGGCCGTGGGGGACGCCAATAACACTGACCCAATGCCGGACCGTTTGCAGAAGGTGTTGATCAACGAGCGCCGCCGTGCGCCGCTGAACATGCTGGGCCCTGATCCAGCTAACCCGGGCATCCTCGTAGCCGAGCAGATTATTCCGTCCGATGAGGGCGGTTTCTGGATTCGTGAGCTGGGGTTGTTCGACTCGGACGGGGATCTGGTGGCGGTGGCCAACTGCGCGCCAAGCTTCAAGCCGAAGCTGTCCCAGGGCGCCGGCCGGACGCAAACCGTGCGCATGAATTTCATCGTCAAGAGTTCCACTAACGTGGTGCTGAATATCGACCCTGCGGTCGTAACGGCAACGCGCCGGTATGTAGACGAATCTATTGCCGGTGCCATTAACAGACTGGACTTTAAGCAGTCGGTATTAGTCGCTACCACCGGCCCCGTGGTCCTGGCGGGGATTCAAGCCATCGACGGGTTCGCGGTGCCAGCGGGCTCGCGGGTGCTGGTAAAAGATCAGGCGCAAGCGAAAGACAACGGCTTGTACGTGGTCGGGCCTGATAGCTGGACGCGCTCGGTCGACGCAGACAGCAGCGACAAGGTGACGCCCGGTATGATGGTGACGGTGGAGCGGGGCACGGTAAACGCCGATACCATCTGGCAACTGGTCAGTGATGGCCCGCTGGTGCTTGGCACCTCGGCTCTGGCGTTCCAGTGGCTTGGTGGGCAGAACGCGCCTACGGCCCCTATGGATGACCGTTCTAAGCGGGTGGCCAACACTGAATCGGTAAGGGCTCAAATTGAAAGCCCGAAGCAAGAGTTTCCTGTTCATGTCTACCGTAAAAATCGGTTGATTAATGGTGCTTTCCAAGTATGGCAGCGCGGTAAATCAGGCGTTGTAGGCAAGGTCAATGGTGGCCCTGAAAGCGCATTCGGCCCTGATCGATGGAGGATCTACAGCCCAACCAATGCTGTTTGTAGTTGGAGTCAGTTGAATGTTGAACAAGAAGCCAACATTAACGAGTCCAAATACTGTTTGCGCCTTTCTCGGGAAGGCGCGGGCCAAGGCTGGAATTTAAGCCAGCGCATAGAAAATGTGAAAACGCTGGCTGGCGGTAAAGTTACAATTTCGTTCTTTATGAGAAGTAGCGTTGCGCATACTTGTGCTGTAATTCTTCGGCAGAGCTTTGGCGTTGGTTCGAATCAGCCGGATATTGATGTTGGAACATCGGTTGATTTAACTCCGGTTTATAAAAAGTATGTTGTCACGCTTGATCTGGCGTCGGTAGTGAATAAAAGCATGGGTGTCTCTAACGACTACCTAGAGCTGATTATTGCGAGCTGGGGGACGGGTTCGCATGTTACGGATATCACCAATATCCAAGTCGAGGCTGGCAGCGTCGCGACACCTTATGATCTGCGCACGGGTCAAGAGGAATTTCGCGCCTGTCTTCGATACTTTGAAAAGTCGTTTCTTATGGATCACCCCAGCAAGTCGAACAATGGGCCTTCGACCTGTATTGCAACGTTCACACAGTCGGCGGCGGCTCAGACGTCGCAGTCAGCGTTGCGCATGGATTTTCGGGAAGTTAAACGTGTGGTGCCCACACTAACGCTGTTCTCGCCTGGCGAGGAAAGCTCACAGATTTGGGCGCAGTCTTCGCAGAAGCCATGCACGGCGACCAACATTCAAAGCTTGTGGGCTACAGGGTTTTCTTTGTCCTGCATCCCGCCGAGCAGCTCGGGCCCTGGCTTTACCTTGCAAATCGAGTGGACCGCTGATGCTGAAATTTAAAGGGGAGGCTCATGGATACTACCAAGTACAAATTTAGCCCGGCGGGCGTTCAGCGCTTGCCGGACGGCGTGTTTATTCCCCAGGACATGGGCAATAACGATTGGGTTGCCTACTTGGCCTGGGTTGAGAAAGGCGGCAAGACTGCGCCGATATCGACCGCCGAAGAAGACGCCAGTACGGAGCGTCGGTGGCGCGACGGTGAATTGGAAAGCGTCAAGTGGCTGCGCGAGCGTCACCGTGATGAGGTAGAGCTGGGCGGCGCCACGTCGCTGACGGTGGAGCAGTACGGCGAACTGTTGGGCTACATGCAATCGTTGCGCGATTGGCCCCAGGCGTCGGACTTCCCCGACACGAAACACCGCCCTATCAGGCCCACCTGGATAGATCAGCAAACCCCATAACGCCCCGCACTGTCGGGGCGTTTTTCATTCCCTCGCTAAACCCTCAAGCCTCGCCAGTGCGGGGCTTTTTCATGTCTGGAGATTGGGCCTATGCCTTCTACAAGTCGTTTTCACGGCGTTACCGTAACGCTGGTCGACACCGGCGCGCGCACTATTGCGCTGCCATCGTCGTCCATTATCGGCCTGGTGGACACTTTCACCGTGGCGCCGGAGTTCTCCGCGCAGCCTGGCGACCTGGTGCTACTGACGCGCGAAAGCGAAGCGGTGGCCGCTTTCGGGCCAGATTCCGCAATCACCCGCGCAGCTAAAGCAATTTTTACCCGCTCCAAGGCCGTGATCGTCGCTTGTGGCGTTGCCAAGCTTGAAGACAAGGCGCTGCAAGCCTCGGCCATCATCGGTGGCGTAAAGGCCGATGGTAAGCGTACGGGCTTGGCGGCCCTGCTGGATGGTAAGAGCCGATTCAACGCCCAGCCGCGTTTGCTGGTGGCCCCTGGTCACTCCGCAACGCAGGCGGTGGCCACCGCCATGGATGGCCTGGCTGCGAAGCTGCGCGCTATCGCCATCGTGGACGGTCCGAACACCACCGATGAGGCGGCCATGGACTACGCCAAGAACTTCGGTAGCAAGCGCATCTACATGGTAGATCCGGGCGTTCAGCAGTTCGACACCGTGGCGAGCAAGACCATTGATTCACCGGCGTCCGCTTGGGCGGCGGGGATGTTCGCCTATACCGATGCCGAGTACGGGTTTTGGGCGTCGCCGTCGAACAAAGAGTTTGTCGGTATCACCGGTACTACCCGTCCTATCGAGTTCTTGGACGGTGACGAAACGTGCCGGGCCAACCTGCTCAATAACGCCAATATTGCCACCATCATTCGCGATGACGGCTACCGCTTGTGGGGCAACCGCACGCTTTCCAGTGATGCGAAATGGGCATTCGTTACCCGCGTTCGCACCGTCGATATCGTCATGGACGCGATCTTGGCAGGCCACAAATGGGCGGTGGATCGCAGCATTACCAAGACCTACATCAGCGACGTGACTGAGGGGCTTCAGGCGTTCATGCGTGACCTGAAAAATCAGGGTGCGGTGATCAACTTCGAAGTTTACGCGGATACCGAACTGAACACGGCCAGCCAACTGGAGCAAGGCAAGGTGTTCTGGAATATCCGGTTTACCGATGTGCCGCCGGCTGAAAACCCTAACTTCCGCGTTGAAGTCACCAACCAGTGGTTGACCGAAGTCCTCGACACTGCCGCCTAAGGAGGCCGCTAAATGATTCCTGAAGTATTGGTGAATACCAACCTGTTCGTGGACGGCATGAGCTTTTCCGGTGACGTGCCAAGCATGACCCTCCCCAAGATCGTGGTGAAGACTGACGAATATCGCGGCGGCGGTATGGGCGGCTCCATCGAAATGGACATGGGCATGGAGAAGATGGAGGCCGGCTTCGTCACGACCGGCGTTCGCCGCGAGTCCATGAAGTTCCTGGGGCTCGCTGATCAGACCGCATGTAATGCGGTATTTCGTGGGGCCTTCAAAGGCGAGAAGGGCCGCATTACCCCAGTCGTTGCAACAATCCGCGGCATGCTCAAAGAGTTGGATTTGGGTGACTGGAAAGCCGGTGAAAAGGCAGAGCTTAAACACTCGATTGCCGTCACTTACTACAAGTTGGAAATCGACGGCCGTGTGATGTACGAAATCGACCCCGTGGCCTGTGTGCGGGTTATCAACGGTGTTGACCAATACACAGCAATGCGCACCGCCCTGGGCATTTAAGGATAAAAGAACATGAAAGCAATTAACCCAAATGCATTGCCCGAGTGGCTGGAGCTGTCGGCAGACGGCGCTGTGGTGACGCTCAAGTATCCGATTGAGGTCGACGGCGTGAAGCGCGACAAGATCCCGATGCGCGCGCCGTGCTTGCGCGACATTCGCGCCGCCACCGCTTCGGCCAGTGGCAATCAAGAACAATACGAAGTCAATCTGTTTTGCAGTCTTACCCAAATCGGGGAGAAGGACTTGGGGGCTATCAAAACGGTGGACTACAAGCGCATGCAGGAAGGCTATTTTCGTCTGGATAACGAAGTCGAAGTTTGACGTCGGGCAATTGAAAATGATGGCCAAACGCTTGGCGGCTGAGTTGCATTTTTCGGCTGCTGAGCTGTTGGACATGCCGGCTTCAGACATGGTGTGGTGGCTCACGGATTGAGCCGCTATTGAGCCACCCGACGCATAGGGCAAGCACATGGCAAGCAAATTAGCGCTTGGTATCGTCATTGGTGGGGCTGTCAGCTCCACCGTGGGTTCGGCGTTCAAGGACGTTGAAAGCCGCATAAAGCGCCTGGAGGCGACCGGGGCGAAAGCCCGGGTTCTTCAAAACACCATTGGCGACACGATCCGGCTTCGTGAGGAATGGCGCAAGGCGCACCTGGCGGGAGAGAAGGGCGCAAGCACGCTACTGACCAAGCTCGACGCCAACCTGGCCAGCCTCAAGAAACAGGGCATCGAGGTCGGCCGGTTGGAAAAGGCCTATCAGACGTTGGGCCGTACGGCGCGAAAGGCTGAGCTGAAAGCGTTGGGCCACCAGCAAATCCAGGCCGGCCGCGATGGCATGAAAAGCACTGTCGGCCAGGCGGTGGGGTTGTCCGCCGCTGTGGCGGTGCCTACGAAGGTCAGCGCTGACTATGGCGCAATCATTCGGGATATTGCGATCAAGGCGGGCATTGCCAATGCCCCGCAAGAAAAGCAAATGTCCCAAACCATTTTGCAGACTTCCCGTGACGCGGGAATGGGCCGCAATGAAGTAGCGCAGGTGGTGAACTCCCTGGTTGGGGCGGGCATGGATCTGTCTGAGGCGCTGTCGTATGCGCCTACGGCGGCCAAGTTCGTCGTGGGCCAGGGGGCGGGAGCTGAAGACACCGCCAAGATGATCAACGCCCTGGGGCAGAACGCCAAAATCACTGACCCCAAGGTCATGCAACAAGCCCTTGAGGCCATCGCCTATCAGGGCCAGGCCGGTAGCTTCGAGGCCAGCGACATGGCCCGATGGGCACCGGAAATGCTGGCGGGCATGGGCAAGCTGGGCATTACCGGCATGGATGCTGTGACGCAGCTGGGCGCCATGCTGCAAGTGCAAATGAAAACTGCAGGTGGTGCCGATGAGGCGGCCAACAACCTGAAAAACTGGATGGAGAAAATCGGCGCCCGCGATACCGTCACGGCCTACAAAAAGGCCGGGATCGACTATCAGGGTTCCATGCAGACAGGTCTGCAAAAGGGCATGTCGACGCTGGAGGCGAGCTTGGCGCTGGCCCAGCGCTACGTTGCGGCGACGGACCCGGCGAAAGCCAAGGCAATGGCCGAGGCCACCGCAAAGATCAACAAGGAGACCGACCCGGTAAAAGCCAAGGCAATGATTGACTCTTTGGAGCAGGCATTGCGAACCGGCGATATTTTTGCCGACATGCAAGTGAAAGCCGCCCTCACGGCTTACACGCAGAACAAAGCGCTATACGAACAGCTCAAGAACGACTCCAAGTCAGCCACGGGCATTCTGGATAAAAACTTGGCCGAGCGCCGGGAGGCGTCCGCGCAGAAGTGGGCCGAGATGGCGCAGAGCATGGATGACTCTATGCGCATGATTGGCGACGCCATCCGCCCGATGACGGACGGTGTGGCGGATGGCTTGGCCTGGGTTGGGCGTGGGCTTAGCTCGCTGGGCGATGAATCGCCCAAGGTGGTTTCCAGTGTCGCCGCGATCACCGCCGGGCTTATCGGTTTTCGAGGTGTTGTAAACAGCGTGAAAATCGGCCGGGGGCTGCTGAATATCGCCCGTGGCGGACTGCGCGGCGGTGATCCCAACACTCCCCAACGCGTAATCGTCACCAATATGCCGGCCGGCGGGCTTGATGGTCCTGGCATGGATGCCGGCGACAGTAAGCGCCGCAAAAAAACCAAGAAGAGCAAGCCGCCCTCGCCAGCGGCCCGGGCGGCAGCAACTCCGCCTACTGCTGCACCGGGTTCGGCTCGCCCTGCACCAGTCCGCCAGGGTGTGGGCATGAATACCGGCGGCATGGTCAAGGGTACGGCGGTTTTTGCGGCAGTCGACTCGCTGTTGATGGCCAAGGACACCTACGACAATGCCGAAACGCGCGATGAAATGGCTGAGGGTTACGGTGAAGCGGCGGGCAATTTAGCCGGCACCTTGGCCGGTGCTGCGGCCGGCGCGGCCATCGGTTCGATGGTGCCGGTGATTGGCACCGTAGTGGGGGGGCTGATCGGGGCTTACTTGGGCAGTACCGGTGGCCAGGCCCTTGGCGGTTATGCCGGCAAGGCCATGTTTGGCAGTGATCCGGCAACGAAAGTAATGCCTGCGGCCGGGCCGCTGATGATGGCCGATGCCGGCAAGAATATTCCGCCGGTACTGGGGGATATTGCCGCGTCGTTCAAAGCGCCGCCGAAAGTGGCGCCGCCGGTGCCGTTGATGCTTCAGCGGCCACCGGTGCCGGCACCCGGGCCGACATCGAGGGCGGACGCCGTTACGCAGCCTGGCCGTAACGCGGCGCCTGTGACATTGGCGCCGGCGACGGTGCAGGTTGCCCCTGGGCGTGATGCTGCGCCTGTTCGGCCTTTGGCGCCGGTTGTTCAGACAATGGCGCCGCCGGCGACGGTGCAGGTTGTTCCTGGGCGTGATGCTGCGCCTGTTCGACCGTTGGCGCCGGTTGTCCAGATGATGGCGCCGCCGGCAACGGTGCCGGCTGTTCCTGGGCGTGATGCTGCGCCTGGTCAACCGGTGCTGCCGGTAAATGCGCCTCTGGGGCCGCTACGCGGCGCCCCGGGGCGTGACCCTTCGCCCGTCCTACCGCTTGCCCCGGTTGTGCGTGTAACTGCACCAGCGGCGCCTGCCGGGCCTTCGGGGCGTCCTAACAGGCCACCACTGCTTTTGCCGGTTCCCTTGGTTGTGCCTGCCAGCGGGCGCAAGGGGGACGCGCCGGCGCCGGCGTTGATGCCTGATCGTGTACTTGATGGGCAGGGCGTTACGCGTAACGGGCCTGGGTCTGAGGTTGGCGATCTGGTTAGAGCGCTGGCCCAGGCGCAGGCTGTTAAGCCTGGTGCGGCACTGCCTAAGCCGGTGCCACCGGTGAAGCCAGAACGGGCGAAGTTTGAGCAGGTGGTGCATGTGACGGCGCCGTTCAGTTTGACCGTGAAAGGGGATGTGAAAGACCCCCAGCAGCTGGCCCGGGAAATTGAGCCGTACCTGCAAAACCATCGGCAAGAAATCAGCCGTCAGCTTTCAAGTGCAAGCCTTTTTGATGAGCCTCATGTGGGGTAAGGGGGGGACGTGGACAAAGACACGAAAGACCCGGGGTACTTAGACCAGCTCCAAGCCGGGCTGAAGTACCTGGCCACGACTGGCGAGGCCGGCCGGCGTAGCCTGGATGGGATGATGGGGCCCCTTAACGGGGCCATTGGTGAAATCACCGGCGCGGCATCGGAGCTGGAGGGATTGCCGGTGATTGGCCCGGCCGTGGGCGAAAAGCTTCAGCGTGTTATGCGCGGCGTGAACGCTGCCCAGGCAAAGGTCGGTACGGTGCTGGAGACCTATAACAAGGCTACCCGCGACGCGTCACAAATTGACGAACGCATGGGGGTACTGAAGGAACAGGCCGGCAAGGCTGGGGCGGCGATCAACAAAATCGCCGGCAAGGTCAGTCCCTCATTGGCCAATATCTTTCCCACGGGGGCATTTGCCACGAACGCGACGCCGGCGCCGGAGGCGGTTAAGCCGTTTCCGCACCTGCTGATCATCCAGCCGCTAGACCCCAAGGAGGAACCGTATTTCTTCAACTTGGATACGGCGGCCTTTGATGAGCTGCGGCGTTCTACAGAGTTTCGCTGGGCTTCGCAGGAGCGTTTAAGCCGGCGGCCGGCACAGCAGGCCGTGGGCATGGGCGAGGAAAAAATGACGCTCAAGGGCGCCATTTTTCCGGGGTTCAAGGGTGGGTTAAAGCAGCTGGATACGCTGCGCCGTATTGGTTCGCGTCTTCTCCCGCTGGGTTTGACCACCGGCTATGGCCACGTCCTTGGCAATTGGTGCCTCAAGAGTATTGAGGAAGAACAAAGCGCGCTGTTGCCTGGCGCCATCCCGCGCAAGCAAGCGTTTACTTTGGAGTTTGTGCGCTATGGCGACGACATGCAGAACGGCTGACGGGGATCTGTTAGACACCATCTGTCATAACTTCTATGGCCACCTCAACGGCACCATGGAGGCCGTGCTAGATGCCAATCAGGGCCTTGCCGATGAGGTGCAGCCTTACCGCGCCGGCGTGGTCATTGTGTTACCTGAGCTGCCGGCCGCGCGGGAAGAAGTCGTGATGTTGTGGGACTAGCCTTGGTCCGCCGCTTCCCGGCATTCCGTCTCGGCCTTGGCGTAGCTGTCGAACGCGCTATCGAAGCGTTTGGCATCGTTGGCTATCAGCCCCTGCCAGGCTGAAGCCGCATCTATGGCCGCCTCGTTGCACTTGTGGAAAGGCGTAAACAGCACGCCGAAGCGTTGCGCTTCTTCCTCGAGCGCGGCCAGCGCCTGAGCCTGCCGGCGCCGTTGGTTAGGGTCGGCCTGCGGGTTAGTGAGTTGTTCCATGCCCTTCTCTACAGTCGCGCTCAAGCGTTCGATAAAGGCCAGGGCCTGGCCCGCTGTTGGCGCCGGGGCCGCTGGCCTCGGTTCGCTGGGGGCTTGGCTGGGCGTCGGGTCAGGCTCGCCCAGGTCAATAATCCTGAGCTTTTCCTGGCCGATGGCAGGCAGGGCGGCCCAGGCGAGCAAGCCCACTAGGCAAATCCGTTTCATCCATTCATTCCTTACTGGCTGATTAATCAGCCGCAAATTCTATAGCGGCCAGGCCCTGAGTCTATCCGTCATTCGGGATCACCCAATGAAACCAACTTTTCGGATCGTCGCGGACGGGGCAGACATTACCGCCACGATTAACGATCGGCTTTTGCTGTTGCGCACGTCGGACAAGCCCGGGATGGATTCGGACGAGTTTGAGTTGCGCATTGATGACCGCGACGGCGTGGTATCGCTACCGGCGCGCGGTGCCGGCATTGAGATTTACTTGGGGTATGTCGGAAGCGCATTGGCCCGCCTGGGCCGTTATGTCGTGGACGAGGTGGAGTTGTCCGGCCCGCCGGACACGCTGGTAATCAGGGGCAAGGCCAGCGACATGCGTGGGAGCGGTAAGACCATTCGCAACGGGAGCTGGGAAAACGTGCCGCTGTCGGAAATCGTGCGCGATATCGCGGCCAGGAACGGCTGGCAGGCGGCGTGTACGGTTGCCACCAAAGTACCCAGGACTGACCAGCTGAGCGAGTCGGATTTTAATTTCATCACGCGCTTGGCCAAGCAGTACGACTGCACGGCGAAGGTCGGTGACGGGAAATTGGTAGTTATGCCCCGGCAGGGCGGGCAAAGCGCGAGCGGCAAAGCGCTGGGCGTCGTTACCGTAACGCGCAGCGATGTAAGCCGCTGGCAATTCCGGCTGGGCGACCGTAGCACCCACAAGGCCGTGGCCACCAAACACCAAGACAAGGCCACTGGAAAGCTCTCGGTTGTCACCCTGGACAACGAGGATGCCCCCGGCGGCCTGCCGCCAGTCCACACGGACCGGCATATCTACCCCAACAAAAGTGCTGCTGAGCAAGCGGCCAAAGCCAGGCTTGCCGCCTTCAACCGTTCCACCGCCGGCGTGCGCCTGGAAATGGTGGGCCGAACTGATCTGTTTGCCGAACGGCAAATTAACGCCCAGGGCTTCAAGGTGGGTTTGGACGGTGAGTACCTGGTCGATTCGGTGGAACAGGTTTTTACCCAATCCGGCTGGAGTACGACCGTTGAATGCAACGGCGGGAAAAAGGGTAAAGCCACCGCCAAGGGCAAGAAAAAGAAGAAGGAAGACGGCCCGGGAAAGGTTGTAAACCTTTGATCCAGGGGTGCCACTGATACCCGCTGAGCGGGTTTATTTTGATAGGAGTCTGTATGTCGATCACCCAGCAGCAGTTGCTGCAAATCCTCCCGAACGCCCGCCCAGTTGCGGGCGTTTTTGTGTCCGCTCTCAATCAGGCTATGGCCCGTTTCGACATCACGTCGCCAGTGCGCCAGGCGGCGTTCGTGGCGCAGGTTGGGCACGAGTCCCAGCACCTGACCAAGCTGTCGGAAAGCCTTTACTACAAAGACCCTGTGCGTGTGGCTGGCCTGTTCAAGTACGGCTTTGACCTGAACCGAAACGGCAAGGTAGATGCCGCCGAGGTGGCAGACGCCCAGGGCTATCTGCGCAACTCTGAAAAGTTGGCCAACCGGGTTTACGCCAATCGTATGGGCAACGGCCCTGAAGCATCCGGCGACGGCTACCGCTATCGGGCGCGAGGCTGCATTGGGATCACCGGCCGGGATATGTATCGCCGGTGTGGCCAGGCCCTGGGGTTGTCACTGGTCGACCGGCCGGAGCTGCTGGAGCTGCCCGAGAACGCCGCGCTGTCGGCGGCCTGGTTCTGGTGGGATCACGGCTTGAATGAGCTGGCAGACGCCGGCGCTTTCGACAGCATCACGCGGATTATCAATGGTGGTCAGACCGGCCGGGAGGAACGTTTGGATCTGTGGGCCAAGGCCAAGGTGGCGTTATGTCTGCCCTCGATCTAATCCCTACACCGCTGCGGCCCTGGGCGTCTGTGCTGGCCGTTCTGTTGATCGCCGGCACCGGTGCCTGGGGCGCCTGGACCGTGCAGGACTGGCGTTACGGTAACGCGCTCGCCAAGCAAGAAACCAAGGCCGCCGAGAAGGCCCAAGGCATTGCGGCAGCGACGGCCGCGCAGCTCAAGCGCGAACAGGACCAGCGCCTGGCCCTGGAAGGCCGTCTGAAGGCCGCCGAAACAGCCCACTACAAGGAACTCACTGATGCGAAGAAAGCTCGCCAGCTTGTGCTTGATCGCCTTGCCACTACTGATTTGCGGCTGTCAGTCCTCCTTGCCGCCGGAACCGTTCGTGCCGACAGCGCCGGAATGTCGACCGCCACCGGCGCCGGCGGCCTGGATCATGGAGCCGCGCGAGCCGAACTTGACCCCGCGCATGCTCAAAGAATTATCCGCATCACCGGAGACGGCGACGATGGATTGACGGCGCTGGCCGCCTGCCAGGGTTGGGTCCGCGAAGTCCTGGCCACGGGATCTGTGCCGCCAGGGCGGTAGATCCGTCGCCAATCCGACGGAGGGTTGGCCGAGCATCGGCCAGCCTCGGGTAAAGTGCCCGCGCCGCTGGCTATCGCATTGCCACTACTGTTTAAATAACCAGTATTATACGATCCTGTGCGGAATCGTCGCACTCGCACTTGAATGACTGCTGTAGGAAGGAGCCCCTATGTCGAACACACCCTCTGCAAACCCTTTGATCAAACGTGACCAAGCGTCTACTATCGACGCGATTAATTGCTACATAGAGTTGTTGTGCATACAGAAAGCCAACGACGACATGGCGCACCCAGGGGAAGCGCTGCAACTGGAGATGTTGCGGCAGGCTATTGTTTCGCTGAGGAAAGTGTAAATTTACACTAATTGTGGACGACTATAGATTGGCGCGTTATTCTGAGCGCCGTCAGCCCTACGGGGCACAGCAGTTACGAAGAATTAGAAATTTTTAGGCAGGCTTAAAAAAGAAAACCCCCGACCTTGGCGGGACGGGGGCTTCTGGTAATCAGCACAATATGGCTTCAAACCGGGCAGGTAGAAGTCTATTAGCTGATCACCGCATAAGCAAGCCCTAGCAACTAGGGAAGTTTGGATGATTGGCGAAGCCTCAATAGAAGGCCGTCCCGGCATTGTGCGGGGGCGCATAGATTTGCAGCCCCTGGCCCGCGCCCTGCGCCGGTATCCGGCTGCTGGCGGTGCCCTGTGAGGTCATTTAGCCAAATTCTGCCAGGCTCTGTAGAGGCCGCGGCTTATGCCGGCCTGTCCGATATCCCCGAGCTTCTGCCCAAGCGTAAAAAGCTGCCGCTGCGCGACCGTACAGGTCAGCAGCGCCGGCAAACAGGCGTCACGCCTGACCAGGGGCGCATGTTTGGCGGCCTGTTCAATAAGACCATTGCCCGCGTTCACGAAGAAGCCGACAAGCGCGAGGGAAAATTCCTGCGCCGCTTCGACGATATCAACGATTCGCGCACCTACCAGCAACGATGGGACGCCTTGGCCGAGCTGATTGGGCCACTGTGCGCGCGGCTCGACCTGGCGCAACTGGTGGTCGGTTGGCTGGACAAGAACGGCAAGATGCACGTTAACCGCCAGCGCAAGCTGTGCGAGGACTCCGGCGTTCGTGAGTGGACGCTATCGCGCCTGCTGAGCGATCTGGAGCGCGCGGGCTACGTGCGCCGCAAGTTCCGGCGGATTTTCCACAAGGGGACGAAGTGGATAACGCGCGTAACGCTGCATGTCCGCCGGCGTTTCTTTATTGACCTTGGCCTGGGGCATGAGCTGGCTGAAGCACAGACGCGCAAGCGTGTAGAGCGTCGTACTGTCCTGGGCGTGGCCCAGAATAATCAGAAAGCCGCCTACACCAAAGAGCAAGCGGCCGCCAAGGTCCGCAAGGACTCCCATGAGGGGGCCCAACGTGCAGCCAGGCGTGCGCAGCAGCAAAAGCAACAGGTTGATAAGGTCGAGTACAAACGTGCCTGGACCGGGGCCTGGGTTGAGTTTGCGCAGGCTAACCCGCAACTCGGCGGCCGCGAACGCTCCCAGGAATTTGCGCGACAATACCCGCACTTCGCCATACACCCCGACAGCCTCCCCTAGACCCCCTTTACGCGCACCGCTACCCGGCGGTGCCTTCGCACGCCTGCACCCCGCCAAAGCCCGTCCGGGCGCCTACAGCGCTATTCCCTCCCCCCGCCACACCCCCTTTATGCACCGTCAAAGCATCGCGGCCGCCTGAAAAAGTCGTCAGCCCGGCCGGGCCTCTGTAGGGCTTATAAATATCTGCAAGATTAGGTGCCTACTGGTACCGAAGGGCTTTTAAAGATCCGCTTTAAAGCTCAACAACCGTGCCAACTGTGCATGACGAACTGACGAAATAAGAATGCCTGCCCACTTCGCGCCTGGAGGCGCGGGGCAAGTACACCCCTCTGCGGCAGCGGTGCCGCCGTTCCGTCAGCGAGGCGCCTTCCAGTCGCTGTGGGACGTTTTAACTCGGGTTCCCACCCCTGCGCCCTGCAACGTCCCTTCGCTTCTTCACGCGCCGGCTACGCCAAGTCGGTCGCGCAAGCGCTCCAGTGATCAGTGAGGGGGGTTCCATCCCGAGCTTTGGCGGCCTGGCAGCGCGTCAGCGCCTGTTACAGACGTTTCAGGCGAAGCCGAATGGCTTGGGCGCGCTGGCGGTGCGCGCCCTCCCTGGCGATAGCAGGCGGGTTCGGTGGGCGAGCGGTCGCCCGGGCAGGTGAATTTGTTCGGGTAACGAAATAACGAATTGACGAAATAACGAAATAGAAATAAGGTTCGCTCCAAGGCCGGGCATCACGCCAAGGCCGCTATCCGGGAATAAACCGATGACCAAGCAAGAACCGCATGTTGTGGCTTTGAAGGCGGCATTTTTTGACCGTTACGCGATCCAACTTAATGCGCGTATCGCCGGCGGCACGCAACGCGACTGCCTGTTGCTGGCGGTACCAGAGTTTCGCAAGAGGTCCGTTATAGACAGGTCGCAACTGATAGACATAGGTATCTGGCTGGAAGCCCAGGGCTATTTTTTGTGCGAGGATTATGGCCGCGTGGGGTTGCTCGCTTCGCCGTCCGGTTGGACGTGCTGGAATGCCGGCGTTTCCGTTAAGGTGCGGCTGTGGCCTGAGAAAGTAACGAAATAACGATTTAACGAAATAACGAAAGACCGCCGGCACTGCCGGCGGTTTAGCATTGGAGGCTGAGGGATGTTTGCGTTGCTACTGCGTGACGGGTCACGCACGGAAATAGATGTGCCGGATTTTTTGGAGGCCATGCGCGCTGCGCTGCGTCTCGATGCGGCGCAGCTGGTAGTGCCAGGCGATCCGCCGCGCTCGATGACTGCTGATCAGGTGCGCCAGGAATTGGCGCTTGATCGGCCCGGCCTATTCGAACCGTACGCACCTGACTGGACTGCACCAACGGCGGCAGAATTTCGCGAGCTGCTGAGGGTTGCGGGTTTATCCGGGAGCGAGGCCGGCATGTTGGTGGGGGTCGACTCCCGCAAGATTCGTAAGTGGGCAGGCGGTGAAAAGTCTGATGTGCCCTATGCGGTATGGCGGTTATTGAGCATATACGCCGGGTTGGCCGAGGCGCCAAAGCGAGCAGATAACGAAATAACGAAATAACGAATTGACGAATTAACGAAACCAATTTAAAGTCAGCTCCAAGGCCGGGGATTCACCCATGGCCGCCCTACCGGAGCTGACCCGATGACGCAAACCAAGCCCCTGACCAACGCCCAGCAAGTCGCTGACACGATCCTTAATCAGCTCGGCGCTCGGCGCTTTTTGGTGATGACCGGCGCCCGTGAGCTGGTGGCCACCGCCCAAGGCCTGCAATTCAAGTTGCCTGCCAACTTCGCCAAAGACGGCGTGAACATGATCCGCGTAGAGCTGAACGCCCTGGACACCTATGACGTGGTCGCCGGTCGTTGGGCGCGCCTGGAGTTCAAGGAAAAGGCCCGCGAAAGCATGATTTATGCAGAGGATCTGCAACGCGCCTTTACCCGATTGACCGGGCTCGATACCCATATCTAAGGAAGAAGCCCCGGCCTAGAGGTTGGGGCGCTTGATGGAGTGCCCGCGATGGCCAGCAAGAAATCTATCCAGTACGTACCGCTCGAAGATCGCCCGGAATTCATTGCGGCGTTGGCCGCGCTGCCTTCTGATCAGGCTGAACTGGAATTGCGCGCGGCGCGCGTGCGTACGCTCTTTCATGACGCCATGCTGGCCGGGGATGAGCAGACGCTGAGTGACGCAAGCGTGGTGTTTCGGGCGTGCGTGATAAAGCTCAACGGCGGCACTCACTTCGGCTGTTCCGATATTCAGAAGGCGCTGGAGAATAAGTTCGCGGCGCCTGCTGGCCAGGTGCCTGGCTGGAAACAGGCCGGCGAGTTCTTGTTGGAGGTCGAGGGCATGCGCATGGTGGTTAGGATGAGCCCTGATTCCATGTCGACCCACTGCGGCGCCGAGCTGCACGCAATTGACTTCGATAAACCGTTTATCAGTAGCACCGGTTTTCGGCACCAATATATGCACGCGTCGAAACACCTGGGACGGACCGTGGATCAGGCCGTGCGAGCCGAGGTGTTGGAGTCGCTAGCGGAGGACGGGAAGGCTGTTGCAATTGACCGCGAGTACGGTGCAAAGGGCGACCGTAAGGCCTGGCCTTGGTTGGCCGACGCCCTGGCCGGTGTGCGCGCCGATGGCCAGTTGGCCATGTTCGGTGATGTGGAGAAGGGGCCGGCCGAAAAAGTGCCGATGAGTAACGCCGATCGGCAGCGCGCGTTCCGGCAGCGACAGCGCGAGCTGAAAGAGCAAAAGGGCATGCAGTCGCTATTGCTTGGTGAGTCTGAACGCCAGGTGATCGAGCAGCTGCGAGCTGTCAAACAGGCCGACGATCCTAACGCGGACCCGCGAGCTTTTGTGCTTACCCAGCGTGACCGTACATACCTGACCAGTGCCTTGGACTTTTACGAGTTTGCGGCTTACCGAGGCCCTTCTAATGAATACCCCAAGACCAACTTGCGAGATTTGTACGTTCGCCTGAGCGTGCATAAGACCTACGGCCAGAAAACGGACTTCCCCCCTGATGAAAAGCGGCAAGCCTGGAGTCATGAGCAGACACACAAGGCGGTTTACGCCCAGTTTGAAAGGCAGATTGCCGCGCTGAAGAAAGAAAACGCGCTGCTGGAAAGCGAGCGCAACAAGGCGCACAGCGCTATCAAGACCTGGGAGGACCGCTTGCGCGCGGCCGGCCTGTCGACGGACTACCGCAAACAGCCAGGCGAATAAAAAAAGGCAACATAAGTGATGCGTAGGCAGCAGAAGTGATGCACAATAGCTCTACCGAAACGGGCAAGGACTGAAGCAATGAAGTGCAGCGAGTTTCGGCGTTGGTTGTTGGCCCAGGGCGTGGAGTTCAAGAGCGCCAAGGGCAGTCACTTCAAGGTTTACTTGAATGGCAAATCGACCATCTTTGCGGACCACGGCAGCAAGGAAATGCACGAAGGGTTGCGCAAAACCATTATCAAACAGCTGGGCCTCAAGGATTGAGGCTTAGCTGTACCCTTTGAAGGTGAGCCGTATGTATCAGTACCCGTTGGAGTTGCACCAAGAAGCCACCGGCGTGTGGCTGTCGTGCCCTGATATTCCGGAAATGAACGCGTCCGGCGATACCCTGGGCGAAGCCTTTGCCGAGGCCCTGGACGGTTTTGAGTCGGCCCTGTCGCTGTACGTCGAGCAGCGCCGCGCAATTCCGCGCGCCTCGGCACCCTCTGACCCGGCGTTGGTGCTGCGCTTGCCAGCGCTGACCGTGGCAAAAATCATGCTGTGGAACGCCATGGTAGATGAAGGCGTCAACCGCGCCGAGCTGGCCCGGCGCATGGGCGTTTCTCGGCAGGTTTCGGAGAGGCTGGTGGACTTCCTGCACGCCTCGAAAATCGAACAGGTGGAGCGCGCGCTGGGCCTGTTGGGCCGGCGTCTATCGCTGGTGCTGGAAGCGGCCTAGCGTCCATCGTTACGCGTAACGATCTGCAAGGAGTAGTCCCTATGGGCATTCGCGATCAAGCAGTAACAAAGGCGCAGTGGCAGGCGCTCTATGACGATGAGGCCGCCCTGGTCAAATCGCCAGAAGGCCACCAACACGCCCTGATCGAGCTGGCCGAAGCGCTGCGCGCCCAGGGCGTGATCGATGACGCGGAATTGGCTGAGCTGCTGGAAAGCGCTGACGCCGCTTATCAGTGGGGTGTCGAAGCGCAAATAACGGAAGAATTGAACCGCAAGGATCTGCAACCATGAATACCGCTGTAAAAAAACTGCCCGCTACCCGTCGTGGTGACTTCTTTGTGTGGCTTTGCGTTCTGGCTTTCTTCGGCTTCGCCTTGTTCGTCCATCTGGATAACGGGGCCCGTAACGCCGCGCAGGCTGAATACTGCGCGAAGCCGAACGACACGGGAAAGACGCGCCTGGCGTGTTTATCCAAGCCGGTTCAGCGGTAGGTTCGGCCTATGCCCGTTCTGACCCCGGCCCAGGCCGCCACCTATGCCCAGGTCAGCGACACCCTGGACGAAGAAGGCTATGGCGACTTATTGAAAGGCCAGCCGGTGGACGTGCACGACGCTGTGGCACAGATGCGCCTGGACGCTGCACAGATGGCCATGCGTGCCGATCAGCTGCACCAGCTGCTGGCCAACGCCGATGCCCAGGCGGCATTGCAGCGGCCGGCGGATGACTGATCATCCTGCAGAATGAAACCCCTTATAAAAAAGGAGCCCCAAACATGAGCGGAAAACCCTATTTAAACCTGACGGCGACGTGTATAGCGCCGGGTGCCAGCGACACAGAGCATGCGGGCCGTAACTTGGATGAGGACGAAGCCTGGGCCCTGGCCCAGTTGGTCAAGCGCCTTGGCTTTAGTGATTGCCGCACAAATGCGACGGACATGGCGGAGGCCCATTTGATGATGGAGGCGCTGGCCAAGCTACAGCGCGCTTTGGATGAGGCCGGCATTAGTCCGCGTTGAGGGTGTTTTATGGCTGCCTGTCTCTACTGTACGGCTGCGCCTGCCGACTTAGGCCGCTATTGCTCTGCGTGCTACGGCCAGGTGTTTCATGCGGACGGCTCGCCCCTGGTGCTGGGCGATCCTGCCGACCCTTGGCGGGAGTTCAACGCGGAGGCGGACCGGTTTATGGCCGATAGAAAGTTGCATGAGGTGCTGGCCCCGAGAATGGCGGCCCGTTGGTTTTTTCCCGCCAAGGTCGCCGCCTGGAAGCTTCGCCCGAAAGCGCGAACCCTCACAGCCAACAAAAAGGAATCTACCCAATGATTCATCTGCTGATGGCTATCGTGGACTATGAAGGCCGCGATCCAGTGCGAGCGTTTACTACGCTGGATGCGGCCAATGCTTTCCTGGCTATCGTTCAAGCGCACCACCGCAAACGGCCGAGCGTATTTGATGACGAGCCTGGCGACTGGGACAGCCGCAACCGCGATTGGGTTGAGCGGCACCCGGCGGTAGGTCATGCGTACGCAAGTCGTTTTGATATTGAGTCCGTCCCCCTGGGCTTTGAATAGAAAGGAACCCCCGCCATGCCGACCACTGCCATGCAAAAGCTGGTTGCCGAACAAATTGCTTATGAGCGGATCATTCAGGGGATCTGTGAGCGCCGCCCGGATCTGGAGTCGGGCCAGGTCAAGGTTCAGATTCAGCACCTGGCCACCACGACCGTCGATAGCCATCACACCTGGGCGACCCATTGCCTGGAGTGCGCGCGGCAAAGCCGGCCACTGCCCTGGGAGACGGCCCGCCCGGAGTGAGCGCGCGTTACCAATAACGCCTTATATGTTAAATGCCCCCCGTCGCTTGATAGGCGACTGGGGGCCTTTTTTTGTGCCCAAGATAATCATTTATAGGTAAAGTGACGTATCACTTTTACTAAAAGTGATTTTAGGCGCACACCGCCACTCACTCGCAAAGGAAAGGACGCCATGACCAGCGCCGTCGCCAATACCGCCAAGGCCTTCACGATCACCCATTGCCGGCACTGCGGTGGCCATGCCCTGACCTGGGCAACCTCTATCGTCAACCGCTCCAACGTCCAGCAAGGCCGGCTCAATGCCAACGACGTGGAATGCATGTTTTACCTCGGCTGCGACACCTGCGCCGAGACGCTGGCCATGTTTAGCGCGGATAGGCTGGCCGATGTGGTCAATGCGCGCATGGTCGAGCCGTGCGCCGCCACCGAAACCGACGCGGTGTGACGCGTCACCACCATTGTAAAAAAGGAAATTCACCCGATGACTACCCCTGAATTGATCCTGCCCACTGCCGCTGTCGAAGGTGACGAGCTGGTAATTCGTATCCACAAGCGCACCCTGGCCCATTCCGTGGCCATGGGCGATAACTGGCCGGTGAGCGGCGATGGCCAGCCGTTGGCGTTCGTGATTGATCACGACTTGCTGATGACTGAAGTTGCCGCCCAGCTGCTGGACGAAGACGAGCAGGGCGCTACGCCGCTGCATCATCTGTTCGAAGCGGCCGCGATGGCCATCATCGAGGCCGGTGGCGATTCCATCGAGCTGCGCGAAGACGAGGACGACGAATGAGCCAGTCCAACGAAAGCACCGGCGCGCTGCGTGCCTTTTGGGTGTCCGATTACGATGTGTGCGCCGCCCAGGACGAAGCCCAGGCCCTGGCCTTTGCCAACGCCATGGCGGCCCCAATGCACGGCTATACCCTGGATGATGTGATGCCCGTCCTCGACGTGACCCTGGACGAACCCTTGACCAGCGACACCGGGCCTACCACGTTGCGCCAGATGCTGACCACGGCCGAGCCTGGCTATCTGGCGGGCTACGAACAATGACCAGTGTTCCCGATTCGCTGTTGAGCGCGGCCGCCCAGTTTGTTGCCGCGCGGCCGTTTACCGGCCCCGGGGCGTTGAAGCGCCGTTTTGGCGTGGGCCTGCAACGTGCGCGCTGGCTGCTGGTGGAGCTGGAAGAAAAAGGCGTGGTACGTGGCCACTGGGGTCGCCTGGTGGCGGCTGGGCATAACCGGGGTGGGCCTGTGTATTCCCACCGTATCTACCGGGTCAATCGGTGGGCCTGGGCGGCGCTGCCCCAGGACGATGGGCCGCCGCGTTGGGTGGCGGGTATCGTCAACGAGCTGGAGAAGTTCGCCGCGCTCGATGACTTGTTTCGGGTCCAGGGCCACGCCTGGTTTGTCGAGGGCCTGCTGGCCAAGGTTGCCGCGTGGGGGCTGAGGCCCGCCCAGGTGGAGGAACTGCACCGCCAATTGATCGAGGCGCAGCGGATGGCCCGTCGACGCCTGGTACCGGGCTGGCGGTCAAAGAAAGGGATGTGGAGCGCTGATTACTTTGGGCTGGCCGATGCGAGCGCGGCGGGTGCGTTATGAGTAACGCGATTGCCGGCGTCGCGCTGCCGGCGAATGTGGTACCGATGTTCCGTCAGATGCTGGCGGCGATTGCATCGTCGGGAACGGCAGAGGATGTAGACCGCCGCGTCTGGCTGGTGGTGGGTGTTTTGCGCACGCTGGAATGCCTGCAACGCATTAATCCGCGCGCGGGAAGAAAGCTTTATGACCATGTAAATGGCCTGGCGGAAGTGCGCATAAAAGAACTATCGCAGCGAGCAAAGGAGGCGGGACATGTCGGGGCTTAAGGCGTACAGCGTGCAAGGCAATGAGTATGGGGTAATTACATTCGCCCTATCTGGTGTTGTAGCGCGGCGAGAAGGGGCCAATGAGCTGAACATTGAATTTAGCCAGGTCGAGTCGTGCCGGCGCATGCCGGGGCTGGATGACTTCGCGGGCAAGCCTGGTGGTGTGCCTATGCGCTTGTTGGTGGAGGAGCATGGGTGGTCACAGGAGTGTGGCTACTGTGAGCGCCGGGTGTATCACGACCAGCCCGAGCGGGTGTGGGAGGACGATCAAGTGTTTTGCAGTGCTGAGCATCTGGCCAAAGGTGCGGACTATCGCGCGAAGATCCTGGGAGAGCAGGTATGATCGCGCCTTGTCACGGGGGTGGGCTGGACGAATGAGGCGAACGAATGCGTGAAGGGTTCCACGAAACGACCTTGCGGCCTTTGGTGGCGAGTGGGTCGGTGCGTGAGTGCAAAGTGTGCCGTGAGGGTGAGCGCTGGGCGCTGTGGGTGCGCTTGGGCGGCCCTGGGTCCAAGTGGATACCGGTACGCTCCCAGCGGGAGCCCGTGCGCACCTGGGCCAGCCTGGATACCCTGGTGCGGTTCACTGACAGCCTCGGGATTCGTTTGTTTGCGGTGGAGTCGTGACCGGTCACACGCCCTGTTTGTGCGCCGCTTTATCCAGGGATTCGGCCAGGATCTGCGCCGAGGTGCTGAGCGCGCTGTAGAGCTTGCCCAGCTCCAGTTCGGGCGTGCTGGACGTGGTGCGCTGGTATTCCGCGTGCAAGCGGCGGAAGTCGCGCAGGGTCTCCAGTTCAAAGGGGGTAAGGTCTATCGTCACTTGCATGGCCAGGCCCTGGTGTGGTGATTGGGTGATCAGTTTCACCCGACTTGCCGGCATAAAAAAGCCCCGCCAGGTGCGGGGCTTGGTATTGGTACCGGCGGGGGCTATCCGCCTTTGGATGCCTTGAGCAAGGCGAAGCCCTGGCGGAATACGTCGACCATGCTCATTTTGTGCATGGCGGCGAACATCTTCACTTCGTGCTTGAATTGCGCGTCGACCTTGAAGTTGGCTGTTACCAAATCTTCCGGGCCTGCCTGGTGTGTGTGTCCAGCTTTCAAGGACGCTTCGGCGGCCTGTGGTGCAGCTGGAGCGGTGCCCTTCGTGGATGTTCTGCGGGGTGGTTTTGGCGCGGCAACAGTCATGTTTGGCCTTCCTTTAATTCGTTAATTCGTCAATTCGTTATTTGGATTGTAGCGCAGTTGCGCGCGCGATGATCGCGCTTATTAGCTGTTCAGCCTGGATGCGAAGGCCTTTGTGGGACACCTCGATAACTGACAGGCCTACATCCATAGCGCGGCTGTAGCTGACCTTTTTAGGTAGGTGGCCATCCAAAACGTGGTAAGGCTTACCGGCCAAATATTCGCGGGCTTCATCCAGTTCCGCCTGGCTGTCACCTACTTGATTAAGGGCGAAGGCAATACGTTCAACCGGAATGGCATGTTTAAAATGCAGGGCATCTGCCAGCGCTACAGCGGGCTCAAGATCGTCCAGGGATAAGCCGGTAGGGATAACCAGCAAATCGCAGGCTTCAGCCATCGCGGCCGTGTCCTTACTTGCGCGCGGCGCGCCGTCAAAGATGATGGCGTCATAGTCGCCGGACTTCGCCAGAGCTTGAGCCATGCCGCCGAACTGTTCGACTGAAATTTCTGGTGAGTGGCCGCGCTTCATTCGGCGTACGTTCCAGAGCGCGCTGGTGGACTGGTTTAGGTCGAAGTCAGCAATTTTTACAGCCCATCCATTCTGCGCAAGTCCCACGGCGGTGCCGCGTGCGTCGGTGGATTTGCCAGGGCCACCCTTCTGTGATGCAAAGCCAATGCGTAGTGCCACGGAGAGAATCCTTATATGCGTTAATTCGTCATTTCGTTAATTCGTTAACGTGAGCCGAGTATAGGTCGGCTTACGGTAAGGATCAAGGAAATAACGATTTAACGAAATAACGAATTAACGAATTAGCGATTAGTTCAGACGTAAAGGGTTTGGCGTGAGGGAGGGCCGCCGGCCGAGGCCGGGGAGGTGCGCACGCTGCGCGAGTTTTCGGTAAGGGTGCGGCTACGGCGCTGGGAGCGGGTGCGGTTCATGTCGGTGTCGACTTCCAAGACGGCAATCACACACAGCATGAGGCACAGCGCTTGGGGGACCAGTACGCCCAGGGTGAAGCCGCGCGTGATCATGTGTGCTTTGTTCTTGGCGCCAAGCTTACTTAGAATGTTGCGCTCGACCATTCGCATGCCAATGTCGTCAAGCTGCAATTCTTCAGCAATGGTCGGAGTAGGAAAGCCCTCGGCTGTTTTGACCAGAACGAACAGTTCTCTATCTGTCAGGTTCTGGCCAGGATAGCCAATCACTTCGTCGCCGTGGATTTGAACACAGGCATTCATGGGGGACGCGTCCTTGCGAAAGGGGAGGGCTGTGTTCAGTGGCTAGACAGGTCAAGCTGGAGGGCGGCCAGTTGGCGACGGAGAAGGCCGAGTAGGTCGGCCATTTCTTCCATGGTTTCAATGGTGACGTGATTCTGATCAATCGAATACAAAGCCATTTTCTGCATGCTTCCGGTGAGGGAATACACTTCTTTCATGGCCACCACGCGCCGCTGCTGGGCGCCGAGCGCGCCACTTTTATGCGCTGGTGGTTGATCTTTGAGGGGGGAAACTGCGCTGCCTTGCATGGGAGTAACCTGTCGTTCCTGAATTGCGTGGCATGTTACACGTAAAGTGTAAATCGCAGCAATAAAAAAGCCCTCTTACCAAGGGCTCTTTTACTACCGGTCGTGGGATATGCGCACCACGCGGCCCACTATATCCAGCTGGTCCAGCTCCTGACGTGTCATTTTGCTATCAGGGTACTGCTGGGCGTCTGACGCCTTAAGGGTAAAGGTGTTATCAAGTTCGGGGCATATCCAGCGAATCCAGACAGTACCCGCCACTACGATGCCGAACAAATCGGCTCCCCTCACGGTGACTTGATCACCGTCTAGCAGTACTTCAGCGCCTTCAGCAATGAGCGGTGCCATGCTGCTGTCTATCTGCTTAATGCAAAGCAGCTTGTTGCGGTTCAGTCCGCGGCTTTCAATGTAGCCCAGGCTGAAGGCCGTGTTATCAGTGACTTGCGGGAGGATTAGCAGACCGTTTTTTGTTGAGATATTCGGCGGATTGGCCGTCACGTAGTTGGATGTTACCGCGCTCAAACTGTCGTTGTCGGTGTAGCCCTGGAGCCAAGCCGGCGTCTTGCCGAACAGTTTGGCAAGCAGCACAACTTGGTCAGTTGGCGGCATGCGCAGCCCGAGTTCCCAGTTTGAATAGCGGGAATAAGTCATGGGCTTGCCCGATAAGTCTGTCAGCCGCTTGGCTGTTTCCTCAAGGGTCCAGCCCGTGGCCTGGCGACAATCTTTAAGCCGCTGGGACACAACTGTTATCAAATCAGACATGCGCAATCTCTCAAAGGGCGCCGTGAGGTTTCACGCCTTGGCAATTGTTTAATACTAGCTTCTATCGGAGGAAATATACACTTTAAGTGTAGATGACGGCAAAAAAAGCTTGAGAAATGGGATAGAGTCGAAATAGACTTACACCAATCGTGTAAATTGGTGTCTATTCGTGGAACTAAACAAGTGGATTGAAATCGTCGGCGCCGCCGGGTCAGAAGGCAAGTTAGGCCAGGCTGGTCTGTGTGCCGTCGCCAGTCTGCTTGGCGAAAAGACACGCACCGTGTCGTCCTGGTATCGCCAGGAGCGCGTGCCGTCATTTGCCGCCGGCACAAACATCGTTCTCAAGTCCAAGGGGCTGGTGGACTGGAACGGCATCTACACCCCGTTTGCAAAAAAACTGTTCCCGGATGCGGCCAATGCCGGCAGTTAACTTGCCTGCGGGCTTCTCCGCTCGCCCTGTTGTGCTGAAGGTTGAGCAGCGCTTTGGCCTGGCGGGCTTTGCTCGCCTGATCAAGCTGTTGGAGCTGTTCGCTGCCAGTCCGTTGCGCGACAAGGGTGTGATCGAGCTGCCCGTTAGCGAGTGGGCCGACGCGTTGCAAGCCGGCCCGCTGAATGCCTCGGTGCTGCTGGATTACTTGAGCAGTGACGGCTGGCTTTCCCAAACGCGCGGCGAAGAACCTGGCGCGCCGTTACGCGTAACGCTGACCGACTTTGCGGACTTCTTGCCGGCGCTCGACATGCCGAAAACGGCTGAGCAGTGGTGCGCCTGGTTTACGTCGGAGCTGAGCATGCCGGCCCAGCACGGAACAGACCCCGATAATCAGGCTTTGTTCCGGCGCTGGTGTGCCACGAATGTGACGATTGAAGAAATGAATGCCGCCATAGAGCTGGCAGTTAAGGCGGGCAGGGGGTTCGCTCCGGCTTGCCTGCATTCCCTTTTGATGACTGTGCGAAAAGAAAAATTAGAACTGGCCCGCCGTTGAAGGCGCGTCAAAAGGGGAATTCCTTGTTACTGATTGCATTATCTGGCGGCACTCCAAGCGAGCGTGTCGACATTGCTGACCGTCTTGTCACTTCGGGCAAAGGCCAATTTGCCGCCTATGCCCAGGCGACGCCGAGCGCTGACTATGGCCTTCGCCGTCTTGAGGTGCTGCGCAACTTCCTGGGCGGCGCTGACGAGCCTTCGGACGTGCCGCCGCCGGTCGAGGGCATGGTTATCACGCATTGCCTGACTGAGCAGGAGGCGCAGGAGGTCCGCGCCCGTGGCGGCGTGATCTGGCACCTCTATAGCCGCCCTTCCGGTTCCGTCAGCATTCGCCTGGGCGACGTGATGGTCACGGACGGCCAGGCGGGGTTCCGTCATGTGCGTGAGCCGCTGGAAGCCCTGTCTGAGCTGATCCTGGCGCGCCTGTCGGGCCTGGCCAATAACCCCACGGTGCGTGCCGCCCTGAAGGAGCTGGCCCGTGACTAGGCCTGCAAGCCGGGCGCTGCCCGGTTATGCGTATGGCGACCCCGCAAAGATTGTCGAAGCGCAACAAATGCGCTCGCTCGGCTGTGGGGCCTGTGTACGCTCCGATTGCATCCTGGGGCAGATGATTTGCACCAGTGGGCTCAAATTCCCGGCCTGCAAACAGGGTCACCGTAACGGATACAAAATAGCGCCTGAGTTCGGGGGCTAAAGGGGGAGGCATGGCAAAGCGCGACGTAGCCGGGGCCCTGGAATTATGGGCGCGCTGGTCTGTACCAGACGCCCAGCGGGGGACCGGTAAAACGATGCTGGCCAAGCTGATCGACAATAAGGGCGAATTGATCTTTGGCGGCAGTGGCGGCGCCTCTGGCGGTCCCGCTGACAGCCTGGAAGTGGTGGTAGAGGCGGCGGTGATGAGGATGTTTGCGGCCGACCCAATGCGCGCTGACGTGTTGCGCCTTGAGTGTTGCGCGGCCTGGTGGCAGGTGGCGAGCCGGCGCCGTATTGCCGATTACGACCCTCGCGGCATGGGTCAATTCGAAAAGGCGTTGGCCCTGGGTATCAGTTTACGCACCTACCGCCGCCGGCTGGCCGAAGCCAAAACAATCATTGAAACAGCGCTGGGGACATGATGGACATTCATCCACTTTTTGCAGGGTTCCACGGGGTTGATCCTTATGCCGTGGGTGCCGCCCTGGGCTTTGCGATCCATGTAGAGGTTGTGCGCGGTCCGCTGCCGGCTGAGTTGCAAGTGGGCGAGCGTGAAAGGATCGGCGCCCGGGTGGATCTGGACGGTTTCCAGTTCGCCGGGGGCTGGGGTGCGCCCGGGGTGCATTGCCTGATGTTCGCAAAACCCTTAACCGTCCACGCCACGCGCTGGTGGTACTCCAGCTTACCCGTGCAATAGCTCCAGGGCGCGCAACGCGTCCGCTGTCCGGTACCACGTCAGCCACACCCAAATTTTGCAAGGCATTGCCCTACTACGGCCGTGCTTTGCCTGAAAAAAGACGATACGCGCGCGCTGGCACCACGTCGCGCGCTACTGAGGCCCGCACCATGGCTAAAACCCTCACTGCCCCGCTCTCCGATTCAGCTATTAAGAGGCATGCGGCCGACCTTTCCATAGGCGAGCTGAACGACCCACGGCACCCGCTGCGCTTTCGTTACCGTAACGACCGCAATAAGGGCAGCTGGTACCTGATCCGCTATGACAAGGGTGGCAAGTGGAGGAAAGCGGCGAACTGGCCCGAAGTGCCGGCCAAGCTGATGCTTGAGAGCGTGCCGGTGGTGATGACGCGGTTAATGGCTGATCCGGCGGCCGTGGCCACCGTGGATGGCTGGGAGTCGGTTGGCCAGGTGCTGCGCTGGTACGTCGACCGCCTAAAGGCTGATAAGGGGTTATCCAAGGATCGCCGGGCGTCCTCGATGTCGGTAATCAATCGCCAGTTGCTGCCCGCCCTGGATGAACTGGCGCTGTGCAAACTCAACCGCGATACGCTCGACCGCCATTTGGTTTGGCATATGCAAGAGGAATACAGCCTGGGTTATGCCAAGTCAGCCCTGGACGTATTGAAGGTGGTGTTTGCGCGGGCCTTGGTCCTGAAGAAAATCACCGTCAACCCCATGGCCGGTGTGACCTTCGGCAACTTTACCAAGGTCAAGATCCGGCCCAAGGGTGCGCGCCTTCGTCATGTCGTCGTGGTGGATCTGCTGGCTGATTGGGCTGAGGCATTCCAGGCTGATCCAGCGGGCATAGCCTTAATGATGCTGATGCTGGCCCATGGTACGCGCATCACTGAAACCCGCCTGGCCAAATGGAAGAACGTCCACCTGAAGGAAGGGGAGTGGTTTATTCCTGGGGCTGACACCAAGTCGAAACGCGACCATCTACTACCGCTGACACCGGCGGCCGTGGCCTTCCTTGATCGATACCGAGAAAACCAGAAGGCGCGGGGGTATGACGGGGCCTACCTATTCCCATCCAGTACGCGTGCCGGCCGGCCCATGTCCCGTAGTCAGGCGTTCGCCGTCTTCACTCGCTACGGTGCCGGCGATTGGACCAGTCACGACCTGCGCAAACTGGCGCGGACCTGCTGGGCCAAGTTTCGCGTGGATAGCCTGGTGGTCAAGCTGTTGCTCAACCATTCCTTGAGCGATTTGGAGGCGACCTACTTTCAAGACCGAGGCGAGGACATTAAGCGCGACGCCCTGGAGCGTTGGCACGAATGGCTGAACGCGCAGGGTTTTGACGCGTTGCAGGACAAGACAGGAGCAAGACGCGCCGTTAAGCCCACTGCGCTGGACCCTGCGGGCTGGCTGGCTTAGAGCCCTAAATCAAAATTAATCATATAAGAGGATTTTAAATATGGCCGAGGCGCCCAGGATTGACCCGGATTTGGTAGACCGCGCGGCGGACGTTTTGGAGGCCAGCGGATTCGTGACAGGTCACAACGCTGACGAAATGAGGCGTGATGCCGCGACGCAGCGCAAAGCCGAACAGCGCGAACGCGAAAAAGCGGCCGGTGTTGAGGTGTTCGAACTGAAAATGGGCCCGGCTGAGCGGGCAATGTTGGCTGAAGGCCAGGCGGCGCGGGGCTCTCAAGGGATTCCGTATACCGCAACCGAGTACCTTTTGACGCTGCTGCGAAACGACAACCGGTTGTTGGAAAAACAGCGTGGCAAGCTGGACGGGCGGATGTGTAAAAACTGCCAGAAGCCTTTGCCACGGGGCTGCGGGGGCACTTGGGCGCGAGAGTCGCGGTGCCTCTTGGCGCGGTCGGAGATCGCCCTGGAGCTGTGAGGAGCAGCCAAAAATCCAAGGGTTGACAGTGCGCGGGTTTTACACGATTAGTGTTAATTTACACGCAGTGCTTGACAGGGTTGGCAGCTTTCCCTATCTTTCACGGCATTGTGGTGTTGTTCCGGCCACGATACCCATGCGACACAGTTCATTCAGCCCCCGGCCCTCACAGGTCGGGGGTTTTTTTATGCCTATCCCCCCGGACTTCGGGAGAAAACAGAGATGCCTAACATGCTCCCTCCCGATAAAGATCCGACATTTTTGGTCCTGTTGCTGATGGCTCTCAAGGAAAACGGCTTGGCCATGGGCCTGGCGTTCGTTCTGGCCTGGCTGCGGATTCAGTACGACGGCAAAGAAACCAGCACCTGGCGCAAGTTTCTGGAGGCTTCGATTGGCTCGCTGATTGTGCTTTCGGTCGGCCTGACGGTGCGTGAATTCAATTTCAGTTATGGCTGGGCTCTGGCCACGTCTGGCTTTGTCGGTGCGCTCGGTATCGAGTACGTCCGCCAGTTCGGCAAGCGCTGGGCAGAAAAAAAGGCGGACTTGGGTTGAGGCCGCGCCCGGTACTGGCGGTGTGGATGGTCCTGCTGGCTTATGTCGTCGCGGGTAATTTGGATTGCCGCGAGTCGAGTGCTTGTAAGGCGCCAATCGTTACGCATAACGAGGGTTCAGCCATGAAGTAAGCCCAAGGCCTTCTCGGCCGTAAGAGACGATGTATTCCCCTCGACAGAAAGCCGGGACGCCGGTGGGATCGCTTGCCCCGACGAGAGAATATCGAGGCCGGAGCGCGTCAGTAGCTGCTGAACCCGAAAGCGGCCCTATGTGCCATTGAGTGCGGCCTGTTAGCCCAGGCGCCGGAAAACGTAACCGGCTCAATCAGTGAAAGGAGGTCGCATGTTTAAGGTGGATCTGTCACTTGATGCGGCCCCTATTACCAAGGCCCTGCAAGAGCTGGAGCATAAGCACCTTCCCTTTGTTCTCGCCCTGACTAAGACCCGACTGGCCCAGCGGGTCAAGAAGGGCACTATCGCGGTGATGAAACAGCGCCTTGATAGGCCGACTCCGACCACGCTAAACAGCCTGTTCGTGACGATGGCCACCAAGACCAAAGACGCCAAGGTCTATTTCAAGGATTCATGGGCGTCCGGCATTCCGGCCGACACCTACCTACAGCAAGCCGTTAGCGGCGGGCTTCGGCCGCATAAGCGGTTTGAGAAGGCGCTGATTGCACGCGGGATCATGCGCAGCGGCCAGTACGCGGTGCCAACGGCGCCTTTCATGAACCAGTACGGCAACGTGTCGCGCGGCACGATGTTGAAGATCCTGTCGGGGCTGGGTGCTGCTGAGTCGGCTGGAGGCTATCAGGCCAACGCGACCGACAGCGCCCGAAGCAAGCGCAAAGGCAACGCGCACCGGTTCTTTTCAGGCGACGTTGGTGGAACCCAAGGCGTGTGGGAGCGCAAGACAATGGGCATGGGTGACGCGGTACGGCCGGTCTTTGTCTTCAGCGACTCGGCGCCGCGATATCGCACCATTTTCCCGTTCTTCAAGATCGCCGGGAACATCGTGCAGGCCAACTACGCCGGGGAGTTCTCGGCGGCCTGGGCTGCTGCCATCGCATCGGCCAAACCTTGAGCGAAAAGGGAGAAAAATGGTGAAAAAGTGCCGCTTTTCGTCGTTTTCGTGGGTTTTTGGGGTTGACAGGCGGCCCCCGAGCAAAAAGCAAAAGGTACTCCCGGACCCCACCCCCTAAGGGGGTAATTCGGGCCCCGCTCTTTCGCTACATATGACCCTTTTTCAATCTGAGGTTGTTGTTACGTCATGGCTACCAAGTCGATAACCCAACAGCCCGGGTGGCTCAATAAGTCGCGCATGGCCGCGAGCCTCGGTATCTCCGTCCAGGCCTTCGACAAATGGGGCGTTCAGCCAGTTGAGCGAATCGGGCGGGAGTCGTTTTACGACGCCCGTTCTGTCCTCGATAACCGCCTGAAAAAGCAGGGCGTGAAGAACCAACCGGTTGACGATGCCGGCGAGCCGATAGATCCGCTCATTGAATACAAGATTCAGCAGGAACGATTGCGCCTGACGCGGGCACAAG
>JACRYN010000051.1_pt1 | contig 39347 bp, 37 predicted proteins | sample 8023231 | NCBI WGS metagenome assembly JACRYN01 (sample SAMN15756473, study PRJNA655841) | gut metagenome | isolation source: fecal sample D84 from domestic dog with diarrhoea | host: Canis lupus familiaris | place: South Africa: Mmabatho, Mahikeng | collected 2019-09
AAATTAAGGCTTATAGGACGAATTCATAAGGTGTGTTCAGCGGACGCTTACGTTGTTTACAGTTCGTAGCGGTGTATGAGTTGCCATCAGTGTGATATTCGTTATACTTAAGGCAACTCTGAGGTGTTCGCCAGCGGGTCTATTCCCCTGCCGATACTTAAACTTATGGATGTGTTCTGTATATTTAGAGTGTATGCCCACTTTCATGTGGGAAACCCAGCAAGTATACGTCGCGTCCACCTTGAACTCATCGGGTTCAGGGTAACGACACATGCAGCGGCATCTTCGGAGTACTTTATTTAGTTAAAAATAATAATTACATACATCGTTAATACTCTTTTATTTTTTAACTTTATCGTTTTCATCTTGTCTTCCAGTTACCAAACAAAATGATTATTGAATATTTCTATCTCTTTAAATAACGCTTTTATTTGGCTATTCAACCTTTATCAAGTTATTTTTCTATAGAGCAAAGCTAACCAGCCCTCAATTTTTAAAAATTTCCAAACAAAAACCTGACTTAGCTGAATGCTGCATCAGGTTCATTCAAATGATTTATTTTTTTAGCAAATCGATCCAATAATATGCTCTGCGTGACAAGTTGTGCCTTGCAAAGCTGTCAATTGAATCATTCCGCTTTGATGTGCAAGTACAGGGACTTCCATTTTCATGGCCTCCATAATCGCAACCACTTGCCCCTCTACTACCTGCTCCCCGTTTTCTACCTTCCAAGCGCTAATTACGCCATTGATTGGAGCAAGTAAGTGTTCAGCACTCACTGCTGTTTCTGTAGCTGGTTGGTCATGAGATATAATTGCAGGGTTTTGTGCAAACATGCCCGCAGGTAAGCCTAAACGATGTAATTTCCCATCAATTTCAATATAGCTGAGTAACATCGGCTGTTGATGATTCGGAATACTGCGTTTCGTTGGCTTTAAGTCCTGTTTAAAATCATTTTCAATCCAACGAGTATGGACATTAAATGTTTCGGTAAAATCAGCTTCATTTAATACAGCACGGTGAAAGTCTAAAACCGACGCAACCCCTTCAATTTTAAATTGCTTCAGCGCACGTTTAGCACGAGCAATAGCAACCTCACGTGTCGGGCCAGTGATAATCAGTTTTGCCATGAGCGAATCAAAATGACTCGACACCAAAGAACCAGTACGAACACCTGTGTCTACGCGTACGCCCTGACCAAAAGGTGCTTCAAATAAACTCAATACACCAAATGCAGGAATGAAGCCACGAGCAGGATCTTCAGCATTGATACGAAACTCAATGGCATGCCCTTGCACTTTCGGGGTTTCTTTGATTGAAAGTTCATGACCTTGAGCCACACGAATTTGCTCGACCACCAAATCGACTTTGGCCGTTTCTTCAGTAACAGGATGTTCCACCTGCAAACGGGTATTAACCTCTAAAAATGAAAGCTTTCCATCACGGCTCAGCAAATATTCAACGGTACCCGCACCGACATAGTTGGCTGCCTGACAGATATTTTTAGCCGAAGTTAAAATTTCTTCATAAATTGCATCGCTGATAAAAGGCGCTGGGGCCTCTTCAATCAGCTTCTGATTACGACGTTGTAGAGAACAGTCACGTGTACCTAAAACCACTACATTGCCATGTTGATCGGCAATCACTTGCGCTTCGACATGGCGTGGTTGATCTAAGTATTGCTCAACAAAACACTCACCGCGGCCAAAGGCAGCTTGCGCTTCACGTACAGCCGAATCATACAGCTCTTTTACATCTTCCAGTTTCCAAACAACTTTTAAACCGCGACCACCACCGCCAAATGCGGCTTTAATCGCAATAGGTAAACCAAACTGCTTTGCAAACTCGAGTGCTTCATCAGCATTATTCAAGGGGTCTTGTGTGCCTTGAACTAAAGGTGCGCCCACTGAAGCGGCTATCTTACGTGCTTCAATTTTATCACCCAACTTTTCAATGGCGCTAGGTGACGGCCCGACCCACTTTAAGCCTGCATCAATTACGGCCTGTGCAAATTCAGCACGTTCAGATAAAAAGCCATAACCCGGATGAACCATGGTCGCCTTAGATTTTTTAGCAACCTCAAGAATGGCTGGAATATTTAAATAGGTTTCACGTGCAGTTGCACCCGCCAGCCCCCATGCTTCATCCGCCAGTTCGACATGCATACTATCCATATCATCATCGGCATATAACGCAACTGAGCTAATACCCATATCACGACAAGCATGAATAATACGAACGGCAATTTCACCACGGTTTGCAATTAATAATTTTTCAGTAGTCATCATTCATTCTCAAAATCTGTAAATTCAGTCATTTTTTTAAATTTGATTTGGCAACCTGCTGGAATCTGCGCCACCAAGTCCCAATGGTGCTTCGCCACAGCCGCAATCACGGGGTAGCCACCAGTTAAAGGATGGTCATTCATAAACAATACAGGCTGTCCACTTGGCGGAATCTGTAAGGCACCAATACAAGTTCCCTCACTTTCCAACTCATGGGTAATTTTGCGTTGCAACGGCTGCTCACCTGAAAGTCTCAGTCCAACCCGATTGCTTTCATTCGTCACAAGCCAAGCTTGCTGACATAAGCGCTCAATGCTCTCCGCTTCGAACCAATCCGTTCGCGGTCCCATCACAATGTCGAGCTCAACCACATCGCCGACTTTGGGCAAGTGTAACTTCGCAATTTCGGTAATACTGATATTTGAAACTTCAACCTGTCCTTGATAAACCGTATCCCCCATTTTTATAGGTTCTGGCCCCAATATGGCCAAACTATCAAATGAGGCGCTATTCAGCACAGGCTGCACGTCGATACCACCACGAATCGCCAGATAATTCCTCAGTCCTGCCGTCGGTGCTTGAATCTGAAATTCATCACCTTCATCAAGGGCAATCGCCTGATAACTACCAAAGTCAGCCTTTTGGCCATCACTAAATTTCACGTGGATGTTTGAAATCGCTCCCGTAACCGCAATGACTGCGGACTGATGCATTTTGGCTTTCAAACCACCATTTAAAACTTCAATCACAGGCGTCGGAGTTGGGTTACCAACAATTCGATTTGCACTGTGCATCGCCGATACATCCATCGCCCCTGCAACACCAACCCCTATCTTGGTCTGGTTAAAACGCCCTTCATCTTGAATCAGCATCTGTAGGCTCGGTGCAGTTACCGTAAACAAAGGCATGGATTGTTTGGGCTCAACTGTACGAGTGACTTGCTGTGCTACGCTAACCGTGGTTGGTTGATGTGTGACATCTTCAAAATGGACCGTCATTCCTGGTAACAATAGCGCTGGATTTTTACGCTCTAGATCCCACATTTTTTCAACAGTCGTACCGATCAGCTGCCAGCCTCCCGGACTATCTTTCGGGTAAATCCCCGAATATTGTCCTGCCAGTCCCAAAGAACCCGACGGTATTTTTTTACGTGGTACGGCTAAACGAGGAATATCTGTAAAAGGTCGATCGGGACTGCTCATATAAGCAAAGCCCGGCGCAAAGCCAATAAAAGCCACATTCCAAACACTTTGACGATGCTTCAAGATAACATCAGCAATTGAAAGCCCTTGTAACTCTGCAACTTGAGCAAGATCTTCGCCCGTATAGCAAATAGGAATAATCAGCTCTTGGACATTACGCTCAACACCTGAACCAATTTTTACAGTCTGAATCGAAGTAACCAGTGTTTTAAAGGTGGTCTCGATTTCATTAAAAAATACCAAAATCGTTTTTGCAGCAGGGACTAAGTCTTTAATTCCATTCAATTGCATCGTGTGCAATTTATTGTACAACGCCAATGTTTCCTCTAGGCTGGCAAGCTCTATAAGAAAACAATCCGCGTTTACCGATAAAAAACGCATATGCCTATCCTTTTAATTGTTCTTTAGTGCCGCTTAACCCATCCATGCACGATCAGGAATGTCGGTAATCAACATATGACCGGGTGCATGGCTTATGGCAAAAGGAATTTTTGAGTTCATCACCGCTGCTTGTGGGGTTACACCACAAGCCCAAAATACTGGAATTTCCCCAGCCTCAATACGTGAAGCATCACCAAAGTCTGGCTGATTCACATCACGAATGCCTAAACCTTCAGGATGTCCAATATGTACAGGCGCACCATGCACACTTGGCATCCGTGCTGTAATTTTGACGGCATCCGCAATTTGATGGGATGGAATTGGGCGCATAGAAACCACCATATTGCCCGAAATACGACCCGCAGGCTGACATTGAATATTACTCAAATACATCGGTACATTGGTCTGATCATGGATATGACGAACTTCAATGCCCGCCTCCTGCAGTGCTGTTTCAAAAGAGAAACTACAACCAATTAGAAACGTCACCAAGTCAGGATGTGCATGATAAATGTCACTCGCATCCGTGACTTCATCGACCATTTCACCCTCTTTCCAGATGCGATAACGTGGAAAGTCGGTGCGTATATCTGAGTTTTCTGCCAGTCTTGTAGCATAAACACCTTCTTCTAACACGTCTAAAACAGGACAGCTTTGCGGATTGCGATGTGCATACAGTAGAAAATCATAAGCCCAATCTTTAGGCACCGAAATCATATTGACCTGCGTCATGCCCGCAGCCATACCCGCCGTTGGTTTGTCAAAGCCTGCACGGATTTTTAAACGTGCAGCTAAAGCGGCTTCAAGCTGCGCTGAATCGACTCGGATATCCTTATACATTGCGTAGTTCCTCATGCTTTAAGACAAAGGGACGAATTTCAATATGATGATTTAGCAGTTCAGCTTTAATCGCAGCCGACATCTCTAAAGCACCTGCGGTGTCACCATGTAAGCAAATCGTGTCCGCTTGGATAGGGGTAAATACACCATCAATCGACTCAACGCCGCCATTTTTCAACATAGACACCACACGGCGTGCCACAAAGGCCGAATCATGTAAAACAGCCCCGTCCAAACGACGTGAAACCAATGAGCCATCACTGTTATAAGCACGGTCTGCAAAAGCCTCAGATACAACCTTTAAACCTGCTGCACGTGCTTGCTCAACCAAGTGGGAACCAGCCAGTGCCACCAAAACCAGTTCTGGGTTATACATCTTGATAGCATCAATCACCGCAGCGGCCTGAGCGTGATCGTGTGCAATGGTGTTATACAGTGCGCCATGTGGTTTCACATATTGCACGTGAGAACCAGCCACTTTAGCTAGACCATCCAGTGCAGAGATTTGATACAACACATCGGCAATCAGCTCATCACGTGATACATCCATATTGCGGCGACCAAAACCGACGAGGTCTGGATAAGATACATGCGCGCCAATCGTGACATTTAATTCAACAGCTTTACGCAGTGTCTTTAAAATCCCCAGCGGATCTCCTGCATGAAAGCCACATGCAATGTTGGCACTTGTCACCACAGGTAGAATTTGGTCATCATTGCCCATTTTCCACGAACCAAAACTTTCACCTAAGTCACTATTTAAATCTACAAACATGGCTTAATTCCTTTATCACTTCACCGTCTACTGGCTTAAAGTTTGGTTAAATAATTAAAGACTGTGGTAAAGGACATATAGCCCATCCACCATGTCAACATACATGTGAGTACACCCAAAATAAGTAACCATTTTGGATAGTTATAATTCCCCATCATATCTTTACGGCAAGCGGCAACATAAACAAAAATAGTCAAACCAATTGGCAGTACCAAACCATTAAAACCACCAACGAAGATCAACAATCCAGCAGGGGTTGCGCCCAGTAGGACATACAGTAGTAAAGCTAAAGAGATAAATGTAATGGTGGTGTAGTTGGTTTGTTTTGGACTGAGGTTTTTCTTAAATGCAGTAAAGAATGAAACCGAAGTATAAGCGGCACCAATGGTGCTACTGATCCCTGCTGCCCAGAAAATCAGACCAAATAATTTATAACCAAAAGTCCCTGCGGCATATTGAAAAGCTTGCGCTGCGGGATTGGCATCATGGCTGGCTAAATCAATACTTGCACCACTCACCACCACGCCCAAGAAAGCTAAAAACAGCACATAACGCATGATGCCCACAACCACAATACCTTTGGTTGCAGCTCTTGCGACTTCATCAATATTTTCAGGGCCAACCGCGCCTTTATCCAGTAAACGATGGGCGCCTGCATAGCAAATATAGCCGCCGACCGTTCCACCGACAATCGTGGTGATGATGGCAAAATCAATCTGGTCGGGTGCAAACGTTTGATGAACAGCTTGGCCCACAGGTGGCATCACAATGACGGCAACAATGATAATCAAGATGATTTTGAGCAACCCCAAAACGATCATGCTTTTATCCATGGCCAAGGTGGCTTTTCTTGAAGCAAAAATTAAAATGGCTAAAGCACCACTTAAAATGCCACCCCATTTAGTGTCCAAACCAAATAATGCATTGAGACCTAAAGCTGCGCCTGCAATATTACCAATACTGAAGAAGAAGCCACCCAAAATGACCAGAAAAGCCAGTAAGTAACCACTGCCCGGCAAGGCTTTATTGGCAATATCCGAGGCACGCATTTGCGTCAGTGTTACGACACGCCAAATATTTTGCTGAACTACATAATCAATCAAAATAGACACGAGAATGGCAAAGCCAAACGCCGCACCTAATTTCACAGTAAAGACCGCGGTTTGAGTTAGAAAACCAGGTCCCATGGCAGAGGTTGCCATCATGAAGATTGAAGCAACAATGGCCCATTGGCGATCTGATAAAAAAGAAGATTTTAATAAAGACATATTTAATGCGTTCCTCGTCCATTTGAGCTTAATAACGCTATTTTCAAGTTGAACCAAGAACATCATTTTGCTTACAAATTCTGTTCTTAAATCCCTTTAACTGACAAAGATTCCCTGTTGCCCAACCAAAGCCATGGCGGATCAAATCTTCTATTTGAAATAAGAACATAGGCAAGCGCGATGAACAATACGACTTTTTACCTCCACTATTAAAACTAAATAACTGTATTTTATTGTTTTTTATTTATTAAAAGTCTAATGATAAATTTTACTTATCACACACGATAAGCTGCTTTTATAGTTTTTCAAACAAATTACGGTTTGAGATAAAGAAACGTCGCTTGTCAAAAAACTGCGTACGCCTCAATTATTTTTTAATTTTCTCAAGCAGTCTTTTCATTGCACTTTCAGAAACAGTGACTGCGACATCGGTTAATTTCTCTTTCAAGGCAGCATCATTTCCTTGCATATAAATCGAGGTGAAATGAAAGGTTTTGAGCTGGATCGGTGTATTTAAAATCTCTAAACGACCATCTGTAATTTCCTTTAGCGCCGTTAAGGTCGGCACAACGGCGATCCCCAAACCTTGCTCTGCAAGACGCAATAAGGTCGCAAGCGAATAACTGGTAATTGAAAGCGGCTCATCTAGTGCCTGCTCTTTCATTTTGGCCTTGAGCTCTTTATAGGGATAGGTAATTTTCGGGTAAGTTAAAATGGTATGAGACATTAATGCCTTAAACGACATTTGGCCCACACCACCTTTAAAAGATGGAGCTGCCAAAAAACTCAGTTCAAAGTCGCACAGCGCCTGCTCCACACACTCGAAAGCCAAAGTCGGACCCAGCAAAAAGGCCATGTCCAAATCCCCTGTACGCACACCTTCTTGCAAATTTGGGGTTAAATCCACCACAATTTCCACAGAAACTTTGGGAAACTCTTTTTGTACTTTTTCGATATATTCAACCAACCACGTATAAACGATCGTCTCAGAAACACCTAAACGAATTGTTCCTGTTAGGTGTTGATTTTCAGTCAGCTCAGCCACCAAATCGGTTTCCAAACGCATAAACTTTTCAGCATATTTAAACAGGGTCATGCCTTTATGGGTGGGTTTAAGCTGTCGAAAACTGCGATCGAGTACTTTAAAGCCTAAATCATTTTCAAGAGAGGTGATTTTTTGTGAAACGGCAGGTTGGGTCGTTTGTAATTTTGTGGCAGCCTTATTGAAACTATTTAAAGTCACAACCCAATAAAATGCTGCTAGATTTTTTAAATTCACCCTGAATCCTGCCTTTACTCCATCCCGCTTATAGTACGGCAGTTATCACTATTTTTTAAGTTCCTGTTTTATATAATTTCAAAATGACTCACAAGATGACGCTCATTAAAACTCTACCTCTTGCCCAATTACATCCATTTTGCATCTTTTAACCAATTGACTCGGCCTAACCCAATCAAGGCTATTTAAATCAAGTTGAATTAAGAAAAAACGCTTGAAAGGCTTAATGTTTATTCGCACTACTCTTCATTCCATCACGAATCATCATAAAAAAAGCACCTTTGTTTAAAAGATGCTTTTTAAAACTCAACTTAAAAAGAGACTGTAAAATCTAAAAGTGCTTATTTACTCTTCTGTAAGCGCAAAGCGTTTAAAACCACGGACAGTGAGCTCAGTGACATCGCCACCGCAGCGAACATTGGGGTGAGTAATAAACCCGTCAATGGATAGAAAATTCCTGCTGCAACAGGTACACCCAAACCGTTATACACAAAGGAAAAAGCAAGGTTCTGTTTCATATTACGAACACCCAGTTTCGCCATATGTAGTGCATCGGCTGCACCACGAATGTCGCCTTTAACTAAGGTGACTTGCGCGGTTTGTTTAGCAATATCAGTTCCGTTTCCCATGGCAATTCCGACATTGGATTGCGCTAAGGCTGGTGCATCGTTAATGCCATCTCCCGCCATCGCCACAATTTTACCCTGAGCCTGATATTTCTTCACGATCTCCAGTTTTTCAGTTGGCGTACAGTTGCCATAGACTTGTTGAATACCCAATTCCTTAGCCACCAACTGGGCATTTTGTTCATGGTCACCTGTTGCCATGACCACTTCAATACCATCATCAATCAACTGCTGAATTACTTGCTGGGCATTGACTTTAATCGCATCGTGAATAGCAATATAAGCCAGTACTTCTTGGCTATTGCTTAAGAAACTGATCACATTGCCTGTCGCACGCTGCTGGTTCAACTGGCTTTGCAAAGTATCATCTAAAGTGATGCCGAGCTGTTCAAGCAGCTTTTGGCTACCAATATAGAGGGTTTGCTCGCCAATCTGCCCTTTGACGCCAAAACCAGTCACATCCTCAAAGTCTGCCACTTTAAGCAATTGCTGTGCAGGAACTATTTGAGTCAAAGTCTGTGCAATCGGATGACTAGAATACTGCTCAATCGAGGCAATCCACTGTTCTACTTGTGCTTGTTCCACATTTGGGCTGAGCAACTGAATTTCTTTAAGACTCGGTTTACCTTCCGTCAGAGTCCCTGTTTTATCGACAATCAGCGTATTCACTTTACTTAAAGCTTCAATCGCCTCTGCATCTTTAAACAGTACCCCTTTTTGTGCCGCACGACCGGTGGTGGCCATCACTGACATTGGCGTCGCCAAACCCAGCGCACATGGGCAGGCAATAATCAGTACCGCCACCGCACACATCAGTGCCAAATCAAATTGTGCACCACCAAACACCATCCAAGCGGCAAAGGTCAACACACTAATCAGTAACACCACAATCACAAAATACTTGGCAAACACATCGGCCAAACGTTGTAACGGTGCTTTAGAACGCTGTGCTTCTGCCACCGTCTGAATCATTTTCGCCAAAGTAGTATTCGCCCCGACCGCCGTGGTTTGAATACGAATACTGCCTTGTTGATTGACCGTACCGCCGATCACCGTGTCATGCATTTGCTTTTTCACAGGTACAGGTTCGCCTGTCATCATGGCTTCATCGACATAGGTTTTGCCTTCCACCACCACACCATCTAGTGGAATCTGCTCACCCGAGGAAATTTGTAAAATATCGCCTTGTTTGACCATGCCAATATCCACTTCAACCACTTGATCGTTTTGAACCAACTTGGCTGTGTTGGCTTGCAGTTTGAGTAAGGCTTTGAGTGAATCTGCTGTCTTGGCACGTGCTTTCAGCTCCATGATTTGACCAAGCAAACTTAAAGATACGATCATACAGGCTGCTTCAAAGTACACTGCAACGCCATGCCCCGTTTTGGCTTCCATTGGAATCACACTTGGGAAAATCGTTGCCACCACACTATAGATATAGGCCGCCAACACCCCGACACCAATGAGGCTCCACATATTTAAGTTGCGGGTTTTATACGAGGTCCAGCAACGCTCAATAAACGGTTTACCCGCCCATAGCACTACAGGAGTCGCTAGGACCAACTCAATCCACGGCTGAATATGCGGTGAAATGAAACTATGAATATGTGAACCCATCGCCAGTACAAATACAATCAACGTCAGCGGCAAGGTCATCCAAAAGCGATGGCTAAAATCCACCAATTCAGGGTTCGGTGCATCATCTAAAGTCGGTTGCATCGGCTCGAGTGCCATACCACAAATCGGACACGTCCCCGGTCCCTTTTGTACAATTTCAGGGTCCATCGGACAGGTATAGTCCATATCAGCAGCCCCTTCAGGCACAGGACGCTGATCGGGTGGAATCAGATAAAATTCAGGATCTCCCTGAAATTTGTCTAAGCAAGAAGGATTACAGAAATAGTAGGTCTGTTGCTGATAATCAGTTTTTAACTCTGTATTTGGGTCAACGGACATGCCACACACCGGGTCAATAGACTCTGCTGACGCCGATTGAGTACTGTGTTCATGTTGATGTTTCCCACCACCACAGCAGCTACTTTTGGCAGCTTCTACTTTCGGCTTGGGTGTACAGCAACTGGCTTTGCTGTCTGCTTCTGTTTGCGGTTTGGGCGCACAATAAGACGTTTTTTCCTCAGCCACTTTCGAGGTCGAACCACAACAACCTGAGGCTTTAACTACAGAATCTGAACGTTCAGCCTTTACATAAGCCTCTGGGGTTGCAATAAACTTTTGCAAACATTTTTCACTACAAAAGTAGTAGTTTTGCCCCTGCCATTCAGTATGCGGTTTACTTAAGTCCTTGACGGTCATGCCACACACAGGGTCAATAAATGTGGTCTTCTCTGCATCTGACACAGGTTTTGATCCACAACCACAACCCTTAGATGCAACTAATGTGCCTTCCTCTTTCGCCTGAGAACATGCCTCAGCTAAATCTACTTTGGGTTTACTGCAACAAGCACTGGGCGCTTTTTCTGATGTTAAATAAGCCTCTGGATTGGCCGAAAATTTCTTTAAACAGCCTGAACAACAAAACAAATAACGAACTGCTTGATGCTCATACACATGAGGAGAGTCTTCTGCGACCGTCATCCCACAGACAGGATCGATATTCACCACCATCGGCGCTAATTTCTGTTTAGAACAGCAAGACATTTTGTGTTGCTCACTCATTCTGACTCACCTTTTATTTTTTGATTGTGTTAGCATAAAGTCTGTACCTAGGTACTGAGTCAAGCCTTTTGGAGATTATTTTATGCTCACTATCGGCAAGCTGGCAAAACACTGTCAGGTGAATGTGGAAACGATTCGTTATTATCAGCGAATTGGTCTCATGCGCATTCCTGAAACCACACAAAACTATCGTTATTACAGCCAACAAGACATTGAAACCTTAAGCTTTATTCAAAAAGGCAAAGATGCGGGCTTACAGCTCAGTGAAATTCAAGATCTATTGCATTTGCAACTGGACGATCGCGAAAAAGTCCGTCATGTGATTCAGCAACGACTTGAAAAAATTGATCAACGGATTCAAGAGCTGAATGCTTTGAAACAACGTCTTTCAACTTGGGTGGATGAATGTAAAACCACCACTGACAGTTGCTGCCCAATTTTGCAAGAACTGAAAAAAGGTTCAACGGCTACGCCATAAACAGATGCCATCTTTTAAATTTGGCGCTCACTTTAACACTCACTATTTCGATACTCAGGACTGCGTTCACCATGTCGATTGAACTTGCCCAACTCAGAAAACAGCTTCGCAAACAACGCAGACAAGTTTCCGCCTATCAACAGCAGCAGTCCGAATTGCAAATTTTACAACGTTTAAGACGTGTGCCCGAATTCAAACATGCCACCCGTATTGGGATCTACCTACATGCTTTTGGGGAAATTCAGACCCATAAAATCATTGAATATTGCTTTCATCAAAAAAAGTCGGTGTATTTACCGATGATTTGCAATATGAATCAGCGCTTGGTGTGGGTCAAAGTTTCACGCAATCAATTTCAAAATAAACGCTTTTCACACCATCCGCTAGGTATGCAAGAGCCTATGGCAACACGTGGTCAGCACGTTTCACATTTAGACCTGCTACTCATGCCCTTATTGGCTTGTGATCCTTATGGCACACGCATTGGCATGGGCGGTGGTTTTTACGATAAAACCTTGGCTTCTGCACGCTATCACCGTCCATTTCGTCTTGGTTTGGCTCATCACTTCCAGTTGGTGCCACAGCGCTTGATTCGAGAAAAATGGGATCAACCTTTAGATGGACTGCTGACCCCTCAACAGCATTTACGCTTCAAGCGCTAAAATTGACATTTTTGACTGTTGAGAATACTTAAAAATCACATGTTTAGTCATTTTTTATACAATTTATTTTGACCTGCCCTTGTATTTTTTAAAATACCCATCACTATAAAAAACATGGCAACACCGTTGTCACTCATTAGGAGTGCCCATGTCTGAAATTATTATGAATCAAGAAACCTTAGAGCCTCAGGTTCCAAGTGTATTACCACTTTTAGCGTTACGTGATGTGGTGGTGTATCCATACATGCAAATCGCGCTATTTGTAGGTCGTGAAAAATCGATCAATGCAGTTGATGTGGCTCGTAACAGTGACAATCTAGTATTTGTAGTTGCTCAAAAAGATTCTCTTTCAGAAGAAATTGATCACGACAACTTATATCAATACGGTACTGTCGCGAAGATTGTGCAAGTTGTGAATCATGAAAATGATGAAAACTGTATAAAAGTATTAATTGAAGGCTTGCATCGTTCAAAGCTAGAAAAAATCATTGATGAAAATGATTATCTAACCGCAGAACATGCGCTTAGCCCAATGTCAGTCCACATTGACGAAACAACGCAAGAAACACGTGTTCAAGAATTACGTGCCCTGTTTGCACAATACGCTGAAGCAAAACTACGTAACGCACGTGAACTGATTGCTGCAGCGAACAAGATTGACGATTTACTGCAATTGTTATTCTTCGTAGCGACCCGTGTTCCACTGAATATTGATGTAAAGCAAAAATTCCTCGAACACGATGAGTTCGAAGCACATCTACAAGAACTGATGACGTATTTATTGCAACAATCTGAAGAACAACAGATTGAGCAAACTTTACATGACTCAGTGAAGCGTCAAATGGAGAAAAATCAACGCGAATACTTCCTCAATGAAAAGATGAAGGTCATTCAGCGTGAGCTTTCTGACATGAATGGCGGCGCGGAAGATGACGTTGCCGAAATTGAAAAACGTCTTGCCGAAGCTGATTTGCCTGAACACGTGCGCAAAAAAGCTGAAAGCGAATTCCGTAAACTCAAAGCAATGCAACCTGCGTCTAGCGAAGCGGCTGTGGTGCGCAATTATATCGAGGCCATCTTAGATACGCCTTGGAATAAAGCTAGCAAAGTCAGCATTAACTTAAGCAAAGCGCAAGAAATTTTGGATACCGATCATTACGGCTTAGATGACGTGAAAGATCGTATCGTGGAATATTTAGCGGTTCAATCTCGCGTGAAAAAACTCAAAGGCCCAATCCTTTGTTTGGTTGGCCCTCCAGGTGTAGGTAAAACTTCACTGGGTGAATCGGTTGCCAAAGCAACAGGTCGTGAGTTTGTACGTATGGCACTCGGTGGCGTGCGTGACGAGGCGGAAATCCGTGGTCACCGTCGTACCTATATCGGTGCGATGCCGGGTAAAATTGTGCAGTCATTAACGAAAGTTGGCGTGAAGAACCCATTGTTCTTGCTCGACGAAATCGACAAGATGGCACAAGACTACCGCGGCGACCCTGCGTCTGCGTTACTTGAAGTACTCGATCCATCACAGAACAGCAAGTTTAACGATCACTATTTAGATCTTGATCTGGACCTGTCTGAAGTGATGTTCATCTGTACTGCCAACAGCATGAATATTCCAGAAGCATTGCTTGACCGTATGGAAGTGATTCGTCTACCGGGTTATACCGAAGATGAAAAAGTCAATATTGCTGAGCGTTACCTTGTTCCGAAAGCAATGAAGAACAATGGTCTACGTGCGAAAGAATTGACTGTTCACGAAGAAGCGATTCGTGACATCGTGCAACGTTATACACGTGAAGCGGGTGTTCGTAGCTTAGAGCGTGAAGTGTCTAAAATTGCCCGTAAAGTTGTAAAAGAAGCGGTCAGCAAAAAGGCAAAAAACCTGCAAGTTGATGTGACTTCGGCCAATCTTCCAGATTACTTAGGTCCACATAAGTTTGACTTTGGTATGGCGGAAGATGAAGCACAAGTCGGTCGTGTTAACGGTTTGGCTTGGACTTCAGTCGGTGGTGAGTTGTTGACCATCGAAGTTGCAGCGGTCAAAGGTAAAGGTAAATTCATTACCACGGGTTCACTCGGCGATGTAATGAAAGAATCGATTACTGCTGCTATGACTGTCGTGCGTACCCGTGCAGATGAATTGGGTATCGAGTCGACACGTTTCGAAGAAACCGATGTTCACGTTCACTTACCAGAAGGTGCAACACCAAAAGATGGCCCTTCTGCAGGTTTAGCGTTAACAACTGCATTGGTTTCTGCTTTCACAGGCATCCCAATTCGCCCTGATATTGCCATGACAGGTGAAACCAGTCTCGGTGGTCGTGCAATGCGCATTGGTGGCTTGAAAGAGAAACTTCTGGCTGCACACCGTGGTGGAATTAAGCTGGTCTTCATTCCTCAAGACAACGTCCGTGATTTATCTGAAATCCCTGACAATGTTAAAGAAGGTTTAGAGATTAAAGCGGTGAAGTCGATTGATGAGATTTTACCACTGGCGTTGACCTCTATGCCTGAGCCTTTGGTCAAAGCACCAATTGTCAAAGCGGTCGATGAAGGCAAAAAAGCTGCACGCCACTAATTCCGCATCGTAAAGAGAGAGCTTCGGCTCTCTTTTTTATTACAATTTACTGTAGATAACACCACACATCTTTATGCTTTTATTTCCTACAATAATTTGATCAAGGGATACATGTAGGACAACTAAAATGAAAAACCCGATTGGTTGGTTTGAAATTTATGTGGATGACTTATCTCGTGCCAAACAATTTTATGAATCTGTTTTTAATATTCAATTAACTGAATTAACCCCACCAGCGGATGATAACTCACTGCAAATGTGGGCTTTCCCGTCAGATATGCAAGCCTATGGCGCTTCAGGTGCACTGGTGAAAATGCCAGGCCTATCCGCAGGAGAAAACAGTACCTTAATCTATTTTTCATGTGATGATTGTGCGAATGAAGCGAGCCGGCTTGTTGAGTCTGGTGGAAAAATTCATGAAGCAAAAACTGCCATTGGTGAATATGGTTTTATTGTGCTGGCCTTTGATAGCGAAGGAAATATGATTGGCCTACATTCCATGACGTGAAACGGATGAAACTCCAAATTTTTGCCTAGCTTGTTTGATTTTTTGTATTAAACCTTTTCCACTATCATCCATCAGACTTGAAAAATCGATAAAAAGCCCGATATAAATAATAAGAACAGATACGCGCTGTATGTTTCTTTTTATTGATGATTTGAAATTGCATGGTCATCTGATTCTCCAGACGGATGACCTTTTATCGCAGTTCTCGCTACTTGGGAACTGCGTTTTTTATTGCTCAAAATACATTAAGGTTTCAATAAATGCTGTACCAGCCCATCGATCACATTCGCCATTTTGGTCAAATTCAACGTCGCTAAGCGGTCTGCTTTGGTATGGTAGTGACCATTTCGATAAAATGCCGTATCGGTAATCATGACTGCGGGAATATCAAACTCCCAATAATTCAAATGATCTGAAAAATCAAAAGCATTGGCAAAGCTTGGTGCAACCAAACGCTGACATTCTAATTGATCAAGTTTCTGCATCGCTGCACAATATCCTGCGCCTAAATCACGTGAACTGACATTACTCACTGTAGCAATAAAATTACCATGGGTTGGATAAATCCACTTTAAGCCCACAGGATAGCTTTGGATGGTTTGTTCGCTAAAGAACCCTATCATTTCTAAAATATACACACCTTTAATCTTATCTTTTTGTGACTGAACTGATTTCGCATGCACATAGCTGCCCATTTGTTCAGTTTTAGAAAACGGTGGTTCTTCTAAACTATAGAACACAAAGTCCACATTGTTGGGTAGTTTAGCCTTTTGCTCTGCCAAAATACGTGCCGTTTCAATCACGCCGGCAACACCAGAGGCATTGTCATCTGCACCATCTTGATCGCCAAAGACGTCATAATGCGCCCCAACAATCACGCGGTCTGCCCGTCCGACGTTTAAACTACACACTACATTTCGGTAAATTTGCTGATTGGCCGTAAAGTTTTGATAGTGACACGGAACGCCCAATAAGCGCATTTGTTCTTTGATCCATGCAGAGACACGGTTCAGTTCATCAAGGTTTTTATAGTTACGTGCTTTGCCCTGACCAATCACTTGCTCCAAATAGACTTGTAGGTTTTGTTCATCAGCCATTTTGACGTTGCTTGCAAATACCTGCCCTGTGAAAGTACCTAGTACAACAATCAACAAAAAAGCCTGTTTTTTTAAAGTTTTGAGCCACATTGTTATTATTCCAAGTATTTCTTATTCCTCTCATCTGTTGAATTAAGCAACATTAGTTCAGTGAATTCAATTGCATTTTGTTTCGTCTCACTGCAAAGCCTTGCTTTCACCGTTATAATGAATCGTCTCCTTATACATGACCCATTATGAAAATCCGTATTCTGACCATTGGTCAAAAAATGCCTGCATGGGTACTGACTGGTTTTGAAGATTATTTCAAACGTATTCAACCTTTTGTGCAAACGCAGATTATTGAACTGCCAATGGCAAAGCGCGGTAAAAATGATTCAGAAGCAGATATTTTAAAATACCGTCAAATTGAAGGTGATAGCATTTTAAATGCGATGAAAGGCAACGAAGTACTGATTGCTTTGGAAGTCGGTGGTCGTGAGTTTAGCACCGAAAAACTGGCAGAAACCATGAAAGGATGGATGCTTGAGGGTAATGATATTGTACTGGCAATTGGTGGGCCTGACGGTCACTCTGAAGCAGTACGTAAAGCAGCTGCTTGGCATTGGTCTTTATCCAAACTGACCTTACCTCACCCGATGGTTCGCGTGATGCTGATTGAACAACTCTACCGAGCGATGAGTATTAACCATAATCACCCTTATCATCGTGCAGGTTAAGCTCAAGTATTGTTCTTTTTTTGGAACAATACGTTGATATTTCCCCCATTACACAGATGATAAGAATCTGACAAAATTCTTTTCATCTTCCCTTATTAGGCTTTCACAATGAACTTACAAACGCTACCCGGCTTATTCATTTCTCATGGCTCACCCATGCTTGCGTTGAATCCAGAGCAAGTTGGGCCAGCGTTACATCGTTTGGGTCTAAACTTACCGACACCACAAGCAATTGTGATTATGTCCGCGCACTGGGAAAGTAACTCACTTGAAGTAAGTACTGGAGTCCGTCCTGAGACATGGCATGACTTTCGAGGCTTTCCTGCTGAGCTTTATGACATTCGCTACCCAGCACCCGGTCAACCTGTTCTAGCTGAAGAAATTCTACATTTATTGGCAGAAGCGGGTTTTTCAGCTCATGCAAACAGTACTCGTCCGCGTGATCATGGCGTTTGGATGCCTTTAATCCATATGTATCCAGATGCAGACATCCCTGTGGTGGAAATTTCACTCCCGATGAATCTGTCGGCAGAGGAGATTTATAAAATTGGACAAACACTTGCACCACTACGCGAGCAGCAGGTCTTGCTCATTGGCTCAGGGAGTATTACCCATAACTTAGCCGAGTTGTCTTGGCATGGTCAGTCACAAGCGGTACCTGAGTGGGCATCGACATTTCGTAATCATGTCGTCGCGAAACTTAGCCATCAGGACTTTGACGCCATTTTAGACTGGGAATCGATTCCTTTTGTCCGTCGTAACCACCCAACGTTAGAACACTTTGCCCCAATATTTTTTGCGATGGGTACAGGACATCGTTTTAATATTGTGCATAGTAGCTTTACCATGGGTGCACTGGGCATGGACATTTACCGTTTTGATTAATGTATAAATTTTACTTATATATTAACAAAAAAATATTTATGGATATATTTTGAAACCCAAAAGAACTGAATGTATCCATTCTTTTAAAAACAACATCGGATATCATGTATCTTGTTATTTTAAATCAAGAACTTGTAACCCATGAAATTAAAATATTTAGCGATTGTCCTTTTCCCTCTCGCACTGGCTGCTTGCCAATCATCTGATATTCAAAAAGTAGGAGATTTGGCTGTGTCTGTACTACAACAACAAAATGCAGATCAAACACTCGCAAACTATCATTGGAGCGCGAACACCGCAGATGCGCCTAAACCTTTGGTTTTAAACTTTGACAAAAAAGCAGGTCGCTTAGGCATTGCAACCAGTTGTAACGGTATGGGGACTAGTTGGAAAGTTGAAAATAATCAAATTGTGACGGGTAACCTGATGGCGACTCAAATGGCATGTGAACCAAAAGCCATGGCTCAGGAAGGCGTCGCAGCAGATTTATTTGACAACCGTAAAGCACCGTTTGTTTTAAACCTAAATGATCCTGATGCGCCAACACTGACCGTGGTATCGGCAAAAGGTGAAAAAATTGTATTCACAGGTAAACAAACCGCTGAGTCGAAATATCAAAGCCAAGGTGAAACTGTTTTCTTAGAAATTTCACCAGAAACTAAAACATGTTCTACAGGTGTTGCCCGTATGGAATGCCTACAAGTTCGTGAAATTAAATATGCTGAAAATGGCGTAAAGACACAGGTCGATAAAGACTGGACTTTATTCTATAACCACATTGATGGCTTCACTCATAACCCTAAAGAGCGTCAAATCGTACGTGTTAAACGTTTTAAAATTGCCAACCCTGCAGCGGACCAATCAAAATATGCTTATGTTCAAGACATGATTATTGAACGTGAAGCAGTAAAAGGTTCATTGTAATCGTTCAATGACCTAGAAAAAACCGAGGCCTCAAGCCTCGGTTTTTTATTGGGATTTTTCTAAGTGTATATAAACTTAGAATACGCCTTGAGCAAGCATTGCATCTGCAACTTTTACAAAGCCTGCAATGTTGGCACCATTTACATAGTTCACAGTACCATCTGCTTGTGTACCGTATTTCACACAGTTACGGTGAATTTCTTTCATGATCGCATGTAAGCGCTCATCGACTTCTTCAAAAGTCCAACCCAAACGCAAAGCATTTTGTGACATTTCTAGGCCAGAGGTCGCAACACCACCCGCGTTGGATGCTTTACCTGGTGCGTATAAAATTTTCGCTTCAACGAATTTTTCGACTGCATCTAAGGTAGAAGGCATGTTTGCCCCTTCAGCGACACAAATCACTCCATTTGTAAGGAGTACTTCAGCATCCGCCTGATCTAACTCATTTTGAGTTGCGCATGGCAATGCGATATCACATGGAATAGACCATGGACGCTGACCTTCTAAGTATTCAAAGCCATGCTTAGACGCAAACTCAGAAATACGACCGCGCTTCACATTCTTCAGTTCCATCACTTCAGCAAGTAAAGCATCGGTAAAGCCTGCTTTTACATATACCGTACCCGCAGAGTCAGACAATGAAACGACTTTTGCGCCTAAGTACATTGCTTTTTCAGCAGCGTACTGCGCTACGTTACCCGAACCAGAAATCGCGACTGTTTTACCTTGGAAGCAGTCGCCACGGGTTTTCAGCATTTCTTCAGCAAAATACACTGTGCCGTAGCCCGTTGCTTCAGGACGCGCCAAAGAACCACCAAAGGTCAAACCTTTACCCGTAAACACAGATGAAGTGTCATTGCTCAACTTCTTCATCATGCCAGCCATATAACCCACTTCACGGCCACCCACACCAATATCACCCGCAGGGATATCCGTATTTGAACCTAGGTGACGGTATAGCTCAATCATTAGCGCTTGGCAGAAACGCATAATTTCGCCTTCAGACTTACCCTTAGGATCAAAGTCTGAACCACCTTTACCACCACCCATTGGCAGTGTGGTTAACGCATTTTTAAAGGTTTGCTCAAAGCCTAAGAATTTTAGGATCGATAAATTCACCGATGGGTGAAAACGCATACCACCTTTAAATGGACCAATCGCCGAGTTGTATTGAACACGGAAAGCACGGTTTACATGGGTTTGACCTTGGTCATCCACCCATGAAACACGGAATTGAATCGCACGCTCTGGCTCAACCAAACGCTCTAGCAAACCGTGGTCTGCATAACGAGGATTTTTTTCAATGAACGGCCAAAGGCTGGTCATGACTTCCTCTACCGCTTGTAGAAACTCGGGTTGATGTTCATCACGTGTTTTCACGTAATCTAAAAACTCATTAAGGCTGTTATATTTCAACGCTTAATCCTCAGCAGAAAATGGATCAAAATTGGTCAAATTTTATAAACAATGTTAAATTTTGGCGCAAACAATTAAATATCTTTTACCAACAATTCACAACACATTTCTATAAAAAAACATATTTATCATTTATATAACAATTATTTATATAAAATATACCTAGAAATTTGTTATAAAAAAACACCAATGAAAACACAGGCTTAAAATCTTTTTTTGCTCAAAAATGATGCAGTTAATGAACCATTTTAGAACACAGGATTAATCAAAAAAAACATGGTAAAATTCAGTGATCTACCTATTTCTCCTAATATCTCTGCAAATTCAGTTGCAGGATTGGTTTACGCATGAATTCGCACATTTCCCTGATCCAAAATATCGATGCCCTCCTTCCCCAAACCCAATGTGGACTCTGCGGACATCGTGATGGATGTCTGCCTTATGCCCAAGCCATCAGCGAAGGTGAAGCAGCCAATAAATGTGTACCCGGCGGGCAGCCTGTAGCCGATGCATTGGCTCAGTTGCTAAACCGACCAGCATTAATTGCAGAGGAAAGTGTTTGGCCTATTCAAGCCGATGGCCGCCCACAGAGAATGAAAGCAATCATTCGTGAGGATGAATGCATTGGTTGTACCAAATGTATTAGTGCCTGTCCTGTAGACGCCATTATTGGTTCGGGTAAACTCATGCACAGTATTTTGACTGATCTGTGTACAGGCTGTGAACTGTGTATCCCGCCTTGTCCTGTCGACTGTATTGACCTTATTCCAGATGTAGACGGCATACCAACGGAAATCTTGCGCAAAGCTGAGCAAGATGATTTAAGACAACGCTATTACGCACATATTCAACGTGAAGAAAAACAGCGCCTACACCGTAAAGGTCCAGTGGTTCGTGCGGAAATTGATACGGCTTTATTTGCCCAGTTTTCAGCACAGAACGATGCTGTACCTGATATTCAGATCATTGAAAAAGAACCAGAAATGGCAGCAAAGCTTGATGCAAAATCCACGATTGAGCTGGCGAAATTACGCGTACAAATTAAAAAATTAGAAAAGCAACTCAGCGTTCGTGAAGATGAAAAAAAACGTCTGTTGTTGGATGACTTAACCCAACAGCTTCATCAGTTACAGGGAGCGTAAAGCATGCTAACGACAAGCGGAAAACCTGTAAAAAACATGACCAAAAAGCAAATTCAAATCTTTTTTGAACGTTTACGTGCACAACGCCCAAATCCCAAAACTGAATTAAATTATTCGAGTCCTTTTGAGCTGTTGGTGGCTGTGACCTTGTCTGCTCAGGCGACAGATGTGAGTGTCAACAAAGCTACAGATAAACTCTTTCCAGTCGCCAATACACCTGAAACTATTTATGCCTTAGGGGTCGATGGTTTAAAAACCTATATTAAAACCATAGGCTTATATAATGCAAAGGCTGAGAATGTCATTAAAGCCTGTAAGATACTGATTGAAAAACATAACAGCATCGTGCCAAACAATCGTGCGGATTTAGAAGCCTTGCCCGGTGTAGGACGAAAAACAGCCAATGTGGTGTTAAATACTGCTTTTGGACAACCGACGATGGCGGTCGATACGCATATTTTTCGTTTAGGCAATCGTACGGGATTAGCAGTCGGCAAAAATGTGCTTGAAGTCGAACACCGTTTAATGAAAGTCATACCGAAAGAATTTATTGTCGACTCACATCATTGGCTGATTTTACATGGTCGATACTGCTGTATTGCACGCAAACCGAAATGCCATGAGTGTATTGTTTCAGATGTGTGTAACTGGCCAGATCGTTTTGAATTTGGTGCAGCACGTATTGCCACAACGACGATAGAAGCTGAACATTAAAGTTCAGTTTTTTTATTTTTGATTTGATTTATCTTTGAAATCTTGCTGCAACTTCGGATGTAACTGACGTTTTGGCTGCTTCTTCGACATTTTTTCTTGTTTACTGACATCGCGTAGCATTTTTACGCTAATGTAAAACAAACCCACCAATACCGCCGCAGCAACAATAATTAAAACAATGATTCCAACTTGTGCCACACGCGACTCCATTTTTAGAGGATCAAGAAAAAGAGCCCTAATATGACTTAGAGCTCTTTCAATGTCAAAACATTGCCATGTTTAAAACATGCAATTATTTGTCTTGATCAAGAATCGCGAACAAATCTGCTTGTACTTCGTCAATTGGACGTAAGCCATTCAGCTTGTCATAGGTTGGTGCATTTTCACCAGACGCTGCGCGACCTTGGTAGAAACCAACCAACTGTTCAGTTTCAGTGTGGTATGAACCCAAACGCTTACGAATCGTTGCTTCTTGGTCATCTGGACGCTGTACCAGCTCTTCACCAGTTTCGTCGTCCTTACCTTCCACTTTAGGTGGATTGTAAACGATGTGATAAACACGGCCTGATGCAGGGTGCTGACGGCGACCAGAAAGACGTTGTACGATTTCTTCGTCAGGAACATCAATTTCAATCACGTGATCAATGTTGATACCTTCATTTTCAAGCGCTTCGGCTTGAGGAATGGTACGTGGGAAACCATCAAAGATACAGCCATTTACACAGTCAGGTTGCGCAATACGTTCTTTCACTAAACCAATGATCAGTTCATCAGATACAAGACCACCATTGTCCATCACGCTTTTAGCTTGTAGACCGAGTTCAGTTCCTTCACGAATTGCAGCACGGAGCATATCACCGGTTGAAATTTGTGGGACATTGTAGCGCTTACAGATCAACTGAGCTTGTGTACCTTTACCTGCTCCAGGTGGTCCGAGTAAGATAATGCGCATAAAAAAACATCCTCATTTAAACAATGTATTTGACACTTTGTACATATCGAAAAATTCGACATATTTTTAGCATCTAATTATAAGAAAGCTACAAACAAATGTATTGTACCCGCAATGAAGCCAGTTACCCCACCCAATAAAATCAAAATCCATTCGTCTTCCTGAAATGCAGGACGTAATAAGTTTTGAAATTCTTTCGGCGTTAGCTCTCGAATACGGTCTCTAAACATTTTATAGATTTTCTGTGCACGGCTCGCATTGAACGCTGGGTCGCATACAGGCACCATCGTAATTTCAATTGAACGATCAATCAAGTCCGTCTTCAGTTTTGCGTATTCACGTGGACCTAAAGACAGTTGCAAAGACGTTCTCACCAATGGCGTTTCCATGATTTCATTAATATGACGTTTGACAATACGACGGGTCTTGTCTTTTTTATTGCCATACATCATTTCAGTCATGATGGATTTTAACGTAATCAGGTCTTCTGTGACTACACTTGCAAACACATCAGACACTTCTTCTTGGCGCTTCATGAAAGCGCCTTGTACATTATAAGTCCCAATGCGCGGAATCACAGGTTTAATCCATGGAAACTTACGATCTTTTGTTAATTCAGTCAGTTGTAAGTATCGAACATAGTGTGGCTCAATTGGATTAAACACCATCCAAATCGCAATCCAGTTGGTTAAGAAGCCCCATACCGCGGCCCAAAATGGCACGGTCCAATGCCATGGCACCACAAACCAAACAATCATTTGGAAGATACCAAAGAACATCCCAATGAGGGCACTAATATGCCAAATAAAGTTGATTTCTTTCTGACCCACTTTCAAGAACATACGCACCATTAGTCTGCGGTCACCTTCCATTTGGCTGACCACCATATCGCGCATATCCACAAGTGACTCGACGTTCATGGTCAGTTCGGTCACTAATTCTCTGAGCACAGCCGGAAGCTGTTTGTGTGCCTGCGCATAAATTCGACGCTTAATCGAATAAGGTAAGTTTTCCCAAAGTACAGCATTACGGTCAATCATGACTTCATCAATCAGGTGCTCAAGTTCAAAACCAACTTGCTCACCAATGATTCGCGCCATATCCTCAGGATCCATTGCATCTAAAAATTCACGCAAAGAACCAAGTTTAGATAAGGTGTTATCCGTAATGATGCCTGAAATACGCCCCGCTTTTCTGGGCACAATACCCTGCCAACCCACAGGCAAAGGCCCAATATGAAACCCCCAAAATGTAATCGGGTAAAAGACCATTTTCAGGGCCATCCAAACGTGTGCCCAAGTCACAAAAGCAGTCACAGGAATAATGCTGAGTACAGCCCAAAAATCGGGTCGATTCAAAAAGGTTTGCCACAACTGATTGACGTACTCAAGCATGCATAACTTCCATATTTAATTTTATTAACTGAATTATATAGCGTTTTAAAAAAGATATTGTGTCTATAAACCGAAACTTAGAGTATAGGAAAATTGTAGTCTCGGTTCAGTTTCTGCAACCACATAGCCCGATTTGGCTTCGAGTTTTTCCCCTGCGCCAATCCCCACACTGAAAGTGCTGATTCGCTCAGGACTAAGTAACACATAAGCAAGATCTACACCACCACCAAGGCGAGATTCGTACTCGCCATCTACTTTCTTGCTGTCAATATGCCCTGCGTAAACACCGAGATAATAGCCATTTTTATCTTTACCAGTAAAATGAACTGGAAATCTAAAACCCAGCTGACCACCTACAGGGTAATCATCATTGATAAATACCCCAGCTTTTGCGTATGCAATGCCATAAGGATTCACCCACTCCAAATTGGTGTGCAGTAATTTCTGCGTTACACCAGCCCCTACATTCCACGTTTGAGCACTGCCAGCAGGAATTTTCGCATCTGGCAAAAAGGAATTATCTTGAGCGTAGGCTACGTTTGCACAGGCAACAAGTGCCAACACTGGATAAATTCTTGTCATTATTGTCACCATTATCCGTAATGTTATTTTAGTAATTGGTCCCTTTTTACAGGATTTTGACTGTAGCAGAATTTATAAAACACTTATATACAGCAATTTATATTTTTGATGTCTATAAAGTCAAAATTTAGGCAAAAATGAAAAGCAGAAGCAGCGATAACAAATATCAAAACAGTGTGACATGCGTTAGAATAGCGCGCAGGTATTTTCCTCTTTATCCATGTGTTTAAGTCGATTTGGTATGAAACAGCACTTTCCTTTAAAAAATGTCCAACAAGAAAAGCGCATTTTTCGAAATCGTACCTTTATTTCCATGGGTATTGTGGTTTTCTTCTTGCTGATTTTAGTCACTCGCTATGCCTATTTGCAGCTGGTTCAATTTGACGAGTTTTCAACTGCATCCGATCAAAACCGTATCCGCCTACAACCTTTAGCCCCTGCACGTGGTTATATTTATGACCGCAATGGTGTGCTGTTGGCGGACAACTATCCAGTCTTTACCGCGACGATGAGTCGAGCGGATGTGACGGATATTGATGCCACAATTGAACGTTTAACGCCAATCTTAGAACTCACACCAGATGATATTGAGCGCTTTAACAGTCGTATTAAAGCCTCACGTAAAACTGAACGCGTTTCCATTAAACTTAATCTCAATGAAAATGATATCGCTCGCTTTAGCGAAGTTAAGTATCAATTCCCTGGGGTTAATATCGAAACCCAGATGACGCGCTACTATCCACATGGTGAGCTATTTGCCCATGTGATTGGTTATGTAGGTCGAATTAACGATAAAGAATTAAAAAGTATCAATAAAGATTTGTATGCGGGCACTAACCTGATTGGTAAAATTGGGGTAGAAAACTCCTATGAAGATTTGCTGCATGGTGTACCAGGAAATGAGTCGGTCGAAGCCGATGCGCACGGTAACGTGTTGCGCCATTTAGGTCGCAAAGAACCCGTTCGTGGTAATGACTTATATCTTTCACTCGATTATGGCTTGCAGACGGTTGCCTCAGAGCAGCTTGCAGGTCGTCGTGGTGCAATCGTGGCGATGGATCCACGTACAGGTGAAATTCTGGCCTTGGTCTCAAGTCCAAGTTTTAACCCTAACCTGTTTGTCACGGGGATTAGTCATACCGACTATAGCGGTTTACGCGATAACCTCGATCAACCGCTATATAACCGTGCTGTACAAGGCGCTTACCCACCCGGCTCAACCATTAAACCGATGTTTGGTTTAGGTGGTATTCATTATGGCTTAATTGATTGGGGCACGGCCATTTCCGATCATGGCTATTTCACACTTCCGGGCGATTCGCATAAATTCCGCGACTGGAAAAAGTCAGGTCACGGCGTAGTCAACTTGCATAAATCACAAGTAGTCTCTTGCGATACCTTCTTCTACATTCTGTCGTTCCGTATGGGCATTGAAAAAATGAACACATGGATGCGCCAGTTTGGCTTTGGTGAAAAAACTGGCGTGGATTTACCAAGTGAAAGTACAGGCCTTTACCCCAACCCTGAATGGAAAATGCGTACCCGTGATGCCAAGTGGCTCAAAGGTGAAACCATTTCAGTGAGTATTGGACAAGGTGCTTTTACAGCAACACCGCTGCAATTGGCTATGGCAACAGCCATTACCGCCAACCATGGTTCACATGTGATTCCGCATGTTTTACAAACAAGTAAAGGCGCAAAACCACATAAAGACTTAAATGCACCTGATGGCAGAATCCAGTTCAATGGCACCGATCAAGACTGGATACAAATGCGTGATGCCATGGTCGATGTCATTGAAACAGGGACTGGACGTGGCATTCGCACGCCAATGTATAAAATTGCAGGTAAAACCGGTACGGCACAAGTCAAAAGTATTGCCCAAGGCAAACGCTACAATGAAGCCCTGTTAACCGAACGGCAGTTAGACCACGGTTTATTCGTGGGCTTTGCACCTGCGGAAAACCCTGAAATTGCGATTGCAGTAGTGTGGGAAAATGGTCGTCATGGTGGTTCTGCGGCACAGCTGGCTCGTCCGATCTTAGACTACTGGCTGCTCACACGTCATAAAAATCCAATTCGTCCACAAAACCATCAAATTAGTGGTGGTTTGATGACAGCGGGGATTAAACCGGGTGAATTACCAAGTGGTAGCACGCCACCAGCGACCACAACTGGGACAAGTGCAGCTACGCCAACCAGTACTTCCAATACAGCACCCGCTTCAACAACGGCAAATACAAGCCGTTCAGCTACACCACCTTCTGCACCTGTGGAGTCAGACTAATTATGAAAAACCAACTCCGCATCATTGGAGGGGACTGGAAACGTCGTCAACTGCCTTTTGCCAATATTGAAGGTTTACGCCCTACGCCTGATCGCGTACGTGAGACTTTGTTTAATTGGCTCATGTGGGATGTACAAAATACCAATGTTTTGGATATTTGTGCAGGTTCAGGTGCGTTGGCATTTGAAGCCTTATCACGTGGTGCATCAAAAGTAGTGATGATTGAACCTGACCGCAGTCAAGCACAGTTTTTAACGCAAAACTTGGAACTCCTTAAAGTACCTAAGTCCCGTGCCCAGTTAAAAGTAGCGACTGCACAGCAAACATTAGCCACCTTAAAAGAACAGTTTGATTTGGTCTTTTTAGACCCGCCGTATAGCCTAGAGCTATGGGAAGAATTGGCCCTCTTGGCTGATCCTCTGATTCAAAATAATGGCTATATTTATGTGGAAGCCGATCGAGATTTAAATCTATTAAAACTCCCAACGTCGTGGGTGCAAATAAAGAGCACCAAAGCTGGGACTGTTCGCGCAGGCTTATATCAAAAGAAAGTGGTGGTTTGTCCATAATCTAGACACTTTTATGCCCTTTTGATTTACGCCATCACGAAAGAAAGTGGTCTTAGCGAATATTAGTGTGGTTCTGAGCTACGCTATGTATGAAGATCAATATACATATTCAAAATCAAGCTAAGGTTTCAGTCATTTTACATGTCTAAAACTATGTAGACCGATCAAAAAACCGTACACTCGCTAAAATTTTAAATATATCGCATATGACTTGGTTGATCTTTATCTTAGGTGCAATGGTGGCGGGTTTTGTACAGGGACTCACAGGCTTTGCATTTGCCTTAATCGCCATGTCATTTTGGGTCTGGATCCTGGCACCTCAGCTTGCAGCGCCTCTGGTGGTGTTCGCCTCAGTCTGGAGTCACCTGATTTCCTTAAAGTCAGAATCTGCCTTTCAACTTGATAAAAGCCTCGTTGCACCTTATATCCTTGCAGGTCTGATTGGCGTTCCATTGGGAACCTATCTATTAGACATCATTCAAGCACAGACCTTTAAACTGATACTAGGAATTTTTTTGATTCTTTGGTGTCCATTGATGCTAATTAATCCCCAGATTCGCTTCATTCAAAACTCTGGAAAATACGCCGATAGCAGTATTGGTTTTCTTGGGGGTGTATTGGGTGGGGTGGGAGGCTTTTGTGGCTCACTGCCTTCAGCTTGGGTCATGTTAAAAAACCTTCCTAAAGAGCAACAGCGCTCAATTTTAAGGCATTTTAATTTCGCCATTCAGCTATTCACCTTACTCACCTATCTGCTCCGCGGAAATTTAAACTTGCAACATTTGCCCTATATGGGCATCTTACTTTTGAGTGTGAGTCTACCGGCCATGCTCGGCGCGCAATTGTTTTATAAAATTTCTGAGCGGCAGTTCAAACATACGGTACTGGGTTTATTGTTTAGTTCAGGCTGTTTTCTATGTATCAGCTATCGCTTTCTGTAGTGCTATAAAACCTGACTCTGAACTTTGGCAATGGCTTGGGTCAGCAATTGTGTATTTTGTGTCAATATAGGCTCATCTTTAAACAACTTGGCACTACTAGACTTCCTCCAGCTTCACAAATCTTTATACAATTGGCGCACCTTCCAACCCATCGCTCACCATATATGAAACTGCCTCTTGCACTACTGAGTTTTTGCTTTATCAGTGCTTGCTCCATAAGCTCATCCAAAGAAATAAAACAAGCTGAAAAACTTCTCCAATCTTTTAACTGTCAAAATATAGAGCACGATCAGGCAGACCACAGCAGTATGACCAGTTATCATGAACAAGTGCTTGCCAGCAGCAAACAAAAAGCCCAATCCTATGTAGAAAGCTATCAACATGGCGATCAAATTTTTGACCTGCCACTGCCCGAAGTGATTGAAACACAGCTACAAAGTTATACGGCCGCATGCCAGTCACTAGGTGGGGTTTTACCCAATCCCCAGCAAAGTCTTTAAAATACGATTAGCAATAAAAAAGACAGCTCGAAAACTGTCTTTTTTATTTCATATGACTTAAATTTGAAGTTAAGACACAGTTGAGTCGTTGTGATAACGAGTATCGACACTGAAACCTTGAGGAAATTTAGCAGAAATTTGCGCATAAAATGCCATAATTTCAGCCATATCTTTTTCATAGTCACCCGTAGGATAAATAATTTTACCCACTCCAGTTTTTTTCTTCGCATAGTCCATATAGGCTAACGCAATTGGAACACCTGCACTGACTGCAACATGATAAAAACCTGTTTTCCATTGTTCCTGCTTGGCACGTGTCCCTTCAGGGGTAACCAACATCACCAACTTAGGATGTTCTTTAAAAAGATCACTCATGAGTTGCACCATACTTGGACGTGGTTCACCTTCATGCTTTGGACGACGGTCAATACCTATCCCGCCCATTGCACGAACAAATGGCCCAAATGGCAGTTTCATATAGCTGTCTTTAATAGTAATACGGACATGCACACCTAAGGCCTTTAATGCCAAACGAGCGTACAGCGCATCCCAATTGCTGGTATGTGGCGCTGCAATCATTACACATTGATCGATATTCAAATCCCAATGATTATCAATCTGCCACCCCATTAAGGCCAAACTTTGTTCTGCAAGCTTTTCGAACACAAAAAATACCACATTACTGAAAATCCGCGCCGATTCTAGCAATGCTGCTGATCAAATACACGGCGAGACGCTCAATAAAACAACAATTAATCTATAAACGTATATTTTATTTAATTCCAAATATTTCAGGAAAAATCAGGCTCTTTGAGATTAAAGGTAAAAATACGTGAATAGTATTCTTTATTGAAGATACATAAGCATTCACAGATCTTCACAGTTTCATCTCCAGCACTCCTGTAAGGTAAAACTAAACATTAAGTAATATCGGGTGCTGTATATGCAAAAGACTGTTTTAGCACTATGCCTATCTCTCACCATGTTAACTGCATGCTCAAAGCCAAATGAAAACAATCCTCCACCAGATCACAATGTCACGGCATCTATGGACGACAGTGCTAGCGCAACCGTGATGGATACACCAGACACAGCAAATGCCTTAGATTGGGTAGGCACATATCAAGGGGTTCTGCCCTGTCACGATTGTTCTGGGATCGACACTGAACTTGAACTGACCTTAGATCATCATTTTGTGCTGAAACAAAAAATTTTAGGCAAATCGAATAATAATTATGTCAATGAAGTGAAAGGTTCATTTCAATTTTTGAATGGCTCTGATCAGATGATTCAACTCGACTCATCAGGCGATAGCCGTATTTATTATATTGGTGCGCAATTTATTGAAATGCGTGGCGATAAAGGCCAAGTACTGGATCAACCTGAGTCCAACTTTAAACTCACCAAATCCTTGGAATAGACACTCGCAACATTCTGAATGATTTAAATTGCTTATTTAAATATCACCGCATAAATTTCATCCAAGCATCAAAAAAGGTAGCCAAATTACTTCAGCTACCTTTTTTCATAATTTACTTCTTTTGGTTCTGCATATTTTTGATCACTTCACTAAAGTCAAAAGTTGCTGCTTTTTGTACCGGTGGATAATCCATTAACGATTTGATATGCGAACCAAGCAATTTCTGCATCGGCTCATTGATCCATTGTTTGGTTTGAATAATGTCTGAACGATCTCTAATACTATCAAAAGACTCAAATGGATCCTGACGAAGGTTGTACATAATTGGAAACTTTTGCTTTTGATACTGGTCGTAATAATTTTCACTGGTTTCGAAGTGAACTTTCCATTGATTAATACGAACTGCACGCAAAGTCGACTCATGATAATACAAGAAGTTATCACGTTTACTTTCTTTTGATTTGCCTGTCCAATAGTCGAGATTGTTCACACCATCAATAATTTGCTTACGATTGGTTTTCATTTCCTCTACAACATTTGAGTCACCCGCTGCGGCTGCCAATGTTGTGAACAGATCCATATTGGCTTGAATCCCTGTTTTCACCTGTCCAGCAGGAATATGTCCCGGCCAACGCACCATTGTAGGGACACGAACACCACCTTCATAAGTGGTCATTTTCTCACCACGAAATGGCGTGGTTCCGCCATGATTTTTGGCACTGTGCTCAGGACCATTGTCGGTGGTATAAACAATAATGGTGTTATCCAACACACCCATCTTCTTCATATCGTCCAACAATGCACCGACTTGCATATCATGCTCGATCATACCGCTGCCGTATAAATCATCTTCTGAAGTGGCTTTCGCCGCCAAATAACGATGTGAGTCACGTAAATGGGTAAACATGTGCATACGACTTGGGTTTAACCAAACGAAAAACGGTTTATCTGCTTTCTTGCTGCGCTTCATAAAATCAACACTGGCTGCAATAAACTCATCATCCACCGTTTCCATGCGCTTACGGGTTAAAGGACCTGAGTCTTTACATTTTTGTTTACCCATTACGCCAAAGCGAGGATCGATAGTTTCATCATTATCGTTAGACGAATAACAATGCAATACACCACGCGTTCCATACTGATTCACAAATTCAGGATCTTTTGGATAATCATACTGTTCCGAATCTTCTTCCGTATTTAAATGATATAAATTACCGAAAAACTCATCAAAGCCGTGTACCGTCGGTAAGCTATCGTTGCGATCACCTAAATGGTTTTTACCAAACTGACCATTCATATAACCCAATGGTTTTAGCACTTCTGCCAAAGTCGGCGTTGCAGCTTTAATCCCTAAAGGTGAACCTGGACGCCCTACGGTGGTCATTCCTGAACGAATCGGATACTGACCCGTAATAAAGGCTGCACGTCCAGCGGTTGAACTTGGCTGCGCATAATAATCGGTAAACATAATGCCTTCTTTGGCAATACGGTCAATATTCGGCGTGTTATAGCCCATCACACCATGACTATAAGCACTGACATTCTGCCACCCTACATCATCAGACATAATCACCAAAATATTGTGTGGTTTCGCCATCAATGCAGAAGACAGCAATGCCCCGCCAACTAAAGCTAAAGAGCGAGAAATTAAGTTTTTTTGCATGGTATTTTCCTTAAACAAATTCGTATAAAACGAATTTTCATCCTTGTTTCAAACCCAATTGGCACTAAACGCAAAACGATATCAGTGCCTTACAAATTTAATTTTTAGAAAAATGTTTTTCTAAAAACTAGTGACAATAGTTCCCTAATGCGGCCGTATCCGTTTAGCAATTTCATTCTTTGACAATAGCGCTGTATGAAAAAAACGTTTTAAACCTGAGCAAAGATAATGTAGACCCGCCTCTCCATCCGGGGTCTTGAGGAAACGGTCTTTTGGACAATCTCCCCAGCAATATTGAAGATATGGACATTTTTGGCAGTATTCTGGCAGTGACTTGGATTTGGCATATGCAAATTTCTTTTGTTGCTCAGAAAAAACCAAATCACCTTGGTGAATCTCGTGAATATTGCCCAATTTGTATTCGGGATAAACAAAGTGGTCACAAGAAAATAAGTCGCCATTGTGTTCAACCGCCAAGGATTTGCCACAAATTTGACCCGACACACATTTCTGCGCCCCATAGCCAAACATCATGGAAACCATGTTTTCAAACTGGTCAATAAAGACCTGCCCAAAGTCTTTCTGTAACCATTCTTTCCACACAGTTGAAAGGAATATGCCCCAATCATCGGCAGCAATCGACCAGTTTGTCACCACAGAATCTGAACTTCCCGGTTGTGCTGCTGAACTGCCCAATTTAGGTAAATCTTGAGGATTCCAATGGCCTGGTGCTGTCTGTTGAAACTGGGCACTTTCCATTCCAGGAATCAGTTGAATCATGCGCGGTTGAACTTGGTCTCGGATAAAACGATAAACCTCTAACGGTCGTTTCGCATTATCACGGTTCACCACACATAAGGCATTAAACGGAACTTGATACTGGCGCAATAACGCAGCAGCCTGCATGACTTTGGCATGCGTCGGTTTTCCACCTTTGTTATAGCGATGGATATCATGCAACTCGGCAGGCCCATCTATGGATAAACCCACCAAAAAATCATGTTGTTTTAAAAATGCACACCAGTCTTCATCCAGTAAAGTGCCATTGGTTTGTAAATCATTTTCAATACGCTGATGAGGTTTGGCATATTTTTTTTGCAGCTCAACCACCCGCTGGAAAAACTCTAACCCCATAAGTGTAGGCTCACCACCCTGCCAACTAAAAACCACTTCATTGCCCGTTTGCGCTTCGATATATTGCTTAATATGTAACTCAAGCATCGACTCAGACATACGCGGAACTTTTGGTTGCTGTAACATGTCTTGTTTATGCAAATAGAAGCAATAACTACAGTCTAAATTGCACTGTGCCCCAGTGGGTTTGATCATCACGTGATAGCGATAGGTTTGTCCCTGCACTTGCAGGCTTCTTAATGGCGGAGATTCAGCTTGTATAGGTATCATTCGCATTTTTAGAGTCCTCATTTTTTTCAACGTTCAGGCACAAATTCACAACTGTGCAAAACTATGTACACAAGTCATTCTGCGAAAAGAGATCTGGTAGTTTCATTCCATTCACTGCATGAAGTTTGCTAAAGACTAGAGCCGTTTTGTATTTTGAATAGATTAACCCGAGTGACTATTGCCACTAGACATGCAACAGGAAGGAGGCTATAAGATGACCTTGCAAATCTTTTGATAATTTCAATGTTTTATAATTCATTCTCGTCTTATCCCTAAGCTTAATTTTCATCAGCAAAGCTACCGTGTAAGAGTAAAAATCAACAGCCAATTCCAATTTAGGCATGCTGAAAAATACTGACCCATCTCACACAGTCGCATCGCTTGGTAGAGCACGTTATCAAACTTTGAAAATAGAGAAACCACTCAAAAGAATGGTAATTGCATTTTTTATGGTCGTTATATACTTGAACTACGTCATCGTTCGAATCTAAACACCATTCAGTTAAACCTAAACCAGACATATTTTATAAAAAGTGAAGCTGAGTAATGAATTTTTAAATGATCCATTCATACCTTATGCGCTGGTACGTCTCCGTCTTATCTTTTGTTTTTATTCACACAGTCAGAAAGATCAAAAAGTTCAATAAAAAAGGCCGCTCATGGAGCGACCTTTTTCTTTTCAAATATATGTGAATAACTATGAATAAATTACAAACACTTATTTAATTAGGGTTAGAATTACATCATTCCTCACTGCTTTATTACTATATATCACCTTTCCAGAAATCAAAAGCAACATATTGTTTTACATGGTTTTTTATTTTCACCTTGTATAACCTAGCATGCAATGACATTTCAAAAAAATGTGAGTAAGATCGTGAGTAAATCTAATTAACAAACTTGTTACTCACACACCATGCTAAACGATCTTAAAATCAAACAATTAAAGCCTAAAGAAAAACTTTATAGAGTTGCAGATCATTCCGGTTTATGCATTGAGATACGTCCCACAGGTGCCAAATTTTGGCGGTATAGATACCGTTATTTAAATATTGCCAAAATGCTAACCATCGGGCAATACCCAGAAATTAGTCTCGCTTATGCACGTAGTAAAACAATGGAGTATCGAGAAAAGCTAGCTAAAGGTACTGATCCTATTCAATTTCAGAAAGAAGAGCGTACAGCTGCTATTCAATCAAATGCAGATAGCTTTAAAAATGTCGCAGAAGAATATCTAGAGAAGTACAAAACAGGAAAATCTAAAGACTGGTTTATGAATAGAACTCGATATTTTTCTAAAGACATTTATCCGGTTATAGGAAAAACCCCTATCAAGGATGTCAATTCTAGTGATATTAGAACCATTATAGACAACACTATTACACGCATACGCAAAAGTAGACGTGGTACTGGAGAAGTGAAAGCAACATTTGTACGACAGATTTGTGCTGAAGTACTGCAGTATGGAATTATTACCCAACGAATAACTACCGACCCCACATATGCATTAAGACGTTATATCCATAGACCTGATGTTCAACATGCCCAACCACTCAGTGATGAAGATAAAAAAATCATTCTTCCAACCATAAAAAGTTACGGAGGATGTACCAGCACTAAAAACTCTATCTTAACTTTGCTTTACAGCATGCTCCGCACAATTGAAGTACGAAGAGCTAAAAAAACATTTATTAATTTTGAAGATAAAACTTGGATTATTCCTAGAGCAACTAATGAAGAAGTCTTAGCTGGCAAAAGAAATATGAAAAAGAATCGTATTCATATAATTCCTTTATCAAGTCAATTGATTGAAATTCTAAAGGAACAATTTATTCTTTACCCAAACAGTGAATACATTTTTCCCGGCGATGATGGAATCTCCATGATCGGAAAGAACACCCTTAATTCTGCTTTAGATAATTTGGGTATTGGTCATATTTCTATGCACGACTTCCGTGCTACAGCATCGACAGAATTACATGAAGCAAATTTCAATACTGATTGGGTAGAAATACAACTTGCCCATGCCAAAGGCAACAAAACACGTGCCTCTTATGATCATGCCAAGTGGCTGAAAGACAGGAAGGCTATGTTACAAACATGGGCTGATATGATTGATAAATGGGAATATTAATAAACTACTTTAAAATAAAGTATACATATGAAAGAGTGGTGTTCTTAAACGCACACCACATCATTCCAATTACCAGCTACAATTTTGATTTATAATAAATTATTATTCCTACATAAAATATGCATAGTATTGTAGCCAAACCTACTAGCCTGATAACCCATGCTAGTTGATAACTGAGTAAAAAAACCAGTACTCCCACCCCAAACGTCAATACACCAAAATATGCTGCCAATCCAATCGAAAAGCCCCATATTTGAATACTTAGCTTCAAGACTACAGCTAGAAAAATCCATCCCATAACTCTTAAATACACTGGCTTTAGGAAAGTGACAGGTAGCCAGAAAGGCTTGCATTTGATTAATTGTATGTGAGCTTTATCCATCGCAAAATTAAGGTTTGCCATACCGATAAAATTGGTCGCAAAAACAGTAATTACCGACAAACCAAACATTAAACTATCCATTGTTTTAAGCCCCAATTCACCGTAGCCATAACCATTAAAATTATTAGGATAGCCCACCATGCTTTAATCGAACTTTTGACACTAAATACATAAATAATGATTAATAACCACATGATAAAACTGATGATTAAACCTGTGTAGGTTGCAAGTGCTTTTTGCTCAGAACTCAATGCAATTAAAGATACCGAAATGCTAGCAATCAAAAATCCACCCACAGCTGCTAGAAAACAACGACCAAACACCATCCAACGATATTTTACAATGTCAGAGAAATTAAAAAATTTCATCATTGACTATCCGTTTAGCCGATTTTTTATTGGTATAGGGGTGTTTATTTTTTTCTGTACTTCCAATGTTGCCCATAATAATAATAGACCAATAAGCATCAATCCGATTTCAATATTAACTAACACCCAAGCGCCATATGGAATGGCGACACCTAAATGCCGATCTGTTGTGAAAAAATTTAAAATAGGAAGTAGTAACCAAGCTAAGGCTGCAAAAGCTAAAATCTCCCGCCATGCTTTCATCAATGGTCGGAAAATTGCATAAATAAGAGTGAGTAACCATGCAATAAACAGGCTATGGACTTCCCAATCCGCACGTCCATCAAATGGTACGGGAATCAAACGATTTGCCCAAAAATACATTGCAATAGCAAAAGGCAAACCTGCAATTGTGGCAATATTGAGTTTTTCTACCAGTTGATGACCAAAGCTCACTTTGCCTGCTTTGGTAGCTTTAACTGGCTTTGTTGCACAAAGCTATTCTTGAAGGCTTCTTCAGCAATATAATTTCCAGATGAAGAAGCCTACATCTAAAATCTACCGTACAACAAATTGGTCCTCGTATAACTAAGCTTTAATCAAGCGAGGGAATATTTCAATCTGGTTTGATCCGAATACCCAATGGTATGCACAACCACAAGGCAAGCACGGACGAAATCAAACTTATTCCGATACAGCGATTCAATGCTGTTTAATGATCAAATCTCTATTCCGTCTTTCTTTACGTATGGTTACTGGCTTTGTTCAAAGCCTGATTAAACTCTGTGGCTTGAATTGGACAGCACCAGATTACTCCACCCTCTGTAGACGACAAAAGCATATTGATATTGCGATAAGCTATCAGAAAAGTCGTGATGGGTTACACCTACTCGTCGACACTACGGGTTTAAAATTTTTAGGTGAAGGCGAATGGAAGCGTAAGAAACATCAGCCTGAATACCGTCGGCAATGGCGTAAACTGCATATTGCTATAGATGCTAAAACCCTGTAAATACGCGCTATTCAGCTCACAACCAATAATGTCAGTGATTCACAGGTACTTGGTGATTTGCTTGATCAGATTCCACAAGATGAACAGATTGACTCTGTTTATACCGATGGAGCTTATGACACCAAGCAATGCCGTCAGGTCATTGCAGATCGGCAAGCGCATGCGGTGATTCCACCTAGAAAAAATGCGAAACCATGGAAAGATACAAAGAGTAGCTCGCTAGAGCGAAATGAATTACTTCGAACAATTAAACGTTTAGGCAGGACACTATGGAAAAAATGGTCAGGCTATCATCGGCGAAGTTTGGTTGAAACTAAGATGCATTGCATCAAGTTATTAGGCGATAAACTCAGTGCTAGGAATTTTGAAAGCCAAGTGAATGAGATCCATGCACGCGTAGCCATATTAAATAAATTTACAGAATTAGGCAGACCACACACCCGAGTTGTGCCTTAAATTTGAGTCACTTAGGGGTATTTTATTTTTTAAATCTTTGTGCAACAAAGCCCTTCATAACTATAGATAGTGGAATCTGGTCTTTCTTACTCTCATCAATAGTAATATGTTGTATGAAACCTGCTAACCATAACAGAAACTCATCTTCATTTGAGATTCGAGGAATTAGGGTTAAATCCAACCTTTTAATACCCTCAATTTTATTCTCATCATCAAAAATGGTCGCACAAATTTCATGATCAACTTTTAAATTACTTGAGTGGGTATACTCTCTAACTTTGAGGATTATCAATGTGAAAAGGCCTTTTTGATCCCTTTCAATACCAACCTCATCCTTAATGTCTTTTATGACTTTTTCAGCCAAAGCTAGATATTGTGGCATGATAATTTCCTTTATATAAATCATACCTAAACTATTATGTGAATACATAATCAATAATTAATTACTCGTTTGTTACGTAAATGAAACTTCCAGTAAATATTGTAAATTCACAATTACACTAAAATTTAACCAGTTTACATATTCTATCCATATTGTGATGTAGTTATATCTTGCAATAAAAAACCACCCGAAGGTGGTTTAACTAAACATCATGGACATCTGTCCAAACTCATAAATGAGTAATGTGAGACCAAATGCTGAGGCTGAAAATACGAGTACTTCTTGCGAGGTCATATCCATCTCCTTCTATTGTTCTATTTAATGCTCTAGTCATTAAGAATGCATTTGACTCTAAATGCAAACAATTATCACAAATTCTAGGGATAGACATGTAAGAGGTTTTATAAAAGGTAAGCATCCGGCTAACACAGCCTTACCAAGCGATCCTATAAGCCTTAATTTAG